>Ga0265797_10000925_pt1 | contig 52794 bp, 58 predicted proteins | sample P2T30metagenome_FD_192433 | JGI IMG/M metagenome (GOLD analysis project Ga0265797, IMG submission 192433) | Plant litter microbial communities from East Loma Ridge, Irvine, California - P2 T30 | ecosystem: Environmental > Terrestrial > Plant litter > Unclassified | place: USA: California...
GCTGTCGCATGCTAAGCCCGTATACAACAACAACAACAACAATAAGAGCCGCAAGCCCGTCAACGTCCCGAATCACGACCCGCCCACCGGCTACGTCTGCAAGCGCTGTCTCGTCAAGGGCCACTGGATCCAAGCATGCCCCACCAACGACGACCCCGACTTCAAGCCCGTCTTCCAAGCGAAGCGCACCACCGGCATCCCCCGCTCCTTCCTCAAAACCGTCGAGAAGCCCGTCGACGAAGAAGCCGCCAAGGGCATCATGCTCAACGCAGACGGCGAATACGTACAAGTCATGGCAGACACAAAGACATGGGAGAAGTTTCAAGAGAAGGCGAATACCTCAAAGGCACAGGCAGCAAGCGCGGACGCCGCGAACAAGGAGATCCGTGATCGTGGACTGGAGTGTTCTATCGACAAGCGTCGCTTTGTCGACCCTGTAAAGACACCCTGCTGCGGAAAGACGTTCTGCCGCGAATGCATCGACAATGCGCTTGCTGACGGCGACTTGGTGTGTCCCAGCTGCGGGACGGAGGAAGTTCTGATGGATGATCTTGTTGCTGATGACGACATGGTATCTCAACTTCGTGCTTTTGATGAGGAGAAGGTCAAGGAGAAGATGGAGAAGGAGGAGCAGATCAAGGCAGATGCGCAGAATGAAGCAATTTCAGCACCTCAGAGTGCTCCAAATGACAATTCTACCATTTCAATAGCAGCGAATCTTAACTCGCCTAAAAATGGCAACGAATCTGACGATTCCGCTTCAAAGAAGCGCAAATCACCACCAACAGAAATCATGCCGCCTACTGCTCCCAAAGCGATGCGGCAAGCCAATCCCGCTTCAACTATCGAACAGACCTTCATCCAGGAGATGGAGGCACTAAAGAATGGCCAAGCGCCCTCAATGGGCATGCCCATGCCCATGGGCTTCAATCCGCAGATGGGCTTCCCGCCCCAATTCGGCTTCCCACAGCCAAACATGGGCTTCAACATGCCCTTCAACAACCAGCAGCAGCAACAGCAATTTGGTTTCAATAACCCAGCCAACATGGGTTTCGGCATGGGAATGGGCCCGAATCCCATGCAGAATCAGGGTTTCCAGCAGAATCCTGCTCAGCAGGCGAATTTGCCTCCAAATGAGGCTTATGATCGCCAGCCAGTCAATAATAGGAACAGGAATAGGCGCACTAGAGCGCCTGATTACAGGTATTTGTGAGGGGTGGGGAATGAGGGGGTGTTGGGCGTTCAGGGGGTAGGGGATCTCAATGTACATTTAGCGAATACAATTCACTTGCATCATAGCATCACACTACTTCCTGTCTGTCTTCGCAAGGTGATGTACTGCTTCTATCTACATCTTGATACAGGTGTCTGTATAGCTCCGCAGCGTGTACAGCACGCTCCTGGCATCGATCAGAGACACATTGGCTACTGCTTCTGTCAACTCCTTGATACTGGCTTCTGTATAGCTCCGCAGTGTGTATAGCACTCTCTCCGCACAACCGTAGAAACATCAGCTACTACTTCTATTAATTCCTTGATACAGGTCCATGTGCAGTTCCGCAGTATGACCAGCACACTCTCAACATTGATCATGGAAACATCGGCCCGCAAGTGAGAACATGCCTTCTTGCCAGAACCAGCACCTGCGCACTGCTCAGCCCAAACTTTGTGCCAATGACAGATAGACGACCAAAGAGCCAGTCGCGCTGTGCCTGTGGAACGGTGTCTGCATTCGCTGCCACGTAGAGCGGCCAAACCAATGAGTACCCGCCAAACGCTTCCGCCGCTGCGAAAGAAATGTCAGCGAAGCCCCGAAAAACCTCCACGACGTATGACTTACCGTTTTGTTCCTGTCCCATTGCCTTTGCCACAGTTTGTAATTCGTAGTCCAGGTGGAAGGGCACACAAGCACTGATGTCGTCTACCATCTTCTGTATCACGTACGCGCATTGATTGTACTCTCCTTCTTCGTCCACGTGGCCACCGATGCCGAGCCAGTTGATACACGCCATCATCACTCTCCGGCAGAATATTCGGCATATACGATAGTCGTTGACGATGTTGGCCAGCGGAACGTCGTTGTAGATGTGTTGTTCGCCGGGCCACTTTTCTGTAATGGCGAGGTCTTCTGGCGCGGGTATCTCGTTGACTACGCCGATGGTGCTGTGCTGCCACTCAGATGGTAAGGTGTTGTACCAGGCAGCTAGATTGTTGTCGACCATTTGCGCGAATTCTAGGATCTCTCTTGCGTCTGATTCGTGTGCGGCATCGCGTGGTGTGGTCGTGAGTGAGTCGGCACGGGCACGCAGGCGTGGTAAGTCTATGCAGATTAATGTGAGGCGGTTCGCGACGTTTTCGTCCTTGAAAGAGCCGTTGCCTATCCAGCCTTGCGAACTTGGGAAGTCTTCGACGGGTTTTGAGCGTTGGACACAGCTGGTAATCTGGAGCTATCAGCTTCGTCGCTCATCGATATTTTGCCACAAGACGAACCATCATTGTCCGGACCGCTCGGAATATGGCATGGCTCATCTCGTCGTCGAATTGGTCCGTCCCTCTCAGCTTGGTCAGGGCTACTGCACCGTCGACATGATTGCCCCAGGCGACAATGGTGTCGTCGGTAGACATGATGGTCTATTGTTCGTCAGCATAAACTCCACCAAGTCGCATAACTGGAAGAAAGCAACTACTGAAAACCTTGCAGAGGCAACCATCTTACTGACCTCATACAAGGAAAACATGAGAATAGCGAGGACTGTCTCATCGCTCTTCGACATCACGGGATCCTTTAGGTCATCGTTGAGTTTCTTGAGGGCGCGGCCATAGGTGGACACCGCTTCGCGGAGAAGATCTTGTCGACCGGGATAATGGCCACATGTGGCCATTGCGACGGCGGTCGTAGCGAGGTGGAGTACTGACGAGGGACGAGCTCGGGTGTAGAGTGGAACGAGATACTCTAAATAGCCTCGCGTTGATTCAGCTTGTTGTGGTAGGGCGATGAAGTTCTTGAAGAAGAACGGAATGGCTTCGTATTCTGGAGGCATGGTAATCGTGGCAGGCACGCCAGGAGGGAGAGTCCATATGAAGTTTTCAAAGTCGAATATCTGCTCGATTGGGAGTGGATTTTTTTCAGTGGGGGTGAAGGCAATGAGCTGGTCTCCGCTTTCATCTGATGGTCTACGAGATGCGCTGGAGTTGTCGATCTGAACCAAGCTTGCGTCAACCGAACTTTCGAATTGCGCAGAAGGTGATCTAGCTGAAGTCAGTTAGAGCTTCCTAGAGTCGCAAATTCGAGCCCAAGATGTAATGTAAAGTTGACGAGCATTTGGAGATGTCCATTCAAGCTTAGTGCATCCCTGCACAATGTTCCAGGTGCATGAAAAGCTAGCTTAATACAGCACATGCGCCTTGTGTGGGATAGAAATTATCAGACTGAAGAGACTTACCGATGTGGTGAAGTATGCGAGCTTGAGCCTGCCGTACTACTCCTCGAGGGCGCCAATCCTGTCGTCTTTTTCGCCTTCCGAGCCATGGCTTTGTTCTCGTCTCGAAAGACCAAATCAAAGTCATCCGGATAACCAGGACAATCCCGTCCCGATTTCTTGCAGTTTCCGCATGTTGGTCGTTTCTCGTCGCACTGCGGAGGTCACGTTAGTAGCCGAGCAAGTAAAGCTTGCGAGAACGGTCTCGCAAGTACGCCCGTAAGTGTGGCAATGGAATCGGTCTGACCTTGATCCTACGGCTTTTGCACATGCCACAGCCCTTACTGGGCTTCCCAGTGTAAACCATTGTTGTATAAGAGTAAGCAAAAGAGTGCAAGAAAAAAAATGACCACCTGTTAATACCAGCAACCGCAATGAAACCCGATCCTTTGCAGTCCAATATAAACAATGCTCAGCAATGATGACCTCCCAAGTGTACACAGGCAGCACTGCCTCCAATCGACTCGTCTACCGTGTAATGGTCTACGTACGGATCCTTCAGCTCGAAGTCTTCGATAAGCTTCGAGGATGAAAGATGGCCTGTCTCACCAACCGAGCCACACAATTCACCCGCAACGCTTGGAGAAGATTGACGTAGTCACTGGCCGCGGCGGTCTGTTGTCGTGGCCAAAGATGCGCTTTCGCAAGGCGAGCCTCAATCAGGCAATAGTTGGGTGTAAGCGAGCGGGATATCAGATTTTGAGAGAACAATGAACAAATACACCTATGGCAGAGGAGTAATCACGATGTCTTGGACTGCATGTTCGAATCGGAAATGGAAGAATTGGCGCTCCGTCGGCTGCGATTGCTGTCCGCACGCGAACCAAACTGTCATTGCATGATGGTGATGGAAGAGTCTTCGCAAGGTCTACCTAAAGGGGAAAGGCGCGACTCATCCACACGTGGCGCAGCAACGTTCCTGAGATTACAGATGTATCCACCCGAGCGCAAAAGTAGGCGAGGCGCTTTCAAAGATTGCTGCCTGAATTCTGTGCTCCTCCCGTACGTAAGCATGTACGCAATGCGAATCTCGCATTCGTTTGAGCGCACTCGTGGGTCTGACAGACGATTCCCCTGAACGACAAGACCGATAGCCGTCCGGACATGACGGGGATGTCGGTGAGATACCATAATGCGCCCCAGTAACGCGCAACTTCAAGGCTATTCGCATTCATGGTGGTCATACACATGCTCGGGACGGCGCAATGCGCTCGGTGAGGACGATACACCGATCCGACATTTCTATTCAGAGGGCTTGGCATTACACGCTTGCAGCGATGTCGATGAGATCTGGGAACGAGGAAAAGGAACTTCATTGGACAAGAGACGAGTGGATAAATAGCCGACTGGAAGATCGAGGAGGATTTTGCGCTGCAACAACGACGCCCTGCGCGCGACATTCCGGACACGCCTTCCGACCAGCAAGCAGGTCATCTTTCACCGGTTGCGTGGCCTCATTGACAGTACGGAAGCACGAACGTCGACTGACGGAGGCAGCATGCGAGAATAGAATGCAAGAGATGAACAAAGTGCTTAGATTGGAGCTGCCATCAAAGAAAAAGCGGTCGTCCCTGAACAAGCTTGGGCAGAGAATGCAGCTTTGCCCATGCGCTCATTGCAACTCCTTTTGCAGAACATCTACTAGAATGTAAGGTCTTTCTCCTGAGTATGTCAGACATAGGTTTCCAGGATACCGGTACGTAGGTGGCTCGCCGATGAGGTATCGTGAACAAAGAGGTTGCTAAGTTCTGGAACGTGGGGACAAAGGACATCGCTGGGCACGCTCAAAGCCCACGACCCGGTCGTGGCTACACGTGGGTGCGATGCGTGACTGTTTTACTTTTGCTCACTCCCTACACTCTTTTCACAACGCGAATCTATACAGGACACTTGTTTGTACGTGCCAATAATCTGGGAGCACGATCTTTACACCTCAAACCGCCATCACGATGCCACAAACCAAGACCAGAAACCCCCTCAGCATCAATCCAACACCTTTCAAGTCAAGCCATCTTTCAATTCCACCGTCCCCTTGTTCACCGCGCACGCCACTCACTCCTTTCTTGACCCTATCCAAGACCACCGCATCACGACGTCCCCAGAGCACCGGCGTCTACCTTCCACAATCCGCATCCGACGCGCCTTCACCCCCGCTATCTTGGGTCTGGCAATGCCACCAATGCCACCGCAGCTACCACCTCGGTGTGACGCGCCGCTGCCTCGAAGACGGACACCAGTTCTGCTCTGGCACGACAGCAGTCAAGTCATGGCGCAAGCCCGTACAACAACGACGTACACGCCGAAACAAAGCCTGCGCAAGCGAGTTCGACTACCAGGGCTGGAAATCATGGGGACGCTGGCGTAGAAGCGGAGCTCGAACACAAATGTCCGACACTCTGTCCAAAGGGCGAGTGAATGTCCAGCCAGAGCTGAAGAAAGACTGCTGGAACATATGCGACTACCCCAGTGAATGCCGCTGGGGCAAGAAATTCGGCATACATACTCCAACGCCCAATATTTCCACCTTCTTCGAGCTAGAAATCTGCAGCTTGCCAGTCACACCCGAAGATGCGCCCAAGAGCCCCGAAGAAGGCGTGCTGAAGATAGAGAACGTCGAAGCTGTGGGCCTGGAGCAAGACAAAGCTGATTTCTGGGGCGCGCTGATCGCTAGCGCGAAGAGGAGGAAGAGCAGTGCTGGTATTTCTCCATTGGCGGTTGTCACCGAGGAAGCAGAGGAGAAGGACGAAGATGACGATGTAATCATGAGCAGTCCGTCCTCGTCGTCCGAGTCCTCGCCGTCGACTTCGCCTACGGATACACCAGCGTCGGTCGGTTCGGCGGCTATGGAGATGCTCAAGGACTTGATGCAGCGCAAGACGAGTAGGCGAGACAAGAAGAGTACGGCCCGGGCTTCGAACAGGGAACACAACTACACGCTGCAGATCCCTACTCTAACGGTCCCTAAACCGGTGCTCAATGTCAAGGGAGAGGAGCAGGTGGTGATGAACGATTTGGAGGGATTCGAGCCGCTGGAGAGAGTGAAAAGTCGGAAAGACTTGAACTTGATGGGTACGGTGGGTGGATTTTGATGTTCTACTGCGAAGTTATATAGGAAGTAGAGTTTGTAATACTAGAGAAGCAATCGATCATGATATAATTGGACACGTAACGCTGGCTGATTATACAATGCGAGAGCATCTCTTCATAAGATTCAACGCCTGTACATATTACTGCGAAGTTTCACAAGAGGCAGATTGGCAATACACGACGAGGAGACGTTTGAATAGAGACCACACAGCAGACTAAAGTAGCCATAAGGTGGACGCAATATTTAAGCCTTTGTTGTCTATCAAAAACTCCATGCATGCCTTCTTGAACGCCCAAATCAATCGACATCACACGTGTGAAAACGGCGTCCTTGTGGCCTCTGTCTGCAGTGCAAATCGCACTATTAGCAGGACCAACGCCATCGAAAGTGCCGAACCATATCCTTTCGCGACCCCATCGATGTGGAAATACAAGCTTTCTCCGAACTGGCACTTATACCAAATTCCACAGCGCTTGCAACAGTCAGTAGTACGGCTGCTATAAGTGGTGGAGGCCTACGATACTAGTACCAACTAGGCTAGTTACGTACGGTAGTAAAGGAAAAGGTATAGATTACTATTAGGAGTAGTAGTACTGCTAAGAATTAAAACTACTATATATACGTAAATAGGCTCTGATTAGCCTAGAGCGCTTACTAAGGCGTAACCCACCCCTAGCGTTCACTCCAACGTAGACCTAGACTACCCCTAGCTACCCCTCCACGAACGCGTCGCGAACGGGCAGGCAACAACCTATCGCAAATTAGGTAAAAATTTGCTATATTAGCTAACTAGAATAGGCCCTCTAGGCCGTTGATTGTTCCTACAGCTCTACTGCAATTTCGGCTATATATACGTATTCCATGACTCCTGAACGATTACCACTACGGCTGCTATACTGCTTCGGGAAGCTTTATCTACTTACAGCTTAGTACTGCCGTAAGCAGTAACAGTATCTCATAGCAGTGCGTACTGTTGCAAGCGCTGGTTTAATTCCAAACACTCCCACGTTACACATTATCACGTATTCTTTGAGTAACCGTCATATGTCGTTCCAGTACACCTAAAGTACGAAAGCTGAAGCCGCGAAAGAGAGAACGATCTGGAGCCATGAAATTGTCGTTGCGCTGGAGTCAGATGACTTGGGTACGTTATTGGTCGCTACACCGCCCATGTACCAGGAGCCGATGTCCGTCAATTCGCCATTCTGCGTGAGCATAGCAGCGTTGGCACCGACGTTCGAAACGTCCGAGCGGAAAGCGCCAAAGTAGCTGTAGTGCGTGATGTTGCTGTTCCAAGATCAGTATTTTGCTGCGTGATGGAATTGACTTCAGCACTTACGGCCAGCTATCGAATGTCCTTGCGCTCGTATTGTAGAACGACTGCGTCTCCGCCAGGCTCTGATGCGGATATCCGTATTCAGTTACCCACACTGTAAGATTGGGATATTTCGTCGTCACTTGTCCAATGTGGCTCGCCATGCCTTCGAAGTTGCCATACCTGAGCTGAAGTCAGTATATGTTTTGCGTTATAATAGAACTCTCTTACCAGTGAACAGGAATAAAGTCAGGATTGCATCCGCCCTTGCACGCATCAAAGAAATTCTCCATCCACGTCCATCCGCTCGCAGCACCAGTAACAGCAGGCGCGCCGAGCTTAACACCGAGTTTCTTGAGAGGCTCAATCTCGGCTATCCAGCGTTTAGCAGCGAGGTCAACAGGAAGGCTTGAGCCGCCGGTGGAGTGCCCGCCATCTGGTTCGTTGAATGCCAGGACATAGCTGATGTTTGCGCCACCGTCAATTTGTCGTTTCACGTTGTCGTAGAAGGGTGTTCCTGTGTCCTTGTCGCTCGCGCCCCAGAGCATGGGTACAAATTGGAGGCTTTTGTCGCTCGAGTAGGCAGATGAGGGGTTAGGACCGTAGTTATAGTACCTTTATACAGACGTCAGTACATGTCTCACGTGCACTTCGTTTCATACGTCAAACCCTCTTACCAGGTAGGATTTTTCGGGCCTGCAGTCCATATCCGATCGTCGCTGGGATGCTTGTCCGAGGGTACATAGCAGAGACCGCGCTTTGGTGAGAATGATTGAGCGATTGTGAGGGGAACTAGGGCCGCCGCGGCAGAGAGAGCTATCGTGCGCCGCATGGTGTGATACGATAATTTAGTGGGCGTTGTAACGATGCGCGTTTAACGGGAATATTGTCGAATAATGTTGAAGAAGTTGGGACCGTAGAAATCTTAATTATTTCCGAGCGATCGAGTACCAGCTGAGATTTACGCTGAATGTGTCCTGGTAGCGTACCAGACCTGAGCCGATCGCACTCGTCTACCACGTTATTGGAAGTCGCTCTTGCCTCAAGCAAAGTTCCAAGGTAGTTAAACAAGAAGTCGCAAAGTGACACCGCAAACGCCAAATGTCGAACGGAGCCAGCGTCTTCTGGGGACCGAATTTGTTTGAAGACGACAACGCAGATCAGAAAGAAAATGACTCGGCCGCAGCGCCATTTCTTATCATTCAGCTATGGAACGCTCGGCAACTTTGAGCCACCATATCGTTTTGCACCAGCGTGGTTAGTGTATTGTTACTTCTTGTACCTGCATGGCGACAGCTATTTCGGGCCGTGGCGTACGGATTTTAGCGGAAGATCGCGTCCAGATGCCGGATGCTTGTGGCGCCGTGGAGAACATGGCAATTGCCTGACGACAAAAAGCCTCAACACCATGCATGACCAGAACAGAGAGCACTTTGACATGTGTCAAGCATGTTCGTGCGATGGTGTTGGTGACATCTGCACGCAAGCTGGGCAATACTTACGCGCAGGGAACATGCGTCCCAACAAGCACCAGGTAAGCGAAGTGCGTGTCCGCGATCTACTACGAGGCTCGATTGTGTTCCAGAACGACGCACAAGTTCAGCTGGCAAAGTGCACAACATATTTCTCCATCATCACGGTCGCTAGAGACGTAGCTCAAACGAATCGTCGTGATTGTGTTATTATTATAGGCCTATTTCTACACCATCATAGAACAGATTCAGTATGTACCGCGGAGCCACAGGCCACCACATATATGATTACGAGTTATACCAGTTTTTCCAAGCCAACATACTAGATGAGAAAGAAGATTCGTTAAGGGAATCGATGCTGGTCTGGCTTTGTTTGTGTTCCAGCTCCAGCTACCGCCCATATGCAAATTCACACAACCGGCCGCCGTCTAGATACAAGACAGATGAAACCACGCATATGCTATGCTAGATTAGATGAATACAGAAGGAGCGACGTCGGCTACCAGCAGAATGCTCCTAAACTGGCCGGTTTACAAAAGGAAAGCGAGCTTTGGGTCTCGATGACTAATAGGCGTAGCCACCCTGATTGCCTCGAGGTGGTTGAGGCTGCCATGGGACATTGTTCGTAGTGCCCAAAGGCTGATGTGCGTCTGGGCTGTGATCCCTGTAATCGCTGAAGCTGTGGGTGTGGGACGGGGTCCGGCCAAAGTTCGAAGCATCGGCGAGCAGGACACCCTGATCACTGAGGTTCCGCTGTGGCTCGGGGCGCTGGTATGCTGTGTTCTGCTCCGAAAGAGGGACCTGATCGTAACCACCGGCGCGGGGGCCAAAGGGTACTGGAAACGAGCTGCGCTTGTTGCTGTGCTCTTGCGGATCCATGAGGAGCGAATTACGTGCGTCGAGGGGCGTAAGATTGTCAATGTCGCGCGCTTTCTCTGTGGGGTTGTTAGCAGGATCTCTGGATCATAGCAGACGGGAACTTACCAGCTTCCTTCCTCTTCTTGCGATGCGGATTCTCCTTGCAGCAGATGATGATGGCATTCACAGCGATGAGAATGGCCAGGACACCGGTCAGCGACGCTTGCACGACGACAAGGACAAGACCAGTGACTGTCTTGGTTGTCTGTGACATGCCGAGCTCCTCAACGAACACCAAAATGCAAACGACTGACAACACGCGAACAACTTGAATGACAATATTGATCCAGTTACCAGACTTGAGCGAGTATGGTCGGGACCAGAGCAGGACGATAAGTAGCATGGCTTCGACAATGAGTTGACCGGCAGCCTGGGCAAGACCATGGCCATCTGCTCCAGCAATGACACATCCACGAGCGAACATGTAGACGATGGCGGGAATGAAGATCCACCAGTAGTTCTTCTTGTAGTTCTCGTAGAAAATGCTGTACTTGCGCCAGACTTCCTTGTTGTCGTAAAGAGCGCCTGGGCTACCTTCGAGCTTCTTGAATTTGTGGGCAATGCTCCAGATTTTCCAGGTAAAGAACGCGAGTACGGCAGTGAATGCACCTAGCGTGACACCGGCAAGTGTCTTCGCAGCCCAAGAGTCGCCGTTTTTGAACTGATAGACACAGTAGAGGACCCAGACACCGTAGAGAAGAAGAATCAGGTTGGTGATGGTCTTTGCGAGTGTCCACCAGTAACGTTTGCGGAAGCTGGTGAGGCGCTTGGGAAAGCTGCCGAACAGAGCCCAAGTTTCCAGGATGACCTTGAAGAGCAGGATGCCAACGGTGATGGCGGCAAGAACGATGGCGAATATGAGCAAGACCGTCATAAAGGCGTTGCCATCCGGAATAGTGTACTCTTCGACAAAGCCTTGAATGCCCTTGACTGCGTGCACAACCTTGTTGTCCTGCTCGCCGCCTTCGGTACCGTTGGTGTTGGTGGAGAGTTCGTCGCGTGCGAAAAGGAGCATACTGTCAAAGCTGCGCTTGGTCAAGCTCACTTTCTGATCGACGTGAACGAGCGTGGCATTTTTGAGGAATTCGACGTTGTTTTCGGTAAGGTTGCCGCCAGTCTTCCCACGGAAGTCATCGATAGACTGCTGCATGCCATCCCAGTAGATTAGACCCGTGCTGAATGCGAAGTTCTTGGACCAGCTGCGGTAAACACCGGGAACGTCGGCACTCATCATGCCATTCAGTGCCATGGCCTGGAACCAGCCCACGACGTCGCCAAATGTAGGGCTCGAGGTTGCAACGCCAGTAGTACCTGCGCTCGCGAACGCAGAGACGCCGGAGAGGAGGAGTGCCGCACCAGCGATGCCAGCTGCGACGTATGTGACTCCCGCCGTTGAGAGAGATTTGCCGTTGCTGACTTGTGATGTGATACAGGCCAAGTTCTGGCCGTCTGCTGCCTTGAGTTGCATCGTCGCCTGACTGTCGATGTCCGGAACGGTGAATGCGATTGAGGGAATCGCAGATAAGTACTTCTCGTCGATGCTTTGCTCGCCAGTTGCACCAAAGGTGCCCTTTGGTACTGCTATCGTCAGCTTCTATAATCAAGACACATGGTGGTCTGTATACCTGGACACAGTTGATCGACCTTGGTACCCGCATCGCACGGATTGAACTCCTTCTTGTAAACCTCCTTGCCGTAAGCATTGACAATGAGTGTCGCCATGACCTTTTGCTCCTTCTCGTTGGTGCCTGAAACATCAAACACGACTTTCTTGGTCGACCGATCGAACTTGATGTTCAGCTTGTTGACTTTGATGTCCGAGGGTCCATCCAGACAAGAGCTAAAGCCATTCGTCTGAAGTACGTCGCCAGCCAACACGCCCAGTGGCGCAGAGGCGAGTAGTATGAAAGGTGCGAGCATCGCGGAATATGTCGTGTGCACTCTCATGGTTGCGGTCTTCGCCCGTGGGCGGTCGTCGTGAGGTGACGTCGATGTGCGGATTATGCACGCGATGGCGTGATTCGGAATAGGCTGGATGCGGCCTTGGATGCAGTCGCGGCTGATGTAGAATAGTGATTTAAACGTGATATGGCCGCAGGTTCAACCTTTCTCGTGCCCAGACGCAGGTAAAAGATAAGGGAAACACTGGTATTGATGATATGCAAGCTAAGAATCAAGAATCTGGAGGGTGGGCGAGTGTGAAACGAGGGAAAACGACGAAGGCGCCGAGTGAGTGTATGTTGTTGGATGATAGAGTTGCAAGCCGCGCTGGGGTTTTTGGCAGGTTTGGGGCTGTGGTCCTGAAACCTTAACCCTTGGCGGAGCGAGCGGGCAGGGGCAACGGCGGCCACCCAATCAGGAAGGGACGCGCGTAATGAGCTATGGTCTGCGAATGGCACAGGAGTTGGATTTCGAAGCTATCGGAAGGATGATCGTTGAGCTGCAAGAGCGTTCGAGAACAGCCGGGCAGATGTTGACTGATGTAGGGTGTTGGGTGTGCAACAGCATGCAGAATTACACAGCGCACATGCTGATTGCTTTTAACCATTCGTGTTTTCCGCTGCTGCGCATTGTTCCTCAACGCCATAGACACACCGCTCGCCGGTGCCCTCCAGCGACTGGATTGCTCGCCAGCTGAAAGAATGTTACGATGCGGAGCGGGCCTATCAGACAGCCCCTGTCCGGCTCGATACCAGTCTCGTGGCTCAGCAGCACACTTAGCAGCGCCGCCAGCGACGGCCAAGTCGCCAAAATCTCCGCCTCTCTGAAGCAGCTGTTCAGCTGCATGCAAAGTGCTCACTTTTCTGCTCATGAACATTATCCATCTTCACGCGCGCGATGGTCATCTTGACTCCTGTCAGGTCGTGACGTGCGTCCGCGACATTCGATAGCGGCTCTGCTCCTTCGGTACCAAAGGAGGCCTTAGCGAAGAAAATCGTGGCTGTGCGACTCAACGGCGGTAAAAATAGATAGCTTGGCCACCGTCAAAGGCAATTGACAGACTGCGTGCGCCGAACCATGTCGTGGAGACCTGAGAATGTGACGTTAACCAGCATGCATTTTGGCAGAAAAAGCTGCGAGCGTACCTCTGGGGTCCTTTTGCATCTAGCTGTTCTGGCCAGAAATGTCTCAGACTCAATTCCTCTCAGCTCTACATCAAGCTTTCTTGTCGCGTGAATTAGCGACATCAAGACATACCAAGTCTTTCTCTCGGTTGTCTGCCATACAAAATACTCGCCCAGGCTGCACGTCTTGTCGAAAATCGTAAAGCTGAGATTGGGCGTGGTTTCCTCCTCCGCAGCTCATGAATCTTTTACGTCAAGCGCAATACCTATATGCAACCACGAACACGCGCCAATGCCATCCGGAATGTGTCACACGACAACCTCATGTTGACGAACCAGCTGCTTCCTATTCTCGATCTGGGCCGCCTCCCAATGTCTCGCGCCACTCACAAGGCATGAGAAGCGCACAGCTTGCATAGCTCACCGAATGCATGTCAATCTTATGATCATTTAGGCATGTTAACTTAACGATAAATCTACCAAGAAATATGTACACCCAGCCATTCTCAAGCGCAAGCAAACAGCAACATATACAACGAAGATCACCAGAAGAAAACACATAAACCCCATCGTCGGAGTCAGACTCTCTTCCACGCATCACGATATCCACTTCATGGACGAACATCCTCGTCTTCATCACACTTCCAATCTTCCTCCGATTTTCTATTCTCAACGTCCAACAAAGTCGCCTTCTTTGTCTTGCAGTGCCCAGCTCATATCGGGAGACTCAATATCCGAAGAGTCACTGTTTTGAGGCTGATCGTTCGGATTGGCTGGTGCGGGGGTTTCTTTGTGTGGTTCAGCCCAGACTTCATCCTGAGGCTGACTGTCAGCTCCTTGGGCTGCAGGCGGAGTCACTTCGCTTAGTAGGGAGGGAGCAGTGGTGCTCGGGTTGCTGCCCGGTGCGGGACTGTCATTTTTAGACAGCGTGTCGACATTAGTGGGTAGCGTCTTAGATGTGGGAGTTGCGCTATGCTTCCTAGATCTTGTCCTCCTCGTCTCAGTAGTACGAGTGCGAGTGTGAGTGGCATTGTGCTTAGCAGTCTTCGTAGCCCAATTTCTGGGAGAGGATGTGGCAGTGGCACCATGTTTGAATGACTTGGTCATCGTCTTCTTCGGCCAAATGAAGCCATGGGGCCACTTTCGGTCGTCCTTCTCGGGCACAGGAGTAGCGGGGACGATCTCACTCTCCTGAGGCTGCTTCTCTGGTACTTCATCAGGAGTATCGACCTCGTTCTGCGTCGGCACTTCTTGTCCTTCTTCACCAGGAACATTGCTCGTTCCTTCGCCTTCGAGCCCGCCCCCAGGAGTTCCAGTCGTGTAATTGAGGCTTGCATCACTCTCCGTCAGACCAGCTTGCGCTCCCAACAGACTTGCCGTGTACGCGAGGTACCAAGTACGACTCGCGCCACCATCCAACTGTGTGTCAAACTCGGGGTTCGAGAAGTACTCATATGCCTTGCGCGGATTGACGAGCGCGTAGTTGGCGTATAGAATGGCTTTCCAGCCACCCTCCACTTTATCCGCGCGCCCATTATTGAAGTACGTGTCCCACTCTTCTTGCACGAACTTTGCGGGTCGGGTGTATGCTGACGACGGGTTGAGCGGGATCATGTGGATGCCCTCGATAAATTCTTGGTTCGAGCCAAAGTACGTCGTATGATCGACTTTGTTTTCGAACAGGATACCGGTGACCTTATTGAACAAGAACTTCTCGGGTTGGTTCTTGTTGTCCTTTGTGAGTAGAAAGTAGTTGCGGATACTGCGGGCCTGGACTGCAAGCTGCAGATTGCCACGAGCCTCCATATTGGGGTCGCGAATAATCTTGCCCCACATTTTGATGGCGTAGGTAGCGAATGTGTCCTCGGACGTCGACTCCTGGTCCTTGCCGTCGCCGGACTCAAACAAGCCCTTTGCCCACGAGTGCCCGTGGAACCAGTCGAACGAACGCTGGAAAGGGAAGAACTCATCAGTGACAGGGTTTGCATAGTCGCGGACTAGGGTGTTGATCCATTGCTTGTTGCTGCCCTGCTCGAGCCAATCCGGGTCGAGAAATCCGATTACCGCGGCGGTGTAAACGAAGTAGCCATAGTGAAAGTGGTGATCATTGTATAGCGTGTTACCAAAGTCGAGGCCAGGATCGAACACTGGTGGTCGGTACGTTGCGCCAGATACGACTCCTTTCCAGACCTTGTCATATACCAGCGGCTCCTGCTGTGTGTTGTTGATGAAGATATTGAGGGCATCTTTCAGCTTGATAAGTCCGGATGCCGCGAGGTTGCGGTTGCCAGCGATGTTGCTCACGGTGTAGATCATGGAGGCAAATTTGGCCAAGCCTTTACCAGAGTAGTACATGCTGTTCAAATTGGTTTGGGTTCCAAAGTCCTGGCTAAGTTCTGCATGTGCGGCATTGTTAACAAGCGCAAGAGCACTGGATCCGATGTCGACATTCTCCGAACCTCCAGCTGCACCATTTGGGTTTTTTGCCCATGGGGCAAATCCAATAGTATCAGGTAGATCGTTTTCGAGCATGGTTATCTTGTCGGCAAGAACGGCTTGCGCATAGCCTTTTGTAGTCGTGACGAGTCTAATGTCCTTGAGAGCGCCTTTTGTTTGCTGATCAAATGACTCCACATGGTGAGGTAAAGCATACATGAGCAAGGTCTTGCTCTGTACACCACCTTTACCCCATCTGATAGTATAGCTGCCTTGTCCCCCGTTCACCGAACCGCTGATGGTAGCGTTGGTTGCGTAGGCGCCAGCGGCCAAATCAAAGGAGTCCTCACCTGCCTCGCCTCCAGGACTTTTGGCAACTTGAATCAATCCTTTGAAGTTGGCCGGTCCAGTAATGATGGAACTGTTCTCGAGCTTCATAGGAGGTACACCAAGAGAGCCAACGGGAGTGACATAGACGAGCCATTGTGAGTTGTCGTTGAGTGTGGTACGCCACTTGAACGTGCCCGTACTGACCTTCTTGATGTAGTCGAACGATCGGAAGAAAACTCCACTCATGACCACAGGTTTCGCATCATTGTAAATGGCAGTCACCATACCCATTCCTTGTACACAGGGCAGTGACATGACAACAGGCGAGTTAATGGATGGTGCCAAATTAGCGTACACGGAGAAAGCCTCCAAGTCTTCAACGCTTAAGACCGTATCTTTGCCCAGTTCTTCCGCGGAAAGAACCATGTGATTGATTCCCACTGGTGATATGAAGTACTGCGGCTTGTCTTGATTTGGTCCATATGCAAACTGAGATCGCTCAGTGTGACTAATAGCCATACCAAATGAGTTCGTTTCCCCTAAGCCTTTAGACCATTTCAGATGGTACGGGTGGGTCCATACGGGGTTGCCTTGCCCTCCCAAGAAGAAGTTGGCATAGAATTTGTTTGTCTGGATCGGGACATCTCCATCGACGATGTGCTCTTTCTTGACATAATGGCCACCAACGAACTCGATTGAGGGCACAGGTGTTCCGGTCTCGATAGGTTGGAATATGTCCTCAGAGACGGGTCTCACCGGTGCGGTTGCGCCTGGATACAGAGGTGTTTCGATTGGGCACAAAGGCTCTCCAGATTGAGTAACACCTGGTCCATTTATGGGATCCTGCGTGATCACACCGGGGGGTAAAGCCGTATGAATGCTCTGTTCATCGCGTCAGATGATAATGTTCCCGCTCGCGTTATATCAACAAAAGTTGTACATACTCCGGTAATCGACGGAAGTACAGATATGACCGCCGACTGCAACGATGTTATGGCTCTGCTGTAACTGACGGTGGGCTCGAGATCCGTGGCAATTTCGAAGGCGCGTTCGTCCAGACGGGATGAATCTAACGACGCGTCTGCGCCTGGCAAAGCAAGAATGAAAGGAAGCTGTGCGAATGCAAGCAGTAAACAGAATGCCTTTGACATGTTGAAACGCTGCATATGATCGAGCAGCCGCGCGTGAGAAGTAAGTGTCATCCTAAGATGTGAAGTCGACGGCCTCTACAGAGGAGGCTGTTGACGTGGGAGAATAATGTACTAAAGAATGCGGGCCATACCCAAGGCGCTCTTCTGAACCTTGTCTCCTACTATATACTCGACCAACCCGCCCGCATAGTCATATGTTAGTCTTGACTTCATGTCAGAAGCACTAGCTGTCGATACTTTGGGCAGGTCAAGTAATGCGCATGAGACATGAAGCTGGTGGCTGGACTCCTGACGACAACCACGTTACCTAACAGAGATTCAGGGCATTCAGGTACTTGTGCGACATTCCTCGGATGTCGTTTATCGGCGTTACACAGGTCCCTGGGATCTGCAAACTGGACTTCTCGCGACAGAGCATATATGAATGCGGAGGCTCTGTGGTTGATCCTGACGTTTGTTTTGGAAGATCGGAAAAATTGATAGTGACTGCGCTACGAGACTCTACAAGTTTGGGCGGGTAGATGAGGAATTGTGACTACTGCACGGCAGGTTCGAAGAACGTCAAACCGACATATGTTTCTGGCTTTAAGCGACCGGTTCGCACAACTCGACATTTACTAGAGTGCAAGGTCGGCTGACCGTGAAAAGTGCAGTCGTCGACGTCTACGTCTTTGCGAAACGCTAGTTGATGTTCCTGGACTGGACGGCTCAGCAGAAGATTTGGAGTTGGAGACTCCACGTAGCCGCGGTCAAGTGTGAATCATCATACACAACAGGTCGGTGAAAGTCTCATGACCGGACTCGCCTCGCAGGCCACTGTAACCTCAGATCACACTGCAAAGAGCGGCACCGATATTCGAGCACAGTCCGGTCAACCACGAAGGTGATTTCGGGGCTCGTTATGAGCGCGGACACTGACAGCGATCTGGGCTGGCCTGTCCGTGAACTAGCCACATCATCTCGACGGACCATTCTATGGTGGTAGAGCGTGAGCAAGATCGAAGTGCGCCTTCCAGCCACATAGGAAGTAAGGGGAAGGTCGTTCGAAAAGGGTCCTATCTGAACAGTAATGTACGACCACCTAGCTGTGTCGGGCAGACAAAGAAATGTCACCAGCGCATCTGGAGGCGTCGCAATGGTCGGATGCACGACACCTGACTGCCGAAACATTCCCTGCGGCCCGGCAAACCATCCCAAGGCTGACATGAGACATGTGTTCCCATACCGAGGGCGCAAATTGTCGTGTGACGACGGCAGGCGCCGGTCTTGAGGACCTACAAGTGAGCATGCGAGGCGGACGATGTCTTCATGTGAATATGAGGATCCCCATATGTCGTGAGATGTAACCTCTTGGCAGGGTGTGTGTGTTCAGTGTTGGTTGCCTTTCAAAATCAGTCACATGCTGCAAACATCGACGCCACCGACAGAGCGCTGCGCCCAAGCTCCTGCACGTCATGACGCCACACCCGAGTGCCATCACCATGATGTCTTCTGTCATGGCTTCAACTTCACCATACCTCATATCTATACGAATATCTACAATCCTACTTTTGCGCACACACACAGATTGATACTACCGAATCGACAAATTGCACACTCAAAAGACACCCTACCATGTCGTCCGTACAAGCACAGCCGGCCGAGCCGCCTCCAACGTATGAGGCTGCAACGGGCTCATCAGCAGCAGCGCCGGAGCCTGGCATCCACCGCGTCTCTACAGATGGACCAGGCCATCGCATGGAGCGTAATGGCATTCCACCCGACCGAAGACGCTCTATGGAGGACGAGATGCGCGAACTGCCACCTGGGTGGGTGCGATCATTCGACCCACAGGAGCAGCATCAGTTCTTCGTCGACACGACCGTGGACCCACCACGTAGTACCTGGGTACACCCCTACGACGACGAGCAATATCTCAGCACGCTGAGCCCCGAGGAGCGCAGCAAGCACAGCAGAGTGCATAGGACAATGACGCTGAACGATATCGCCGCCGAGGACTCAGACCACGATGAGCTGCCACCGAGACCCGACCCCAAGGCTGCTTCTGGGTCAAGCTCTGGCCCCAAGGGCATCTCCAAGTTCTCGCGCAAGCTCAAGGACAAGATCACGGGCCAGACCCATGAAGAACGCGAGCAACACCGAGCTCAACGCGCCGAGCAGGAACGCCAGGCTTATCTTGCCCATGTACGCATGCGACAGGCACTTATGAAGGCCATCGAGACTGGCCAGCCCCAATTGATTGGCAAAGACCGGCAGGGTCGCGAGGTATACATCGAGCCTCCACGAGGACCCTACGCTCCTCGAGGAGCGTATGGCTACAACCCTTACGCCCAGGGTCCCTTCATGAATCCAAACGCCAGAATCGTCAGACCTGCTGGGCCATACGGAAGGCCTTATGGCTACGGATACGGTGGAGGTGCAGGCCTTCCCATTGCTGCTGGCTTTCTCGGCGGAGCAATGTTGGGCGGAGCCTTGTTCTAAAACAGCAGACGAGCCGACAAGATGTCGGAAAAGTCATAATATTTTCAGCGAGGTGAAGGCGCACGACTTTTCTTCCATGTTCTTTATACCCCTATTACGACGGCACGATTAAACTGTACACCAATCCGCATCCAATGCTCTGCAACAACGATTCCATGCATGTGAGACAAGTTCTCGGCCCAGTCCCACGGGTCAATTCCACCAAACCTCCCCCACACTGACCCGCCCTGCTACCCGTCCCTTTAGCAGCCACAGATAAGGCCAGATCGGCGAACAGAATAAGCGCGCTGCTTCCAAGTTCCTGTGTGACAAATGAAGGGTTCATCGATCGAAAGGAGAGATTGGTGGCATGCCGAATCACTTGTCTGCCGAGCAATACACATGTGCTTGGCATCGAGAGGGCTGGAAGGGCGTGAGCCAATTATGTGCCCTGGACATCGCTTCAAGAAACCTGCATGTACAGCGTGAAGCGAGGAGTTGCCGTATCTTGCACATGCGAGTTTTGCGCCGAACCAAAAAGACGAGCAGCATAGTGATGTCCATCCTACATTCTCCATATCAAGTCCACATAGATCTGCATTTTTCTAGCATGACAATCTGACTTTGACACCATCCATTTTCTGGGAAATTCTGGGGTGCGCAAGCGCACGCTGGCCGATCGATCAGAGCACGGTCGGTTCGCAAAGTGCTCAGGAGATAAGGAAAGCTTGGCGGTGGAGAAGGGTGTCGACGCCATCTGACAAACGCGGCAGTAGATCGTGCTTGAAATTGATAAGGAGCTTGTTGACACCCGAGGGCATGTATCCCCTTGGAAGAAGGAAGCTTGGATCGAGAGCTTGGAATGACTGCAGGTATTAGAGCAGTGCTGCGGTCAGAGATCTCATTAATCAACATGAGCGACACTGTAGAAAATGAAGTTTGTATGATTCTAGTGATCATTCCTGAATTATATGTACACAACATGTGTCAAAAAAAAGTATAGGGAGAAATATCAAACAGTAGTTCTACATCAAGAAGCTCAGCTCTCAAAGCAGACATCGATCTATGACGCGGCGCAAGGTGGTATCTCGTGAACTCCAGAACAGTGTGATTTTGCAAACAAACAAAAACCAGAAGACGGTAAAAACACACTTAGGTGTGTACCTGCTTCTCATGCTCTGCGCCCATGGCGACCGCATGGCGATCTCCACCGATACCAGTGTGCTCGTGTCCAGAATCGTTCTCGCTTGGTGCCTTGCCCTCGAGCATCTGGCTGTGTTGTGGGATGCCGTGGCGCTCGCCCTGGGGAACCGAGTGCTCGCCGTCGATGGGCTCGCCTTTAGCCGGGGTCCATGCGAGGTAGTCACGGCGGACCTCAACGTAGTCGTAGGCGAACTCGCCGAGCTGGTCGTCGTCCATGCCGAGAAGTTCAGCCTCTTCGGATGCGCGGAGCTTGAGACCAGGGATCTTGTCGATACCGTAGGCGAGAATGGCGCTGACAACGAACGAGTACGCGGTGCAGGCAACGATGTAAGCGATCTGCTTGTAGATCGCGGAGGGAGTACCGGTGATGGCACCACCCTCAAGACCGTTGTTGACACCGTCGAGTCCGATGATGTAGTCGGCACCGAAGATGCCGTTGAAGAAAAGACCCCACATTCCAGCGACGCCGTGCTCAGCGAACACATCGAGAGAATCGTCGATCTTGATCCAGAACTTGACTGTGATATTGTTAGGTTCAGTTTTGAAAACGGTTGATGGGTAGACTTACTCTTGGTAGCAAAGTTAGCAACAATACCGGTTGTGATTCCGAGGATAACGCTGGCCCATGGTGGAAGGTATCCGGAGGCGGGAGTAGCAGCAACGAGTCCAGAGATGACACCTGAGCACCATCCGACCATCGACCACTTGCGCGCCAGACGCCAATCCAGAATAACCCAGGTCATCGCAGCGAACATAGCAGTCAAGTTGCTGTTCCAGCAAGCCATAACAGCGCGGAGGTTGGCACCGAAAGCAGAGCCGCCGTTGAATCCCAGCCAGCCGAACCAGAGGAAGACGGTGCCGAGAGTGATGAGGGAGACGTTGTGGGGGCGGAAGTTGAGCATCATCTTCTCCTGGCGGCGTCCGAGGACCATAGAGTAGGCGAGGGCGGTACATCCAGAAACGATCTCGACAGGGCCACCACCGGCGTAATCAAGACCACCCCACACGAAAAACCAGCCGTTTGCGTTCCATGCCCAGCATGCGATGGGGCAGTATACGATTGTGGCCCAGAGCCAGATGAAGACCATCATAGGGATCAGGCGACCGCGCTCAGCAACGCAACCGACGACAATGGCGGCGGTGACACTGCAAAATTGCATCTGCAGTGATAAGTTAGAAAGATATCCTCTTCTCCAGTCTGTTCGAATATTCCGACATACCTGGTAGAAAGCATAGAGGAGCTCAGGAATCAACGGAGAGCCCTGGCTAGGAGCACCAAGGACACCCTTGAGACCAAACTTGTCAAGGTTGCCAATGAAGCCGCTGGTGCCGGGACCGAAAGCAAGCGAATATCCCCAGAAGTACCATTGGAATGTGATGACGGAGGCGGAGAACATGCAAGCCCAGATCAGGGACAGTGCAGACTTTCTGCGCGCAAGGCCGGAGTATAGAAATGCGAGTCCTGGTACCATGACCAAGACCATAGCCGAGGCTACGAGAATGTAGGCCTGGTCGCCAGATTGGTACCATTGGTTGAGATTCTCGGTGACTGTGGTGTACCATTAGTATGTGGTTCAAAGCTTTGGAAAATCGCGCATAACGCGAGGTAACGCCTGTGCACGTGCGCACGATGTTGTGGGAAGATGAACATACCAGAATCTCCACCAGTGATGGCGTCAGTGCCATTGAACTCGGCCGGCGCGCCGACGAAAGAGTACGACATAGTTACTGATTTCCCGTGTGCTTGAAGGAAGCCTTTAAGAAAATCAGAGTGTGGGACTCTGGTGGTAAGGGTGAGGGTCGGGCAAGGCCTGATAGTGAAGAAGAGAAGAAGAAGTCAATTAAGAGCTGGATCAGTGCCAGTAATATACGCCCGCAATGGGGAATGTCGGAGGCCTATCGCTGGATAGGATAGCGTGGCCGGGGGCTTTATGGGAGAGGCTATTTGCCAGTATTTGGTGCTACTCTTATCTATCCTGGTCCACGGGCCAACACTTGAGGCAAAATAAACGAGGTGCATCACCCACAGCCGCGACCGCCGTGGGGTTCGCGTGAGATCCCAAAGCTTTGTTCGTTTTTCTGCCGGTCGGCTTGCTTGCTCGCTGATCGCTGGATGCGTCATTGTTAGTGTACCGTTATCTACGCCTCGCCGACCGCGTCCGGCTTGATCGTTTGATGATAAGGGTAACAATCATTCTGACATGGCCGCGTTGAGTAGTGCTGCGAGTAAGGGAGTCCCTGCTCGCTCACCGACAGTGCGTGATGGGGAATAGCAATCTCAGCATGGTTCGCGTTGTTACAGCGAACACGGTCGAGGTTTCATCTCAAGCGGAAGACTTGGCGTGGGCCGATTGGCAAACGTGTTGACACAGCCCTGGAAAGCCGTCAGATAAGGAAGGCGCCCGTGCGCCTGCCGCCATAAGTCCGACCGCGACCCTTTCTTCAACAACCACCTTCGCCAACGCCACCCTAGTCCTCCCGAGATTAGGTATATGGGTTGCGTGTTCAGGCGATAAGCATCGAGGCCGCAGGCTAAACATACCGTGGCCACGATCAGAAGTAGACAGGGCGAACATAGGCGTCGATGTCAATTTTAGATCGTCACCGTGAAGGATCACCACGAATCAGTTCAAGAGTTACTGACGTGCATACTGACGAAGTACCGCGGACAGTCTAATAGCCCAGCTCTCTTTCGACAGCCGTCCGACCGACGTTGAGCCTTTTGGATTCTGACATTGATGGGTACCATACTTCTTGAATGTAAGCGCCGAGAGCATTGGCCGATATCGCATGGGTCGCATGTGAAAGTCAATCCTAAACACTTTTCCCATGGTTAAAGCATGTGTATGGAACTTTGAAGCATCATGGTCACGAAAGAACAACAACAGCAATAACACTGCTCCCATTTTTCGAGAATTCCTCAGTCTCTTCAATGCTGCCACTGGTCAATCATTCAAGGCCTGGCGTCCCACTAAATTTGGTCGACTGCCGAGCATAGGACCCTGAACAGCGAATGGGCGGACCTTGCGTAAGATCATTCAACATGTAGTCCACTGGCTCAAAAGCCACCACAGATCGGTCGTGTGCAGTATCACACGCGACAGCACAATTCCAAAAATCCCACTCTGATGCCGCCAGTGTGGCATGAGCTGAACATTGTGTTCCACGTACGATTACCCGTGCGAGCATGCACGAGAGTTGGCGCCTGCAGGTCAGTATGGCTTCCCGTACCCGCCCCGCGACGCTGGGGTGACAAGTCGCGAAAGCATGCGAGCAAAGTGGAGACGGGCGTGGACTCGTGGAGGTACAAAGGTACCGAATTCAGACGTCCAGCGTGGGGCCGTTGAAGCTCGTACAGAGACGGTTGGCTGGGAATACTCTCGCAATCTCGATATAGCCGTGTTGCTATAGGCAGACCAATCTCATCTGCTGCAGAGTGGGAGCCAACGTTTTTGATCACAACCTTCCAGAGATTCTGCAATGCTGGGACGTTTTGTCGGATGCTCGAATCTCGCCGGCCAATGACCGCCAGGCCGGCCTCGGAACCATGACTGCGGGTTTGAGTAACGTGCCCCAGTGCGATTGGTAAGATTTGCTCTATCAATTCTCCGATCAAGCTTAGGTGTCTGATATGTTGGTCTTGGAAATCCGACGAGCAAGCTTGGCCGTGGCTGAGGCGCTTCTAGTGACGTCCTTTTTCTCACCACTTTCTCGGTGACAGCACTGATTCCATCGATGCCATGCTGTGCCCCATCAAGCTGAGCCCGTGTTGACAAAAATCATACTAGATATGTCTTGGTCGTACAGCTCCCACGGACCACGGCATTCGGCCGGTGGGACTGTTTCTTTCCTTTACTCCTCAACTACTACAGCAAGATTTAGCGCAACATTACGAGGCATAGTATCTTATCAGGAATTTGGGCGGCATATACATGCTGGTATTTGGCCCGCCACTATCGTGTGAATCTATCCGGACAATTGTCACAAAGGTACAGAAAAGACTTAAGGAGCATTAATATCGGCCGCTATACGTTGCGAGGGCTCTCACATGGATCAACGCAAGAGTGGGCAGCTCTTGGATTCATTTTGGATCTCTGTTTCGTCACGCTGTACCTTGTCACACCAGTCTGATGGCAGAATGTGGTGGAGGGATACACTTGGTTAATGATGAGACACAGAACCCAAGAAGGTCGTTGAAAATGTGTTTGGTGGTCAGATTACGCCCCGGCATCATGAGCATGAGCATGGGCAAACTGAGTCACTTGTGTGCGACCAATATTGTGTATCGATCAAAAGTTCATGAAGAATATGCACACTCAATTCAGAGTCAGCACCTAGTATTTACTACACAATAAAACAAGTCCGTTGGAGTAGGCTGCGAAAACAAAGTCTTCATGTTATTGTCGTACAGATTTCGAGGAGATGGTAGTACCTGATGCGTGTTCTCTATCTCTAGGGCTGCTAGTCAAGTACGAGAGATACAGCGTCTGATGATTTTCGAGTTCTTTTACCAACGCGAAAGTCGTGAAAGAGATAGTAATAGGAGTGGACGGTACCAGGGGAGGAACACAGGAAAGTTCACACACGCTCGTAGAACAAACCCGACTTGGGGATTCGAGGCTGCAGGGCTAAAAGTGGGTCTCACAAGCGGCATGCAGGGATCCCATGTGCGTCCCGGCGGGAACCCTTGATTGCTTGTCAACCCTCACACCTTCAGCAGAGCATTCGCGCCAATTTGCGAGGCATTGGGAGTGATGGTGCTCTCGTTCATTCTCATACAAAACCGGCAGTATGTTTCACTTTCGCACCTTTCGAAGAGGACACTACCTCAAGCAACGAACGGCTGACATTTGCGACCTGCAGAGGGAAGACGAGGCTGGCGAAGTGGTATGCGCCATACAGCGTAGGTACTACTCTGCTGCTATGGTCCCATTCGCAATACTGACTGGCGTAAAGGATGAAGAGAAGGTCAAGCTCAAAGGCGAGGTATGAAGCAGCCATCACCTACCAATTCCCACGCCGCCGACCGCGATGCACTTCCCCTTCGCGCCTCGATCTCGCGCCATACGGCACCCCAAACGATTCGCTGACCAGCGCACCAGGTCCACCGCCTCATAGCGCCACGCGACCAGAAACACCAGTCCAACTTCGTCGAGTTCCGTAACATGTCCAAGATCGTATATCGCCGCTACGCCGGCCTCTTCTTCTGCGCATGCGTCGACACAAACGACAACGAGCTGGCATATCTCGAGGCTATACATTTCTTTGTGGAGGTGCTAGATGCTTTCTTCGGGAACGTGTGTGAGCTAGACCTAGTCTTCAACTTCTACAAGGTATGCTTGATGAGGAAACAGATGAAATGGAAGGCTAATGAGGCTTAGGTGTACGCAATACTTGACGAGGTGTTTCTCGCGGGCGAGATCCAGGAGACAAGTAAACAGGTCGTTCTGACGAGACTGGCACATCTGGACAAGCTGGAATGATCTATGTTTTTGGGAAGAAATGAGAATCACACAGTGCGCAGACTCGATCTGAATGCATGAATGTATGATCTGTCGGGCTGGAACACAAACTGGTCAGTCGCAGTTAGGAGCGATGGAAGATGCCCCGTTAAGGCGCTGAGACATGCCCATTCTCCGGAGAAGAAACAGCAATGCAGATTCGAGGTTGGACGGATATGTACATTTGATTGGCTCACGGAATGCATACTGAAAGTGCCTGCATAAGTTATCGATCACGAACACATTCTAAGCATGCTGCACAGGGTTGAACGAATTAGTTTTCCTACAACTACGTGATTTCTCGTTCTGCCAAATACGGCAAGATCAGGCTTGCTCCAGAATGCTTCCACTACGTCGTCGAGGTTCATGTTGTCACTGACACCTGCCACATGAATGACATGTGAGGCTCGCACGGACCCACCAGGAAAGTGCAACATGTGTTCAACTTTTGCGAACCCGGCGGTTCCCCGCGTCCAAAATGTTCCAGCAATAGAAGAATCGTAATGCGAAAACCTGGATCTACGTTCGCGACTCGACGATCCTCCCTCATCAGCTGCACACGTCCCAGAGAGCCATTCTGGCGAACTCCAATACGCCCGCTATAGTCCCGCGCCGCAGTCCATGTCCGATTTCGCCATGTATCACGCTCTCGGCACAAACTCTACAGATCCAAACAATACGGGACGTAAAGATGAGCCAAATCAGTGGCGGCCGCCAGTCGCCGCCAGTCCTGCTGGCTACCACCAAGGTGGCAGTCCTGCGGTCGGTCAACCCCAGAACCAGTACGCAGGCACGCCATCGCAATACAGGGCACCTATGCAGCAACAGAGCTATTTCCCACCGCAAGAGGCGCCTGCATATCAAAGCGAGCAAGATGTCAACAACCTCACCCATCAGATGGGCGCAGTAGGACTGGGCGTCGACGCGGCAGGGCCACCCAAGCACAAGAAGAAGAACAGGCACGCGTACCACAACCTCGAGGGCCCCGGAGGGAGTACACAAGCGTTCAATGGCATGCCGCAGAACGGAGCGCCTACACAATTTTCGCCACAGGCTGGTGGAGGCGCGCAATGGCAGGAACCTCAAATCACGCCCGCAATGTCACAATTCCCAGCTGCAACGAACCCTATCTTCAGTCCTGCGAGCCAGGCGTCACCTGCACAGTACGGCACACGAGCTCCAGCGGCACCGCACCAGGTTGGAGGGACGCCTATAGGCTCAGCGCAGGGACGGGTGGATCCAGAGCAAATCCCAGGCATACCGAGATCTCGAGATGCACCGGCGAAGTATTACTTAGAGAACATATACCCGACAATGGAACACCACCTGCCTCCTCCCGCCACCGTGCCTTTTGTTGCATTCGATCAAGGCAACTCGTCGCCAAAGTACGCGAGATTGACGCTGAACAACATTCCGATATCGAGCGAAGCTCTTTCCGCGACCGCTTTACCGCTTGGACTCGTACTGCAGCCTCTGGCGTCGCTTCAGGAAGGCGAGCAGCCAATACCGGTTCTCGATTTCGGCGACGTAGGTCCGCCTAGATGCAGAAGGTGTCGCACGTACGTCAATCCGTTTATGCAGTTCAAAGCTGGCGGAAACAAATTTGTGTGCAACATGTGCACCCATCCAAACGATACCCCGGGAGAGTACTTCGCGCCCACTGATCATACCGGTGTACGAGTGGACAGGTTGCAGCGACCGGAACTCATGCTTGGCACGGTCGACTTCACAGTACCCAAGGAGTATTGGTCAAGAGAACCGGTCGGTCTCCGATGGCTCTTCCTAATCGATGTGTCTGCTGAGTCGGTCAATCGTGGCTTCCTTGACGGTTTCTGCGAAGGCATCATGCGTGCGCTGTATGGCGACGCCGTCGATGGTGTAGAAGAAAGCGAACCAGCATCTCAATTGCCAAAGGGTGCAAAGGTCGGCATCGTGACTTTTGACAAAGATGTTCACTTCTACAATATGAGCCCCAAACTTCAATCTGCTCAGATGATGGTCATGCCGGATCTGGAGGACCCATTTCTGCCTTTCAGCGAAGGCATGTTTGTTGACCCAGCTGAATCGAAATCGAACATCAATTCGCTTCTCTCGCAGCTACCGAGAATCTTCTCTGAGTTCAAGAACCCCGAGCCTGCGCTCTTGCCAACCTTGAACGCTGCAGTGGCAGCTTTAGCAGCTACAGGAGGAAAGATTGTATGCTCACTAGCCGCACTGCCAACGTTTGGTCCTGGTCGTCTCATCCTTCGCGACGACACCAACATGCATAATACAGACGCTGAAAAGAAGCTACTGAAGACCGACCACCCTGGATTCATCAAGATTGCAGAAAAGATGGTACAAGGTGGCATTGGCATTGACTTTTTTTTGGCTGCTCCCAGTGGGGGCTACCTGGACATTGCAACCATTGGTAAGGCACCCCTATCTCTAAGCACACGTGATATGAACATGCTGACACCATCTAGGGCATACGTCCGCAATAACAGGGGGCGAGGTGTTTTACTATCCCAATTTTCACAACCCTCGAGACACTTTGAAGCTAGCGAAGGAGATCAAGCACACTGTGACCAGAGAGACCGGCTATCAAGCGCTGATGAAGGTTCGCTGCTCCAACGGATTACAAGTGTCAGGTTACCACGGTAACTTCTACCACCACACATTCGGTGCAGATCTTGAGTTCGGCGTCATTGATGCCGACAAGGCTATTGCAGTACTCTTCAGTTACGATGGCAAACTGGACCCAAAACTCGACGCCCACTTCCAAAGTGCGTTGCTTTACACCACAGCAAGCGGCGAGCGTCGAGTGCGGTGCACGAATATTGTGGCGAGCGTCAGTCCCAACACAGGCGAATGCATGAAGTTCGTGGATCAAGACGCCGTAGTGAGCATCATTGCAAAGGAGGCGGCTGCTCGCATGACAGAAAAGAACCTCAAGGAGATCAGGGGCGCACTGACTGAGAAGACTGTCGACATCCTCGCTGGATACAGGAAGAACTTTACCGGGAATAGCCCTCCCGGTCAGCTTGTCCTACCAGAGAATCTCAAGGAGTTTAGTATGTACATTCTTGGTCTGATCAAGTCGAGAGCGTTCAAAGGTGGCAAAGAGCCGACTGATCGGAGGGTGCACGACATGCGGATGATCAAGTCGATGGGTACATTGGAGATGTCGCTATACCTCTACCCTCGGATCATATCAGTTCACGATCTCGACGCAAAAGATGGATTTGCCAACGAGAAAGGCCACCTGGTCATGCCTGACGGTGTCCGCGCATCGTTCTCCAAAGTTGAGGAAGGTAGTGTTTACATTGTGGACAACGGCCAGATTTGCCTTCTGTGGCTCCATGCGCAAGTGTCGCCGAATCTACTTGAAGATCTCTTTGGCGAGGGCTACAACAGCCTGAAGGTGCTCGACCCGTTCCTGTCCACCTTGCCCGTCCTCGACACACATCTGAACGCGCAAGTTCGCAATATCTTACAATACCTCGAAGGCACTCGGGCGTCGAAGGCTCTTACCATACAACTTGCGCGACAAGGTCTCGATGGCGCAGAGTACGAATTTGCTCGGTTGTTATATGAAGACCGCAACAACGAGGCACAGAGCTATGTGGACTGGCTAGTGCATGTCCACAGGCATATTCAGCTAGAGGTGAGTCGTTGTTAAAACCATAAAAACGGGCTTTGCTAATTCTTTCGCAGCTCGCAGGCCAGCGCAAGAAGGAAGATACAGGCGATGGCGTGGGATCAACGTTCGTGGGTTTGCGCACACCCTACTGGGGCTAAGAAATGACAAAGAAGGTGTTGTGGGCTGTCTATTGCATAGCGAGGGATGTAGCGATTTAAAGCGACATGATATATGATGTTCAACGACAGCACATATTTGACTTTCTGCACGCCTCTCATCGCGTTGTGGTATATTTCGCACGCAACGCATTGATTGAACCGGCAAGATCGACAGGATCATAAGAGATGCTGCTAGAATCCAAATGCAACTTGTGACTGAGGAGTTTCTCGTGCTTACATTGGAAATTGATGGTTTGGCCGCACGTGATGTCGGCAGAACCGTCGGGCCGGCACTAGCGCTCGGTTAGAATATCGCCCACTTTGGTTCTCGCGGAGCAGGGCTGATCTCGCTACTAACCACAGACAACCACAGTCGACAGTCGTCAATATGCCTACAAGGTACGGTCATGAACCAGGAATTTGCTATGCGCATTGCTAATTGCTGTGGTACAGATTGACAAAGACCCGCAAGCACCGCGGCCACGTCTCCGCCGGTCACGGACGTGTCGGGTACGAAATATTCTTTTGCGACTTTGCGCCAGGCGCTGACAACCTTATAGCAAGCACCGCAAGCATCCCGGTGGTCGTGGTATGGCCGGTGGTCAGCACCACCACAGGACCAACATCGACAAGTACCATCCTGGTTACTTCGGAAAGGTCGGTATGCGCTACTTCCACAAGATGCAGAACGGCTTCTGGAAGCCCACCATCAACCTCGACAAGCTCTGGTCGCTCGTCCCCGCCGAGAAGCGCGATGAGTACCTCGCCAAGAAGGGCGACAAGGCCCCCGTCCTCAACGTCCTCGACTACGGCTACGCTAAGGTCCTCGGCAAGGGCCGCCTTCCTGCTGTCCCCATCGTCGTCCGCGCCCGCTACGTCTCTGCTGAGGCCGAGAAGAAGATCAAGGAGGCTGGCGGTGTCGTCCAGCTCGTCGCATAAACGACCGAACACGGTGTGCATGACTACACGGCGTCTGGGCGGACAAGGATACAAAAGGCTATACCAATTGGGATCGGGCATTGGGGTCTGCGTCGCTGAAAGGCTCGCATTGACTCTCGCAGCAAGCACTTGTGTGTACTTGACTGTCAGCGTGGTGGCTGAGGAGTAGTGTCTTCAATCGAATTCATCTATTCCTGAACAAACCTTTCGGCCCATTGTCGAGCCAGAGCGCACGCTCATGGCAGGCGCGTCTCGTGCTGTGGGTTGGCATGTTCGAATTTCTGTGATGTCGTGATGTGTGATTGATGTGACATCCCAATTTTTTGCCACTAATCACTATTGTCAGAACCAGTCTGCACTTCATCTTGATCCATGCCGCTCACTCCAGCTGCGCCACGCGACGCCTGTTGACAACCATGTTTTTGTCGAGCATCGATAGCACTCATTATTATTGACTTGCCTTCGTAATGACCTCGTAAGTTTCACGACTATACATAGCACAATACTACATTTGCCATCGCACTGGATGTTTCGGACTCCGATGTACGAATTGACCATACTTTTCTCATCGCTTTATGCTTATTCTTCTCTCCGTTCCGCCTGCCGCCTTCCCGTTCCTTCACTCTCCTCGTCTCTGCGTCATAGAGCGTCCAATATTTCATCTTCGAACCATGCTGAGCCCTCGCAAAGCATCACGTGTGGGGCCACACAAAGCATTATGTGCTCAAGCCTCAGTATTTATTTTTGAGGCACCATTATCCACAGAAAACATTTCTGTGTGTTTCTTCTTAACATGAACCACATGATTCGAACGTTAAGGTTCAGCATGGGGTCCAAATCGATGCCATACCCAAGCACTAAGAGATGATTGCTCATGATCATCAGCACGCTTTGGAGTCAAGGATGTAGTACGCCAGTTATATATTATAATGATGTACAAGCAACCGGCCTACAGCTGCGCTGCCTACGAACTCTTACATGTAAAGACAGTGAATCTCCCAGACTATATGAAAAGCACAATACAAAATACAAATAAGTAATACAAATGCAGAACAGAACTTCTCTCTATCGCAACCTCCAGCCAAGCGACTCGGGACTGTTCAGTTGCAAGTAAATCCACAGTCCATCTCCCTCTTCCCATTGTCGTACGCTCCGACACTGCAGCGAGGCTGATCGTTCGAAGCCCACTTCACACTCTCGTATTCGAAGTCGAGCGGGTCCTCGTCAATGTTCTTGCTCCAGATCAAGAAGGGAAACGGAAGCTTAGACCCAAAGTTGAGCGTAGCGCCGTGCTTGCCACCAGAGTTGCCGATCTCGTTCTGGTTGGCATCGAAGACCTTGGCCTCGAGCGAGTAGTTGTCTTTGGAAGGGTCGGGCTTCTGGTACTGAGTGACGTGGACGCCGCACCAGCCAGGGGCGAAATCCTTCGCGTTCGTTGGAAGGTCAGAATCGATGCCAGGGAAGTCCATTCCACGCTTTGGAACGCCACACATCCACTTCCGGGTGCGACCTTTGTCAAGCGACCAGGAAGTATGGGTGCAGATATAGGGACCTTTGTGGCAATTGGGAAGGCTGCTTTGCTTACATTCCTGATCACCTCTTCTTTCGTAGGCTAAAGCGGTGACATCAATTTCCGCCCAATTGCCAACAGCTTGGACTTGCAATATAGGTTTCGTCAGGCCTTCGCCTTCACCGCCGTCTCGTCCAGTGAATGTCACGCTAAATTCACCGATGCGAGGATCGTTGAAGTACTGCCGACCACCCTGGAAACAAACGTTCCACGTCGTCTTGCCCGGGTTGTATTCGAGTTTGCCTTTTTGGGTTCAGTGTTTCTGCCGCGAAAAATGGAAGTGACAACTTACCATCATTGCACGTAACACTGGTATAGCAGTTGAGACCATCGGTCGTCTCCATGTACACCTCGCACATATATCCGTTCTTGTCATATTCCCTGTCATCCATTAGTGGCTGCCGATCAGACTCCAGATATGGATAAATACCATGCATCGACGTCGTCAGGGAACCTCGATTTGCCAGCCTTGAGAGCAGGAATCATGAGCTTGAGGAGTTCGGCGGCCGCTTGTGCTCCACGTGCACGTGACTCGATAGAAACGGCAGTGACAGGGCTGCAGCTTGCTTGTCCAGTGAACAATGTTGTAACCAAAGCCGCGGTAAGGCTTGTAATCGACTTCATGTTTGGTCGTTGTGATAAAAAGAGATGCTATAAAGGGATGTTCAAGAAGAATGGCAGGCTTGCGTAAGTAATTGTTGGATATGCTGCTCCTTGTTCAGAGGAGACATACTGTACTTGTACGTACCCCAACTCCTCAAACCACCACGACTCCGACACAGCTCTATCATTAACCACACTGTTGATCCCTCTACATAGCATAATTTGTCAGCCCCAAGAGACAGAAGATAGTTGAAGGTACAGTGGTACGCCAAGATACCAGCCACGTTGGGGATATTCGCAAACTCGAAACAATTCCCAGTGTCCACCCAATAATCACACGTTCAAAACGAGCAAGAGAAGGACCAGCGCCTACCACAAGAGACCTTATTTCGAAAGCCACCGGACTCTATCAAGATGTCAGCTCTGTGGTATTAGGATCCAACAGTTGATCCTACCGATTGGGTGCGGTGCTTCCAAACGAGTCAAAGCACGGTGCCTCAGCGTTTAGCTGCACAGTATCATCACAGCCTATTCTGGAACAAACTACACCAACATCGGACCGGCAACCTTGCTGGGGTAGCGGAGATTAAATTGAGGCTGAGAGCTAAACGCGCGACTACCCGTTACCCGAATGCCTTCAGGTCTCGTGATTTGACCAATGGGACCCCTCGCTGAACGAGCACCTACTAAGGGCAGGGCACTTGGCATCCCTGAACGCCAGGACGCATAATTTTCTACAACCAAATTCTTCAGAGAAACAGGTAGTCGTTGATATTTGACTTCTCGGTATGTAAGTCTACAAACCTACGGTGGCGAAGCTGATTGCTCAAGCGGTTGATAGAAGAGAACAGCCATGTCATGAACTTGCCCATCGCCCCGGACAACAGTGTGCGCGCTGGGGTAGTGCTCTCCCTCTCCCGTTTCCTGTGTATGTCCATGATTCTCAGGCATACGATGTCCACGAGGCAGTGTGCCGGCTAGATACGCTCTTTCCCCGTTCCCTGAGCCTCGTGGCTGATCAACGTGGGCGGTTCGCATAGCCATCGAAATCCGCTGGTTCTTCAGCTCCACGTGACGAGCTTCGTCGTCGAGCTCCTGGAAGCGCTGCTGGACTTTGGCTGCAGTTTGGTGGAAGGATTCTCCCCGTTCTGCGCGCAGATGGCTTCTTGTGGAAGCGCTACCTTCTGTTCCAGCTGATGATGGTTGATCTGCCTCACTTGCTCGACCGGGCCTGGTTCGAGGCCATGTTGCCGACGAATACCTTTTGTCAGGCTGATTGACACGATGTCCATTGGACTCTTGGGGAATATTCGCCAAACATTTCCTTTCATGATGCCCATCAACAGGCCGCATGCTGATATTCTCAGGGACCCATATCGCCATATCCTGAACAGCCTCACGATCCCGTACAGCAGCCGCCTCAGGCGTTGAAGCACTTATAATGCTGTCCGGAGCTCGTAGTATCATGTCTGACAAGCGCACTGAGCCTCTCAGCTGGCTAGTATCCGGTGCCCTGCGGTTGAGGACCAGCGCTGGTATGCGATGCTCAATGCTAGCGCTTGAGGCTACATCTGAGACTTGAGTCGGCGGCTCAAGAGTGGCTGCTGACAGTGGCGTTCTGGGCGTACGTCTTCCCTCCATACTCACGAAAGCAGCACGCCCCAAGGCTGTACCCGAGATGTGGACCGGAGGCTGGAATAATTCGGCGGACAGCGGCATCCTCGGCGTTGATATCTGATCAAATTGATACCCCAGATCCTCGCTCTTCATCTTCTTCCTCCCAAACGACCTGCCGATCGTCCTGAATTTCGCTGGCAACGTACTCGCACGATCAAAAATTGGCAGTCGCTTGGTGGAACCCAAGACCTTGCGGAGGCTTCCCCAAAGCGATTTTCTCGGCCTCGCCTCGCGGCTTACTTGAAGCGGCAATGTAGGTGACAGAGACGAAACACTCTTCAACTCATGTCCCTCCATGTCTTTCCTCTCGGCCGTTTGGCACCCACCGTCGGCACCACTCCCTATCCCCACCTCCACCCTCGACACCGTCCTATGCTCTGTCTCAAACTCACCCTCACTCTCAGCACCACTCCTCACCCTCGTCGGCTCAGGCGAGAACGTCTCCCGCGTAGTGAAATACCCTCTATCTCCCTTTTCCCAGACCAGGTTCTCCCACTGCGCTCCGGTCTCAACCGTCTCACAGCCGTTCCGAATCCTCATCTTCTCCCTCGCGTCTTTAAGATACCTTTCCCGCTCAGCCTCCGCAATACTGAAGTACGGATGCATTTTCGGTGTATTAGCGTTCTGCGTCGGCGCTCCCTGCGGAGCGCCGTACTTGCGCATCGCGTCGTCGAGTTTCCGGACCCTTCGTTGTTTGACGGGGACCGAGGGATACTTTTCTGGTTTCGGTGGTGTGATGACTAGGCGGTTCATTGTGTCGGATTTATTGGCGGCGTTGAGTTGTTCCTGCGTGTTGGAATGGGGGAGGGCCTTTGGTGAGTATTGGGCGGTGGTCTCGCGATTTGTAGGTCGAGAGGACATTGTTATGGTCGTGGATACAACAGTAACGCAAAAGGCCTGAGGTGATAATACAGTTGTGTAGAGTTGGAGTTATTTTGGGGGTTGGAGTACGAATTCATAAAGTTTTGCGACAGAAAATAGGCTGGGCTGCGCGCGACGCTTATGTTCGATTCAGGATGCCGACCATGGAATGGGCCATTGTGGTACGGTACGCGACCCACATACAACCAAAAGTACTGTATACTCACTCGAAGAAGACATTAGCGTACCAGAGAGAAAATTGGCTCGATTCCGCTACGACACGTTCATCGCACTCCAAGCTCCCTCTTCAGCACTTCTTCAGCAACATCAGGTTCAATGCTGCCTTCCCTACTCTTCAACATCATCTGGCCAACAAACCACTTGATCTTCTTACTTTGGCCTTTATCCACAATATCCTTCACCATTTCTGGTTTCTCCTTTAATAGGATTCTCGCTAAGTCAGAGTACTCCTGAGGGCTCAGTGGTCTCAACGTCATGTCCTCTTGTTCGATAATGTCTGTCACGAGCCTGACATCGCCTTCGAACTTCATAAGAAGGAGTTTTTTGGCGGACCGTGAGGTGATAGTCCGACGTTGCAGGTGCATTATAATGGAAGCGAGTTGTTCAGCGCGGACAGTGGTTGGGGACCATTCGCGGTCGCCAAATAGACTACCGAGTTCCATAAGGACCCTGTAGAGTATTAGTGAGAAGGAACAACCAGGACAGGTCTGATAAATGACGTACCAGTTTCCAGCAATCTTACCGAGATATGCTTGGTCATCATTGAGTAAATGAAAGCCTCGTAAGCAGCTCATGACGTGAAGGAAATAGTCTAAACGATCGCCATCGTCTAGTGAAAGAAGCGTGACAGCATCTTTCTGGGAAAGGCCGTGCTCTCCCGTAAGACGCTCGATCATCGTGTCAGGAAGGTTGGGTAGAGATAGCCGTAGGTGAGTAATGAGATCCTTGACAGTGTCAGCTGATGCGCCATGAGATGGACAATGCTACATACGTCCGCAAGGAGGACGGGAGCAATATCCGGGTCTGGCATGTATCGATAGTCGATCTCGCCCTCTTTGCCTCTGAGTCGCTTGGTGGTTTTGCTACCGAGGGTCCAGCCACGCGTTTCGCCCTCAACAGTGCCTCCGCCCTCAAGTAGTTCGATCTGACGATCACGCTCGGCGATGATGGCATCCTCGACAGCTTTCAGACTGGCCAGGTTCTTGATCTCTGTCCGTTGTCCCAGACCCATAACGCCATGATAAGAGTATGGGCCTTGAGAGGCGTCTCCATTGCGCTCGCGTACCGAGACATTGACGTCTGCCCGCAATCCGCCCATTTCCATGCCGGCAGTGCAAGCATTGACCGACTTGAGAATGACCTGTATTTTTCGTACGCACACGGCAGCCATCGCAGGATCGTGTATCTGGGGAAGGGTAATGATCTCGATCAGGGGATGGGACACGCGATTAAAGTCTAGTAGGTGGGTCGAGGGTGGTTGCTGCACAGTCTTGGCTGTATCTTGCTCCATCTGGACCTGCTTGATACCGATGGTGATGGGGCATTCTGCGGGGGCAGCGCCGGTAGGAAAGTCGTGGGTGTCGAGAGTGATGTGGCCATCACGGGCGAAGGGCTCGTAGTACTGGGTGATTTGGTAGCCGGCGGGCTGGTCTTGGTAGAAGTAGTGCTTACGGTCGAAGCTGCTTCTCTTCTGTATCGTGCAATTGAGAGCGAGGGCGCCACGGAGGGCAGGTATGAGGGTTTCCTTCTGGAACTGTGGCTGGCTGCCGGGGAAGGCAACGTCGAAAAGAGACACATGGCTGTTGGGCGCCTCGCTGACCGATGTGGCGGCCCGCGAGAACAGCTTGCGCGCCGTGTTGAGTTCGGCATGTATCTCGATGCCCACCGTGAGCTCCCACTTCTCTAGCCGCGGATCATTTGCTGTGTTGGGTTTGGTGGTTGAGCTCGATGTGGCATTTTTGTCCTTCTTCTGTTGCTTCGCCGCATCTTTGAGTGCTTTGCGGAAGGGTGCATCATCTTGTGGTGGTGTGGATTGGCTGTCGGTCTGGAGAGTTCGCAAAGATATTGCACTGCGGCGCGCTTGGCGCAGGCATGATTGATATATGTATGTTCGCTGTGAGAGGACAGCTCTGCGTGTGGTGTTGGCGAGCATGGCGTGAGGTGTGACGTGACGCCTGCCGCGCGCGTTGAAGGCTGCGGAGGTCCGAGCTCACTTCCGAACCACGCGTTCCCGCAGCCGTGCCAGCTGCAGATGCAGCCAATCAAGAATAGCCTGCCTTCGACCGCGGCCCTGGTCCTGTGCAACCGTTATGAATACCGCCGAACCGTGTACCTCGATGTTGTATACCGTCGCATACGGAGGGATGTTCTGCTCTCTCTGAAATGTCTGGAAGTTCGTGACACCAGCTGCCGCCATACCTGTGTTCGACATATGTATGAGGTTCAACGGAGCTACTTGCGGAGCCTGAAGATCTTCTTGAAGAAAGCCTTTACGCCGCGCTTCTTCTCTTTTGACTTCTCCGGCGCAGGCTCGACAACCTCAGCGTCCTCAGAGTGGTGCTGCTCGATTGACGTGCGCGTCGACTGGTCTTCGTCGGCGTGGCGCTGCTCGGTCGACCGGGCTTTAATAAGGCAAGCTGGAGCGGCCTGGCGTTTCTGCTTCTCGCTTTTCTTCTGTTCGCGGCGCTTCTTCTTCTCGATTTCTTTCTGTTCGCGGCGCTTTTGGTTCTTGCGTTCAGTCACTTTCTTCGCGCGTTCTTCCTCTCTGCGACACTCCTGCCGTTTACGATATTCTTGCTCGTGTCGCCTCTGCCTGTAAAGTTCGTCTTCGGCAACCCGTTGCGCGAATGGCGGCTTTTTATGTGCACGGCTGTCTTCTTTCAGTAGACGCGATATGCTCTTGTGTGGCCCCGGGGCATAGTATTCCGCTGCTGGACCACTGTGCCTTGCTGCTGAGCCACGGTACCTCGATGATGGGCCACCGTATCTCGCTAATCGCTCGTCCGGATGTTCGTAGGTGAAACAAGATGCTCCCGAGTACATAGGCACCAACAGGTAGCAGCAAGAAGGGGGGTCGATGGAGGCTGAGTGGAGGTAAAGCTTTTCACAATGATATCAGTACGATTCGTGACTTTTGACTGCAGTGCGGGCTCGTACCTCAGAATCGTCCGTTGAACAGGCTGTTCAGTCGATATCGAATTTTGTCTCGCTTGCGAAGCAGTAGTGCCCTGGTGGCGGTGTTCTTGATCTTCGATTCGGCTCGAAGCTCACGCGCCTCGAGCCGGCGTAGTCGTAGTCGAGCTATTTTGAGTCTTTCTTCAGGTGTAAGTTGGCGGAGTGCCGAGAGTTTACGTTTCGGCTTGGTCTTGGTGCGGAAGACTGGCTTGCGGTTGGTGGGCTTTGGAGCAGGACGATTCGGGGTTGATTTGCGTCGTGGAATGAAAGGGAAGGGTCGAGCGTTGCGTCGATTAGGTGTAGGACGAGGTTTTGTGGAGTAGTAGGGGTTGCGAAGGGGCATGTACTTCTTGGTCTCAGGAGTGCATGGGCGGTGTTGTCTGACTGTAGGCTAGGTACTGTAGAGCTAGGTGAGAGTGGTTGGAATTGCCAAAGCGATTGGTAGGACTACTTGAGTATGCTATTCGGTGTACTAATGCTAGAAATGCTGTATTGTTGATGTTGGTGTTCCTAGCAGGCTGGGGTTTAGAAGGTGAACAATGTGTAGCACCTCTAGGGCCACTTTCCATATTAGTTGGGAAGGTGCAATAGCGCCAACAACAACTGCCTTGTACGGTAAGGGAGCTGCGCACGCGATGAGTCCAAACGGCTCACGCGTTCAGCGGGTAGTATGATTTAGGTATAAGAACATGACATTAAACGACTTCTACTAAGATGCTGGTATATATGTTGTCAACATTTGGTATCCACATGGCACCAATGTTGGTGAGTAACAAAATACGAGCGCCATAATAGCGGCGCACAACACTTCCGAAGTCTACAGCCATCTACATCCATACGTCTAGGTCCAAGGGTATAACTTCTTGATGCCCTCGCCTTCTTTGTCGCTCGGTTTCAGGTTCGTGTAAACGAACTCCAGGTCGTCCTTTTCGAACTCCTTGGGCGGCTCGAATTTGGGACCGCGCTTCATCCAGAAAGCCAAACGAACATCCAGGATCTCCTTATCATGGTTCCAGTAGTGCGCACCAGAGCTGTAGTGCATGATGGACAAGTCATCGTAGTCCTCGTGCGGATATTTATGTTTCCAGTACCAGTTCTTGCCCAGTTCCTCGCTCGCAGGGTCAATGTGGTCGCTTTGCGTAGTCAGCTAATGGCTCGCATATAACTCGCGCACGATAGTCACTTACATGGTATCAAAGGCGGCGACTGCGCTGGAACTGTAGCCAGCAGCGATACGGCCGTCGCCACAGACTTCTTCGATGGTGTGCTGACCGAACAGTTCTGCTTGGCTCTTGGCTTTGTCATAGCCCAGCAAAGCTTCGCAATTGAAGCGCACGTAATGGTCGCGGTCTGGGCGCTGATGTTCATGGTAGAGACAAAAGATATGACCTACGCCATGTCAGTAATTATTGCACATAGATGTGTTGTTTGTCAGTAATTATTGCACATAGATGTGTTGTTTGTCAATGACCAACCCATCTCGTGAGCAAGGACTGAGATCCACTCGACATGCTTTAGATAGTCGCTGGCTTGGTCCAAGTTCAGTCGCGGACCCATCCGGGCCTGCTGCGCGCCTCGAGGCCAGTCCTGCGGGACGTAGCCCATGACTGCAGACGGAGAGTAGCCTGGGATGCGCACAACTGACTCGATGATAGGAGCGATTTTGTATGGCAGATTGTCGTTCTAGATGAAGGAATCATCCTCGTTCTCGCGCTTCTTGAAGCAGTATGGTCAGTCGCCTTCCTCGTAGCGGTACTCGTAGAATTGGAGCTTGTGACCATTCGCCTTACCCGCAGCACCAATTTCATCCGTCCAAAGTTTCCAAGCTTCCTTGATGTCGCTCTCAAGATATTTTCGAGTGTCCTCGCGGTCATAGCAGTATGGGACTTCTCCGTTAGGCCAAGTCGACAGTGGCGCTCCAGTCTACAAGTATAAGTTCAGTGACTATCTCGATAGAATGAAAGACTTGACATACATGAGTGACAACCTCAGACCAACCCTGAGTTGCCTTCTTCTTGTAGAAGTCCTTGACGAGGTCGGCAGTGGTGTGAGTCTCATTTCCAAGATAGTAGAAGTCATTGAAGATAGGGGGGCATGCTGTCACGATCGCAGCCAAGCCGAGAAAGAGAATGAACATCTTCATAATTGCTGCGTCTTGAACAATTACTGTTGGGTGAGTATGACCGAGATACAGGAGAGCGAAGAGAAGCTCTTAACATACGAGGAGCTCACGGTGACCGTCGCGTTTGTTGCTACCTGCTTTAGGCGTGAGAAGTGACGCATTCGTAAAGACCGCTTCATTGCTCTCATTGCACCAAGGAAAAGCAAACGCCTAACAGCTCTCGATCTCAGTATTTACTGCGGTGCGGTTAGCTTGAAACCACACGTATCACATTTGGGGAGGATCTCTCAGACTCCTCTAAGAACCAAAATTGCTAACATGCTGATTTTCATTCTCGCAGATACTATCTAGAGATCAGACATGCCTCTCTACGAAGGCTTCTCTGCTTTCAATGACATATCACTACATACCGGTCCGTGAGCCACCACTCAAAACTCAAACTTTCGATCACCCATGATCTTCCACAGCTCCTCGACTACAGCCTTTTGCTCCTCTTGCTTGGCATGGCGGACGGCGAAGTAGAGACGGCCCTCGACGGTCGGATTCCAGTCACCCGGATTGGCAGACGCGACGATGCCGCCAGCCTCCTCGAGGATGATCCACCCAGCAGCGACGTCCCAACACCAGACTCCACCCTCCCAGAAGATATCGAGAATGCCCTGGGCGACGTAGCAGAAGTCCAACGCGGCGGAACCGTTGGAGCGGACGGACTTGCAGAATGCGCCGCCTTCTACCGTGTCCGTCAACAAGGTGTTCTGGACATCACCACGGAGACGCCAGTTAGGTCCCTGACGTTGGTTACCATACTCGATGGCAACCAGGCACGATCGGAGAGAAGGCATGGGCGGAGGTACTGGCTGGAGCGGAAGCTTGTGCTTGGTGTCGGTCGCCGTCTTCGTAAGAAAGGCACTTTGGTTCTTGATGGCGGTGTACATGTCGCCTCGGAAAGGGTTGTAAACGACGCCGATGACTGACTTCTTGTTCAGTGTCAAGGCCAGTGAGATGGCACAGTTTGGGAAGCCCTTGCTGAAGTTGAGCGTACCATCGATCGGATCGCAGACAAAGGTTGGTGCATCGGCGAGCTTAGTGCCGTGCTTGAAGGTTTCCTCGCCCAAGAAGTCGAACGCCGGATACGCAGCTCGGACGCGCTGTTCGACCATGTCTTCTATCTGCTTGTCATACTGTGTGACCAGGTCGGATGTGTTGATTTTCGTGGAAGCGGCGTTGAGGAGTTGATGCTCAGCCTCCAGCATCACCTTTCCTCCGTCTTTGGCAATTTCGATAAGGAGCTGGCAGATAGGGTTCAGATCTTGCTGGGTGAGCTGGTGCTTAGCAAGCTCCGTGTCGAAGTTGGGTGTTTTGGACGGCGTAGTGGGCCGAGACGAGATGCCTGAGTCGCCGCCGTTTAGGCTGCTGCTCGAAGACATGGTGGTGAAGTTCTTCTGGGCGCCCGTTGTAGGATATCGCAAGTCTTTGGAAATGGCTGGAGCGATTGAGATGCGGCTGATGCGGCTGTAAGGCGTTGAGGGTGACCCGAGGCTGGTAAAGGCTCGTGATCTTGTTTTTCTCTGTGTTGTGCTCGGGATTGGTTGTGGTGATAGTTGTGGTGATGGGGCGAGAGAGAAGGGACCACAGCGGGAGAAAGCTGTTTTCATGTCGAGCGGAAGCGTGAAGAAGCTGTGAAATGAACGGGAAGCTCGGGAAGCCGGAATGGGCCGTGAATGACCCTTGCCACGTAGATTGTCAGGAGATGGTAGATCATGTCGAAAGTTGTGCGCCCACAAACGTTGTTCAGGGCTCAACCTCAAGCATAAAGTAGCAGAGCCGCGACACAATGTCACCACGAACATTGTGTCTCTTATTTCTAGTGTCCGACTCTTTTTGCATGTGAAAGCGCCACGAGTCGCTCACTAATGCATACCTATCACAAACTCAATGTAGGAGCTACACCGTAACGAAAAGCTCTATGCCTGATCAGTAGTAACCGTTCGCAACTTTTGCAACCTGATCTGAATTACAGAAGCAGATTAAGGAGCTAGTCTATCAGCGAGCTGTCAACCTACATGTACGTACCTGGAGATTGTGAAAGAAAATCTCAGACTGGACTTGGGGGTCTCCAAATTTGACGCACTCGAGATCGAGTCCGGCTGAAAATCCTCAAGTCGGGTGGGTCGAGACTTTGTCAACACGACAGTAACCACTTCCAGTCACATGGTGTAACAATATTGCATGATGTGCTCCATTTTGTGTCTTGGGTGTAGGAAGTCGACAACGATGTTGTATGTGCAAAAGTTGTGTCCGAAATGAAAGAGGTGATCCAGGCGTAGCAGGTCCGATGATCGGGGGCCGTGCACCGGTGGGCTGCACTCCCACATCTACTTACTCTTTACCCATTCACGATTGCACTTCTTGTCATCACAGAAGACTCAAATAGATGGCATAGAGACAGATATATTATTCACTCAGAGTAAGGAGAATACTTCGAGAGCTGTTTCGAGCTCAAGTCTCAACCAACAACCACCACCCAGATTAAAGTGTATAGACAGCTTCTTCAACAAGCCCCGCCCAAGAACAAGGAAAGATATTGGTCAACGTCAAGATTGAGCAATCAGACGCCGCCTCGCTGCCATTACACCCCCCGATTTCCAACCTTCAACAACAATCGCCCTTATTCTCTGTCCTTCCAGCAGATGGAGAGGGGTTGGCGTTCGATAAAATACTTGCGTGGAAATATGCTTGAGTTGGCAGTGGGCATGAGAGGTCGGTTACTGGCGCGCCACAGAGCGCGACAAACAATAAGGAGTACCACACAACTGTATTGTGTTCGGGGGCGAAGGTGGCAAGGATGGACTTTCACAAGTTATGATAAGCTGTGCTGGTTGAGGCTAGACAGTACCTAGGTAGTGACTTCAGGAGCGTTGAGCCGCTCGATAGCCTCCTGGGAGTAGTGACCTCTTAAACCAGAACGTGTCATGATCGGACGAGCATGATTGTGTGTTCCGAATTTTGATGGTATTGCATTATGTGGACTCCATTAACCTTGCTAGTCATACAACATTAGTCTAACATTATGCCAGACTGAGTATGATCAGAAACTTCGATGTAGAAGCTCTGAAGAACTGAGAACGCTCCAAAAACCCAGGGTAAAATTACCAAGCAAACGAAGTACACGAAGCACCGAATGTAAAGTAAAAATAACCATCAAAACGCTGGAGAGTAGAGGCTACCGACCTCATGGTTCTTGAGACCCAGCCAGACAGCGACCGAGCAGCGCCGTAGGGACTTTCCCACTCCCACACGCTCAGCCAAGGACGCGAGGTGCGCCTGACTTGCCTTTCTTTTGTACACCGCGGGGAATGAACGCAACCGGGTTGGGAGCTACAGGAGCAGCGGTGAGAGTATTAGGGCGATTCGTATGGCCCTTGTTCTTATTGTCGTTTCTCTTCTTTCCATGGTTCTGGTGTTTGTCGTCTTTCTTGGTGACAGCCTTGACCTCAGATGTTGCGCGCTTGATCGTGACCGGATGGCTACCAATGTATTTTCCGTTCATCTCCTTGAAGGCGCGGAAGTAGTCGTCAGTGTCGGAGAAGCTAACGAAGCCGTAGCTCTTGCTCTTGGTGGACTTCTTGTCGCGGACTACGCGAGACTTGACCAGAGATGGGTACTTAGAGAAGGCCTTGTGCAGCGAGTCGTCCGTAACTTCACCAGCAAGATTGCCGATGAACAGCCTTGGATGCATGGGGTCCCACTCGAGCAAGGTGGCGTCTTCCCAGGTCTTTCCACCACCCTCGCGGACGACAGTCTTTCGCTTGCCATCGGCTGTCAGGGCGGGCTCAGCGTCCGGAGCCGCCACAGCATCCGAGCGTGCGCCGACATTTGCGTTGTTCCGCTTCGCAGCTGCGTCGTCCTTGTTGTATGCGCTGCTCCACTCAGCGATGCGCGCCTCTTCCTCAGGGTCGTAGGTACCACCGAAGCCACCGTTTATGGGCGCAGCTGCTGGGAACGATGGCGAAGGAGCGGCACCGGCATAGGCTGGATATGACGAGTTATCGTAATAAGCATTGCTGGCCGAATAAGCAGGAGCTTGGTACGGGGTGCTCACTGGCACTTGTGAGTATGCGACTGTGGGGCCAGCCTGAGTAGGCGCCTGTGCTACAACCGAGCGTGGCGCGAAACTGGCATACATGGGCGAGTTGCCCTGTCCTCTAGCCCCGGCGTTGCCAGGCCTTGAGGGTGGAGCGGAGTATGTCGAGGGCGGAGGGCGAGCTGGGAGTGAGTGGTGTGGTTGCATGGTTGCGTTGTTGGTGTTGGAACTGCACGTCAGTCCAGGGTAATCTCAGTGAAGTGAAGACTTAACCAGAAGCTGATCTGATGCGCGCTCCTGCTGTCGAGGATCGTGAAGAGTCGGAAGTGGTGCAGAAGGAGTCGTACGAGGAGCAAAGGTTGCTGCTGTCGTCTTTGTTGGAGTTGTATCACTAGCGTGGGTACAAAAGTTGAAGATGAGTCGATGTCAGTGAGGGTGAGGCGCAGTCAGGACTTTACACAGCGGTGGACGTGTGGCGTACCAATGGCGATGTGAATGGCCGAAGGCTAAGACGCGACTCGGGTCGAGGAAGCTGAATACGCAGATGCGCAGGCCGTGGTTACAGGATGCTTACTACACGGAGGCGACAGACGAGTCTTTCCTGAAGCGGTCGGTGGCCGTGTTGCGGGTAGAGCACGGTGGCTAGATTCTGTCGGCGTTTACGGGTAGCAGTACCGGTGTAGTAAAGTAATTGCCGCTGGGGTTGTCAGAAGTCTCTAGTGTGTTGAAGCGGTTATTATTTGTTGGGTGATGTTCGCTGCTGCACATCCATGGATGTGGGAACGAGCGCCTTGGCTCCGCTAGGTAGAACATTGAATCTTGGAACCTTGGAAAGGTCTGACTTACACGTGATTCAGGTAACAGCACCCCACGCTCGAATTCGGCGTCTGTGGGGCTTTCATCATGCGGCATTCACTTGTGAGTACCAGATGATGAGCATGACTTGATGCTGTAACAAAGTGGCCTACCCATTCTCACTAGCCATTGCCGACCCTCATAGCAGTCTCAAGGCTCCTCAAAAGTATCCATTGTGTCGCGCAAATTGGGCGCTTCCGAACATCCCTGTAGAGCCCCTCCTTTGTCAGCAACGTTAAGGCTGAGCTTTGGAGGGGCATATCCACACAAGTCCGGCCTCATCTCATCCCAGCGGGATTTAGTAGTAGCATTTCCGCGCGCGTCCGCCGGAAGTAGTGAATTAATTCATGTAGTGAAAAAGAAGCAAGCGATCATGGCAATTGACTGGAGACTGAAACTGAATCTCATCAAGCCCTGTTAAAGGCGGCCAGCACAGCATGTAAAGCTTACGGATCGCGGTCCTCGACCAACAATTGGGGACCCGTTGTCCAATGATGCAGTACTTTGGACCGGCGATTGCAACAATAAACAATTACACGGTAAAATTGACAAACGCGAGACATGTACTGCGAACGCTTACCGCCGCGGCCGAAGCTGTTGTGCGCTGCTGTATGGATTAGAATGCTCGCGCATGGCTCCTGACGCAACACGGCTGCGCTCGCACTAGTGTCCAAATCTGCGTCCACGGGTACTTTAGCAGCAAGCACCCCACCGTCTTCCTTTCGTCACCTACCAGCTTTTCACGGCTTCGATCTCTTCACACTTTGTTGCACGCCAGGCCGTTGCAACTTTCTTCCTCGAAAAGACTCACAATACTTCGAACATATTCAGCAATCACCACCACATACCGCAATCATGTCTGAGGCCGTTGGAGATTTCGGACTGATCGGTTTGGCCGTACGTCCTCGTCGCAACAGTAGACAACAGACAGACAGCTTACCTTTCCACCCTAGGTCATGGGCCAGAACCTGATCCTTAATGCGTAAGCCATTACTCACCCAAGAAGCCTCAGTAAGCAATACTAACACCAAGTAGCGCCGACCATGGATTCACTGTACGAGCTCCTTCCTGCTAGTCTTTAAGCTGAAGCACTAATTCGCGCGCAGGTTGTAGCTTTCAACAGGACGTAAGATGTCTAGCTCACTGCAGTGGTAGAACAGGAACTGACAAACCGGCAGCGTTGCCAAGGTTGACCGTTTCTTGAACGATGGTGGGACTTGCTGGCATTGACTTGAGGGAACTGCGCTGACATCAAACAGAGGCCAAGGGCAAGTCGATCGTCGGCGCCCACTCCATCAAGGAGTTCGTCTCCAAGCTCAAGAAGCCCCGCCGTATGATGATGCTCGTCATGGCCGGCAAGCCGGTCGACGACTTCATCGAGCTCCTTTTGAACGAGGGTGGCGTCGAGGAGGGCGACATCATCATCGACGGCGGTAACTCGCACTACCCCGACACGAACCGCCGCACCAAATACCTCTCTGAAAAGGGCATCCGATTCGTCGGAACCGGTGTCTCCGGAGGAGAGGAGGGTGCCCGCTACGGTCCCAGCATCATGCCCGGTGGAAACGAGGAGGCATGGCCATACATCAAGGTAGGAGAGTCGATCGCGAGTCTGAAACCATCTAACGGCAGTACAGGATGTGCTCCAGTCTATTTCCGCGAAGTCCGACGGCGAGGCCTGCTGCCAGTGGGTCGGCGACGAGGGTGCTGGTCACTACGTCAAGATGGTGCACAACGGTATCGAGTACGGTGATATGCAGCTGATCTGCGAGGTACGATGACAACTCACCGTTGTCGACTTGGAATGCTAACAAATCGTAGGCGTACGACATCATGAAGCGCGGTCTGGGAATGACAAACAAGGAGATGGGCGACGTCTTCACCGAGTGGAACAAGGGTGTTCTCGATTCGTTCCTTATCGAGATCACTCGCGACATCATGTACAAGAACGACGACGACGGCGTTGCGATCGTCGAGAAGATCATGGACTCGGCCGGTCAGAAGGGTACTGGCAAGTGGACTGCCATCAACGCCCTGGACCTGGGTATGCCCGTCACTCTGATCGGTGAGGCCGTCTTCGCTCGTTGCCTGAGTTCGCTCAAGTCTGAGCGCGGTCGCGCTGCCGGACTTCTCGACGGACCCAGCCCGAGCTTCTCTGGTGACCGCAAGGCTGTCCTCGACAACATTGAGCAGGCTCTGTACGCCTCAAAGATCATCTCCTACGCCCAGGGCTTCATGCTGATCCAGAACGTAAGTGGAAATGACTTATGGAAATGACTTGCAACCAATAGATGTGTACTGACAAACGAACAGGCTGCTAAGGAGTACAACTGGAAGCTGAACAAGCCCGAGATTGCGCTCATGTGGCGCGGTGGCTGCATCATCCGATCTGTCTTCCTGAAAGACATCACCAAGGCGTACCGTACCAACCCCGACCTCGAGAACCTCCTTTTCGACGACTTCTTCAACAAGGCTATTCACAAGGCGCAGGCTGGGTGGAGAGAGTACGTTGCTCTTAATAAGCTGTCAGACATCGCTAACATGAGGCCAGCATCGTTTCGAAGGGTGCTCTTTGGGGTATCCCAACCCCTGCTTTCAGCACCGCGCTCAGCTTCTACGACGGATACCGCGCCAAGGACCTCCCAGCCAACTTGCTGCAAGCACAGCGTGACTACTTCGGCGCACACACCTTCAGGATCAAGCCCGAATGCGCCAACGAGCAGTACAAGGAGGGCGAGAACATCCACGTCAACTGGACCGGCAGGGGTGGCAACATTTCTGCTTCCGTAAGTCAAGAACACTTTTTGACATGTCGCTCACTAACCGTACTTCTAGACATACAACGCATAAACAACGAGATACCCAACGCTTGGGAGTCGGTTACGGTGCCGCGCTGCGAGAGATCTGCGTTGGAAAGGAACATAGCCGGCACGAACATAGCATGAATCTAGAATGATGATCGATACGCGCACAGTGTAGCAGATTCGGAAAGGCAGTTTGACTGTCAACGTGATGCTCGTAGCAAAGTCTGATTTGTGTGCTGCAACACATTGTACTTCGTAGGGACGACTGGGCGGAAGACTCGTGAGATATGATTGGTGTAGAGCAAGCGCCCGCAGCCAGGCTTGGCATCGCAAGCGATCATTACCGGAGCTCAAGGAGGAGTTGCTTCCATTCTTCCAGCACCTCGAGCCCCAGTCGCTCTCACCGGGACGCCTACAGTAGTTGTTCCTCGGTCGCGTGCGCCTTGCGAGTATCTCCTTCCTGTCGCTCCTTTGCTCTGCCATTTTGCTGCTTGCATGACTATTCGGCGTTCAGCTCGCGAAGTGCTCGGTGGCCCAAAGTTTCGATCCTAATAGGGAAGAGAGACACGCAGTGCTACCACGCGCTTCATAGAGGCTTGGAGAAACACCAAAACTCGCGGCAAGAGCTGAGACATTGGCTTGCTCATGGCGGACAAGCGCAACAGCTTTGCGGGCAAGGTTGCGACGCCTAACCTGAAGGTTGGCGGCGGAGGATCGACCAAGGAGGGCATCGACGTCGACTCGAACCTGTACAAGGCGGTTGGATCGCGGTATGGCTGCCACTGCGACGATTCCATGTCGCTGGAGGCTGACTACGTGTAGCATCAAGATCACATGCGCACCGAACAACAATGTGCTGGAGGGCACTCTCTTCACGGCCTGCAATGTCACCAACGCCATAGCCATCAACACTGCGCCGGCCCCGCCCAACCCCTCCGCACCGCTCGCCAGTCAACCGGGCGACTACCACATTATTCCGTTCGCGCACATACTGTCTTTCGAGATTGTCGGCTCAGGCGAGCGCGTGGCCGAGTCGGGTCCTGGGTTCGATGGCGCCATGCCCAGCATATCCAAGGTGGATCTTGCTGCGCTGCAGGCGAGAGAAGAGCAGACGATCCGCGAGATGAAGAAGAAGGACGCCCAGAAGGGCAAGGGCGTGAGCAAGGAAGCACAGGAGCTGTTTGATGCCATCTCGAGAACGTGAGTCGATCTATTGCTTTGGTCTATTTGAATGCTAATCTGAGCATCAGCCTTCCCACCCGCTGGGCAGACACGACTATCGTGGTCAACGACTCCGTCCTCATCCTCCCTCCCTACGCCCTCGAGAACATCAAGGCCCCCACCGACAAGTCACAGAGCGAAGCGCACGTGCGCAAGGTCGTTGACCACTTCTACCGCAACAAGAAAGGTCCAAGTGGAGGGGCTGCGCGCGCACCTGTGGCCACGCCGATTGCGCCGCGCAAGGGTGGTTAGAAACATCCCAGGTCGGTGTTGCAAGATCGCTTCAAGAAGTACCGCACGTCTGTGGGCATGGCAATGTAGGGATGGGGACTATATCCGCGCCGGCTTGACACGGCCGTGCAGAAATGAGTTGGATGGCGCTGAGTATCGTATGTGTGAGGGGCAAATGAGGCAAGGCTGAAGGGCTATACGACAGTGTATGTGCCACACGGGCTGATTGAGTTGTGTAGCTATGTACTGCGAACTCACAAACACTCAAAATGAGGCAAACTATGCCGCTTCAATGCTTTTTGTTCTTGGCGAACATGGTCCTTCAGCTCGATGCACTGACGCACGCCATGAATAGTCGGGGAGTGTAGCCTCCTGCAAGCCAGCGCCTCTTCGCTTGCCGTCTTACCTGGACCCCTCCTTCCCAAGCTTCACTCATCATCCTCACTCTGCAGGATGTACATATGCACTGATGTTTGATCCACTCAGTATCACCACAAGCGTGGTGAGTTTACCATTCCTATCGTCGCTGCATCACGCGTTCACAATGAACGGAGCCTTGCAATCTTGTGCGAGCCTCACAAAGCTCTAACATCTGCTAGACACGCAGCTGCGCATCACAGGCAGCTGTGTTGGTACAGCCAAAACATTATGGGAGATTCGCAGTGCTTGGAAGCGCGCTCCAGTCACCGTCGACTCACTCTGCTCCCAGCTGAAGCTCACCGCTGCGTCGTTGTCAAAGATCCAGTCGATTATTCTAAGTGATACCGATGTCCTACAAGACAAGCCAGACCTGGTTGAGACCTTTGAGACTACTCTGACCAGCTCTATGGTTCTTACCACATGACTCGATAAGATCATGCAAACCATCACCAAGGGTGTACTTGAAGGCACTAGTCCGTCGTGGAAGCTGAAGTTCAGGACGCTTTGGAATGAGAATGACATCGAGGAGTTGCTTGAGTAGCTTCACAAGCAGCAGACCGCTATTGTAGTGCTGGTCGATCTGCTGCAAACGTAAGTAAAGCGCGTTCACGAATGGCCTAGGATGATCAATCTTATGCCTGATTCTGTATGGCTCTGGAGTGAACAAGTCTCGAGCCACCAAACGTCAACAAGGAGAGAACGACAACCATTACCCTATCTGACAAGTCCAAAAACTTCAGGCTTTGGATCCCGCTAATGACTTTGCCTAGGGACTCCATCGCCGAGATCAGAAGACTTATACGACAGCATGACGCCTTTCTTCGAGAAATCGCTGCCAATACCCGAAACACTCGGAACGCACATGCAGTCCAGGCCCCAGAGTCTATCTTGTTGAGGGACGACGAACATGAGAGTGTCTTCAGTCAGGTCATTGCTTCCAAGGACGTCGACGACAGCTTCGAGACGGTCATTCTCGGTACCAAGGTGTATTCCAATGCTTTTACTGATGCTATCGGGCCGGCTGACGACGACGACAAGTCTGACGATGCGAAGACTGTCGTTGATGCACCTATCCGAGATGTCGCCTTGAGAAGTGCCCGTACAGACGCGTCAGAACTGTCTAATCTGGCCATCCATGATCCTTCGATTCAGTCTGCTGTTGAGGGTCTCGAGATTGTTGATATCTACGCATCTCCTATGCTTGGCCACCAGGCTGCTTCCAACGAGGAGCTGAGTTACAAAACTGATCAGGAGATTCACGGGATCCGGAAGATCTCTCAATCCCGATATTACGGCTACACAACATCGAGGAAAGGAGGCAAAGAAAAGAAATATGGGTATTTTGAGCGCGATCACGTAGAGATGAAATTTGTTCCACGCCAGCGCCTGCAAGCCAGCGCCTCAAATACCTTTGCACACAGAGATGGTCGAAACATCTACGTGGAGCATGTATCAATGAACATCGACGTGAGTCTGAGCATTGCCCATCATGCAGGTGTCTAACGGATGCAGCCATATTGTTCTGGACCTCAATTCAGAGGCGTCTTATCTGCGAGAAGCGAGCCAGAGGCTGAAGAGCCCTTTTGGGTGTGGCTATGCGACGTCAGATTTGGGATTCCCGTGGAACAGCACTTGGACCAGCTAATCCGACACTTTGCCAATCCAATAGCCGCCCTAAAGGGTCTCAGTGGTCAAGAGCGACAGCAAAGCATAAGAGATATACATCAGTCGCGTAGTGTCAAATGGATAAAGCTTTTGGCTCACTGCAGCTCTCTTGAGGACATGCGAATCATTGCTTCATTAGAGAAAGTGTATTGGGAACAGAAGGAATAGACCCAGGTGAGAAACCTTAGTCAGTCTCACTAATGAGCTTCGGCTATTTCTATCACACAAATAGTATTAAACGTAATAACAAGTGATAATGAATCGTATGGTAGCCTTGTTGAGGCCTATCATGCTCAAATAAACGCGTATTCCTGACCGATTGTTTTGAGCGTAGATGCCATCAGTCTTT
>Ga0265797_10000926_pt1 | contig 52772 bp, 46 predicted proteins | sample P2T30metagenome_FD_192433 | JGI IMG/M metagenome (GOLD analysis project Ga0265797, IMG submission 192433) | Plant litter microbial communities from East Loma Ridge, Irvine, California - P2 T30 | ecosystem: Environmental > Terrestrial > Plant litter > Unclassified | place: USA: California...
CCGCATCTCCAAATTTCTACTTCCACAAGCTTCCGTCTAAGTCCGCTTCCTTCCGTCCCGCCGCGTCTCCGCTTCGGTGAGGCGGTATTTACGGATACTTCCCAAAACCCGCAAGAGCGAAAATTCACAAATCTTGCAATAAGTCGAAAAAAGATCGTTCAGCACCACATATGGTGTCACGAGCCGTTCCTTACACAATGTAGTAGATCACGGGCGCCCGAAAACCCGGTGCGTGATCCGCAGGGCCAGAAGGATTGAAACCAGAGACAGGTAGATCAGGGCCTCTCCCACCCAGACTTTGCCAACCAGAAGGAAATGCACGGCCCCGGCCACCGCCGCGACATAGACGAGACGGTGTAGCTTCTGCCACCGGCCACCAAGCCATCGGATCGAACGGTTGTTGGAGGTCAGGGCCAGCGGCAGCAGGAGGATCATCGCGCCCATTCCTATGGTGATGTAGGGACGCTTCAGAATGTCCTCCCACGCCTGTGCCCAGTTCAACTGGATATCGAGCAAAAGCCACGTCGCGAGATGAAGGGTCACATAGAAGAAGGCGACAAGCCCCACGGCACGCCGGAACCTTACAAGACTGATGCCCGTCGCCCAACGCAACGGTGTGATCGCCAGCCCCCCGACAAGCCATTGCAATCCCCGCAAGCCCATGTCGTGTTCCACGGTCCGAACCGGATCCACGCCGAGATCTCCCATCATTCCGCGTGCAATAAGCCACGCCAAGGGAATCAACCCCAAGGGATAGACCACCCATGACGGGATTTTTCGCAGCCTTTGATTGATGGCCTGCACCTTAATAATCTTTCGACAGATCCTGCCCCGCATAAAGGCTGGCAACCTGATCGCCGTAACCGTTGAACATGACCGTGTCCTGACGGCTGTTGAACAGGCCGCCCCCGATGCGACGTTCGGTTGCCTGCGACCAGCGGGGATGGCTGACCTGCGGATTCACGTTGGCATAAAAACCGTATTCGCGGAAATTCGTCTGCTTCCAAGTCGTTTCGGGCTGATTGGAGGTCACGCTGATCCGCACGATGCTCTTGATGGACTTGAACCCGTATTTCCACGGCACGACCAGTCGGATCGGTGCGCCGTTCTGTTTTGGCATCGGGTCGCCGTACAACCCCGTGGCCATCAGGGTCAGCGGATGCATCGCCTCGTCGATCCGCAGCCCTTCGCGGTAGGGCCAGTCCAGAAGCGCCTGACGCTGGCCCGGCATCTCTTCCGGCCGCTGCAACGTCTCGAACGAGACGTAGCGGGCAGAGGACTGGACCCCCACCTTCTGCAGAAGATGCGACAACTGGAAACCGTTCCATGGGATCACCATGGACCATGCCTCCACGCAGCGCAGACGGTAGATGCGTTCCTCGATCGGGCCCATCTTCATCACGTCGGCCAGATCGTAGCTGCCGGGGCGATCCACCAGCCCGTCGATCTGGACAGCCCAGGGATCGATCGTCAACTGGCCCGCATTTTGCGCGGGATCGGTCTTGCCCAGTCCAAATTCATAGAAGTTGTTGTAGTTGGTGATCTCTTCCAGCATGTTCGGCTTCTCGTCGGTGGAATAACCGGCGGCGAAAGCACGCGGGGCGACCAAGGAGGCAGCACCAGCCGCCATGATCTGGCGTCGGTTCAGGAACTGGGCCTTCGGGGTCACATCGGACCACTTCAAATCATTACGGAACATGGGCGTCCTCCCTTTGATCTGATGTTGGCCGAAATCAGCGCAAGACAAAGGAAAATCGTGTCACGAATGCGTTGGGGCGCGAGGTTTCCCCCGCGCCCCATCCGTTCAGTGCACCACCGCCTCCTGCGGGCGCTCCCTGCGGGAGGGGGAAATGCGGTCACCTATCAGCAGCCCCTCCGGTCCCGCGCCCACATGGACTGTGGCACCGTCCGCCACGTCCCCCGACAGGATCATCTCCGCCAGAGGGTCCTGGATGTGGCGCTGGATCACCCTTTTCAAGGGACGCGCACCAAAGACCGGATCATACCCTTCGTCCGCCAGCCATGCACGGGCGGCCGCATCCAGATCCAACGTGATCTTCCGGCCGACAAGACGTTTCTCCAACCTGTGCAGCTGGATCTCCACGATCCCGGCCATGTCACCGCGCCCCAGACGGTCGAAGATGATCGTCTCGTCCAGACGGTTCAGAAATTCGGGGCGGAAATGTCCGCGCACCGCTTCCATCACCGCCGCCCGCGCAGGGGCAGGATCGGCCCCGTCCGGCAGGACGCTCAACGCATGCGCGCCAAGGTTGGAGGTCAGGATGATCAGCGTCTGCTTGAAATCCACCCGACGCCCCTGCCCGTCGGTCAGCACACCATCGTCCAGAACCTGCAGCAACACGTTGAAGACGTCGGGATGGGCCTTCTCCACCTCGTCGAACAGCACGACCTGATAAGGACGGCGACGCACAGCCTCGGTCAGCACCCCACCTTCGTCATAGCCGACGTAGCCGGGGGGGGCGCCGATCAGGCGGGACACGGCATGCTTCTCCATGAACTCGCTCATATCGATGCGCACCATCGCCTGATCATCGTCGAACAGGTAATCGGCGACGGCCTTGGTCAGTTCTGTCTTGCCGACGCCGGTCGGCCCAAGGAACAGGAAGCTGCCCAGCGGACGGTTTTCATCATTCAGCCCCGCCCGCGCCCGACGCACGGCATTTGCCACTGCTGTCAGGGCCTGACGTTGACCAATGACGCGACGGCCCAGCTCCTCCTCCATCTTCAGCAGCTTCTCGCGCTCGCCTTCCAGCATCTTGGACGTGGGGATGCCGGTCCAGCGCTCCACCACCTCGGCGATCTGCTCGGGGCGGACGGCTTCCTCGACCATCAGCCCGTCATTTGCATCCGCCTCTGCCAGCTGCTTTTCCAGCGCGGGGATGGTGCCGTATTGCAACTCCCCCGCGCGGGCGAACTTGCCCTCCCGCTTGGCTACGTCCAGTTCGGCACGGGCACGATCCAGGTGTTCCTGCGTATTGCGCGAAGCTTGCAGCCTGTCGCGTTCGGCCTGCCACTTGGCAGTCATGGTCGCTGCGCGGTCACGCAGGTCGCCCAGTTCCTTTTCCAGACGCTCCAGCCGATCATGGCTGGCGGCGTCATCCTCTTTGCGGAGAGCTTCCTGCTCGATCTGCATCTGCAGGATCTGGCGGTCCAGCGCGTCCAGTTCCTCTGGCTTGCTGTCCACTTCCATCCGCAGACGGCTGGCGGCCTCGTCCATAAGGTCGATGGCCTTGTCTGGCAGGAAACGGTCGGTGATATACCGATGCGACAGCGTCGCCGCCGCCACGAGGGCGGAGTCGCTGATCCGCACGCCATGGTGCAGCTCATACTTCTCCTTGATGCCGCGCAGGATGGAGATGGTGTCCTCCACCGTCGGCTCCTCCACCATCACGGGCTGGAAACGACGGGCAAGGGCCGCATCCTTTTCGACGTACTTTCGGTATTCATCCAGCGTGGTGGCGCCGACGCAATGCAGTTCCCCCCGCGCCAAGGCGGGCTTGATCAGGTTGGCGGCATCCATCGCGCCATCGGCCTTGCCCGCGCCGACCAGCGTGTGCATCTCGTCGATGAACAGGATGATCTCTCCGGCAGCATTCTCGATCTCTTTCAGGATCGCCTTCAGACGCTCCTCGAATTCACCCCGATATTTCGCCCCGGCGATCAGTGCGCCCATGTCCAGCGCCATCAGGCGCTTGTTGCGCAGGGATTCCGGCACGTCGCCATCCACGATCCGAAGCGCAAGACCTTCGGCGATCGCGGTCTTGCCCACCCCCGGTTCCCCTATCAGGACGGGATTGTTCTTGGTGCGACGCGACAAAACCTGCATCGTGCGACGGATCTCGTCGTCGCGACCGATGATGGGGTCGATCCTGCCCTGCTCCGCCGCTTCGGTCAGATCGCGGGCGTATTTCTTCAGCGCTTCGAAACTGTCTTCGGCGCTGGCACTGTCGGCCGTACGGCCCTTGCGGATGTCGTTGATGGCAGCGTTCAGCGTTTGCGCCGACACCCCGCCTGCCACCAGTGCGTCCTTGGCCTTGGACGTCACCAGCACCAAAGCCGTCAGCACCCGTTCCACCGGAACGAAGCTGTCATTCGCCTTCTTTGCGACCTTCTCCGCCTCGTCCAGCACGCGAACCAGGCCAGGATCCATGAAAGGCTGCGCATCCCCCGATACCTTCGGCAATTTGCCAAGCGCAAGCGCCACCGCTTCCTGCACGCTTGACGGATCACCGCCAGCCCGCCCGATCAGGTTGGAGGCAAGCCCCTGATCGTCATCCATCAAGGCTTTCAGAAGATGTTCAGGGGCCAGACGCTGGTGGCCTTCCCGCATCGCGATGGTCTGGGCCGCCTGCAAAAAACCGCGCGACCGTTCCGTGAACTTTTCCAAATTCATCGGGTCTTCTCCTTTATCCAAGCCCCCGCATGCGATGCCCGCAATCGGCACATCTTTCCCGGGTCTCCGTTCAGGAAATGTGAAAGGAAAGGTCGGCTTTCAAGATGGCGGTCCACGCTCCCGAAGCCGTGATGCAACATTTCTGCAATGGACGGAACCAAAGGTTAAAAAGGTGGTTGACAGTCCGATATGACAAAGGACATCGCCATGCGCATTCTTTCGGCTGAGATTGAACACGCCCGCTACGCCCGCGACTTCGGTCAGGTGGAAGCAATGGTCACCCTTCTGGTGAAGGAAGAAGGACGTCCCGTCCCGTTCGAGGTTCATATCCGCACCGCAGAACCTTCCAACGGCGAAAACTTGCGCCAGCGTCTTCTTGACAGCGCGAAGTCGCTTTATGCGGCGCGGCTTGCAGGACAACTGCGTTTCGACGTCGCAGCCTAACGCTTTTTCGGGACCACCAAGGTCGGCGGCCGCAACGCCTCCGCCGCCTTGAACAAGGAAAAGGTCTGGTTGACGTAATTCACCACGCCCGAGATTTTTTCCAGATATTCACTCAATTCCGCAGTCCTCTCGACCTCCGTCACCTGAACAGGGCGATCGGGGCCTTCCCCTTCGAACTGGACATAGAAAAGCGGCTCCCCCCGCTTGAGGATCAGATCCTTGGATGTATCGTGCCATTCGAACGCCCACATCAGTGGTCGTGGCCACAGGTCGATCGGAAAGCGTCCGCCGAAGATGGTGCCAGGTAGCGGGTCTGCGCGGTAATGCGCGAATGTCCCGAGCTGGGTCATGTAGACAGTTTCGTCGGCTATGAAGCAGTAGGGCAACGACAGCTGGATCGTGGGACGGTCCGGAAAGCGCCATTCGCTTTCATTCACCATTGTCAGCAGCTCGTTCAACTTGTTGGCGCGCACGGGACTGGCAACACCCGGACGGTTGATCAGGACGGCCTTGCCTTTGTCGTCACGACCAAACCCCAGATGCAGGTCGTAAGGGCATTTCACGACGAAATACCGGCTTTCCATCTGCACCACTGCCGGACAACGCGCGGCGGATTTGGCGTGCCCCCTGTTCGGAGGCCGCTGGATCAGCCGCTCCGGTGCATCAAACAGCACGGCCGCCTTGTCCGAGGTCAGGAACCAGCCCACTGAAACCGGACCGGATCGAGGCCCTTCGGGCCGTTCATGTGTGATGTTGATCTGCATGTGCCGCCTGTTTTCCCCAAAGGATCACTGTCAGCGCCGCAGTGTCAACGCCTTCCGCATGAACGGCAACTTGGGATTACTGCTTCCGGCCAAGCCTTCAGAGGTCTTCCTCGAATATCCCGAACATCCTCGTCACGTGGCGTAACGTGTCAGGCGTCAATTATTTCCACGTTGACAGACCGGACGTCTCGGCCCATCCCCGACGCGATTTCCACCAACAATCACGGGACACCAGATGACCGATGACCGCCTTATCGTAGCCCTCGACGTGCCCAACATCCTGCAGGGGCTGGAACTGGCAGACCGGTTAGGCGACGCCGTATCTTTTTACAAGATCGGTCTTGGAATGCTGACAGGGGGCGGTTTCGCCCTCGCCAACGAATTGAAGCATGAACGCGGCAAGCGCGTGTTCCTTGACATGAAGCTGTTCGACATCGGTGCCACGGTGGAAGCCGCCGTACGGGGCATCGCAGGCCACGGCCTTGACTTCCTGACCGTCCATGGCGATCCGCAGGTCGTGCGTGCTGCTGCCGAAGGGGCTGCGGGAACCGACCTGAAGATCCTTGCCGTCACGATCCTGACCTCTCTCGATCGCGGGGATCTGGATACCAACATGATCCAGGCGGGCGATATCGCCGAAATCACGGTAGAGCGTGCGGCCCGCGCCCTTGCCGCAGGGGCGCACGGCGTCATCGCAAGCCCCCGGGAAGCGGCCCGCATCCGCGCCTTGCCGGACGCGCATGGCAAACTGATCGTCACACCCGGCGTCCGTCCAGCAGGAGCGGCGGCCGGAGATCAGAAGCGCATCGCGACACCGGCGCAGGCCATCCGCGATGGCGTAGATCATATCGTGGTCGGACGCCCGATCTGGCAGGCAACAGACCCGCGGACGGCAGCACATGCCATATTGCAGGAACTGTCGGGCGCATGAAAAAGGGCGGCCCTTAGGCCGCCCGTATCCTACAAGAACCCGCGATCAGGGTGCGGTCGTGGTACCCGTCTGGGGCGTGGTACCTGTATCCGGTGCAATGGTCGCATCAGGAACAGCCGGGGTCGTCGCCGTGCCGCTGGGTGTCGTTGTCTGCTCCATCGTGGCAGGTGCAGTCGTGGTTGTTGCCATGTCATCGCCACCCGAGAATGCGAACCACAGGATCGCAAGAAGCGCGATGACTGCTGCGATGATCAGGAAGATCGAACTTCCCGACCGCTCGGCCCGGACGGTTTTCGGCTGGACCTGGTCAAGGTCCCGATCGTTGCGATAGTCAGCCATGAAACTCTCCTTGGTCTGTCTGACATATCAACGTCACGATTTGGTGTTTGTTCCCCGCAGCCCTGCAAAACAACACTGTGCTTTGACGGAGCAGCCTAAGATGCCGTAAGGGTGTCAGCTTTCCTTATCCGATCTTGCCACGTTTTCCGCCGGTCTGGCCCCTGTCCAGCAGGAGGTGATCCAGCAGGACGCAGGCCATCATCGCTTCGGCAACCGGAACAGCGCGAATGCCCACGCAAGGGTCGTGACGGCCTTTGGTGATCAGGTCGATGTCATTGCCCCCCGCATTCACGGTCTGGCGCGGGGTCAGGATGGAACTGGTCGGCTTCACTGCAAACCGCACCACCACGTCCTGCCCGGTGGAGATGCCGCCAAGGATACCTCCCGCGTGATTTGACAGAAACTGCGGTCCGCCCTGTCCCATCCGCATCTCGTCAGCATTCTCGTGGCCTGTCAGGGTGGCGGCGGCCATGCCTTCGCCGATCTCCACACCCTTCACGGCATTGATGGACATCATCGCGGCGGCCAGATCCGTGTCCAGCTTGCCATAGACAGGCGCGCCAAGCCCTGCCGGCACGCCGGAGGCCACGACTTCGATCACCGCACCCACACTGTCATGCGACTTGCGCAGATCGTCCAGATAGCCTTTCCACTGCGCCGCCATCACCGGATCGGGGCACCAGAAGGGGTTGTTTTCCACCTCGGCCAGGTCCGCACGGGCGCGGTCTATGGCATGCGGCCCCATCTGCACCATGAAGCCGGTAATCCGCAGGTCCGGCACCAAAGCCGCCAGTGCCGCCCGCGCCACGCCACCCGCCGCCACCCGCGCCGCGGTTTCACGAGCAGATGATCGCCCGCCGCCCCGATAATCCCGAACCCCGTATTTCAGGTGATAGGTCAGATCGGCATGACCGGGGCGGAAGCTGGTGGCGATATCGCCATAATCCTTGGACCGCTGGTCCGTATTCTCGATCATCAGCTGGATCGGGGTGCCGGTGGACACCCCCTCGAACACGCCGGACAGGATCTTCACCTCGTCCGCCTCGCGCCGCTGGGTGGTGAAGCGGCTGGTGCCGGGCTTGCGGCGATCCATCCAGACCTGAATCGCCTCGGCCGTGACCGGCACGCCGGGGGGGCAGCCGTCGACGGTCGCGCCAAGGGCGGGGCCGTGGCTTTCGCCCCATGTGGTGACGCGGAACAGGTGGCCGAAGGTGTTGAAGCTCATGTCGGGTCTCCTTGCCCTGCAAGGCATAGGCGAAAGGCGGGCCGCCGAAAACCCGTTTCGCGCTGGACAGGTGACGTGCCCGACCCTAGATCAGCAGGAACCTCGGGGTGCCTTCGGGCTGAGATGCAATCTGCGAACCCGTCGAACCTGAACCGGATCACACCGGCGGAGGGAAGGTGCAGCGCGACGCCCCTTTTCCACCCGGATCGGAGGACTTGGATTGCGCTGGCTTCTTCTGACCCTGCTGCCCACCACGGCCTTCGCGCAGGACGCGACGCTGAACGTGATGGCCTATGACAGCTTCACCAGCGAATACGGTCCCGGTCCGCAGCTGGAACAGGCGTTCGAGGCGGAATGCGCCTGCGATGTCATCTTTACCGCCCCCGGCGATGCCGCAGCCGTCCTGTCGCGTCTGCGACTGGAAGGGTCGCGGACCAAGGCCGACGTGGTCGTCGGCCTCGACACCAACCTGATGGCCGAGGCGCAGGCATCGGGCCTGTTTGCCCCGCACGGGGAGATGTCTGCGACGGACCTGCCGATCGACTGGACCGACACGACCTTTCTGCCCTTCGACTGGGGCTGGTTTGGATTCGTGATGAATGACGGGGATCCGCAGCCGCGCAGTCTTGCGGATCTGGCGGATTCGGATCTGAAGGTCGTCATTCAGGATCCCAGATCCTCCACCCCCGGACTTGGCCTGGTGATGTGGGTAAAAGCGGCTTACGGCGATGACGCGCCCGCCTTGTGGGACCGACTGGCCGATAATATCCTGACCGTCACCCCCGGCTGGTCCGAAGCCTACGGCCTGTTCACGGAAGGTGAGGCGGATGCCGTTTTGTCCTACACCACCTCGCCCGCCTATCATATCGTGGCGGAAGGTGACGATACCAAGGTCGCCCCGATGTTCACCGACGGCCATTATCTGCAGGTCGAACTGGCGGCAAAGCTGACCTCTTCGGATCAGCCTGAACTTGCGGATCGCTTTCTGGGCTTCCTGCTGACAGACACCGCGCAGGAGATCATCGCCACCACCAACTGGATGTATCCTGCACGCGACGTAACCCTGCCCGAAGGGTTCGCAAACCTGCCCCGCCCTGACAAGACCCTGTTCCTGCCGCCCGCCGACGTCGCGGCGCAGCGTGACGCCGCGATTGCCGAATGGCAGGCCGTATTGTCGCGCTAATCATCGCACTCCTCACCCTCGGTCCCCTGGCGCTTGTCGCCCTTCGGGCCGAAGGCGGATGGAGTACGGACTGGCCTGCCCTGCGGTTCACCGTGGTGCAGGCGGCACTGTCAGCTGTCATTTCGGTCGGGCTGGCAGTGCCGGTGGCACGGGCGCTGGCGCGGCGGCGGTTCTTCGGACGCGGTGCGCTGATCGCCCTGCTGGGCGCGCCGTTCCTGCTGCCCGTGGTGGTGGCGGTACTGGGATTGCTTGCAGTATTCGGGCGGTCGGGGCTGATCAACCAGACGATCGGAATGCCCGTTTCCATCTATGGCCTGCACGGCGTGGTGCTGGCGCATGTGTTTTTGAACATGCCGCTGGCGGTGCGTCTGATCCTGCAGGGCTGGCAGGCAATCCCGGCAGAACGCACTCGCCTTGCCCTATCGCTGGGTTTCGCCCCCCGCGACATGGCCCGCCACCTTGAACGCCCCATGTTGGCCGAGGTTGTGCCGGGGGCGCTGCTGGTCATCTTCACCATCTGCCTGACCAGTTTCGCCGTCGCCCTGACCCTTGGGGGCGGACCGCGCGCCACGACGATAGAGCTTGCGATCTACCAAGCCCTTCGTTTCCAGTTCGACCTTGGCCGTGCCGCGAGCCTTGCCACCCTGCAATTTGCGATTTGTGCCGTGGCGGTTCTGATGGCCTCCAAATTCGCTGTTCCGGCCGGGTTCGGGCGTGGGCTGGATCGTGTGACTCCCTTTGCGCCCAAAGGCTGGCGGCGGGGTGGCGATGCCATCGTTCTGCTGCTGGCCACGCTGTTTGTCGCATCCCCGCTGGGGATGGTCGCCGCGCGGGGCCTGGGCAATTTCGAACTTCCGCCTGCGGTCTGGGAGGCGGCAGGGCGGTCGCTTGCCGTCGCACTCTGCTCGGCCGCGCTGACAGTGGCGGCGGCGCTGCTGCTGGCGCTGTCCTCGTGGCGGTGGGCGGGCATGGTGGCGACATTACCACTGGCCGCATCGTCGCTGGTCATGGGAACGGGGCTGTTTCTGGCCGTCTGGCCGTTCACCCCGCCGGAAACGCTGGCCCTGCCTGTCACGCTGCTGGTCAACGCCCTACTGGCATTACCCTTCGCGTTCCGCATCCTGTCCCCCGCCGCCGCAACCCTGCGCCGCGATTACGGCCCGTTGGCCGATACGCTGGGACTTCGCGGCCTCGCACGGTTGCGCTGGCTGATCCTGCCGCGCCTGCGCCAGCCACTGGGTTTCGCGATGGGGGTCGCCGCCGCGCTGTCGATGGGGGATCTGGGTGTCATCACACTGTTTGCCGCCCCCGATGGCCCGACGCTGCCGCTTCTGGTGCAGCAACTGATGGGGGCCTACCGAATGGATCAGGCGGCAAGTGCCGCCCTGCTTCTGGTCGTGCTGTCCTTCGGTCTGTTTTTTCTGTTCGATCATGGGGGGCGTCGTGGCTCTGAGCTTTGAAAACGCCGCGATCCACATGGATGACTTCCGGCTGACCGCCAGCTGGCGGGTGGAGGCGGGGGAACGGGTTGCCATCATCGGCCCTTCAGGCGCCGGTAAATCGACGCTGCTGATGGCGCTGGCGGGATTCGTGCCGCTCGCGTCTGGGCGCATCCTTTGGGACGGGACAGACCTGACCCGACTGCCGGTGGCCGACCGTCCGGTCGCGATGCTGTTTCAGGACCAGAACCTGTTCCCGCATCTGACGGTGGCGCAGAACCTCGGCCTTGGCCTGTCCCCCCGTCTGCGGCTGAACGCAGATCAGCAGGCGCGGGTGACGGACGTGCTTCACCGCGTCGGGCTGGAGGGGATGGGAGCCCGCAAGCCTGCCCAGTTGTCCGGTGGCCAGCAAGGGCGGGCGGCCTTGGCCCGTGCCCTGTTGCAGGCCCGTCCCGTTCTGGCGGTGGACGAGCCGTTCTCCGCCCTCGGCCCCCGATTGCGGGCCGACATGCTGGATCTGATGGACAGCGTGGCGAAGGGAATCACCGTGCTGATGGTCACGCATGATCCGGCGGACGCAAGGCGGCTGGCATCGCGCACTGTCGTCGTGACCGATGGCGTGGCGCATTCGCCCGCGCCCACGGCGGCGCTTCTGGACGATCCGCCCCCCATGTTGCGGGATTATCTGGGCTGACGGCGCCAGATCTCTCGGTTGGTCAGCCATAACAGCACGGCCAGCACCGTCAGGAACCCCACCGCGACGAACCCCGTGCGCTTGCGGGCCGTCGCCTTCGGTTCCGCCGTCCACATCAGGAAGGCGGCAACATCGGCGGCCATCTGCGCTTCCGTCGCCCCGGTCCCGTCACGAAAGGCGACAAGCCCGTCGATCAGCGGGGGCGGCATAGAGATGGGGCCGGTGACGCGGTTGCCGTAAAGGCCCTCTGCCTCCGTCCCGTCATATCCCATCAGCAAGTCCTTGATGTGGCGGGGTCCATCCTCGTGCGTTTTGGCGGCAAGGCTCAGATCAGGAGCCTCGGGCAAGGGCGAGGATGGAAAGCGGTCGGGCGGCGTCAGACCGATCATGTCGGCATAGGCGCGAACCTGATCGGCGGGCAGGGCGGGACCGTCTGCATCCCCAAGCGTGCGGATCGCGACATGGCGCAGCCCGTGGCAGGCCGAACACACTTCGGTATAGACCTGAAGGCCGCGTTGCAACTGCGCCGGATCGTAGGTGTCGAACGGCCCGTCGAAGGCGAAAGCAGGCGTTGCGATCAGGGCAAAGGCCAATGCGCGGATCATCCGGCGGCCTCGATGCTGTCGGGCAGGGGACGCGTGCGTTCGATCCGCGGCAGCAATGGCAGGGCGATCAGGAAGAACCCGAACCACAGGGCGGTCCCTCCCAGCGACAGGGCCGCCACCAAGGGCGTGGGTGTCTGCGCACCACACCACATCAGCAGCCCGAAATCCGCCACCAGCACGGCAAAGGCTACTCGGAACAGGGGCCGGTACCGGCCCGACCGGACCGGCGAACGGTCCAGCCACGGCAGGGCCACCAGCACCGCGATCGACCCGAACATCGCCAACGCCCCGAACAACGTGGCGTCCACTGCACCGAAAGTCACGAACTCCACCCCCTGCACCAGCCACAGATCGGGGGTGAAGGCCCGCAGGATCGCGTAGAAGGGCAGGAAATACCATTCGGGCTGGATATGGCCCGGCGTGACCAGCGGATTGGCAGGAACGTAGTTTTCAGGATGGCCGAGTGCGTTCGGGGCAAAGGCGGTCACTGCGAAGAACAGCACGAGGATCACCACCAGCGCCAGCAGATCCTTGATCACGAACCACGGCCAGAAAGGCAGGGTGTCGCGGTGCAGACCCCCGGCGTCCAGACGCGGTTCCACCCCCGCAGGGTTGTTGTTGCCGGTGGTGTGGACAGCCCAGATGTGCAGCCCTGCCAGCGCTACGGTCACGAAAGGCAGCATGAAATGCAGGACGAAGAACCGGTTGAGCGTGGCATTCCCCACCGATGGCCCGCCCAGTATCCACGCCTGAAGATCCGAACCGACCCACGGGATCGCGCCGAACAGGCCGGTGATGACCGTAGCGGCCCAGTAGCTCATCTGGCCCCAGGGCAGCACGTATCCCGTGAAGGCCGCCGCCATCAGCATGAGATACATCATCGTGCCGATGACCCAGATCACCTCTCTCGGGGCCTTGGCACTGCCGTAGTAGATGCCGCGCGCGATATGGGCATAGATCGCGACGAAAAACAGCGACGCCCCGTTGGCATGCAGATACCGCAGAAAAAAACCGCCATTCACGTCCCGCATGATGCGTTCGATACTGTCGAAGGCAAGATCGGCATGAGGGGTGTAATGCATTGCCAGCACCACCCCCGTCACGATCTGCAACAACAGGCAGAATAGCAGCACCATCCCCCAGATCCACATCCAGTTCAGGTTGCGCGGGGTGGGGATCATCAACGTTGCATGGGCTGCGCCAAGGATGGGCAGACGGGAATGCAGCCATTTCGCGGCGGGCGATTTCGGAACGTAGGGTGGATGGGGCAGGCGGCTCATGCCTCCGCCCCCAGCCGGATTGTTGTGGCATCGACGAAGGTGGCAACGGGCACGGGCAGGTTGCGGGTGGCGGGACCGCGCCGGATGCGCCCTGCCGTATCGTAATGCGATCCGTGGCACGGACAGAACCAGCCGCCGTAATCGCCCGCCCCATCCCCCAGTGGCACGCATCCCAGATGGGTGCAAACGCCCATCATTACCAGCCATTCACCGGCGGGATCGAGGCTGCGGTTTTCGTCGGTGGCCTGCGCGGCACCCGTGATATTGGCGTTTTCGGCCGAAGGATCCGGCAGGTCGGTCAGGGGCACGGTGCGCGCAGCGGCGATCTCCTCCGCGCTACGGCGTCGAATGAACACGGGCTTGCCTTGCCATTGCACGGTCAGCTGCTGGCCCACATCCAAGGCGGAAACGTCCACCAAGACAGAGGACAAGGCCCGCGTGTCGGCAGCTGGATTCATCTGGTCAAGAAGGGGCAAGGTGGCGGCACCCGCCGCGACGCAGCCCGCGCAGCCTGTCGCAAGAAACAGGAAATCCCGGCGCGAGCCTTGTGGGTCTTCGGTATCGGACACGGGTATATCGGTCCTTTGTCAGTCCATCCGGCCCACAGCCATAGCCAAGGGCCGGATGCGCGTCCAGTGTCAGTGGGCGGCAGCCTTGCGGGTGCGGCGGTTGCGCGCAACCATGTTCAGGATCTCCACCAGGGCGGAGAAGGCCATCGCGGCATAGATGTAGCCCTTGGGCACGTGGAAGCCGAGACCTTCGGCAATCAGTGTCGTGCCGATCATCATCAGGAACGACAGGGCCAGCATGACGATGGTCGGGTTATGTTCGATGAAGCGAGCCAGCGGATTGGCGGCCAGCAGCATGACCGTGACAGCCACCAGAACAGCGATCACCATGACGGGCACGTGCGGCGTCATGCCGACGGCGGTGATGATGCTGTCGATGGAAAACACGAGGTCGAGAATCAGGATCTGCACGATCGCGCCACCGAAAGTCATGGTGGCAGCCCCGACGATGTTGTCCTTCTGGTCCACCGGATCCATCGAGTGGTGGATTTCCTTCGTGGCCTTCCAGACAAGGAACAGACCACCCGCGATCAGGATCATGTCCTTCCACGAGATCTCGTTGCCAAGCACGGTGAACACGGGCTGCGTCAGCTGCACGATCCACGATACCGTGGCCAGAAGGCCCAGACGCAGGACCAGCGCAAGGCCGATGCCGATGCGGCGGGCACGCTCGCGATGCTGCTCGGGCAGCTTGTTGGTCAGGATAGAGATGAACAGGAGGTTGTCGATGCCCAGCACCACCTCCATCACGATAAGGGTAGCCAGTGCGACCCAGACGGTCGGGTCGGCAAAGATGGCAAGGAAATCCACTCGAAAGCTCCAGGGCTATAGTCGTTCACGCAAATGTGGGGTCAGGGCCGGTCGTCGGCGCTGTGGCGGGGTGTCGCAGTCAGAAACGTCGGATCTTCAGGCGGGCGATGAAACCAGCATCCACCTCCACCCCGCCGCCATTCCATCGCAGGGTCCGGCGAATGCGGGCGGCGGCATTGGTCTGTCGGACGCCGTCCACGGCACGGTCCACGGGACGGTGCAGGGCAAGCCCCTCGTCCAGATCCTCGAACGCGTCTTCGGCACGCTGGTCGGTCCGTCCATCGGACAGACCACGGCGCATGGCCCAGATCGCCGCGGCCAGAACGCCGGTCTGCAGGGCAATCGCGGCAAGGGGTCGAAGCGGAACGGTCATGGCGCATCCTTTGTCGAAACCGATGCTAGGATGCGGGGGGTTCGCTTGCAAGCATTCGTGGGCGGCGCATGAAGAATGCACCGGGGGCCGCCGACAGAAGCGTCATGGCACCATAGGCGACCGAAGCCGCGACCGCCGCATGGGGGCTGATTCCCGCGATCGGCAGGAACAGGACCGCCGCCCCTTCCCGGAACCCCCAGCCCGCGACGGAGGCGGGAATCAGCATGGCCGACAGGACCACCGGCACCAGCGCGGCCGCAACGACAGGATCAAGCCGCGCCCCAATCGCCTCGGCGCAGAACGCGAAGGCGAAGATGTTGCAGGCAGCGATCAGCAGCCCCAGAACGCTTTGGCGCACCCAGATGTCGAGAATGCCCGTCCGAATCGCGTTCCGCATGCGGTGCGGGATCAGCGCGAAGGCCACCGGCAGCGCGCAGGCAATGGCAACGCCGATCCCGAACGGCGTCGCGGCGATGCGCCACGGCACGTCGCCCTGAAGGATCGCGATACCCAGACCCACAACCATGATCGCCAGCATCCCCACCTGACCGCTGATGCGCTCGATGGCCACTGCCGCACCGGATGTCTTCATGCTGTCGCCTTTGACCCGCACCGCGCGTGCGACATCGCCTGCGACGGCACCGGGAATGGTCTGGTTCACGAACTGGGCAAGGTAGTATTCCGTGATGGCGACCCGTATCGGCAAAGGCTGGCCCAACCGCGTCGCCGTCATCCGCCAGCGCCACGCGCACAGCACCGTCTGGAGGTTGATGACCCCCACAGCTGCCGCGAACCAAGCAAGATCTGCGGAGCGGAGCTGCCGCATGATCTGTTCGCCATCCGCGAACACCCACAACGCCACCAGAATCACCAGCGGCACCAAGATGCGCCACAGGGGGGCATTCCTGTCAAATCTGATCACGGATGTTCTTCCTCGGCCCGGGCGGCGTATTGACGATAAGGATCGGGATACGGTTCCGTTCCGCCGCTTGTCCACCGGTCTGCCGACAGACAGGCGGCACATCGCCGGACCTACGCATGAAAAAGGCCGCGCGGACAAGTCCCGGCGGCCTTTTCGAATCTCTGTCGGGCGTATCTCAGCCCTGACGTGCCTTGAAGCGCTTCTGCGTCTTGTTGATCACATAGACGCGGCCCTTGCGGCGCACGACCTGGCAGTCGCGGTGGCGCAGCTTGAGCGAGCGGAGCGAGTTCGCAACCTTCATCTCTCTTCTCCCATTCAGCGGCGCGCGTGCGCCATGAAACAAACATGCCCCCGACGCGGGGGCGGCGATAGAATGGTGGGCGGTACTGGGATCGAACCAGTGGCCACTACGATGTCAACGTAGTGCTCTACCGCTGAGCTAACCGCCCACTTGCCGTTGCGTTTCCGCCTCGGTGTGGCGCGTCTATAAAGAGAGTCGCGGCGGTGTTCAAGGGGTTTCGGCATGGCCCTGATCCATCGTATATTCGCCCCGTGAAGGAGCATGCTGCGCATGACAGGATCCGAAACCTACCGCCTGCACCTGCCGGCAACCCGCGACACGGGCGTGATCTTTTCCTCGCCCCACAGCGGCTGCGACTATCCTGCAAGCTTTCTTGCGCAGGCACGGCTGGACAGCCATGCGATCCGGTCGTCCGAAGATGCCTTCATGGACGAGGTGTTCGCTGCAGCCCCCCATCACGGCGCCCCGCTGCTGGCCGCGCGTACGCCCCGTGCCTTCATCGATCTGAACCGCGCTGCAGATGAACTGGATCCTGCCGTCATCGACGGGCTGACCCGCGCGCCCCACAATCCTCGCGTGGCCTCTGGCCTGGGGGTGATTCCCCGCGTTGTCGCGCAGGGACGGCCGATCTATTCGGGCAAGCTGACCCGCGCGCAGGCCGAAGCGCGAATCGCCGCGCACTGGCATCCATGGCACGACCGTCTCCGCCTGCTTGTCGAAAATACGCATGCCAGATTCGGCCGCAGCTTGTTGATCGACTGTCATTCCATGCCGCACGAGGCCATCGTCGCGCGTGGGCCGCGTCCCGACATCGTGCTGGGCGACCGTTTCGGTGCCGCCTGCGGCCACGATGTAATGGACCGGGTGGAGGCTGCATTCCGCGGCTCCGGCCTCCGCATCAGCCGCAACAGCCCTTTTGCGGGGGCATACATCACGCAGACCTATGGCCGACCCGCCCGGCAGCAGCATGCCGTGCAGGTGGAAATCGACCGCAGTCTTTACATGGACGAAGCGCGAATCGAGAAACGCGCCGATTTCGATGCCTTTGCGCGTGTGATCGAGGGAGTTGTCATGAACCTATGCGAGATCGGGCGCGATACCCTGGCCCTTGCTGCCGAATGATCAGCGCAGGGCGCGGCCCTTGATGATGGCATCCGTGCCGAAGCGGGCGCGGATGGCATCGGTCGCGGCCTCTGCCCGGCGACGGCGCATGGCGTCGGGATCCAGCAGGTCGCCCGACAGGTCCGCCCGCGATCCCGCGCACAGATCGGATATGCCGATGCCGATCAGCCGCACCGGCCCCGTGGGCTGCGCCGCATCCAGCAGCCTGCGCCCTTCGGCATAGATCCGGTCCGACGACTGCGTGGCGTCCGACAGCGCATGACGACGGCTGATCAGGCTGAAATCCCCGCGTTTCAGTTTCAGCACCACCGTTCCCCCAGCCAGATCCTTGGCCTTGGCCCGGTCCGCCACCTGCACGGCAAGCCGCCACAGATGCCCGTCCAGAAGGTCGGGATCGGAGGTGTTCTCGTCGAACGTGGTTTCCTTGGATATGGACTTCACGGTGGAATCGGGGGCAACGGTGCGGTTATCCTCCCCCCGTGCCAATCGCCACAGGCGGTCCCCCATCGACCCGAACCGTGCCGACAGGTCACGCCTGTCCCATCGCAGCAGGTCGGTGATGGTGCGGATGCCTGCCCCTTCCAGCGCAGCCTGCGTGGCCGTGCCCACGCCCCAGATGATCTTGACCGGCTGACGCGCCAGAAACTCTGCCGTTTCCGCCTGCCCGATCACGGAAAATCCGCGCGGCTTGTCCAGATCCGACGCGATCTTGGCCAGGAACTTGTTGTGCGACAGCCCGACAGAGCCGGAGATGCCCAACTCATCCTCCATCCGGCGCAGCAGGCGGGCCATCAGGACGGCAGGCGGTGCACCATGCAGGCGGGCGGTGCCGGCAAGATCCATGAACGCCTCGTCCAGCGACAAGGGCTCTATCGCGGGGGTCAGGTCGGCCATCATGGCGCGGATGCCACGGCTGACCTCCGCATACACCTCGAATCGCGGTTTCACGACGACCGCCTCGGGGCAGAGCTTCAATGCCTGGAACATCGGCATGGCAGACCGCACGCCCGAGATCCGCGCTATATAGCAGCAGGTGGCGACCACGCCGCGCGTCCCACCCCCCACGATCACCGGCCTGTCGCGCAAGGACGGATCGTCGCGCTTTTCCACACTGGCATAGAAGGCGTCGCAATCCATGTGGGCGATGGACAGGTCGGCAAGTTCAGGATGTGACAGCACGCGGGGGCTGCGGCAGGCGGGGCACCGGCTGCCGGCTTCGAACAGGGTCAGACAGGCGCGACACAGGCTGGGCATGATGTGCGAAAGCGTATCATGTTCGCGTCCCGTTCTCAATATTGCGCGTCTTGGAAATCTGCACGGCAAGGATGCCCGCCGCCACGATCAGCACGCCCACGACATCCCAGCGACCGATGGGTTCGCCCAGCAGCGCCGCCGCGATCAGGACCCCGAAGAACGGGTTGAGGAAATGGTACGTCGAGGCCCGCACCGCCCCGATCCGGCCCACCAGCGCGAACCAGATCCACGTCGCAAGCAAGCCGGGGATCAGGGTCGTGTAAAGGAAGGCCCAGACCAGACGAGGCGACATCGTGATGTGCCACGGCTCGAACAGCAGGGCGACCGTGCCAAGGCCAACGGCCCCCACCAGCATTTGCAGGCCCACGACCATCAGCAGGTTGCCGCCGCCCGCCGCCCCCTTCACGGCCAGTGCGGCAAAGGCCAGCGCCATAACAGCGACCAGACACAAGGCCACGGCCACAGGTTCCGCCCCGCCGGACAGGCGGCTGCCCATGATGATCATGGTGCCCGCCAGCCCTGCTGCCAGACCCGCAATACCCAACGGGCGCACGCGGTCACCGAGGAACAGCCACCCTGCCAGCGCCACGACCAGCGGCATGGTGGAGGCGATAATGGAGGTCAGGCTGGCCGCGATCCACTGCATCGCCACGAAGTTGCAGCCGAGGTAGATGACATTTTGCAGGATGCCGAACAGGATCGTGCCACGCCATTGCGCCCGCGTCAGCCGCGCCGATTGCCCCATCGCGGCGGCGATCGCCACGCCGATGACACCCGCCAGCAGAAACCGAAGCGCCAGCGCGTGCAGGGGTGGCGCGTCCATCACGATCATCCGCCCCGTCGTGAAGGCCGACGACCACATCAGCGCAAAACCGATTCCCATCGCAAGCGAACGCCAGTCCATCTTCACCCCGCTGGAAAAGGACCTTGGACCGGCCCTCATAGAAAAAGGGGCCGCCCGAAGGCAGCCCCTGAAACATCCGGTTCCGGATCAGCCGTTGACGCTGTCTTTCAGCGCCTTGGCGATGGTGACCTTCACCTGCTTGTCGGCGGGCTTGGTCATTGTCTCGCCCGTGGCGGGGTTGCGGACCTGACGCTCGGGGCGTTCGCGGCAGACGACCTTGCCGATGCCGGGGATGGTCACGGCGCCGCCTGCTGCGACTTCGCGCGTCACGATCTCCGCGATGGCGTCAAGCGCTGCGGTTGCGGTCTTCTTGTCCGCGCCCATTTCTTCGGCCAGCGTTGCGACCAGTTGCGTTTTGGTCATCGGTTTCGTGGACATCACTGTCTCCTGTAGGTTCATTTCGCCTGCCCCCAGAACGGGCACCTGAGCCGCTACACCCTTTTTTTCTTCGGCTGGCAAGCCCCTGCGTGGCGAAAACTGATGCTGCTGCCTTACAAGAAGGCAGTTTCGTCGAAACTGCGCAACTTCCTGCTGTGTATGCGTTCGATAGGCATGTCGCGCAACTTCTCCATCGCGCGTATGCCGATCATCAAGTGCCGCGACACCTGCGTGCGGTAGAAATCGGACGCCATGCCGGGCAATTTCAGTTCCCCGTGCAGGGGTTTGTCGGACACGCATAAAAGGGTGCCGTAGGGCACACGGAACCGGAAACCGTTGGCCGCGATGGTCGCGCTTTCCATGTCCAGCGCGATGGCGCGCGACAAGGACAGGCGGTGCACGGGGCCGGACTGGTCGCGCAGTTCCCAATTGCGGTTGTCGATGGTGGCGACGGTGCCGGTGCGCATGATGCGCTTCAACTCGTAACCCTCCAGCTGTGTCACCTCCTCCACCGCCTCCTCCAGCGAAGTCTGGATTTCGGCCAATGCGGGAATCGGCACCCAGACGGGCAGATCGGCGTCCAGCACGTGATCCTCGCGCAGATAGGCGTGGGCCAGCACGAAATCACCAAGGTTCTGGCTGTTGCGCAATCCTGCACAGTGTCCAACCATCAGCCAGGCATGGGGACGCAATACGGCGATGTGGTCCGTGGCGGTCTTGGCATTCGATGGGCCGACGCCGATGTTCACCAGCGTGATGCCCTGACCGTCGGGACGTTTCAGGTGATAAGCTGGCATCTGGGGCAGGCGGGCCAACGGGGTGATGGGCTGGTCGGCGGCCGTGATCTCCTGATTGCCGGGGGCAACGAAAGACGTATATTCCCCGGTCACCAGCATCCTGCGACCGTAGGCCTCGAATTCATCGACATAAAACTGGTAGTTCGTGAACAGGACGTGGTTCTGGAAATGCTCCGACGCGGTTGCGGTGTAATGCGACAAGCGGGCAAGGGAATAGTCGATCCGCTGCGCTGTGAACGGGGCCAAGGGTGCCTCTCCCGAAGGCAGCAGGCGTGCGCCGTTCACGATGTCGTCGCTGGTCGTGTTCAGGTCCGGCACGTCGAACACGTCGCGCAAGGCGAAGTTCAGGACACCTTCCTGCGGGATCAGGACGGAAGGATTGCCCGCCAATGCGAAATGCAAGGGCATGGGCGTGTCCGACACGCCGATACGGACAGGAACACCGTGATTCTGGAGCAGCAGTTCGATCTGCTGGGTTAGGTAGTTTTCGAACAGGTCGGGGCGCGTGATGGTCGCCACATAGGTGCCGGGTTCGGGAACGTATCCAAATGCCAACCGGCTGTCGACGCGGGTATAGCTGTTCGTTGTCAGGCGAATTTCGGGATAGAAGGCACGGATGCGGCTTTCCGGGCGATGACCCGATATGACATTCGCGAATCCCTGCGCGAGATATCCGGTGGCCAGATCGTAAAGCTTGCGAAGACAGACAACCGCCTCACGTGCGTCGGTGAAGTCGGCGGGTGCGGGAACATCGGGGGTCTGGATCATTTCGTGCATTCGTTCGTCCTTTTGGGCCAAGGATAACGTAGCACGGGCTTCAGGCAAGTCGCCGCTCGCAGGAGAGGGAAAAGATCCTGCGAGCGGCTTCTAGGGACAAGCCTGCGGCAGAAAAAGACTGCGATGGGGACGCAATCTGCCGCCAGCTTCGAGATGATAACGGCGCAGATCGCATTCCGTTCCGACAAAAAGATATCACGTATGCGTGACCGGGAACTGGTGACCTGCAAGACACGTTCACCGGGCAGAGCGTGAAAGCGGAGGTGTGCCATGGACTATCCCCGACCCCCCTTCCCGAAGCAGTCGCAAGCCCCGCCGGGCGACGCGCGCCAGATGCAGCCGGTTCCCGACTGCGGCGAGACATCCTACAGGGGCCGTGACAGGCTGACGGGAAAGGTCGCCCTTATCACCGGCGGCGACAGCGGCATCGGACGTGCCGTGGCCATTGCCTATGCCCGCGAAGGCGCCGATGTGGCCATCTGCTATTTGTCGGAGTCGGAGGAAGCGAAGGAGACCTTGCGCCTGATCGAGGCGGAAGGTCGCCGCGCTCTCGCGATAGAAGCGGATATCGGCACGCCCACCACATGCCGCGAACTGATACAGCGGGTGGTGGATCATTTCGGCTGGATAGACATCCTCGTGAACAACGCGGCCCACCAGATGTCTTTTCCCGACATCATGGATGTCCGCGACGCCGAATGGGATCTGACCTTCCGCGTGAACATCCATGCGATGTTCTGGCTGACGAAGGCGTCGTTGCCACATATGAAACCGGGGTCCGCGATCATCAACACGGCCTCCATAAACGCCGACAAGCCCGATCCGTCGATGCTGGCCTATGCCACGACGAAAGGGGCCATCCAGAACTTCAGCGCCGGTCTTGCACAATTGCTGGCCCCCAAAGGCATTCGCGTGAACTGCGTGGCCCCCGGCCCGGTCTGGACCCCACTGATCCCCTCCACCCTGCCCAAGGGGGAGGTCGCGTCCTTTGGCGAACAATCCCCGATGGGACGCCCCGCGCAGCCTGTGGAACTGGCGGGGGCCTATGTCATGCTGGCCGAGGACGGGTCGAGCTATACCGCCGGCGCGACCATCGCGATCACCGGCGGAATGCCGATGATCTGAGGCGCAGGATCGGGGGCCGGAGAACCGGCCCCTCAGGCGTCGATGAAACAGGCAAGACGGAAGGAGCCCCTTTCGATCCGCCGGTCGCCCCCGTCCGGAAAGCTTCCGCCGGAGCCGAGATCGAGCGCGATCCGCAGCGCTCCTGCTACGAAGGGCCAAGTGGCAACCAGCGATTTCGGTCCCGTCCGGTTGACCGTGACATCCCCGCCGCGCCCGCTTTTCATCAGAGGCACGATACGGTCCTGCCGGAATGCCAGCAGATCCCGCGTAAGATCGCGCCACTCCCCGGCAATGGCCGGATCCCCTTTGTAGGGGCGGCATTCCTCGTAAGTCGATACGGCCATCGGATCGGGAAATTCCTTGACGCCCGGAAACTCCTCATGCCGACCCTTGCGGGTGGCTTCGGCCAGATCGCCCGTAAAATCGGCGAAGAACTGGAAGGGCGCTGTCTCTCCAGCTTCCTCGCCCATGAAGATCATGGGAATGAAGGGGCCAAGCAGCAGCAGCGCGTGAACAACCTGCGCGGCATCCGGATCGGCCATGGCAAGAAGGCGTTCGCCCTTGGCGCGGTTGCCCGTCTGGTCGTGGTTCTGGTTGAAGTTGACAAAGGCGTGCCACGGCAGATGGACGGACGGCTCCCCCCGACCGGTCTTCTGCGGGGGGCGGGGCTGACCCTGTTCGACATATCCGCATTCAAGAGACATGCAGAGATCCTCGAACGGGGCAGTACCGAAGCTTGCATAGTAATCGTAGGTCTCGCCCGTCAGCAGGACGTGGATGCAGTGGTGGTAATCGTCGTTCCATTCCCCATCGTACAGCCCCGCATCCGGATCGTGCAGGCGGGTGATGTTGCGGTTGTCTTCCGTGGTCAGGTGGATCGGACGCTCGAACCCGCCATTGCGGATGGCCTGCGCCAGTTCGACAAGGAATTCCGGTTCGATCTTGTCGCGGATCTGGTCCACGGCGTCGAAGCGGAAGCCGTCCAGATTGTATTCCCGCAACCAGTGCAGCGCGTTGCCGATGAAGAACTCGCGCACGGCAGGTTTGTCGAACGCGATGGCGGCCCCCCACGGGGTCTTGATCTCCGGATCGAAGAACGAGGGTGTCACGTGGCCGATCCACGCCCCGTCCGGACCGAAGTGGTTGTAAACCACATCGAGGATGACCGAAATTCCTGCCTTGTGGGCCGCATCCACGAAGGCCCGGAAATCTGCCGGCGTGCCATAGGAGGGGTGCGGGGCATAATGCAGCACACCGTCATATCCCCAACCGCGCGAACCTGGGAACTGCGCGACGGGCATCACCTCGATCACAGTCACGCCCAGCGCGGCCAGATCATCAAGTTTGCCAATGGCCGACGAGAAGGTGCCTTCGGGGGTAAACAGCCCGACATGCATCTCGAAGATCACCGACTCTTCCCACGGGCGACCATCCCAGGACGAGAAGTCATAGGCCGGATCGACCAGAAGGGAATCGGCATGTACATCCCCCGCCTGTGCGCGGGAAGCGGGATCGGGAATCGAGGTTCCCGCCACGTTCAGGCGATATGTGTCACCTGCTCGTGCCTCCACTTCCGCCAGATGCCAGCCGTCGGGGCCTGCAGGCATGGGTACGCTTTTGCCGCCGATTTCCACAGCAACCTGCTGTGCGTCGGGTGACCACAGCGCAAAGCTCCATTTTCCGGGCGCGACCTGTTCCGCGCCCCATCCATAACGTCTCGTCATCCATGCCTCCGGCTGATCCGGTGGCTCAATCGGCATCGGGCCGTAAGGTTCCCCTGCAGATCATCCGTTGATCGGAATCCCACCGTTCGGATGCAGAACCTGCCCCGTGACATAGCTGCCGTCACGGCTGGCAAGGAACAGGTAGGCGGGCGCGACCTCGTTCGGCTGGCCGGGGCGCTTCATGGGCACATCTGAACCGAAATTGACCACGTCCTCCTCTGGCATCGTTTCCCCGATCAGGGGGGTCCAGATAGGGCCGGGGGCGACGCCGTTCACGCGGATACCCTTGTCGGCAAGGCTGGCCGCCAGCGCGCGCAGGAACCCCAGTTCCGCCCCCTTGGTTGCGGAATAATCGATAAGATATTTGTGTCCGCGATAGGCATTGACGGAGGTGGTGAAGATCAGCGACGCCCCCTTCTCCATCCGCTCCAGTGCGGCTTGGGCCAGATACATGTAACCGAAGACGTTGGTGCGGAAGATCGTCTCGATCCATTCGGGATCGACCTTGGTGAAGTCTGGCTCCGATTTCTGGACGCCCGCATTGGCGACCAGCACGTCCAGCCGGCCGAAATGATCCACTGTCTTCGCGATCGCTTCGAAGCAGCTGCCGCGGTCCGTGGCGTCCAGCTTCAACAGAAGTGCATCCGCACCTTCCGCACGAACCTCCTCAGCCACGTCACGTCCTTCCTCCTCGCTCGAATGATAGGTGACGACGACCTTTGCGCCTTCGGCTGCGAAAAGACGTGCCACTGCACGTCCGATGCCGGAGGATGAGCCGGAGATGAAGCAGACCTTGTCTTTCAGCCGATCCGATCCGGCAAAGTGTGGGGCGAAATCGGCGGGTGCGTTACGGTCCATGAACGGCTCCTGTCATGATGGCCCCGATCAGCGCATGGACGGGGCAGGTGGTTCCATCGGTGGATTTCGCCGTTCCCAGCGCCACATAAAGCAGTGATGCAACAACATGTGCCCCCCATGACCGACCCTCTTGCCCCCCTGCTTGCCGCGCCGCGCGATCATGCGCTGTTTCTGGATATCGACGGCTGCCTGATCGATCTGGCCGATACCCCAGAGGGAATCACGCTTCCGCCCGGCCTGCCCGCGATGCTGGCCCGCCTGTCGGACCGGATGGGCGGGGCCTTGGCGCTGGTGACGGGCCGCAAGCTGGACTGGGTGGATGCGACCTTTGCGCCTTACCGTTTTCCCGTCGCCGGTCTGCACGGTTTCCAGCGCCGCACGTCCGACGGCCAGGCGGTGGAGGTTGCGGTTCCCCCCGGCATCGACATCGCCCGCGCGCATCTTACCCCTTTTGCAGCCATTCCCGGCATGGTGCTGGAGGACAAGGGCATCGCCCTTGGCCTGCATTACCGTCAGGCACCGGAGCGTGAGGCCGAAGCCCGCGCAGCCATGGCCGAAGTCGCGGCCGCAGTCGGTCCGGCCTGGGAACTGCAATTCGGCAAGAAGGTGATCGAGCTGCGCCCTGCCGGTGCCACCAAGGGCGGGGCGGTAACTGCCTTCCTCACAGAAACTCCCTTCGCAGGTCGCATTCCTGTCACCATCGGCGATGATGTGACGGATGAGACTATGTTTCCCATCGCCAACGAACGGGGCGGCTTGTCGGTCCGCATTGCAGATCCCACCGAACCCACCGCCGCACGGGCGCACCTGTCCAGCCCGACCGCCCTGCGCGCAAGCCTTGAAAGGATTTCCCGATGGGACGCATGATCGTAGTTTCCAACCGCGTTCCCTTACCGGACAAGGACGGGATCATGCCTGCGGGCGGACTGGCCGTTGCGGTCAACGCCGCCTTGCAGGACAGCGGCGGCATCTGGTTCGGCTGGTCGGGCGAATCGGTGGAGGAAGGCGAACCGCGTCCCGTCACCCACCGCCAGCACGGTGCCATCAACTTCGCGTTGACCGATCTTTCGGCCCGCGACGTGGACGAATATTACAGCGGTTTCGCCAACCGCGTGCTTTGGCCACTGTTCCACTGCCGGATCGACCTTGCGGAATATTCCCGCCGGGACAAGGACGGCTATTTTCGCGTGAACCGGATGTTCGCCGACCGCCTGATGCCGCTGATCGAACCGGACGACATTATCTGGGTGCATGACTACCATCTGATTCCGCTTGCTGACGAACTGCGGCGCCGCGGGGTGACCAACCGAATCGGGTTCTTCCTGCACATTCCATGGCCGCCCGCCGATATCCTGTTCACGATGCCCATCCACGACCAGATCATGAAGGGAATGTCCGCCTACGACCTCGTGGGTTTTCAGACCGACCACGATCTTGACAACTACATCTCCTGCCTGATCCGCGAAGGCGTAGGGAACCGCGCCCCTGAAAGCCCGGCTGGCGATACGTCGCGGGCTGTCATTTCCGCCTATGGCCGCACGTTCCATGCCCAGACCTTCGGCATCGGGATCGAGACGCAGGAATTCGCGGATCTTGCGGCCCAGTCAACCGACACGGAAACGGTGACGGATCTGCGCCGGTCCATGGGGGGGCGCGAACTTATCATCGGTGTGGACCGGCTCGACTACTCCAAGGGCATCCCCCAACGTATCATGGCGTTCGAACGGTTTCTGGAACTGAATCCCGACCGGGTGGGAAATGTCACGCTGTTGCAGATCGCACCGTCCTCCCGTTCCGACGTGCCCGAATACCGGGACATGCGGGCAGAGGTGGAATCGCTGGCCGGCCGCGTGAACGGCACGATGGGGCGCATCGACTGGACGCCCATCCGCTATATCAACCAGTCGGTCGACCGCAATTCACTCGCAGCCCTTTACCGCGAGGCGCGGGTCGGTTTGGTGACACCCCTTCGCGACGGAATGAATCTCGTGGCCAAGGAATATGTGGCGGCCCAGAACCCTGACGATCCGGGCGTGTTGGTGCTGTCGCGCTTTGCCGGTGCGGCACGGGAACTGTCGGGGGCAGTTCTGTGCAATCCCTACGACAGCGAACAGACGGCCCGCGCCATCGAATGGGCCCTGACCATGACACTGGAGGAACGGCGCCGCCGTTGGCGCGACATGATGGACTATCTGCTGAAGAACGATATCCAGTCATGGTGCAAGACATATTTGGCCGCATTGGCCGAGACGGCAACGGAACAGGCCACATGACGATCTACATTCTGAACGGACCGAACCTGAACCTGCTGGGCCAGCGCCAGCCGGACATCTATGGCACCGAAACGCTGGCCGACGTGGAAGTGCGCTGCACGCAGACCGCCGACGCGCTGGGCTTGGCTGTGCGCTTTCTGCAATCGAACCACGAAGGCCAGCTTGTCGACTGGATACAGGAGGCGCGGCAAGCCGCGCAGGGCATCGTGATCAATGCAGGTGCCTACACGCACACGTCGGTGGCGATTCTCGATGCACTGAATGCCTTTGACGGTCCGGTGATCGAACTGCACATTTCCAACATTCACGCGCGGGAGGCTTTCCGCCACCATTCCTTCATCAGTGCGCGGGCGGACGGGATCATCGCGGGTTTCGGAACGCAGGGGTACGAGCTGGCCTTGCACCGTCTTCACAGGCTTGTTCCTGCCTGAATGGCCCAGAAGGCTTTTTTCGGAACGAACGGACGGAAACGATCTTGACCCTTGGGGCGTCAGGACATATCCGAACGTTTGTATGGCTATTTCCGGAATAGGACGCGATATTGGGACGCAAGCGCACGATCGACCGCAACGTGACGATGGAAGCGATCGAAGCCGTGGTGCGGGAACACGGCGTGGCAGGTCTAAGCATCGATGCGGTTTCACGTGCGGCCGGTATCAGCAAATCGAGCGTCGTCTACGACTTCGAAACGAAGGATGGCCTGTTGGCCGCGTTCATCCGGCTGCGCATGGACAAGAACAACGCCGAGATAAACGACGCAGCCGCCGAATATGAAGGGCAGCCGAACGCTCTTTTGCGTGGTATGCTTGACGTCTGCTCGAAACGTCCTTCCGAAGACGACATGGCCTGCGCCATGGCAATCACCGCCAGCGTTTCCAACGGCAATACCTGCCGCGAGCTTATGGGTCGCATGTTTGCCGACCATATCGACCGTGTGGATGCCGAAGCGTGCGATCCGGTCCGCGCACGTCTCGCATGGCTTGCATTGCACGGCGTCATGTCGCTCGAATATCTGCGGTTCCACGACTTTCCTCCTGACGAACGTCAAAAGATTCTGGCCGATATCGCCGCCTTCCTTTCGTCGCCTTCCGCTCCGACCTGACCTCCTCCCCCTTTTTACAGGTTCTCCATGAAACGTCTTCGCTATGCCGTGATGGCTGCGCTGCTTTCCGCCCAGGCTGCCTTTGCCCAGGCTCCGGGAGGGGGCGAGATGCCTCCCACCCCTGTCAGCTTCATCGAAATGAAACCCGAGTCGCTTCCCATCGTCAACGATTTGCCCGGCCGGATTTCGGCCACGCGCACTGCCGAGGTGCGGCCCCGCGTCGGTGGCATCGTCGTGGAACGCATCTTCGAGCAGGGCAGCCTCGTGAAGGCGGGTGATGTGCTTTATCGCATCGATCCCGCCCAATACAGCGTGCAGGTCGCCAGCGCCCAAGGGACGCTGGCACGTGCGCAGGCCGCCCAGAAGAACGCCGCGACCGAAGCCGAACGCCAGGAAGAACTTCGCCAGCGCAACGTCTCGTCCGGATCGTCCTTCGACACCGCAGTCAGCGTGCTGGCGCAGGCTGACGCGGACGTGACCATCGCGCAGGCCCAGCTGCAGGAAGCGCAGCTGAACCTTGATTACACCGAAGTGCGTGCACCCATCGGCGGTGTGATCGGCCGAGCCACCATTACCGAAGGTGCGCTTGTCGCAGCCCAGACGGATGTGATGGCCACGATCCAGCAGCTCGATCCGGTCTATGCCGATTTTACCCAATCCTCCTCGCAGGTTCTGAAGCTGCGCCGCGCGATGGAAGCGGGACAGCTTGTCGCCACCGCCCCCGGAGAGGCGCGGACGACCATCCTGTATGATGACGGCACTCCATACGACCATCCGGGCCGTCTGCTGTTTTCCGAAGCGACGGTTGACCAGTCCACGGGTCAGGTCACGCTGCGCGCCGAGGTTCCCAACCCCGAAGGATATCTGCTCCCGGGCCTGTACGTGCGCGTGCAGATCGAGCAGGCCATCCAGAACGACGCGCTTGCCGTGCCGCAGATGGCGGTCCAGCGCGATCAGCAGGGTGCCACCAGCGTCTACGTGATCGGCGAAGGCGACGTGGTGCAGATGCGTCCCGTGACGTTGGGCAATGCGGTCGATACGCGCTGGACGGTGCTTGAGGGACTGAACGCGGGCGACCGCGTGGTGGTCGAGGGCGCGCAGAAGATGTCGCCGGACGCCAAGGTCCAGCCCGAACCGTATCAGCCGGCAACTGCCGCCACCGGGGAACAGGCCGCACAGCAGGGCCAGGGCGGTGACGCGTCCTCTGGCCAGCAACAGGCCAACTGAGGCAAGCATGGCACAGTTTTTCATCGACCGGCCCGTCCTTGCATGGGTCATCTCAATTTTCATCGTGCTGGCGGGCGTCCTGGGCATCCAGAGCCTGCCCGTCGCCCAGTATCCGGCCGTAGCCCCGCCGCAGATCTCGATCAGCGCGACCTATACCGGCTCCTCCCCCGAGGAGATGTACGAAGCCGTTGCCCAGCCCATCGAGGAGGAGCTGAACAGCGTCAACGGCATCCAGTATTTTGAATCGACATCGGATTCGTCCGGTTCGATTTCCATCACTGCAACCTTCGCCCCCGGCACCGACATCAGCCAGGCGCAGGTGGACGTGCAAAACGCCATCTCTCGCGTGGAGCCCGTCCTGCCCCAGACCGTGACGGATCAGGGCGTCGTCGTGGAGGAGGCCAGCCAGGGCTTCCTGATGGTCGTGGCTCTCACCTCCTCCGACGGATCGCTGGATGACATCGCGCTTGGCGACTACGTCAACCGCAACATCGTGAACGAGATACGGCGGACGCCCGGCGTGGGGCGTGCACAGGTCTTCGCCTCGCAGGAGGCGATGCGCGTCTGGATCGACCCCAACAAGCTCACCGGTCTCAACATGTCCACGAGCGAGGTGATCTCCGCCATCGAGGCGCAGAACGCGCAAGTCGCAGCCGGACAGATCGGCGCGGACCCCAACCCGATCGGCCAGCAGCTGACCGCGACGGTCCTGGTCAAGGGCCAGCTTTCCTCGGCCGAGGAATTCGGTGAGATCGTCCTGCGCGCCAATCCCGACGGTTCCACCGTTCGCCTGCGCGACGTGGCGCGGGTCGAGGTGGGGGCCGATTCCTACAACTTCCAATCCCGTCTGAATGCCCAGCCCGCCGCCGCCTTCGGCGTGCAGCTGTCGCCCGAAGGCAATGCCCTGAACACCTCGCAGGCGATTCAGGCGAAGATGGACGAACTTTCGAAGCTTTTCCCCGAAAGCGTCGAATATTCCATTCCCTACGACACGACACCCTTCGTATCCGCCTCCATCGAGAAGGTGCTGCACACGCTGGTGGAAGCCATCGTGCTGGTCTTCATCGTGATGTTCATCTTTCTGCAGAACATCCGCTACACGCTGATCCCCACGATCGTCGTTCCGATCGCGCTGGCAGGCACGCTGGGCGTGATGCTGGTGCTGGGACTGTCCATCAACGTCCTGACCATGTTCGCCATGGTTCTTGCCATCGGCATCCTTGTCGACGACGCCATCGTGGTGATCGAGAACGTCGAGCGCATCATGGCGCATGAAGGCCTCAGCCCACGGGCGGCCACCAAGAAGGCGATGGGCCAGATCCAGGGGGCCATTCTTGGCATTACACTGGTGCTGACGGCCGTGTTCATTCCGATGGCCTTCATGCCCGGCTCCACCGGGATCATCTATCGCCAGTTCTCGCTGACGATGATCGTGTCGATCCTGTTCTCGGCCTTCCTGGCCCTGTCGCTGACACCTGCACTATGCGCGAGCTTTCTCAAACCCATCACGGGTCATCACGAGAAGAAGGGCTTCTTCGGCTGGTTCAACCGCAGGTTCGATGCGGGAACGGAACGCTATTCCAGGGGGGTCCGTCGTCTGACGGGCCGCACCGGAATCGTGATGGTGTTTTATGCAGGCATCGTCGCACTGATGGCCTTCGGTTTCGTGAAGCTTCCGACGGGCTTTCTACCCAACGAGGATCAGGGCTTTATCCTGACCGACATCCAGACTCCGCCCACTGCAAGCTCGCAGCGGACGGACGCGGCGATGGCACAGATCGAACAGCTCTACCTCGGCGACGAGGCGGTCACCAACGTCGTGGCGATCCGCGGCTTCTCCTTCTCCGGCCAAGGGTCCAACGCGGGTCTGATGTTCACGACCTTCAAGGACTGGGGCGACCGTGACCGGAGCGCGACCGATATCGCGGGTGCGGCGAACCAGCAGTTGTTCGGGCTGAAGGATGCGCAGGCATTCGCGCTGTCGCCCCCTCCCATCCCCGGTTTCGGGACCACGGGCGGCTTTGCCTTCCGTCTGGAAGACAGGGGCGGAAACGGCCAGCAGGCGCTTCAGGCCGCGGCAGGCCAGCTGATGGCGGCGGCTGAACAGTCGGGCCAGGTCGTGGGGCTTCGGGTCGAAGGCCTGCCATCCTCGGCACAGATCTATGTCACCATCGACCGCGACAAGGCGCAGACGTTCGGCGTGACCTTCGCCGACATCAACCAGACGATCACCACCAACCTCGGTTCGGCCTATGTGAACGACTTCCCCAACGGCGGCCGGCAGCAACGCGTGATCCTGCAGGCGGATGAAGGAAGCCGGATGCAGGCGGAGGACATCCTCAACCTCAACGTGCGGAATGCCAATGGCGGGATGGTACCCTTCTCCTCCTTCGCCACGGTCGCGTGGGAAGTGGGGCCTAGCCAGGTCGTCGGCTATAACGGCTATCCTGCCGTCCGTATCGCGGGTCAGGCCATGCCGGGCGTGTCGTCGGGTGATGCCATCGCCACGATGGAACAGTTGGCGGGTGAACTGCCCCAAGGCTTCGCCTATGAATGGACGGGTCAGACGGCCGAGGAAATCTCCTCGGGCAACACGATGGTCCTGCTGTTCTCTATGTCGGCGCTGTTCGTCTTCCTGCTGCTGGCAGGCCTTTATGAAAGCTGGTCGATCCCGTTGGCGGTGATGCTGGTGGTGCCGCTGGGGATCATCGGTTGTATCGCGGCCGTGATGCTGCGCGACATGCCCAACGACATCTACTTCAAGGTGGGCCTCATCACGATCATCGGGCTATCGGCCAAGAACGCCATCCTGATCGTGGAGTTCGCGAAGGACCTGCGGGCCGAGGGAATGGACCTGATGGATGCGGCAGTGGAGGCGGCGAAGCTGCGCTTCCGTCCCATCCTGATGACCTCCATGGCGTTCACGCTAGGCGTCGTGCCGCTGGCGATCGCGTCCGGTGCGTCGGCGGCCAGCCAGAACGCCATCGGAACGGGTGTCATCGGCGGCATGATCACCGCGACGATCCTTGCGGTGTTCTTCGTGCCGGTGTTCTTCGTCTTCGTGCTGAACATCGTGCTGAAGATGCGCGGCAAGGATCACGATCCCACCCTTCCGCATCACGACGACGATCAAGAGGCGAAAGCCTGACGCAAAAGGCGCCCCGCGGGGCGCCTTTTCATTTCGCAGCCATGCCGATGGCGATGTGGACGCGAAGCCCGCCCGGGTCGAAATCCTGTTTGACCGTCCCTTCTGTCTGCTGGCCCAAGGCCTGTTCCAGAAGAATCGACCCGAAGCCCCGTCGTGTCGGCGGCAGGACCCTCGGCCCCCCGGATTCCGTCCAGTCAAAGATCAGGGTGTTGTCGCGGACAGACCACATCATGTCCACCCGTCCGGCAGATGCGGACAAGGCTCCGTATTTGGCCGCATTGGTCGTCATCTCGTGGATGGCCAACGCGAAGGACAAGGCCATTTCGGCAGGCAATTGCAGATCCGGCCCCGTCATCGTCACGCGCGACGAATCGTAGGGCTGCACCTCGCTCAGCAGGATGGAGCGGAGGCGGATGCCTGACCAGTCGTTGTCTGTCAGAAGGGTATGGCTGACGGCAAGCGACCGGATGCGCCTGCGGATCGACGTGGCGAACGTCTCCATCGTGTCGGACGTGCGCAAGGTGAAGTTCACGATGGACTGAACGGACGCGAGGGAATTCTTCACGCGATGATGCAGTTCGCGCATGATGAGCCGCTGCTGGCGCTCTGCGGCCCTGCGTTCCGTCACGTCGAACAGGATGCCGTATGCCACGCCGCCCGACGTCTTGTCGCAGATCATCATGACATCGCGCAATTCCCCGTCGGCAGAGGATATGCTGAACTCCCGCTCCATCCGGCCGCCTTCGTGGGCAATGCGGTTCAGGGCGCTCTGCATGGGCTCCCGCTCCACGTTGTGGATGATCTGCAGGAAGCTGGACATGCAGACATGCGCCCCGAAGGCAATTTCGGCGGAACGGTCGTCCAACAGCAGCGTGTCGCATTCAGGCCGCCATTCGAAGGTGCCAAGGCGGGCAATGTCCAGTGCCGCATCCAGACGGGTGCGGCTGGCACGCAGGGCGGTTTCCGCAGCCTGACGGGCCTCGCGTTCCTCCGACGCCTGCAGGGCGCGGGTCACGCAATTGGCCAGACGGGTCATGCGCGACTTGACGACATAATCGGTTGCCCCGTTCCGCATCGCCTCGACCGCGACCTCCTCCCCCAAGGTGGCGGACAGGAAGATGAACGGAATGTCGGGGCAGGTATCCCGTGCGATATCCAGCGCGGACATGCCGTCGAAGGATGGCAGGGTGTAATCGGCAAGGATCAGGTCGGGACAATCCTCCAGCGATCGCATGAAGTCTTCGCGGGTCCAGACCCGCCGCAGCCGGCAGTCGATGCCGCCGCGCCGCAAATGTTCGGCGGCCAGATCGGCGTCCAGGACGCTGTCTTCAAGAAGAAGGATGTCGACGGTCTTCGTCAGTTCGTCGCCTCTCACGCCTTGGACACTTTCATGGGCTGGTCGCGCGGGCGCGGCGGATGGGGCTCGTTCAGGATGGCCCAGAACATGCCGACCTCCTGGATGGCCTTGAAGAACTCGCGGAAATCCACAGGTTTCACCACGAAGGCATTCACCCCCAGTTCGTAGCTGCGGACAAGATCGCGTTCCTCCTTGGAAGCGGTCAGCATGACGACAGGGATATGCCGCAATTCGGGGGAGCGCTTGATCTCCTCCAGAACCTGAAGGCCGTCCACCTTGGGCAGCTTCAGATCCAGCAGAACCACCGCAGGATCGCCTTCGGGACGATTATGGTGCACCCCGCGATATTTCAGCCAGTCGATCGCTTCCGCACCGTCGCGGGCCGTGACGACGTCGTTGGCCAGCTGGCTGCGGTCCAGCGCCGTCAGCGTCAGTTCCAGATCCTTGGGATTGTCCTCCACAAGAAGGATCGGCTTCAATTGGGCCATGTCAGCTCTTTCCGGCGGGCAGGGAAAAATGAAATGTGGCGCCCTTGTCGGGGGCCGCTTCGGCCCAGACATGGCCGTTGTGACGTTCCACGATCCGGCGCACGTTCGCAAGTCCGATCCCGCTGCCCTCGTAGTCCTCCATGCGATGCAGACGCTGGAAAACGCCGAACAATTTGTCGGCGTAAGCCATATCGAAACCCACACCATTGTCCTGCACGGTCCAGATGGGGCTTTCAGGTGTCGTATCCCCCCGTATCGTGATGCAGGCAGGATCGCGATCTCGCGTATATTTGATCGCGTTCGATAACAGGTTCTGCCAGACCGCGCGAAGAAAGGACGGATCACCATGTCCTTTCGGAAGGTCGGACACTTTCCACACGATGTTGCGGCCCTGCATATCCTGCGACAGCATGCGGCGCACCTCATCCACCAGCCGGTTCATGTCCACCGGAATGGGCACAAGCGTGGCCCGGCCCATCTGCGAGAAATGCAGAAGGTCGTCGACCAGTCTGCCTGCCGAAAACGCACTTTCGATGATCGTGTCCAGATAGCGACGGGCACGGGGGGCGGCATCCGCCGTTTCCTCCTTCAGCAGTTCCGCATAGCCCACGATGTGTCGGAAGGGTGCCCGCAGGTCATGACTGACGGAATAGGAGAACGCTTCAAGTTCCTTGTTGGAACGGCGCAGTTCGTCCGTCAACTCCGCCATCTCCTCGGCCTTGCGCAGCACGATGCCGGTGATCGCGTTCGTCAAGGATCGAACCGTATCCAGCACCGCGGGCGACCATGGCAAGGAATGGTCGCGCACCTGTTCGCGCCACAGATCGAACGACTTGCGGGGATTGATCCGCCCGCCATGGATGTCCTTCTTCGGATCACCGCTCCACTTGACGGTCTTCATGACCTCCGGCCGGAACCACAATACGTAGGAGGTGTGGATCTGCGAGATAGAGATCGCCAGCAGCCCGCTTGCCAGGGCCGTGTATTCGGCGGCCTCAGGGAAAAGGCCCGCGAGGTTCGTCGTATGAAAGGGCATGTCGTCATGACCGCGGGCATCCAGCCACCCGGCCAGCCGCATGACCTGCGCCTCGGTCGGGGTGGCACCCAGAAGCTGGCATTCGCCTCCGAAGATCACGGCGGCACCCGCTGCATCCACCAGTGACAGAATATCTTCCGGATATAGGGTCAGCCCCTCGATGAAACGCTGTTCGGCAGCCATGTGGCCCAGAATGCGCGATTCGATGCGATGCCGAACCACCCGTTCTGCCGTCTCCGTGCTGCGGACCCGTGCCCCGATCAGCATCGCCATGATCTGGCCCAGAAAGTCGCAGGCATTGCGGACATGGGGCGGAACACGGCGCGGTGCCGCCGAATGGCAGGCGATCAGCCCCCACAGATGCCCCTCCTCCACGATGGAGATCGACATGGAGGACTGCGTTCCCATGTTGCGCATGTATTCCTGATGCACGGGCGACACCGACCGCAGCACCGAAAAGCCGAGATCCAGATCCCCCGCACCCTCTATGGGCACAGGAATATATCCGGCGTCGGGAATGAGGCGCAGACGGTTCAGGCGGTAAAGCTCCCTTGCCTGCGCGGGAATGTCGGCGGCAGGAAAGCGAAGATCGAGATAGGAGGGAAGGCGCTCGTTCCGGTCCTCGGCAATGACCGTTCCATTCCAATCCTCGTCGAAGCGGTAAACCAGAACCCGGTCGAAACCTGTCATGTCGCGGATCACCGCCGCAACGACCTGACCCAGATCCTCCAACCCGACCGTGGCCTGCATCTGTTCGACGCTGCGACGGATCTGCGGATAAAGCGTATCGAGGGAGCCTGCGTTCGCCGCCGTCTCCTCGAATTCCAGAATAACAGCCTTGTCGTTGCGATGGGCCGTGACCGTCCAGCACGCGTCCCCGATTGACAGGGTCCGCAGCGTAACCGTTCCGTCATCCGGCAGACTGCATTCCAGATCGGCACGGATCAAATCGCCGCCCGCCCGCAGGATCTGGTCGATCGATCCCTTGCCCTCCGTAAGGATGGCATCGGCGTTTGCGCTGCGATGGAGCAGGACCAGATCGTCATTCAGCACCAGAAGGATGCCATGGGGCTGGATGGATCCCGGTGTACGGATCGGCTCCGCCGCGCAATCGGCCGCGGCGGAGGAAGGCATCTGGCCGCTGGTCATTCGGTCTTCCACACAAGCAATCGGCCCGGCAAAAAGCCGGACCGGCAGATACCACGTTTCAGTAACGGTAATGTTCGGGTTTGTAGGGTCCGTCCACTGTTACGCCAATATAGTCCGCCTGATCCTTGTGCAACTGCGTCAGCTTGACGCCGATCTTCGCGAGATGAAGGCGGGCGACCTTTTCGTCCAGCGTCTTGGGCAGGATGAAGACGCCGGGTTTGTAGTCCTCGCCCTTGGTCCACAGTTCGATCTGTGCCAGCGTCTGGTTGGTGAAGCTGGCCGACATGACGAAGGACGGATGCCCCGTTGCATTGCCGAGGTTCAGAAGACGACCTTCGGACAGCAGGATGATGCGGTTGCCCGAAGGCATCTCGATCATGTCCACCTGTTCCTTGATGTTCGTCCACTTGTGGTTCTTCAGCGCGGCGACCTGAATCTCGTTGTCGAAGTGGCCGATGTTGCCGACGATGGCCATGTCCTTCATCGCGCGCATGTGCTCGATCCGGATCACGTCCTTGTTGCCGGTGGTGGTGATGAAAATGTCGGCGGACGCAACCTCGTCCTCCAGCAGAGTCACCTCGAACCCGTCCATCGCGGCTTGCAACGCGCAGATCGGATCAACCTCGGTCACCTTGACGCGCGCACCAGCACCACGCAGCGACGCGGCCGATCCCTTGCCCACGTCACCATAACCACAGACGACAGCAACCTTGCCGGCCATCATCGTATCGGTGGCACGACGGATGCCGTCCACCAGCGATTCCTTGCAACCGTACTTGTTGTCGAACTTCGACTTCGTCACGCTGTCGTTGACGTTGATCGCGGGGAAGGGCAGCAGTCCCTTCTTGTGGAGGTCATAGAGGCGGTGCACACCGGTCGTCGTTTCTTCGGACACGCCCTTCAGCATGTCGCGCTGACGGGTGAACCAGCCGGGGCTGGCGGCAAGACGCTTCTTGATCTGCGCGAACAGGAAGGTTTCTTCCTCGCTCGTGGGGACATCGACAAGCCCGGTTTCACCCGCTTCGACACGTGCGCCCAGAAGGATGTACATCGTGGCATCGCCGCCATCGTCAAGGATAAGGTTCGCTCCATTCTCGAACTGGAAAATCCGGTCGGTGTATGTCCAGTATTCCTCCAGCGTCTCGCCCTTGATGGCAAATACTGGAACGCCTGCCTCGGCGATCGCCGCCGCTGCATGGTCTTGCGTGGAGAAGATGTTGCAGGACGCCCATCGGACTTCCGCACCCAATGCCACCAGAGTCTCGATCAGAACGCCGGTCTGGATGGTCATGTGAAGACTTCCGGCGATGCGCGCACCTTTCAACGGTTGCGCCGCACCGTATTCCTCCCGCAGCGACATCAGTCCCGGCATTTCGGTTTCGGCGATGACCAGCTCCTTGCGGCCATAAGCTGCAAGGGCAATGTCCTTGACGATGAAATCGGGCATTGTTCGCTCCGTTATAGGGTGACGGAGCAGGCATAACATCCGTTCCCCCAAGGGGCAATCAGAGCTGAAGGCCGACTTCCTGCAGACGCGCGGAGGCATCGTCGCCGTTATCCCAGCCAGTGCCGGATCCGATCACGCAGGCCACACCGTCAGGACGGGTATAGCTGACTGTCCATGTTCCCGCATCTTCCGAAGCCCAGACGTCGAACTGCCGGCCGCTGTCGCGCGATGCGCTGAGGATGATGTCCTCACCATAAACTTCACCCAGATCGGCAGCCAAAGTATCGGGGGCAGCACAATAGGGGTCGGTGGCAAGTTGTTCATTGCCGATGCGCTGGACACCATCATAATACGCCAGATCGACCGTATCACCCTGCGGGGGCATCACAGCTGCAACCGGCAGCGCGGCTATGGTCAGGACGGTCCCTGCCAGGACCAGACGGCTGGTAATCTTGCGGAACATGTTGGTCCCTCCTTTCCATCCCAACACCTGCAAGTGCTGGGTGTTCCCTTCTTCATTTACCTGAATATTGAAGATCGGCACTCATGAGTGTCGAAGTGCATGGGAAAATACGCCGATAATATTGGAATCGCCCAAAGGATCCCAAACATGGGAAGAGCTGAAATGTAAAGGAATTCCCGTGTTTTAGCCGGATACGAGGACGTTCTGCGATGGAAAGTTCCGAACACCCAAGCAAACGTTGGAAGAAACACGTGAACGGGTTGGAATTTTTTGCGTTAGAAACCGCTTTTTCTGCCGATCCTCAGGACTGATCATTGCGTGGGCAGGAAGGGCCGCCTCGGTGCTTATTTCATCAGCATCATCCGATCGAGGAACGCAGTCCCCCAGGAGATTGCCCGCCAGCCGTCAGGCTTTGGCACCCGGCCGATCACGGTCACCCTTGTTGCGAAAAGGGTATCATGGTCGCGAAGGAAATGCGTTTCCAAAGGACGGCATGGTTTACTTGGCGGCGGCACTGGCCCAGATACGAAACTCAACAGATATGACGGTGCTTTGATGCGGGCTTGGCAAAGAATGCTTTCGGGACGACGTCTGGACCTTCTGGACCCGACCCCCTTCGACATAGAGATCGAGGACATTGCCCATGGTCTTGCATTTGTCGCACGGTGGAACGGACAGACGCAGGGGGAATGGCCCTATTCCGTGGCGGAGCATTCCTTGCTGGTGGAACGCCTCTTCACCCGTATCGATTCGCAGGCCAGTCAGGCCGACAGGCTGGCAGCCCTGCTGCATGACGCCCCCGAATACGTGATCGGCGACATGATCAGCCCGGTGAAGGCCGCCATCGGTCCGGGCTACAAGGATCTGGATATCCGTCTGACGGCTGCCATCCATCGCAGGTTCGGGCTGCCAGCCATACTTCCGGCCAGCCTGAAAAAGCGCATCAAGCAGGCGGACCGTATCTCCGCGCGGCTGGAGGCCGTCGGCATCGCAGGATTCACCGAACCGGAAGCCACCCGTTTCTTCGGAAAACCATCCCATCCGGAATTGCTGGAAGGGATGGAAATCGTCATCCGCCCACCCGTTGAATCGCGCCGCGCATTCGTGGCGCGATACCGGGAACTGGCTGGCTGATCAGATCGCCATTTCCTCGGGGGAACGGCCTGCCGAAACAGCCTCGGCAAACCAGCGCGGCTTGCGGCCACGTCCCGTCCACGTGTCGGAGGGATTTTCGGGATTGGCGTATTTGGGTTCCGCCGTGCTGCGCTTGCGTGTGGAACCCACGTCTACCAGATCCTGAAGGGTAAAGCCAAGCTCGCGGGCTTTCGCTTCCAGTTCCGTTGCGGCTTCCCGCTTGCGGCGGCCTTCGAACGACGAGATGGCGCGATCGACCTGCGTGCGCAGATCCTTTAATTCCTTCAACGAAAGCGCTTCAAGATCCATGGCATGTTCCTTCTGAATATGTCGTCATCTTCTTGAGCGCAAATAAGCGGCGATTTCAACAATCAAACAACAAAAGTCCGCAAAAGAATTATCCCTGTTTCACGTTCGCATTTATTTGGGGCTTCTTTTCGCCAATATCCGCTGAAGTGTCCGTCGATGCATATTCAGTCGCCGTGCCGTTTCCGAAACGTTGCGATCGCACATTTCATAGACGCGCTGGATATGCTCCCACCGCACGCGATCGGCTGACATCGGATTGTCGGGGGGATCGGGCAATATCTCGCCATTTGCCAAAAGGGCATGGGTCAATTCATTTGCATCGGCAGGTTTCGATAGGTAATCGATTGCACCGATCTTTACAGCCGCGACCGCTGTCGCAATTGCACCATATCCCGTCAGGACGACAATTCGGCAATCCGGCCGTTTCTCTCGCAGCGCCTCCACCACATCAAGCCCGTTTCCGTCTTCCAGCCGCAGATCGACGACCGCATAGGCGGGGGGGCTTTCTTCCACGATGGCGCGACCCGCCGCCACACTGTCTGCCGTCACGGGCAGAAAGCCCCGTTTTTCCATAGCGCGGGCCAGACGCTTGACGAACGGCTCGTCATCATCCACCAGCAGGAGCGAGCGGTCGGGACCCAGATCGGGGTGCGTGTCTTCCGTCATGGCAAGCCTCTCCTGAGCATCTTATCGCAGCGTTAGAAGATCGTGCGCCATCCGTCAAATCACGCTCCCTTATGGGGCCCGTTGCGGCGGCTTCGCGCGCTCGATACGGATAAAGGGCAAGGAGGACCGCGATGCTGGCCGTTTCCCACCCCATGATGCCCCGCGGCGACTGGCTCCGCTTGCGCACGCTGGTCAACCTGCGCTGGATTTCCGTCTTCGGCCAGATGGCGGCCATCACGGTCAGCTACCGCTGGCTGGACGTGCACCTCCCGCTGGGGGCATGCTTTGCCGCAGTGGCCGTGGCCGTGCTCGCCAACCTCGCCTCCGCGTGGGTCAGCCCGTCCAACCGCTCCCTTACCGAAGGGGAGGCGCTGCTGACGCTGCTGTTCGACATGTCGCAACTGTCCGTGCTCATCTTCCTGACGGGGGGGTTGTCCAATCCCTTCGTTTTGCTGATCCTCGCCCCCGTCGTCATCGCGGCCTCGGCGCTCAGCCTGCGCACGACGGTCATTCTTGCGGCCTGCGCCACCAGCTGGGTCACGTTCGTCACGATATGGCACCTCCCGATGGAACTTTCGGACAATACCCTGCTGGAAACGCCGGGGCTGTTCCGGTTCGGTTTCTGGATGTCGATGGTGATCGGCATCGTCTTCACCTCCATCTACGCCCGCCGCGTCTCCACCGAAATACGGACGACGTCGAAGGCCCTGCTGGCCACGCAGATGGCCTTGGCGCGCGAACAGAAGCTGACAGATCTGGGCGGCGTCATCGCGGCGGCGGCCCATGAACTCGGTACCCCCCTGGCCACGATCAAGCTGGTCAGCGCCGAGTTGATGGAGGAGTTGTCCGACCAGCCCGATCTTTACGAGGATGCGGCCCTGATCCGCGATCAGGCCAACCGCTGCCGCGATATCCTGCATTCCATGGGACGGGCGGGCAAGGATGACACGCATTTGCGTCAGGCCCCCCTGACCGCCGTTCTGCGCGAAGCGGCGGAGCCACACATGACCCGCGGCAAGGCCGTCGAAATCTCCGCCCGGGCCGAAGACGGGTCTTCGGATCGTATCCCCACCATCCTGCGACGTCCGGAGGTGATCCATGGTCTGCGCAACCTCGTGCAGAACGCCGTGGATTTCGCCGCCACCACCGTCTGGATCGACGCGAGGTGGAGCGAGAGTCGCATTCTCATCCGCGTTGCCGATGATGGCCCGGGCTACACCCCCCAGATCCTCGGCCGGATAGGGGAGCCGTTCGTGCGGTCCCGCCGCCAGCCGCAGGATGCCCAGCGCCCCGGATATGACGGCATGGGTCTTGGCCTGTTCATCGCGAAGACGCTTCTGGAACGCACTGGGGCCACGCTCAGCTTCACCAACGGGTCCAGCCCCTTCCTCAATCCGGAAGAACGGGCATCGCGCAGCGGGGCCGTGGTGGAACTGCAATGGTCGCGCGACCAACTGATGCCAGAAGACGGCCCGCTTGCCGCAAACCAGCCGTTCGATTTGTGATATTTTCGCCACTTCCGCATCATCAGTTGGTATTTTAATCAATTTTTAACCATTCCGACCCAACGTCCGGTTGTTTTCAGCGGAGCGGACGATGGTGTCTATCGGATGGATCGACCTGCTGCGTGCAGAGGCTGTCGCCTGCCTTGCCTGCGCTGCGGGGTTCATCATACGCGAGATGCTGCGCCGCCGGACCGCAGAGCCTGCGGATCGGGGCGATGGCGCGGTGTTTCTGTTTGACGGCGACACGCTGATCGACGCCAGCACGGATGCTCGCAGTCTTCTCATGGCTCTTGCTGCGGAGGGGGCGGACGTGCGGGGGCGGCTGCAGTCCTATCTTTCCAACCATATCCCCGACATCGCGCAGCATCTGGAGACGCTGGAAAAGGCGGGACGCTTCAGCCTCGTGACGTCCAACGGCATGACGGTCCAAGTCGAATTGACGGGCGGCATCACCCGCATCGCGCTGGACAGCGACAGCCCCGGGCAGGACGCTGTGACACGGGCTGCCCAGACGGAGGAACTGGCCCGCCTGCGCCGCATCGTCCACGACGCGGCCCTGCCCATATGGCATGAAACGCCCGAAGGCGACGTGATCTGGGCCAATCCCGCTTACATGAAACACGCGCAGGGGGATGCCCCCCGCTGGCCCTTGCCCAAGCTTTTCCCGCAAGTCGACGAGGTGGAGCTGCCGGGTGGCTGGCTGGGCGTGTCCCGGGCCGACCGGACCGGCGTCGCGTGGCCTCTCGATCGCGCCAGACGTGCCGAGGTGCAGTTGCGCGAATTCCGTCAAACCCTGACGCGCACCTTCGCGGACTTGCCCATAGGCCTTGCCATCTTCGACCGGCAGCGCCTGCTGCAGATCTTCAATCCTGCGCTTCTGGACCTGACGGGCCTGCCGCCGGATCTTCTGTCGGCCCGCCCGTCGCTGTTTGCCATCCTCGACGCGCTGCGCGACAGGTCGATGATCCCCGAACCCAAGGATTACAATTCCTGGCGCAAGCAGATGATGGAGCTGGAGGAAGCCGCCGCCCGTGGCCGCTACGAAGAGACATGGAGCCTGTCCGGCGGCCAGACATGGCGCGTCGTGGGCCGTCCGCATCCCGACGGCGCCCTCGCCCTCATGTTCGAGGACATCTCGACGGAGATGACGCGCACCCGCCGCTATCGCGCGGATCTGGAACTGGGTCAGGCCGTACTTGACGCGATGGAGGAGGCGGTGGCCGTCTTCACCCCTTCCGGAACGCTGGTGATGTCCAATGCCGCTTATGCCCGCTTGTGGGGCGACGACCCGGGGGCCACCCTCTCCGAACAGGGTATCGCCACGCTGGTCAACCGCTGGCGCATGGCCAGCGCCCCCACGCAGTTCTGGGCAGAGGTGGAGACGTTCACCGCAACGCTCGGCCCGCGGGTCTCGGGCCAGGGTATGGTCCGGCTTCTGGACGGACGGGGCGTCGAATGCCGTTACAATGCGCTGGCGGGGGGCGCGACGCTGGTCGGCTTTCGACAGCAGGCGGGCCTGACAGCAATGGCAAAGGCCAGCTGATCCCTTTGACATCCGCGTTTTCTCGCGTCCGGCACCTCTTGCGTCCGGCGCTCCGGATCGTCATCTTTGCGGGCGATGACGCTGATCCTTCCCCTTGCCGACGATGACGCGACCGCCAGACTTGGGCAGGATCTTGCCGCCATGTTGGGGGCGGGGGACACGGTGCTGCTGTCGGGCGGGATCGGCATGGGCAAGACCCATTTGGCCCGCGCCCTGATCCACGCCCGCACGGGCGAGCGTGACATCCCGTCGCCCACCTTCACGCTGGTCCAGACCTATGACGGGGCGCCGGGGATCTGGCATGCCGATCTTTACCGCCTGTCCCATCCAGACGAGGTGATCGAACTGGGCCTCGACGCCGCGATGGAGGAAGCAATCTGCCTGATCGAATGGCCCGACCGGCTGGGCGATCTGACACCGCCCGATGCCCTGCACATCACGTTGACGATGGAAGGCGAAGGCAGGCTTGCCACGCTGGACGGCCCCGTCGCTATGATCTCCTCCCTGCGCAGGCAACAGGCCACGGCCATGCTGGAGGCTGCAGGCTGGGGCACCGCGAACCGCATCCCGCTGGCGGGCGATGCCTCCTCCCGTGTCTATCAGCGGTTGAACCGGGAACACGACACGGCGGTCCTGATGGATTCGCCACCCCACACCGGCGATGATCCTGCCGATTTCGTGAACGTGTCGGGCCATCTCGCCGCTTTGGGCCTATCCGCCCCGAAGGTGCTGGCACAGGATCTGGCGCAAGGCTTCCTGCTGCTGGAGGATCTGGGTGACGACCTTTACGCCCGCCTTCTGTCCGCAGGCCGCGTCGACGAGATGCCGCTTTACGCTGCTGCCACCGACGTGTTGACCCATCTGCAATCCGCCCCGGCATTTGCAGGTCTACCCAACCTTTCGACGCGGCAATGGGCCGAAGCGACGGACCTTGCCTTTCATTGGTATCGCCGCTGCACATTGGGCGAGGTGGGCGATACGGCCCCTGTCATCGACGCGCTGACGGATCTGCTGTCAATGCACGAAGGCCCGCGCGTGATGATCCTGCGTGATTACCATGCAGAAAATCTTCTGTGGCTGCCCGAGCGTGAGGGGCTGACGCGGGTGGGCCTTCTGGACTTCCAGTTGGCGCAGATGGGGCAACGAGGCTACGATCTCGTGTCGCTGTTGCAGGATGCGCGGCGCGACGTTCCGCCTTCGGTGGAGGATGCGATGATCTGCCGTTTCGATGCCTCAGACAGCTTCCGTGCGCAATATGCCGTGCTGGGGGCGCAGCGTGCCTTGCGCATCCTCGGCATCTTCGCGCGGCTGGCAGTGATGGGGAAACCCGCGTATCTGCCGCTGATCCCGCGCGTCTGGGATCACCTGCACCGTAACCTCGCCCATCCGGCGCTGGCCCCGCTGGCCCATGTGCTGGATCTGCCCCCGCCCACCCCTGAGATGCTGGACAGGATCGCCCGATGCCGCCCCTGATGCTGTTTGCCGCCGGTCTTGGCACCCGCATGGGTGCGTTGACGGCGGATCGTCCCAAACCGATGATCCCCGTTGCGGGCCGCCCGTTGATCGATCACGCGCTGGACATCGCGCAGGGGGCGGGGATGACGCGGATCGTCGCCAACACCCATTACCTGGCCGACCGCCTTGTCCTGCCCTCAGACATCGCCATCAGCCACGAATCCGACCTGCTGGAAACCGGCGGCGGGTTGCGGGCCGCCTTGCCGCTGCTGGGGGCAGGGCCGGTGATGACGCTGAACACCGATGCCGTCTGGACGGGCGCGAATCCGTTGACGCAATTGCTGGCTGCGTGGAACCCTGATCGCATGGACGCGCTGCTGCTGCTGCTGCCTGCCGCGCAGGCCACGGGGTATCGCGGCACGGGCGATTTCAGCGCGGGGCCGGTGCTGGTGCGTCCCGGCGACCACGCCTATCTGGGGGCGCAGATCCTGAAGACGGACGGGCTTGCCGATATTCCCCACAGCAAGTTCTCGCTGAACGTCCTGTGGAACCGGATGATCGCGGATGGCCGCCTGCACGGCATTACCCATAAGGGTGGCTGGTGCGATGTGGGCCGACCCGAAAGCATCCCCCTGGCCGAGGCGCTGCTGCATGGGTGAGGTGTCCGCCATCCCCTTGGGCGTGGATTTCCCGTCCGCTCTGGTGCGCGGCCTTCTGGCCCGCATGGACGGCCAGCCCCCCGAGGCGATGGCACGGGTGCAGTTATTCCTCAACACCTCGCGCATGCGGCGGCGCGTGGTGGAGATTCTGACGGCCAGCGGCGCCCGCCTGATGCCACGCATCCACCTGTTGGGCGATCTGGCGGGTCTTGTTCCCGACCTGCCCGATGCGGTGCCGCCGCTGCGCCTGCGGCTGGAACTTTCGCGCCTGATCGCAGCATTGCTGAATGCCCAGCCCGACCTTGCCCCCCGTGCAGCAACCTACGATCTGGCGGACAGCCTTGCAACGCTGCTGGGGGAAATGGGGCAGGAGGATGTGACGCCCGAGGCGATCGCCAATATAGACGTGTCCCAGCATTCGGCCCACTGGGCGCGAACGCAAAGCTTCCTGACGCTGGTCGCGCCCATCTTCGCGGGCCAACCCGATGGCGATCGACGCGCGCGCTTGGCGGCACTGGCGCTGGTGGCCCGCTGGCAGGCGACGCCCCCCGAGGGGCTTGTGATCGTCGCGGGTTCGACCGGATCGCGCGGCACGACGGCGCTTTTCATGCAGGCGGTCGCGGGTCTGGACCAGGGGGCCGTGGTGCTGCCTGGCTTTGACCGCGACATGCCGCTGCATGTCTGGGATAATCTGGCCGATGCACTGACGGCCGAGGATCATCCCCAATATCGCTTCCACCGCTTCATGCGCGATCTGGAACTGACGCCCGCCGAGGTCACGGACTGGACCGGAGACGTACCGGTCGCCCCTGCGCGAAACCGCCTGATCTCCCTGTCTTTGCGGCCCGCGCCCGTGACGGACCAGTGGCTGGCCGAGGGCAAGGATCTGGGCTGCCTGCAAGCCGCCACCCACGACCTGACCCTGATCGAGGCCCCCCGCCCGCGGGTGGAGGCGCAGGCCGTCGCCCTGATCCTGCGAAAGGCTGCAGAGGACGGCAAACGTGCCGCCCTGATCTCTCCCGATCGGGGGCTGACGCGTCGGGTGGCGGCGGCACTGGACCGCTGGGGCATCGTGCCCGACGATTCCGCAGGCGAGCCGTTGCAACAGACCGCCGCCGGTCGCCTGTTCCGCCACATCGCGCATCTGTTCGGTCGCCGCCTGACGCCGGAGATGTTGCTGACGCTGCTGAAGCATCCGCTGGCGGCCACGGGTGCCGATCGCGGCAATCATCTGCGCTGGACACGGGATCTGGAACTGCACCTGCGCCGCCACGGCCCGCCCTTCCCGACACCCGCCGATCTGATCGCATGGGCCGACACCCGCCCTGCCGATGGGGTCACGGACTGGGCCGCATGGATCGGCGACACTTTGGCGGGGCTGGAACCTGTCGGCACGCGCCACCTGTCCGCACATCTGGACCATCACCTTGCGACCGCTGCCAAACTGGCGGCAGGACCCGGGGCCGCAGGGTCCGGTCGCCTGTGGGAAGGTCCTGCGGGCGAGGAAGCCCTGTCCGTCATCGGCGACCTGCAGGCCGAGGCGGAACACGGCGGCGACATGACCCCCGCCGATTACGCCGACCTGTTCGACAGCGTGCTGTCACGAGGAGAGGTGCGCGACACCGTCACCGCCCATCCCGGCATCATGATCTGGGGCACGCTGGAGGCGCGGGTGCAGGGCGCGGACCTCGTGATCCTCGGCGGATTGAACGACGGGATATGGCCCGCGCTGCCCGATCCTGATCCGTGGCTGAACCGGCAGATGCGCCTTCAGGCAGGGCTGCTTCTGCCTGAACGGCAGATCGGCCTGTCATCCCACGATTACCAGCAGGCGATCGCCTTGCCAGAGGTGATCCTGACCCGCGCCACCCGCGATGCGGAGGCGGAGACGGTGCCCTCCCGCTGGCTGAACCGCTTGCAGAACCTGATGGCGGGCCTTCCCGCGCAACGGGGGCCGCAGGCGCTGGACGACATGCGCGCCAAGGGCCGCACATGGCTGGATATGGCAGCGGCGCTGGAAGCACCGGGCGATCCCGTTCCGCTGGCCCGTCGCCCCGCACCCCGTCCGCCGGTCGACGCACGACCCAAGCAGTTGGCCGTGACCGGCATCCGCACGCTGATCCGCGATCCCTATGCGATCTATGCAAAGAACATCCTGCGCCTGCACGCGCTGTCCCCCCTGCGCCAGACGCCGGATGCGCGTCTGCGCGGGTCGGTGCTGCACAGAATACTGGAGACGTTCGTCCGCGATGGCGGCACCCCCGAGCACGCCCGCCTGATGGCCACTGCCGCACAGGTGCTGGCCGAGGATGTGCCATGGCCCGCCGCCCGTGCCTTGTGGCTGGCCCGCATGGACCGCGCTGCGGACTTCTTCCTCGCCCTTGAACGGGGATCGGATGCCGAACCCGTCTGGCTGGAGGAATCGGGCGGCGTTCAGGTCGAACCGCTGGATTTTCGTCTGACTGCCCGTCCCGACCGCATCGACCGGCTGCCAGACGGCACGCTGCACATCGTCGACTACAAGACCGGCGACCCGCCCACGCCGAAGCAGCAGGCCACCTTCGAAAAACAGCTGGTGCTGGAAGCGGCGATGGCCGAACGCGGCGGGTTTCGTGCGCTTGGCCCCACGCCCGTGACCCGTGTCAGTTATGTCGGCCTTGGCCCGAAGCCGAAGATAGAGGCGACGGAGATCACCGAGGACCTTCTTGGCAAGGTATGGGAGCAGCTTCACGCGTTGATCGGGCAATACCTTGAACGCGGACAGGGCTATACCGCACGCCGGGCCGTCTTCGAAGATCGGATCGCGGGCGACTACGATCACCTCGCGCGGTTCGGCGAATGGGAGATGCAGGACCCTTCGCATCCGGAGGATGTGGGATGATACCCGAACATACCATGGACGATGCCACGCTGCGTCAGGTGACCGCCGCACGGCCCGATGCCTCCACCTGGCTGTCGGCCAATGCCGGATCGGGCAAGACCCGCGTGCTGACCGACCGCGTGGCACGGCTGCTGCTGGCCGACGTGTCCCCCCAGCGCATCCTGTGCCTGACTTATACCAAGGCTGCCGCGACGGAGATGCAGAACCGCCTGTTCCGCCGCCTTGGCGAATGGGCGATGCTGGAGGATGCCGCCCTGATCGCGCAGTTGTCGCAACTGGGCGTGGGCGTGCTTGCCCCCGACACGCTGGCCAAGGCCCGCCGACTGTTCGCCCGCGCGATCGAGACGCCGGGCGGTCTGCGCATCCAGACCATCCATTCGTTCTGCGCGACGCTGCTGCGGCGGTTCCCGTTAGAGGCAGGCGTATCGCCCTCCTTCAAGGAAATGGACGACCGCGCCGCCACCCTTCTGCGCGGCGATATCGTGGAGGAAATGGCCGACCGTCTGGCCCCGGACGCCGTGGCCACCCTTGCCCGCGCCTTCACGGGCGCAGATTTCGCCGGCCTGACGGCGCAGATGGCCGGCAAGCGCGACGGCTTGACCCCGCCCTTGTCAGAGGTGCAGATCCGCGCGGCCTGCGGGCTGCCGGAGGATATGGAGGCCGATACCCTTTTAGCCTCGGTATTTTTGGGCGACGAGGGGGAATGGCTGGCACAGGTCGCCGCAATCCTGGCCAACGGCAGCACGACCGACGCCAAGAACGCCGCGCGGCTGCGTGTCTTGCCTGATATGGACGGACTGTCCGTGCTGGAGGACGTTCTGCTGACAGGGGAAAAGGCGAAAGAGCCGTTCACTGCCAAGATCGGCAGCTTTCCCACGAAGAAGACCCAAGTCGCCCTCGGTCCCCTGCTTGATCCGCTGGAAAGCCTGATGCGGCGGGTGGAGGAAGCCCGTCCGTTGCGTCTTGCCCTGCGGGCCGCCCAGCGCAGCGCGGCACTGCACGCCTTCGCGGCGGTGTTCCTGCCCGAATACGACAAGCGCAAGGCCGCGCGCGGCTGGCTCGACTTTGATGACCTGATCCGCCGCACCGTGCATCTGCTGACCGACCCGTCCGTCGCGCAATGGGTGCTGTTCCGGCTGGATGGCGGCATCGACCACATCCTTGTGGACGAGGCGCAGGACACGTCCCCCGAGCAGTGGCGCGTGATCGAACTGCTGGCGCAGGAGTTCTCCGCAGGCCTTGGCGCACGGGACATCGAACGCACGATCTTCGTGGTCGGCGACAAGAAGCAGTCGATCTATTCCTTCCAGGGCGCGGATGTGGCCGCCTTCGACCGCATGAAGCACCATTTCGCCGGACGGCTGGCCGAGGCGGAGCAGGGGTTGCAGGATCTGCAACTGGAACATTCGTTCCGGTCCTCGGCCACGATCCTGCGGCTGGTGGACCGCACCTTCGACGATACCCCACCCGAAGCGCTTGGCGGGGCCATGCGCCACATCGCGTTCCGCGACATGGCCGGACGCGCGGAGTTGTGGCCGGTCGTCGAAGGTTCCTCCACCCCGGAGGATGAGGACTGGTCGCGCCCTGTCGACCTCATCTCCGACGAACACCACCATGCGCGGCTGGCGACGCAGATTGCGGACCGCATCGCGGAGATGATACGTCGCGGCGTGCAGATCCCCGACGGGCGCGGATACCGGCCCTGTCATGCGGGGGACTTCCTGATCCTCGTGCGTGGACGTGGCGGGGTGTTCAATCCGCTGATCCGCGCCTGCAAGGTTGCGGGCCTGCCCATCGCGGGGGCGGACCGGCTGAAATTGGGCGCGGAACTGGCCGTGCGCGACCTGACGGCGCTGTTGTCCTTCCTTTCCACCCCCGAAGATGACCTTTCATTGGCCGCCGTCCTACGCTCACCCTTGTTCGGGTGGAGCGAGGATCAGCTTTACCGTCTGGCCCAGCCGCGCGAGGGATACCTGTGGGCCGCGCTGCGCCATGTGGAGTGCGAGGCGACGCGGATCCTCCGCGATCTGCGCAACAATTCCGACTTCCTGCGCCCGTACGACCTGATCGAACGGATGCTGACCCGCCACGACGGCCGCCGCCGCCTTCTGGCCCGTCTGGGATCCGAGGCCGAGGATGGCATCGACGAGTTGTTGTCGCAGGCCCTGAACTACGAACAGACCGACGTGCCCAGCCTGACCGGCTTCCTGTCATGGCTGACCACGGACGAGGTGGAGGTGAAGCGCCGGATGGACAGCGCGGGGCGCATGATCCGCGTGATGACGGTGCATGGCGCGAAGGGTCTGGAAGCGCCCATCGTGATCCTGCCCGACATCGCCGATCACAAGCCGCAGGATCGCGACGAACTGGTCGCGGTCGAAGGGGGAACGCTCTGGAAGGTGGCTCAGGCCGAAGCCCCCACCGCGATGGCCGAAGCGCTGGCCGCCCGCCGTGCCGCGCGCGAGGCGGAGTCGTTGCGGCTGCTCTACGTGGCATTGACCCGAGCGCAATGCTGGCTGATCGCCGCCGCGGCCGGCGAGGTGAAGCAGGAGGGCAACTGGTTCAATCTGATCCGTCAGGGAATGGAACGGGCAGGGGCCATCCCTCATGACGGGGGCCTGTTGCTGGAAGACGGCATCTGGCCGGCGCCCGCACCTGCCGCCGCCGAAGCCATGCCCGAGACAAGTGTATTGCCCAACTGGACCCGTCGTCATGCGGGTGAGCCGCCTGCGATGCCGAAGCTCCTGTCCCCCTCCAATCTCGGCGGTGCCAAGGCCTTGCCGGGAGAGGGGCTGGAGGAGGAGGCCGCAAAGCTGCGCGGCACCCATCTGCATCTGCTGCTGGAGCATCTGCCCCAGTCCGGTGATCGAGCGGCCACCGCAGCGCGTTTGGTGCCCGACATCGCCCTGCTGGACGAGGCGGAGGCCGTGCTGGCCGCCCATCCCGCCCTGTTCGCCCCCGAAACCATGGCCGAGGTGCCGATCACTGCCGATCTGCATGGCCAGCGTCTTTACGGCACGATCGACCGGCTGGTCATCGCCGACGACCATGTGCTGGCCATCGACTTCAAATCCAACATGACTGTGCCAAGCGCCGCAGATCAGGTGCCCGAGGGCCTTTTGCGCCAGATGGGAGCCTATGCCCACGCATTGGCGCAGATCTGGACAGACCGGCGCATCGATACCGCGATCCTGTGGACGCGCGACGGGACGCTGATGCCGCTTCCGCCGAACCTGACAGCGGCGGCCTTGCAGCGGATGGTGACAGAAAAGTAAGGACGCGATTTCGGCTCCACATACCTTGATGACAGAAGGCAAGCGCAGGGCGATCAGGATATTGACAGGCAAGGCGGTGCATGATCGGCGCGACGGACAGCAGAACGCAGAAAGGCACAAGCCTCACCTTCGTCAAGTTGACGTTCCCATGTCGGATTGAATGGGCTGAAGCAGGGGACGGCATTCCGCTCGCCCTCAGGAATATCAATAAACAAGGGCCACGGATTTCTCCGCAGCCCTTGGGTGCCAAGCCGAGACGGTCCAAGCGGACCTGCGCCGTGAATCAGCGCAGCAGATCCTGTAGCGCCTTGCCGTAGTTGGTCTTGCGGAACAGCTTGATGCGTTCGGCCAACTGCACCTCGTCGATCCAGCCTTGGGTGAAGGCGATCTCGTCGGGGCTGCCGGTCTGCAGGCCCTGACGTT
>Ga0265797_10000927_pt1 | contig 52762 bp, 35 predicted proteins | sample P2T30metagenome_FD_192433 | JGI IMG/M metagenome (GOLD analysis project Ga0265797, IMG submission 192433) | Plant litter microbial communities from East Loma Ridge, Irvine, California - P2 T30 | ecosystem: Environmental > Terrestrial > Plant litter > Unclassified | place: USA: California...
ACCAATAAATCTTTACTAATCAAGTGATGCCACTTAAAGAGCTTATGCGGTATTAATCCGCCTTTCGGCGGGCTATCCCCCAGTTATAGGTAGGTTAGTTACGTGTTACGCACCCGTGCGCCACTATGACATTGCTGCCACCGTTCGACTTGCATGTATTAGGCCTGCCGCTAGCGTTCATCCTGAGCCAGGATCAAACTCTCCATTGTAAAATATTCCTACACCCTACCGAAGTAGGGCTGATGTCGAGATGCTATCCTTGCTCGTATTTGACGTTCGTCTGTCTAATTCGATTTCGCTTGTTTCCTACCAGCCGAAGCTAGTAGAACACTTACTATTTTGTCTATTTCCGTCATTCAAAGAACGTGCGTTACTTCCAGTTGAAGTAACCGAGTGAGTAGTGAACTACTCCGTTTTAATATTTCCGAAGCGCCCGGTCGGCGATTGGGAGTGCAAAGGTAAGCAAACTTTCGGACTTTCCAAATTAAAAAGGAAGAAAGTTTTTTTTGGCGTTACCGGCTTTTGCTGGCTGAGCGCTTCCAGTTGAAGCGGGCTGCAAAGGTAAGGAGAACTTTTTGTTATTTCCTAGCAGTGCAGTCAATTTATTTGGTGGCGAGCTAGCAAAAAAGCAGATTGTCTTGCAGGAAACTAACTACGCAAGTTGCTAAGCTTCAAGGTTTTCTGCTGTTAATCTTTTCGCCGATTGCGATTGGGAGTGCAAAGGTACGAGGATTTTTTGAATCCCCAAACTTTTACGAAAATTTCTATCAGCTAGTGACTCGCCAGAAGGGTTGGATAAAAAGCCGGTTGCCTCTTGTTCCGTTTTGGGAGTGCAAAGGTACGCTTTTTTTCTGACCCGGCAAGTAAAATTTTGAAAAAAGGACGAGGCTTTTAGAATTGCTGTTTCTGCCGAGCGTAACTAGCTAGCGAGAAGGTTGGTTCCATTCTCCATCTGACCTTGCAACAACAATATTGAGAACCACCTATTGTACTTCGGTGAAGGTGCTTATCACTCATTATAAGCTACAAGGCTGGGCATCGGGAACGATTGCTTGCTGCTCCTACTATAGTGTGGTCGCACCAAGACTCTGTAGTAGGCAGTAAAAGGACAGTACACGATTATAATGGATATCCGCACTGGCAGGTATCTTATACATACTCTGCTAGTTTTTGTAGAGGGGCAGCCATTTTGGGTGGTTAGTGCCGCAATTGGTGTTGTGAAAAAAGTCAATATATATACTAAGATATTAGCTAAACAGGCGTATTTCGGCTATTAGAGCAGTGCTACCGCCTTTGTCATCATCGGTTACTAGCAGTAGTTCAAGGTGTGTAGGGCTGAGGTGGCGGCGTAGAGCTAAACCTTCTACTTTACCGAGGTAGGCGCGGCCATCGGCCCAGGTGAGGCGGGCGAAGGTGGCAGTGCCAGGAACGGCTAGGTCGATGATGCCGATAAACGAGCCTAATACTGCGCCATCAGCGACGGCATCGTGCGTGGCCTCGACCGACGCGGTTATAAGTAGCTTTCCAGCCACGAACGTAGCACCCGAGAAACCGGCTACATAGCCTTCCAACGTAGGCAGCATAAAGGAGAGGACCCGCGTGGGGGCAGGTGCTGGCCCGCGGGGCTCAAACAAATAGGCTAGCATAGGGGAAAGTGGTAAGCCGAATAGTAGGGCCGGGCCACCACTTACGGGGCGCTGCAACAGCAGGAGCTCGGTAGCGGTAGTGGCAGCAGCTTCGATATTGAGCGTAGCGCCGGGGGGTAGGTGCTTCCGAAGCTGGGCGTAGAGGGCGCTTAGGTCGAGGCGCTGCACGAAACGCGGAGCGGTAGCTTCGGGAGTAGTGCTGGCTCCTGGCACGCCCACGAAATAACCAGTTTCGCGGTTGGGTAGCGCGCCCGAGCCGCAGAGCAGCAGGCCAGCGGCGCCGCTGGGGCTCAGCACGGCGGCCATACTTTCGAGGTCGGGCTTGGTGGCTTTGGGGATACGGCCAGTGCTGAACTCGGTGCTTTCGAAAAGCTGTATCTGGCTTACTGGGGCCAGGGTGGCGGCATCGAGCACGTAGAGGAGAGGTGCGTCGTCGCTGACGACGTAGGCCGCAGCACCAATGATTTCTACCCCCGAAGCGGAGGGTAGCTGGGGCAGCGTAATTTCGGAGAGGATAGTAGCAGTCATGAGCAACATTTTTTCAAAGTACGCATAGGGATAGGGGCGACTAAGCTAATTACCTGCTCTTATCACCTAGGAAAGCTTTCCTATTGGCGTGGCAGCAGCAAGTGCGATTGCATCACCTTAACCTCAGGCAGAAGCCTTTGCGTAAGGGCTTGCACGCGGGCAGCCCTGCTAGCTAGCTGTTCCAGAGCATGAGCGCATACCTAGCGCATGTGTAGTGCTGATAGTACACTGGCACAGGGAAAGCCAACGAAAAAATACTGGGTTAACAGTGCGGTGGTGGACAGGGCAGGCTTATTACCAAGGTTTTGCGTTTATTGCGGGCAATTTTCACGCAACACTCACCCTCCCCTTTCGCCACATGAACCCTTATTACAAACCCTCTAACAAGATGCCCGTGCCGGGAATTCTAGCCCTGCTGGCCGGCGGGATAATCGCGGCGCTAGTGCTGGCCCTGGTGTATATCTACGCCGTGTGGTACATCCCGTTTGTGTACGTCAATTTTTTCCTGTGCCTGGGCTTCGGGCTGGTGCTGGGTGCGGTGCTGGCCCTGCTGGTGCGGCTGGGCAAGCTGCGCAGCCCCGGAGCGGTGGGCGCGCTGGCACTACTGGTAGGCCTAGTGGCGATATACCTGGAGTGGGGTGTGTACCTGACATTACTCTTCAACTCCGAAACCACTGGCGTTGGCAAGGAGGCTGACAGCACTACTTCGTTCAGCCTGCCCTTATTTGCCGACATCATCGCGCACCCGGGGGCCATGTGGCTAGCCATGCAGAAAATCAACGAAACCGGCACTTGGTCGCTGAAGGGCAGCACGCCTTCGGGTGTGTTTCTGGCAGTTATCTGGGTGATTGAGGCCGTGATGATTTTAGGTGCCACCTACCTGATGGCGAAGGCGCAGGCGACTGAGCCGTTTTCTGAAGTGAGCAACGAGTGGGCCGACGAGGAAACCCTGGCCCACCCACTCACCTTCGCCCAAGATGCGGCCGCCACGCGCACGGCGCTCGAAACCGGCCAGTTTCACCACCTCACGCCGCACACGAGCGCGGGGGCCGAAGACCCGTTTGCACGCCTTAAGCTACACAGCGCGCCCAACGACCACAATTGCCGCTACCTCACGCTCGAAAACGTGACAACCACGATTGATAAAAAGGGCAAAGCCAGCCAAAGCACAACTACCGTAGTGCAGCACTTAGCCATTTCGCCCGCCGCTTTCGAAGAACTGCAACGCCGCTTTGGTACGCTGCCGGTTAGCCAACCCGCGCCGGTGACCGAGGAAAGCAACTAGCGGTCAAGCTGCTTATAGTTTGCTAAACAAAAAGACGCTTCGGCCGCCACAGAGCAATTTCTGTGGCGGCCGAAGCGTCTTTTTGTTTAGCCAGCGAGGGCTAGCTGAGCTTCTTGTAGCGCACGCGCTTGGGCTCCACGTCGCCGAGGCGCTTGCGCTTGGCTTCCTCGTAGTCGGAGAAGTTACCTTCGAACCACACTACTTCGGAGTCGCCCTCGAAGGCGAGGATGTGGGTAGCCAGCCGGTCGAGGAACCAGCGGTCGTGGCTGATGATAACGGCACAGCCGGCGAAGTTCTCCAAGGCGTCCTCCAGGGCGCGGATAGCATTCACGTCCAGGTCGTTGGTGGGCTCGTCGAGCAGCAGGAGGTTGGCGCCCTGCTTGAGGGTCATGGCGAGGTGCACGCGGTTTTTCTCGCCGCCCGAGAGCGTGCCCACTTTCTTCTCCTGGTCGCCGCCGCCGAAGTTGAACTTACTCACGTAGGCGCGGGAGTTGACTGGGCGGCCGGCTAGCATCATCGTCTCAGTGCCGCCCGTGATGGTGTCGAACACCGACTTGGCGGGGTCGAGTGAGTCGTGCTGCTGGTCGATGTAGGCGGTTTGCACCGTGGGGCCGACCTCGAAGGTGCCCGCGTCGGGCTGCATCTGGTCGGTTATCATGCGGAAGAGCGTGGTTTTACCCGCGCCGTTCGGCCCGATGATGCCCACGATACCGCCCTGCGGCAAGGCAAAGCTCAGGTTTTCAAACAGCAGCTTGTCGCCAAAGGCTTTGCGTAGGCCCTCGGCCTCGATGACCTGGGCGCCGAGGCGCGGGCCGTCGGGGATGAAGAGTTCGAGCTTCTGCTCCTTGTCCTTGGCTTCTTCGCTGACCAGCTTATCGTAGTTGGCGAGGCGGGCCTTGCCCTTGCTCTGGCGGGCTTTGGGCGACATGCGCACCCAGTCGAGCTCGCGCTGGAGGGTTTTGGCGCGCTTGCTTTCGGCGTTTTCTTCCTTAGCCAAGCGGTCGGTTTTCTGCTCCAGCCACGAGCTGTAGTTGCCCTTCCACGGAATACCGGTGCCGCGGTCGAGCTCCAGAATCCAGCCGGCCACGTTGTCGAGGAAGTAGCGGTCGTGGGTAACGGCGATAACGGTGCCTTTGTACTGCTGCAAGTGCTGCTCCAGCCACAGCACGCTTTCGGCGTCGAGGTGGTTGGTGGGTTCGTCAAGCAGCAATACGTCAGGCTCTTGTAGCAGCAGGCGGCAGAGGGCCACCCGGCGCTTTTCGCCGCCCGAGAGGTTACCGATAACGGCCTCCTGCGCGGGGGTGCGCAGGGCGTCCATGGCGCGCTCTAGCTTCGAGTCGAGGTTCCAGGCATCGAGTTGGTCAAGGCGCTCCTGCACGGTACCCTGGCGTTCGAGCAGCTTGTCGAAGTCGGCATCTTCGGCCCCGAAGGCCTCGTTGATTTCGTCAAATTCCTTGAGTAGGGCCACCGTTTCGGCCACGCCTTCCTCTACTACCTCGCGCACAGTTTTGGCGGGGTCGAGTTGGGGCTCCTGCTCCAGGTAGCCCACCGAATAGCCCGCTGAGAACACGACTTCGCCCTGAAACTGCTTATCGACGCCCGCGATGATTTTCAGCAGGCTCGACTTACCCGAGCCGTTGAGGCCGAGCACGCCGATTTTGGCGCCGTAGAAAAACGAGAGGTAAATATTTTTGAGAACTTGCTTCTGCGGGGGGTAAATCTTGCTTACCCCGGCCATGCTAAAAATAATGGTGGGCTGGTCGGACATGAGAATACGGGCTGGGAAATGAGGGCGGAATTTTACAAAGCTACCGTGTAGCAGCAGCTTGGGCGGGCACCGCCGCCCAGAAAAAAAGCGGCGCGCCAGGCCAAAAGAAGCCGGTTTTGGCCCCTAATGCCTTGGCTAGCCGCCCCCGGCCGGAAACCTAAACCGCGCAATACCGTCCTGCAAAGCGGGCGCAACCAATTTTCCGCGTAAACTTGTAGCTCATTCTTCCTTAATTCGGCGCCCACTGCCAGGCCAGCCGACATTTTGCCTCACTCTACCTTTCCCATTTCCCAATGGAACTCCCCGACCACCCGCTCACGGAAGCCCGCCGCTATGGCTACGTGGAAGACGGGGGCGTGTGGCTACGCCCGACCCTGGGCCAGCCAGCCCGCCGCATCGGCCAAGTAAAAGACACCGACGATGATGCGCTGCGCTACTTTGCCCAGCGCTACGAGGCTTTCCGGGCCAAAATCGACGAGCTGCTTCAGCGCCTCCAGGCGGCTGATAATCAGGGGTCTTTTCTGATGAAGCTGCTGCACTTGCAGGAGCAAACCAAGCAGCACGACGGCCTCGGCGACTACGAGAGCCTGCACCGCCGCCTCCAGGAGGCCGAGCAGCAGCTCAACGTGTCGGTGGCCCGCAACCGCGAGAAAAACCTGGCCACCAAAGCCAGCCTCATCGAGCAGGCCGAGGCCCTCCGCGATACCGAGGAGTGGATTGCGGCCAGCGAAACCGTGAAGGACCTGCGCCAGGCCTGGCTCAAAACCGGCCCCGTCGATAAGGCCCTGACCGAGGACCTGGAAAGCCGGTTTCACGGCGCGGTGCAGGAGTTTTTCGACCGCCGCAAGGCCTTCCAGACCGACCGCAAGGCGCTGGCCCGCCGCACGGTGGAGCGCTATCGCGAATTGGTGAACCAGGCCGAGGTGCTCAAAAACTCCGACCAGTTTGAGGCTACCTCGCGCCAACTCAAGCAGCTGCAAACGGCCTGGCGCGACATCAACGGCGCGCTGCCCAAGAAGCAGGCCGCCGAGCTGTGGACCAAATTTCGGGCCGCCAACAACCATTTTTTCGAGCGCCTCAAAAAGCACATCGAAACCCAGCGCCCGGCCGAAGTGCGGCCCGGGGCCGCCCCCGGCTCGCCCGAGGAAAGCCTGCTGCGCAAGCGCGAGCTAGCCAAGCGCGCCGAAGCCCTCATTGCCCTGCCACCCAACCAAGGCGTGACGCAGGCCAAAAACCTGCAAGCCGAGTGGAAGCAAAGCGGTGCCGTGCGCGGCCCCGAGAGCGACCAGCTGTGGCAGCGCTTCATGCTGGCCTGCGACAAGGTGTTCGAAATGAGCGCCCTCGACTACTACCTGCGCAAGCGCCAGGCCGAAGGGGCCGCTCCTCTCCCACCCGCCGAGCGCGCCCAGGCCGCCACGGTGGCCCTGCGCAAGTTTATCGAGAGCGACCGCCAGGAACTGGCTACGCTCCAAGATAACCTGGGCAAGCTCAACTCCTCGGCGGCCAACGACCAGTTTCGGCAGCTGCTGCAAGGTAAAATCCGCACCTTTGAGCGCAAGATTCAAACTAAAACGGAGCTTATCGCGCTCTTCCAACTGCCGATTGGCAGCTAACCTTCGCCGGCCTATTTACGTTGCGCCGGAGTTGCCTACATTTAGCAACGTTTTTTAAGTCTTTCCTTTTTTCTTTTTACCATGTACTGGACTCTCGAACTCGCTTCCTACCTGGAAGATGCGCCTTGGCCCGCCACCAAAGACGAACTCATTGACTTCTCTATCCGCTCGGGCGCCCCGATGGAGGTGGTTGAAAACCTGCAAGGCCTGGAGGACGACGGTCAGCCCTACGAGAACATCGAGGAAGTATGGCCCGACTACCCGACCAAGGAGGACTTTATGTTCAACGAGGACGAGTACTAAGGTCAGTTATCAATTATCAGTGAGCAGTTATCAGCTGCTTGTCAGATACTTGTGTAGCACATAGCTTTCTAGCGGGCTTCCCTGAAATTGATAACTGCTCGTTGCTCATTGCTCATTGAAAACGTAATCGCGGGGTACCCCAGCCGGGTGCTACTCCGCGATTTTTCGTTGGCCCTGCCCGCCGCGCCCACCTTCGTGGCGGTGCTGGGCCACAACGGGGCCGGCAAAACCACCCTATTTCGGGTGCTGACGGGGCAGCTCCCCTACCAAGGCTCGGTGCGGCTGGGCGGCCCCGAGGAGCTGCGCACCCTGCGCGGCCCGGCGCTGGCCCGGCGGCTGGGCTACCTGCCCCAGCGTGGCAGCCTCGACTTTGCTCTGCCCGTGCGCGAGCTGGTGGTGATGGGCCGCTACCGCCACCACGGCCTGTTCAGCACCTACGGCCCCGCCGACTACGCCCGCGCCGATGCCGCGCTGGCCGCCGTGGGCGCCACCCACCTGGCCAGCCAGGATTTTCGGCAGCTTTCGGGCGGCGAGCAGCAGCTGGTGTGGCTGGCCCAGCTCAGCCTGCACGATGCGCCCCTCTACCTGCTCGATGAGCCTACCCAGCAGCTCGATGTGTACCACCGGGGACGCATTTTTAGCTTGCTGAGCCAGTGGGTGACGGCGGAAAACCGCACCATCCTGTGCAGCACCCACGACCTGGACAGCCTGCCGGGGATGCCGGGCTTTTTGCTCAATTTGTCGCGGCCGCAGCCGCAGCTGGTGCCCATCAGTGCCGGGGCGGTGCGGGCCGAGCGGGAGTTTCTGGAGCGAAGCCCGCACCAGCCTTAACTTGGCCGCGTGGAGTGAGCCACCAGGCTTGTTCTGCTTTTCTGCATGGCTGCTGCCCCGCTCCGCGCCCCCGACACCGAGCTTTGGAAACGGCTCGTTGCGCTCGACCTCGATGGCACCGCCGCGCTGTCGTTTTCCCGAAGGCTGGCCCGCGATAATGGCTGGTCGCCCGCCTTCGCCCAGCGCGTGGTGCTGGAGTACAAGAAATTTTTGTACCTGGCCGCCACCTGCGGGCACCCCGTCACGCCTTCCGATGAAGTAGACCAAGCCTGGCACCTCCACCTGGTGTACACCCGCTCCTACTGGGATGAGCTGTGCGGGCAGGTGCTGGGCTTTGCCCTGCACCACGGCCCTACCAAGGGCGGTGCGGCCGAGGGCCACAAATTTCAGGATTGGTACGCAGCCACCCAGCGCTCGTACGAAGCCGCATTTGGCACCGTCCCACCGGGCGATATCTGGCCCCTGGCGGCCGTGCGCTTTGGCGAGGCTCCGCATTTTCGGCGGGTGAATATGCGCGGCAAGTGGCTGCTGCCCAAGCCTCAGCTGCCTCGCTGGCACTGGCCCCGGCTGGTTGCTGGCCACTTGGCGGGGCTGGTCCTGGCGGCGCTGCTGGTGCTAGCCAGCTGCACGGCCCGCACGCCGCTAAATCCCTTCAACTGGTACGGCACCGAGTTTCTGTTCCTTTTTTGGTCACTAAGTGCTACCCTGCTGCCGCTGGCTTGCTGGTGGCGCTACCGGGGCCGGGGCGAAATGGCCGCCTATACCGGCGAGTTGCCTGGTACCTACGCCTTGGCCCGGTTAGCCCACCGGGGCCGCCACGTGGCCGATAGCGCATTGGCGGCTTTGGCGTACCGAGGGCAAGTTTCTTTTCCGACGCCCAACATGGTCATGCGCGCCGGCCAGGCGGCTCCTACGGATGCGTATGAGCTCAGCATTTGGCGTAGCTTAGACCCTACCGGCACTTCATTGGCTGAGGCCCAAAAATGGGGCCTGAGTGAAAGCAACGTAGCATTGCAGGCGCTAGATGAACAGCTCACAACTGCTGGCCTGGTGCTGCCTGCCAGTGAGCGCCGCCGTCTCAACAAGCTGCCGCTGGTTACCGCCGCCGCGCTGGGGTTATTTGGCTTGGTGAAAATGGTGGTGGGCCTAAACCGCGACCGGCCCGTGAGTTTCTTAGTTATCTCTTTAGTTCTACTAGCTTTTATTACGGGCATCATCATGCACTACGGCGCCTGGGCCACTGGCCGCGGGGCCGCCGTGCTGCACGACCTTGAGCAACGCCTGGCCCGTCAGCGGGGCCGCGCCGATGGCGACGAAGTCGTCATCATGGCCGTGGCCTTGCTGGGCGTAAGTAGCCTGCACTCGCTGGGTCTTAGCCAACTAGCCGAGAGTCTTACGCCCCTCACTAGTAGCGACAGCAGTTCCGGCGGCGATGGGGGCGGGAGCGGCTGCGGGGGTGGCGGCTGCGGAGGCTGCGGCAGCTAGCGCTGCCCCGGCCGGCCGCGCAGCACGTGCCCAATGGAGCGCATAAACGGCCCCGCATCCACCGAATTCATGATGCGCAGGTTATCAGCCCAGCCAGTCTTCTCATCCAGAAAGCTCAGGATACGCTCCACCGGATTGCGCTCGAATAGCTGGGAGAACAAGTCGCGGGTGACCTCGCCCCGCCGCTGCATGATATCGAGCAAGAGCGTATCGAAGAGCCGGAATTGCCAGCGGTCGCCGGTAGGCTCGGCCGGGGGCTGGCCGGTGGTCGCCAGCGCCGCCGCCAGCCGCGCCGACTGCGCCTGGATGCGCCGAAACGCGTAGCCGGTGCTGGGCTTGGCGCGGCCAGCGCGGGTGCCCAGGTTGATGATGTGCGCCCCTACTCTGGCGGGCAGCGGGTGGTCGGTCATCGGGATGGCACCCACCTCGTGGGCCGTGATGCGGTAATCGGCACTGGCCAGCCCGAGGTTGTTTTTCAGATAATCAAGCAGATGAGCTTCGTACTCTTCCCTGGCTAACATCTTAGCTGAGAACAGCGTGTACTCCACCAGTGCGTGGCGCGGGCCGAAGGGAAGCGCGTACATGAAGCGCGCCTCGTGCTGCTGCTCACCCCGAAAATCCATGAACTCCATCACGTCGGGGTTGAAGACGTCGCGGGTGGTTTCGATTTCCCAACCCACGAAGTGCTGGAGCAGGTAGCGGTACTTGGCCGGCTGGGGCTCAATGGCGGGCGGGCGGCTGTCGAAGGCGTAGCTGGCCGTGAATTCCTCCCCCGCCTCGGTGAGCACCTGCACCCCGGTGGCGGTGTTTTGCAAGGCCACCACGCGGCCGCGCAGCACCGTGAACTGGGCCGGGCGCGCCGCCAGCGCCTGGTGCACAAATTGGTAAAAATCTAAGCCGCGAATGGTGCGGTAGCGATACTTACCCAGGTCCAGCACCTGCTCGAAGGTGGGGCTGCGGAAGGCGATTTTCGTCCACTCCCCGATGGCTAGCTTGTCGAAGAGCGTGGGCTCGTCGGCCCAGAACGACCAGGTGCGGTCGTTCTGGTCTTTGGCCTCGGGCTCGATGAGCAGTACGCGCTTTGTGGCCAGGCTGGGTTCCTGGGCCAGGTGGTAGGCCAGGCTGAGGCCGGCGGCCCCGCCCCCCACTAGCACGTAATCGTAGGCGGGCACTGAATCGGAAGGCTGGGGCATGGTACAAAGATGGGGCCGCCAACACCTTTGGCGATTTGGTGTTAGGTTCGTAGTTACAAGGCTGGGCTTAGCTTCAGACTAGTATTTTTCTTAGTATTTCCCAGTGCTTTATCGCGACTGGCCTATCCTTCCGCTATGAACCTGCATTCGGCGCTACTTTTTATGCCGGCCCTGGGCGCTGGCCTGCTGGCCGCCTCCACGGCCCAGGCCCAAACCGTGCTTTGGGCTAGTAAGGTAGAGGAGGTTTCCTCTCAAAAAGCCAAGGGCAAGGAGCCCTTCGCCCCCGAAAAAGTCTTGGGCGAGCCCAACGCCCAGCCGCTGGGCCAAATCAGCAACGACGCCTGGATTCCGGCCAAGGACGGCTCCAACGAGTTTATCGAGGTGCGCTTTGCCAAGTCTTTGCTGGCGCAGCAAGTCACGGTTATTGAGAACTTTAACCCCGGCTCGGTGACCAAAATTGAGTTGGTGGACATTAAGGGCGAGCGCCACGAGGTGTACACCAATAAGAACCCCGGCCCGCTGCCCGAGGCGTACCGCACGCTCCAGGTCAAGTTTAAGGCCGAGAAATACCGCACCATTGGCGTGCGCGTGACTATGAACACGGCCAAGGTGACGGGCGTCAACCAGATTGACGCCATCGGCATTGCCAACGTGGACGTGCAGATTGTGAAGCAGGACTTCAAAAACCCCACCACCACCGACGTGGAGACCGTGCAGATGGACTCGACGCTGAAGAACCTGGGGCCGAATATCAATAGCCGCTACGTGGACACGCACCCCGTAATTTCGCCCGACGGCCGCACCATGTTCTTCGCCCGGCAGGGCCACCCCGGCAACGTGGGCGGCGCCCGCGACCCGCAGGACATCTGGTACTCGAAAATCACGAGCGGCAAAAACCAGACCTGGGGCCCCGCCAAAAACCTGGGCACCCCGCCCAATGGCCCCGAAGACCCCAACGGCCTCGCCTCGGTATCGGCCAACGGCTCGGTGGCGCTGCTCATCGGCGTATACGTCGATGGCTTCATGGAGCCCAAGGGCTTCAGCACGAGCCGGCGCTCGCCGGGCGGCTGGAGCGCGCCGCAGAAGGTGCAGATTGACAACTTCATCAACAAAGACCCCGAGCACATCGACGGCTTCCTGGCTACCTCGGGCAAGGCGCTGCTCATGGCCGTGGAGCGCCCCGATGGCCAGGGCGGCCAGGATATCTTCGTGAGCTTCCCCAAGCCGGTGCCGGTGGGCGAGCAGCCCGACCCCAAACGCGCTACGCAGTGGAGCAAGCCCATCAGCCTTGGCCCCAACATCAACACGCCCGGCGCCGACTTTGCGCCCTTCCTGGCGGCCGATGACAAGACGCTGTATTTCGCCTCCGACGGCCACGGCGGTTATGGGAAAAGTGATATTTTTTATTCGAAGCGTCTGGATAGCACCTGGACGCGCTGGAGCGTGCCGCGTAACCTCGGCCCGGTGGTGAATTCGCCCGACTTCGACGCCTACTACACGCTGTCGGCGGCCGGCGACAATGCCTACCTGGTATCGGCCCGCAACGGCACCGACGGCTCCAAGGACATCTTCCGCATTGCGCTGGCCCCGGCCTTCAAGCCCGAGGTGGTGACGCTGGTGCAGGGCAAGGTGCTGGATGCCGTGACCAAGAAGCCCATCCGGGCCATTATTCACTACGAAAACCTGATTACGGGCGAAGAAATCGGCGTGGCCGAGTCGTCGCCCGTTGATGGCTCCTACACCATCGTGCTGCCCGCGGGCGTGCAGTACGGCTACCGCGCCGAGGCCGTGGACTACATCGCCGAGAACGCCAGCCTCGACGCCACGGCCGCCAATAAGTACACTGAGCAGCAGCAGGACCTGTTTATGGTGCCCTTCAAGGTGGGCCAGAAGGTAAAGCTCAACAATATCTTTTTCCCGCAGAGCAAGTATGTGTTGCAACCCAGCTCCTTCCCCGAGCTGCTGCGTTTGGTACGCATCCTGCGCGATTACCCAACCGTGGAAATCCTGATTGGCGGCCACACCGACAACCAAGGCGACCCGGCCCTGAACGTCAAGCTGAGCGAAGACCGCGTGAACGAGGTGAAGAAGTACCTGGTTAGCAAGGGCATCGACCCCAAGCGCCTCGCTACGAAAGGCTTTGGCGGTGCCGAGCCCATCGCCAACAACGAGCAGGAAGAAACCCGCCGCTTCAACCGCCGGGTAGAATTCACGATTACCAAGAAGTAAAAGCGTAAGCCCTCATTATTAACCGTTTGCTATGCTGCGCTTGCGAAGCATCTTATCAGGTTCGCCCCGTTAGACTTTTTCAGCCAACGCTTCGTTCACCCGGATAAGATGCTTCGTAAACTCAGCCTGACAAACGGTTTTTTGTTGCCCCACCGACCGGCCAGCCGGCGCCGGCTGGGCTTGCTCGGGGCGGCGCTGCTAGCCACGGGTGCGGCACGGGCGCAGGATGTGTATTTCTCGCAGGCCTACGCCAACCGCCAAGTCGATAACCCCGCCTGGGTGGGCCTAGTGGACGATTACAGCGCCACGATGAGCTACCGCAACCAGTTTCCACAGCTAGCCGGCACCTTCGAAACCGTACAGCTTTCGGCCGACTGGCGCATCCCCAAACCCGGCCTGCACCACGCGCTGGGCTTGGTGGTAAACCAGGACCGCACGGGCACGGTGGGCTACACGCGCTTCGGAGCGGCGGCGCAATACGCTTACCACACGCGACTTACGCGCACGCTGGCGCTCAGCGGCGGCGCTCAGCTGGGCTACGGCCGCCAGCGCGTGGGCTACGACAACCTCACCTTTGGCGACCAGTACAGCGCCGACGGCACCTACACCAGCGCTACGGCCGAAAGCCTGGCCGGCTTTCCGCCCGTCAATTACGTCACGGTGGGCGTGGGCGGCGTGCTCTACGCCGAGCAGTTTTGGGTGAGCGTGGCGGGCCAGCACCTCAACCGGCCCGACCTGGGGTTCAGCACGCAGGCAGGCTTACCGCTGCGCTTATCGGTGAATGGGGGCTACAAGCTGTTTTTGCAAAAACCGGCCGGCTACGGCAAGGGCGAGCAGCGCGAAATCAGCCTCACCCCTACCCTGGGCTACACCCGCCAGGGCGGCTCGCAACGCTCGGAATTGGGCGCGTATTTCCTGGCCGACCCGGTGACGGTGGGCGCTATTTACCGCAACCTGGCCAGCCCCGACCAGGGCACCCAGCATGTGGTGGCCGTGGTGGCCGGCGTGGCCTTCGGCGACTTGCGGATTGGCTACAGCTACGACGTGGGGGTGAGCCAATTAGCCAGCGACTTGGGGGGCGCCCACGAAATAACTTTGACGCTGCGCGCGTTTGACAAGCTGGAAAGCGCATTTCGTCGCCTCAAACGCCGCGATTATCCAATTTCCCCTTGCCCCAGCTTCTGATTGTTTGTAATATTGCAACCAAATTGCTCGTCATAATCTATTAGTGCCCTCGGCAAATTCTTTCGTTATGAAATTCACTAACTATTTGGGCCTGCTGGCGGCCGGTTCGCTGGCCCTGGCCAGCTGTAACAAGAAGGGCACTCCCACGGCCACCAACCCCGGGAAAACCTCGTCGACCACCGGCATCGAGTACAATACCGATGAGGGCATGAAGGTGACGGACTTCAAGAAGATTCCGACCGGGCCGGGCCTCGTCTACATCGAAGGTGGCCGCACGGTGCTGGGCTCGCAGGAGGAAGACGTGACCAACACGCACGACAACATGGAGCGCACGGTAACCATCGCCTCGTTCTACATGGACGAAGCCGAGGTGGCCAACATCCACTGGCTCGAATACCTGCACTTTATCCGCAAAGACTCGTCGGAGGAGAAGTACAAGGCCGCTCTGCCCGACACCACGGTGTGGGCCCGCGACCTGTCGTTCAACGACCCGTACGTGACCTACTACCTGCGCTATCCCGGCTTCCGCTACTTCCCCGTAGTGGGCGTAAACTGGCTGCAAGCTGACAGCTACTGCGCATGGCGTACGGCCAAGGTGAATGAAAACCTGGCTAAGGGCAACAGCGGCAGCAAAGGCGGCGGCCTGTTTGGCAAGAAGAAGAAAAAAGGTGACACTGGCACTTCGGCCGAAGGCGGCGCCAATGCTGGCGGTGCCGGCGCGCTTGCCGATGGCAAGGGTGGCCCATCTATCGAGAACGGCAACACGGTGCCCAACTACCGCCTCCCTACCGAGGCTGAGTGGGAATACGCTGCCCAGGCCCTCGTAGGCACGCAGGAAGTTGGCAACGAAAACCAGGAAGAGAAGCGCATTTACCCCTGGGATGGCCGCTCGACCCGCAACCCGTACGGCAAAGGTCAGGGCCAGTTCCTGGCCAACTTCAAGCGTGGCCGGGGTGACTACGCCGGTATCGCCGGTAGCCTGAACGACGGTGCTATGATTACGGAGTACGTCTACGCTTACCCGCCGAACGACTACGGCCTGTACAACATGGCTGGCAACGTGAACGAATGGGTGCAGGACGTGTACCGCCCCCTCTCGTTCCAGGACGTGGAGGACCTGAACCCTTTCCGCCGCAACGGTGTGGGTGACGACGCTAAGAACTACGATAAGAAAGGCTACCAGAGCCTCGTAGACGACCACGTACGTGTATACAAAGGCGGCTCGTGGCGCGACGTAGCCTACTACCTCTCGCCCGGCACCCGCCGCTTTATGGCAGAGGACTCCGCTACCTCAACCATCGGCTTCCGCTGCGCCATGATTAACGCCGGCACGAACAAGTAGACCGCAGATTTAACAGATGAAACGGATTTCGCAGATACGCTTGCTCCGCAAGCTGACTACGCGGTTTTCGCAGCCTGTTTAGCTCAATAAGAAAGGCCACCCGATTGGGTGGCCTTTCTTGTTCTGGGGCTCCTACCATTTTACTTTTTCTCTTCACTTCCTCACTCACTTCGTGGGCTGACTCCCGCGTAGTCAGCCCACGAAGTGGGCGTATCCGCGAAATCCGTTAAATCCGTTAAATCTGCGGTCTAGGAGGCGATGGTGGCGATGCTGACGGTTTGGGCACCAGCGGCTAGCAGCGCGGCGCCGCAGGCTTCCAGCGTGGCGCCCGTCGTGAGCACGTCATCAACCAGCAGGATGCGGCGGCCGGCTACGGCCTTGGGCTCGGCTACTTCGAATACCGTGGCCACGTTTTGCCAGCGGGCGGCGCGGCCCTTGCGGGTTTGGGAGGCAGTGTGCTCGGTGCGGCGCAGGGCGTGGGCGGCGCTGGGGCACGTCAGGGCGGCGGCTAGCCCGGTAGCGAAGGCATCAGCCTGGTTATAGCCCCGGCGGGCCAGCTTGCGGCGGTGCAGCGGCACGGGCACGATGAGGTCAAATTCCTGGCCCAGGCCCGCCGCCGCCAGCTCGGCCCCGTAGAGCTGGCCCAGAGCGCTGCCAACCTGGCTTTGGCCTTTGTACTTGAGTTGGTGTAATAACTCCTGCACGCGGCCGTGGCGCAGAAAGCGCAGGTAGCTAAGGGTGTGGCGCACGGGAATTTTGCCCCAGAAGCGGCGGGCCAGCGGATTTTGGTCGGGCGGCAGCAGGTGGTAGTCGGTGTAGGGCAGCTCGGCGCGGCAGTTGGTGCAGAGGTGCGCCTCGCCCGCCACCAGCGGCTCGTGGCAGGCCAGGCACGGGCGGGGGAAAAACAAGGCCCAGAGGTCGGCCAGCAGGAGGCGCAGCATCATTTTGCGGGGGAAGATGGTTAGGCTAGCGAGGACGGGCGTCGGGCTTGGGTAGGATACCGGGGCCGTGCCCGTCCTTTGCAGTTGCTAGCACGGCTGGCGGCCAAGATACCGCTGCTGGCAGCCAACCTGGTCATCGACGCATTTTATCACTCCTATATTTTTGCCCGTGTCACTCACCACCGATTTCAACGACTACCGCCAGCGCATGAACGAGCGCGTGTTGTCTTATGACAACAAGGTTATTAAGCGGTTCTTCAACCTCGACACCAACACCTACGCCGCCGGAGCCATCGACGTTAAGACCAAGGAAATGCTGGGCCTGGCCTGCTCCCTGGTGCTGCGCTGCGACGACTGCGTGAAGTACCACCTCGGTAAGTGCCACGAGGAAGGCCTTTCTGACGAAGAGGTTTTCGAGGTATTTTCGATTGCCAACCTCATCGGCGGCAGCATCGTGATTCCGCACTTCCGCCGCGCCGTGGAGTACTGGGAAGTCCTGCGCGCCGAGGCGGCCCTAGCCGACCCCAACGCCCCCAAAACGGCCAGCCACCCGCCCCATGAGCACTAACAACCAGCCCGGCGCCCCCGGCACCGGCGAGAGCGAAGCCGAGTTCAACCAGCGCTGGGCCGAGCTGCTGGCCTCCATGGAGGAGCGCTTTGGCCGGCGGCCCGACCTCAATGCGCTGCTGCTGCTCATCGGCGTGCAGGAGCTGGGGCAAGGCGTGGCCGAGTTTACGAAGGAGCAGAAGCAGGACCTCATGCACATTGCTACTTGCAAGCTCTTCAGCCTCAGCGGCCACTACGAGCTGGAGCAGGTAGACGCCGAGGGCTGGCCGCACTACAAGCTGCTGGTGCCCGTGCCCTTTGCCAACCTTAAGGAGCAGGAGCGGATGCTGAAATGGCACATCCTGGAGTATTTCGACGCGCTCGACGACGAGCAGTAAGCCAGCCAGTTAGTTGTGAAAATCGTTTCCTATAACCTCAATGGCCTGCGCTCGGCGCTGGGCAAGGGGCTGCTCGACTGGGTGGCTGCCACCCAGCCCGACGTGCTGTGCGTGCAGGAAATTAAGGCTGGCACCGCCCCGCTCGATGTGAGCGGGCTGGCCGCGCTGGGCTACCACGCCTACCTGCACCCCGCCAGCAAGCCCGGCTACAGCGGCGTGGCCACCTTCAGCCGCGTAGAGCCGCTGGCGGTGGTCACGGGCTGTGGCGAGCCGCTCTACGACGGCGAGGGCCGGGTGCTGCGGCTCGACTTTGCGGGCGTATCGGTGCTGAATACTTACATGCCCTCGGGCACGAGCGGGCACGAGCGGCAAGCGTTTAAGGTGGCGTGGCTGCACTGGTTTCGGGCCTACGTGGCGCGGCTGCGGCAAGACCCGGCCGTGCCGCCGCTCGTCATCGGCGGTGATTTCAACTGCTGCCAGACGGCCATCGACCTGCACAACCCCAAGACCAACCAGCAGAGCCCCGGCTACACGCCCGAAGAGCGGCAGTGGTTCAAGGACCTGCTGGCCGATGGCTTCGCCGACTCGTTCCGGCAGCTGCACCCCGACGCCACCGGCCACTACTCGTGGTGGAGCTACCGGGCCGGCTCGCGCGCCCGCAACGTGGGCTGGCGCCTCGACCACCTGCTACTCGACCAGGCGCTGCTGCCCCGCCTGCACGGGGCTGGCCTCTGGCCCGATGTAGTGCACTCGGACCACTGCCCAGCCTGGGTAGAGCTGGCCGACTAACCCGCCGGGCTAGCCGCACAGTACGCCGTAAAAAGCAAAGAAGGCCCCGTAGCGACCAGCGCCACGGGGCCTTCCCGGTTTACGATTAGCAGAAAGTGGTGAGGTGAGATATGGTTAGTTACCAACTACTTGCAGGCGTTGCGTGCCCACCGGCTGGCCGCTGGCATCGCGCAGCACTACGTGGTAGATGCCGGCGGCCAGGCCGCTCGTGGATACCGACAGCGGCGCGGTGGCCCCCTCGCTGCTCACGGTGCGGCTGCTCAGCAGCTGGCCCATGTTGGAGTAAAGGTTTACCGAGTAGCCGGGGGCTACGACAGCGCTGATGTTGACGCGCGGCGTGCTGGCCGTGGCGGGGTTGGGGTAGAGCGTGAAGCTGGCCGAGGCGGGGCCAGCGCTCAGCACGGCCACGGCCGAGTAGTGGGCGCTGCCATCCAAGTCCACTTGGCGCAGGCGGTAGTAGGCGGTTATGGTCAGGGCCGAGGCTTCGGCGTCTTGTAGCGAGTAGGTGCGCGCGGTGGTGCTGTTGCCGGCGGCGGCTACCTGGCCCACAGCCACGAAGCCAGCAGCGGGGTTGGTCGAGCGCTCTACGATAAAGCTGGCGCTGTTGAGTTCCGTAGCCGTGGTCCAGTTGAGGACGGCGGCCCCGGTGGCGGGTGCCCGGCGCACGGTGAAGCTGGTGAGCGTGACGGGCAGCGGCGCGGTGGGCGCCACAATGTTGAGCGCACCGTTGGAGCTGTCGGAGAAGGCGTAGTACACGCTGGTGTTGCTTATCACGTTGGCTAGGCCGCTGATTTGGATGCCCACTTTTGCAAAGTCCTTGGTAGTGTTGAAGCTCACCGACTGGCGCCCGTCGGGCAGCAGGGTCAGCTTGATGAGCGACGAGCCGCTGGCGGTTTCCAGCACGTTGCCATTGGCATCGTAGGTCACAAGCGTTACGCGGCTGAGGGCGGCCAGGTCGAGCAGGCTGTTATTACCGAGCACCATGCCGGCGCGGTTGCCAGCCAAGCCAGCACCGTTGAGGTCGAGGCGCAGGCCCGACCAGTTGGCCACGCCCACGCCCACGTTGATGGTAGCGGCCGAGTTGGGGCTGCCGGCCCCATTTTCGGGGTTCGTAACGGAGCAGCCTATGCAGGCGACGCCGTTGGACGAGGCCACCGCGTGCGAAGCGCTTTCGCTGCCAGAAAAGCTGGAGATGGTTTGCTGCGGGCTGGTAGACGCCACCCCTACTCCGTAGTACAGCCGCAGGTCGTCGAGCAGGGCCACGGCATCGTTGCGCTCGATAGAAACCGCATCAAACTGCTTAGTAGCCTGGAAGGTCACCAGCGACTTGTTGTCGGGCAGCACGCTCAAGCCCAGCAGCGATGCACCGGTACCGGACTCTTGCAGCACGCCGTTTTTATACGTGCGGATAGTGAGCGAGCTGAGCACGCTTGCATCGAGCAGGTTGTTGCCCTGCCCGATAACGAAGCCAGCTTTATACGTGCTGGGCGCCGTGCCCGTGAGCCCCACCGTGAGGCGCGACGTGCAAAACACCGACGCCAGACTGCTGAAGGTGGCGTAGTTGGTCTGGCTATTGTCCACGGCATTGCCGGGGTTGGCGACCTTCTCGGCGCAGTCGCCGCTGGTACTGAAAGCCCCCGGCGTGGAGGTGCTGGAGTTGGAGGTGAGGCCAGTAATTTGGGCGGCCCGGTTGCGGCCTACCGCATAAGCGTAGTGCACGTTCACGGTAGTACCCAGGCTCAGCAGCGCCGCAAACTCAATCTCTACTTGGTCAAAAGGCTTGGTAGACGTAATCTCAAACTGGCTGGGCTGGCCGCGGCCGGCCAGCAGGCGGGCGTTGGCCGCCGTGCCGCTGATTACCGAATCCTGCTGCGGGGTATTGGGCGTGGTGCCAGTGCTGAGGTACGTGCGAACTGTAATGTTGCCCAACGCGTTCAGGCCCAGCAACGTGTTGTTAGTCGAAAGCAAGATGCCGGCGCGGTAGCCTGTCAGGTCCGTACCGTTCACGTTGAGCAATTGGTAGCGCAACCGCGTAGCCCCCGAAAGCGGCAAGTTGGCGGCAGCCGAGATGACGACGCTCCCTACCGGAGTAGTCACGTTAGTTACCACACCCGTACCGCAGCCCAGCCCGGTACAGATAGCTTTAGGTGAAGAGTCGATGGGTGCCCCACTCGAGTAAAAAGCTGCTGCATGCGCGCCCAATGTTCCCAACAAAAGCAGCAGAAAAAGCACTGGAGCGACCACCTTACCAGAAATCTGTCCCGCAAAGCGGCCAGATTTAACTATTTTAAGAACTTGCATGATTCCAGTGATTAAACGTTCAACATATCACTTTGTCACCAAGTAATTTGCCATTATTACAAATTACTAGCTGTCAGCAGTATCTTTAAAATTCTATTCACTGTTTTATTCCCAAAAAGAAACTCCTTTCTCAATAAAAAAAGAATCCGGTTCACCTTTTTGGTCCGTAAATAGTATAAGTGTCAGTTTTATCACGGAATTTTACACGCTTTCTTCATTTTATACACAGCAGGCCATTTTATAATTTTACCAATAAAAATTTGCTCTTTCTTCGTCTATACTTCTAAGTGTAGACACTAGCCCACCTGCTAATGAAAACCTCTGGCTACTACCACATTTGGCTTATTGGCCCCGATAGTCACTATATAATGCGGCTTTGCCACCGGCTCAGCCTAAATCCGGACTATCTGGTGCGGCGCTTTACCACCATTGCGCTGGCCTTGGCGCATCGGTCAGCCGCCACGGCGGCACCCAATGCGCTCATCCTGGACCGCGACGGACAGGAGGGCCTGCCGCAACGCCTGCTGCGCAAGCTGCGCGAGCGCCTACCCGCCGCCCGCTTCTTCGTGCTGGCCAACGAAGCCAACCCCAACGAGGAAGCCGACCTATTCAGCCAAGGTGTGAGCCAGTATCTACTGAAGGACTTGCAGAGCCCTGAGCGGCTATGGGAGGCACTTGCCGCTGCCCGCCAACCCGCCGCCACGCCGGTAGCGGCGGCCACCGAGGTGCCGACCGGCATGCTGCTGGGCCAGCACGCCAGCATGCAGCAGGTACGTGAGCTGATTGCCAAGGCAGCGCGCACCAACATTACGGTATCGGTGAGTGGCGAGACGGGCACCGGCAAGGAGTTGGTGGCGCAGGCCATTCATGCGCAGTCGACGCGGGCGGGGCAGCCGTTTGTGGCCATCAACATGGCGGCCATTCCGCGCGAGCTGCTGGAGAGCGAGCTGTTTGGCCACGAGAAGGGTGCTTTCACGGGGGCTGCCACGCGCCGCATCGGGCGCTTTGAGGAGGCCAACGGCGGCACGCTGTTCCTGGACGAGATTGCTGACTTGGAACTGGTGCTGCAAGCCAAGCTGCTGCGCGTGCTGCAAGAGCGCGCCGTTACGCGCGTGGGCGGCACTCAGCCCGTGGCGTTTGATGTGCGGCTGGTGGTGGCGACCCACCGCAACCTGGCCGCCGAGGTGGCCGCCGGCCGCTTCCGCGAAGACCTGTACTACCGCCTGCTGGGCCTGCCCATCGAGCTACCGCCGCTGCGCCAGCGCGGCCAGGACATCCTGCTGCTGGCCGAGGCGTTCGCCTGCACGTTCAGCAAGCTTAACAAGCTGCCGGCGCGGCCCTTCAGCGCAGAGGCGCGCCAGCGGCTGCTGGGCTACAACTTTCCGGGCAACGTGCGCGAGCTGAAGGCCGTAGTGGAGCTGGCCGCCGTGCTCGCCGATGGCGCCCAGATAGAGGCCCAGGATATTCCCTTCCGCACGGCCCCACGCCTGGCCGATACGGCTTCCGTGCCGCCGGGCAGCACCAAGCTGGTTTTTCCATCGCTGCGCGAGCAAACCCTGGCTATTATGCAAGACAGCCTGCTGCTGATGAACGGCGACGTGGTGGCCGCCGCCAACCGCCTGCGCGTGGGCCGCTCCACGCTCTACCGCCTCATCCAGAGCGGGCACTTAGTGTTGCCGTAGCCTCGCCCCGTAAATGCCCGAATTTTACTGTAACCCTGATGGGGCAGCAACGGTTAAACTACCCGTGGCCCCTGGCTGGCAGCTAGTACGGCTTTTACGTTCACTTGCTTTCTCTTACGACTATGTTTTTCCTCTTTTTGGCCCTTGTAGCCGTTACGGCACTTTTGGCAATGGATACCGCTCGCCGCGTGCGCAACATGGTGAGCCCCGAGCCCGTGGCTGCTCGCTAGGCTGCTCATTACCAAGGCTTAGAAACAGAAAAAGCAGCCCAGCGGCTGCTTTTTCTGTTGAGAGCAAGGCGTAAAATAACAGGCGTTAACTACCCTATAGCTTAGCGAATAACGAGCTTACAAAGCTGGCTGGCATTATCAGCCTCTAGCTTTACGTAGTACAGACCGTTGGCGAAGCGGCTCAAGTCCAGTGTTTTAGTGTAGCGCTCGTTTAGCTCGCTAAGCGTTTCGCGGTACATCACGGTACCGATAACGTTGAGCACGCTTACTTCTACCCGGCGGCCTTCGAGGCCGCTAATGGTAAGATGCACGATGCCGGTGCTGGGGTTGGGATAAACGACCAGCGTTTTATCATCCAAGCTAGGACGGCTGATAGTTTGGTGGCTGCCGCGGGTGGTAGCGGCTTTTGCCGGCGACGCATCGCCTAAGCACGCGCCAACGCTGGCTAGCCAAAGAAATACAAAAAGTAAGGGTTGTTTCATAATATAGTCAACCAGAACACAGTAGCCGGGTGGGATGAAAGTTAACGACTAACCGGTTTTTAGGTTACGCAAAAGTACGACGGCCAGCCTGTTAATATACGCTTAAATATGCAAAACCGGTTTTTCTCCCGTTCAATCAGTGACTTTACTCGGTAGTACTTTTCCAGGAACCCTCATTTTGGGGGGTGGACTGGCCGGGCTGGCGGCGGCGCTCGACCTGGTACAGCGCGGGCACCGGGTGGCGGTGGTGGAGCGGCGGCGCTACCCATTTCACCGTGTGTGCGGCGAGTACGTGAGCAATGAGGTGCTGCCCTACCTGCGCCGCCTCGGGGCCGACCCGGCCGCGCTGGCCCCGGCGGCTATCCGGCGGTTTGGATTATCATCGCCGGCCGGGCGCACCCTGGCCAGCCCGCTCGACCTGGGTGGCTTCGGCGTGAGCCGCTACCTACTCGACGATTTTTTGTACCAGCTCGCGTTGGCCCAGGGTGTTGAATTCATTTTTGCGACGGTGGCCGACGTCGCATTTGATGCCGCCGCTGACCAGCACACGGTGCAGCTAGCCGATGGCCGCCAGCTCATGGCGCGCCTCGTGCTGGGCACCTACGGCAAGCGCAGCGCCCTGGACCGCCAACTGGGCCGGCCATTTTTTGCGCAGCGCTCGCCCTACCTCGGCGTGAAGCACCACCTGCGCTTGCCCGGCTTTGCGCGCGATGTGATTGAGCTGCACAACTTTCGGGACGGCTACGCCGGGATTTCGGCCATTGAGGACGACAAGCTATGCTTTTGCTACCTCACCACCCGCGCCAACCTCAAGGCCAGCGGCGGTACCATCGCGGCCCTCGAAGGCGAAGTGCTGGCCCGCAACCCGCACCTGGCCGACATCCTGAGCCACGCCGAGCGCCTCTACGCCCAGCCCGAGGTGATAAACGAGATTTCCTTTGCCCCCAAGCAGCCCGTGGAGCAGCACCTGCTGATGGTGGGTGATGCGGCCGGCCTCATCACGCCGCTCTGCGGCAATGGCATGGCCATGGCGCTGCACGGCGCGGCGCTGGCCGCGCCGCTGGCCAGCCGGTTTTTGCGTGGCGAGTTGCCCCGCCCTGCCCTGGAGGCCACCTATGCCCAAGCGTGGCAGCGGCAGTTTGGGACGCGGCTACGGGTGGGGCGGGCGGTGCAGCGGCTCTTCGGCGGGCCGGTGCTGAGCGAGTTGGTGGTGGGCGGCCTGCGCCACTGGCCGGCGGCCGTACGCGGCCTCATGCGCCAGACGCACGGCACGCCTTTCTCCTAAAACCTGCCGCCTAGCCGGCCGTAAAGCCGCGCTAGCTGTTTGAACTGCGCCGTGGATGCCGGCGCGGTGACTTGCCCGGCGCTAAGGCGGGTACTTCTGCCCAAGGCAGGCTTGCTAACCCTCTCTTTCTAATCCCTCCCCTAATGCCCAGCTACCTGGGTGCCATTGGCACCGCCACCCCGCCGCACCGCCTCGCCCAGCCCACCATCGCCGGCTTCATGGCCGAGGCCCTGGAGCTGGATGCCGACGGCACGCGCAAGCTGCGGGCGCTCTACCGGGTATCGGGCATTGAGCACCGCCACTCGGTGCTGGCCGACTATGGCCGCGAGAACGGCGCGTACGACTTCTTCCCCAACACGCCGGGCCTGGAGCCGTTTCCGCCCGTGAGCCAGCGTATGGCCGCCTACCGGCGCGAGGCGCTGCCGCTGGCCCTGGCCGCCGTGCGTGACTCCTTGCGCCAGGCGCCGGGCGTGGCGCCGGCCAGCATCACGCACCTCATCACGGTGAGCTGCACGGGCATGTACGCGCCGGGGCTGGATATTGAGCTGGTAGCCGCGCTGGGCCTGCCGACGTCGGTGCGCCGCACCTGCGTCAACTTTATGGGCTGCTACGCCGCTGTGAACGCCCTGCGCCTGGCCGATGGCATGTGCCGCGCCGACCCCGCCGCCCGCGTGCTGGTGGTGAGCGTGGAGCTATGCACCCTGCACTTTCAAAAGAGCCACGACCCCGACCACCTGGTGAGCAACGCCCTCTTCAGCGACGGCGCGGCGGCCTGCCTGGTGCTGGGCCAGCCACTGGCTGGGGCACCGAGCCTGGCACTGCGGGCCTTCCACTGCGGCTTGGCGCCTGACGGTGAGCAGGACATGGCCTGGCACATCGGCGACTTTGGCTTCGAGATGACGCTCTCGGGCTACGTGCCGGCGCTCATCGAGCGGGGCATCGGGCAGCTTACGGCTGACTTGCTGCACGACCTGCCCGTGCGCCGCGAGGACATTCGCCACTTTGCGCTGCACCCCGGCGGCCGCAAAATTCTGGAAGCCATCGAGCAGGCGCTGGGCCTGAGCAAGCACGACAACCGCCACGCCTACCAGGTGCTGCGCGACTACGGCAACATGTCGTCGGCCACGGTGCTCTTCGTGCTGCGCGAATTGCTGGCCGCCGCCACCCCCGCCGACACCGGCGCGCCGGTGCTCAGCTGCGCCTTCGGGCCAGGCCTCACGATGGAGGCCATGCTGCTGGAGATTTGTAGATAAAGCTTTTTTACGTGTTGTGAACGGTTGGTTCCACTATGGGAAAACTGCACTTGATACAGAATAATATCCTATCAATGAATACTTTATCCTCCTGAATTTCCTTCCTAAACCGAGTCAGCTACCGAGCTGATTTTGACTGGCTGAGTTGAGTACGCACGGCTAGCCAGCGCGGCACTGAGCGCCTGCGCGTCGGCTACTACTTGCGCCGGGTAGTGCAGGCGCGCCAACAGCCGAATAGCATTGCGCGTGGTCAGCGGACCAGCTTTGAGGCGGAAATCGAAATACCAGTCTTCCGTCGTCACCGTCTCGCAAAAATGGTATTCGACAAAGCTTGCTTGCAAGAGCGCCCCCAACTCGCCATCGTGCGTGGCCGCCACTACCCAACTGCGCGGCTGCAAGTAGGTCAGCACGGCCTTATTGGCGGCGATACGCTCCTGCGTATTCGTGCCCTTGAACAGCTCATCCAGCAGCAGTAGGTAGCTGCCGGGGGCTGCGTCGCAGGCCAGCAGCAATTGCCGCATGGTTTCGGCTTCGACCAGGTAGTAGCTCTTGCCCGTGGGCAGGCTATCGGCCAGGCTGAGGCTGGTGAGCACCCGGCAAAAAGGGGCGTGGTAGGCGGTGGCCGGGCAGGTCGCTATCGTCTGGGCTAGCAGGGCATTCAAGCCCAGCGTACGCATGAAGGTGGTTTTGCCCGCCATGTTCGAGCCGGTGAGTAGTACGCCCGGCCCGGCCAGGGTGAGGTCATTGGGCACGCACCCCGGCACCAGCGGGTTGTAGCCGGCTTGCAGCTGGATGCCCTCGGCAGCCGGCCCAAAGTGCGGCACGCAGGTGGCGTGGCGCTGGCGGAAGCCGGCCACCGCCACGGCGCAATCGACGTAGCCGACCGCCTCAAATACCGTTCGAATGGCGGGCGCGTGCTGCTGCACGGCCACCCGGCAACGGGCATACAACAGCACATCGAGCAGCAGCAGCATCTTGAGTACACTGAGCACCAATAAATTGTCTTCCACCTGAAAGAACGTTACCTGCCGCACCAGGGCACCTAGCCGGGCCAGGGGCGTAGCCAGCTGTTGCAGCGGCCGCAGGGGCAGAGCTGCCTGTTGCAGCGCCCGCCCCACTCGCTGCAAGCGGCCGAGTTGCAGCAGCGGGCGAATACAGTTCCGAATCCGCTTGAGCTGCCAGAAGTGAAACACCGCATTGGTGAGGGCAAATGCAAGCGTACCCAACCAGAGCCCGGGCAGCCAAAAGCCCCCGAGCAACGTGGCCAACAGCCCCAGCGCGAGCAGCGGCGCAAAGCACGCACCGGGCAATGTGGGCAGGGGCTCCCCCTGTAGCAAATCGGTCAGGTAGTACGCCTCGTGGGCCGTCAGCTGGTCGAGGGCGAGCAAGGCTTGCCCGCGGGGCCCGGGCTGCTGCGCCAGCAGGGTTGCGGCCGCATCAAACTCGTGCAAGGCGGCCTCATCGGCAAGCGGACTGCGCAACCGGTGGTAGAGGCATTGCTGACCGACCGGGCTCACGGTGGCATCGAGCAGCTCAAAGAGTACTTCACCGTTCAGGTCTGCCCAGGTCTGGTCCGGAAGGCGCTGGTAGGCGGGCTCGTGCTGCACCTGGTCGTAGTAGCGCGCTACCGAGGGGAAGTGGATGGAGCGCGCAGCCGGCTGGTGCCAGGCCGCCTCCAGGCGGCGTAAGCGCTTGCGGGAAGAAGTCCACATGAGAAGAGAGGGTAACTACCAGGGCGTGGGCGGCGGGGTAGTGCCATTAGGTAGCTAGAGGCAGGGCGAAAGGTAGGTAAGCAATACGCATGAGCATAGCTGCGCCTTCGGGCCGGGCCTCACGATGGGGGCCATGCTGCTGGAAACTATGCAGTAAGGTAGTAGTTGGCTAATCAAACTTATTTCTATCAGTCTTTTGATACTAGGTGGCGCACGTGGGTAGCATGAGCAGTATCAACCCAAAACCGGTGGTTTTGAACTGCCTCAGTTAGCATCGGCCCCGTTAACTCAAAGCTGATTTCACCGGCGGCTGGTGGGCCAGCGGCGCCACGCAGAGTGGCAAAGGGCAGCAGCCGGCCGGTAGTGGGCCGGCGCAGGGGCAGCACATACAGGCCTTTGTCGGCGTCGAGCAGGTAAACCGCGTGGGCCTGGGGCACTTGCTGCATGGGGATGACATACCCTAATTCATAATAAAAGCCATCGTAGCGAAAGCGGCTTACTTCGTGGTTGCTACGCACATCGAGGACAAAGGCATTGGGCTGACGCCGCTGGGCGGCAGTGGCTTCGAAGTAAGGCATTTCATTGCGCCGGGGGCGCGACCGGCCCGGCTCGTAGATGAGCAGCGCCAACGTATCGTTGAGCAGCATGGCCCCGCGCAATTCGGCCCCCGCCCGCTTCACAGGGATGGGGGGCCGGCCAGCGTGCCTTATTTCTTTCTCGGTCAATAGCGTGAGGCCATCCGCAGCCAGGGTTACTTCCACCCGGGGGCCGTCACTGCCAGTGCCGGGCTCCAGGTACCGCACCTGCCCGCTGGGAGCGAGCACCAGCGCCGCCTGGCCATACCAGTCGGTGCCGGGCGCATTGAAAGTAACTGTAAACACCAGCCCGCCGAGCGGCTTACTATAGCCCAGCAGCTGCGGCAGCTCAACTTCGCTGCTGATGGCCAGCTCCGGCCCAACGGCCGGGTAAAAGTCGGCCTTGGTAAAGGAGTGGCTACCTACGCGGTGACCCAGCGAGTCGCGCACTTCGACCTTATAGTAGCCTTGAAAGCCCCGGCTGGTATCGCCCGCAAAATACGTAGCTGGGTCAGGGGGCGTGATATGAGTGAGCGGCTGCAACGTATCCAGCCGGACTTGCCAACTTAGGCGGTAAGCGCGCCCTGACAGGCGCAGCACCGTATCGGCAGCGGCCGTGAAGTTTCCGTAGAGTTGGGCCGCCGAAAATTGAGCGGAAGACTCGTACGCTGATGGCTTGAGAGCTACCGTGGGGGCCACTACGGGCGTAGTACCTGGCTTGGGAGCCGACGGGGCGTCAGCCGGCGGCTGATGCTGCCCGCAGGCGCTTAACAGCAATAAGGCTCCCCAGACAATAGGCAAAGCATTTCTCATTGGTTCAGTGGGAGTTTAGATTCTGCATGGATAACTACCTGCCACCTGAATGCCCAGCACCAGCGCAGCTCGTACTGCGTGATGCCGGCCTGGGCCAACAGGCGCTGCCAGTCGGCCCGCGAGAAGGCGCGGGCTACTGAGAGCGGCGCATCGTTTTGCACCAGACGCGAGCCGCCGAGCAGACGGGTGAGGTACTTGATGCTGTAGTAGGCCAGTGGGTGGCGGTGCAGGTCGTTGATGACCACGGCCACCCGCGCCTGCCGGTGCCAGCGGCGCAGTAAATCCACCAGCTCAGCATCGGTGAAGTGGTGGCAAAAGAGGCTGGCGGTAAGGATGTCGTAGGACTGCGCCGCAAACTCGGACGAGAAAATATCGACTTGCCGATAGCTAATTTCGGGGTAGGCCGCGCTTTTGGCAGCGGCGTAGGTGAGCATGAACTCGTTGGCGTCGATGCCAGCGAGGGCCATCGGCACGCCCTGGCGGCGGGCCCAGGCGGCGACGTGGCGCAGGGTGTCGCCGCCGCCGCTGCCTAGGTCGGCGAGGCGCAGCGGGCGGCCGGCGGGGAAGCGCGGCCGCAGCTGGACCAGCGCCGCCAGCACCGGCCGGTAGCCGCCCAGCCAGGTGTTAATCGTCTCTAGCTCATCGAGGTTTTGCCGCAGCTCATCGGAGGCCAGGGAGAGGTCATCCATAAGCTCGGGCGTGGTGGCGCGGGCGGTAAAGTTCATGGGCACAAAGGTGGGGCTGTGGCCGGCTAAGCCGGACGCTGGGACTAAAGCGGTAAATAATAGCAGATTATCAGGAACGTTCAGTACCTTTGAAGTAGTTACCCCCGCACTCCTTTCCTGACTATGAAAACTCCCTTACTGCTTAGCGGTGGGCTGGCCGTCATCCTAGCGGCCGGCCAGCCCGCGGCCCCGCCGGCCCCGTTTGGCTATCCCGACGGGGTGGCCGTGGATGCAGCGGGCTACGTGTACGTGGTTGACTCCGATAATAGCACGGTGCAGAAGGTGAGCCCCACCGGCGACCTGGCCCCGTTGGCCATCGCCGGCCTCAGCTACCCCACCGGCGTGGCCGTGGATGCCACCACTGGCACCGTATACGTGGCCGATGCCGGCACCCACAGCATCGTGCAGGTGAGCCCCACCGGTGAGGTCAGCACGCTGGCCCACAGCCGTGGTCTCGTGTACCCCACCGCCCTGGCCGTGGACGCGGCCGGCGACGTGTACGTGGCTGACGCGGGCACCGAGCCCAACACCGGCACCGTGCAAAAGGTGAGCCCGCGCGGCGGCCTCACCACCCTGGCCAAGGGCTTCAACAAGCCCGCCGGCCTGGCCGTGACGAGCAAAGGCACGGTGTACGTAGCCGACACCGACAACAACAGTGTGCGCCAAATTAACCCCGATGGCCAGGTAACGGTGCTGGCCGCCACCTTCAACCGCCCCCGGGGCCTGGCCCTGGAAGCCACTGGCAACCTCTTGGTAGCCAATACCTACGACAATAACATCCGCCGCATTAGCCCCAGCGGGCAGGTATCGTTGCTGGCCGAGGGCTTCAAATACCCGGCCGCTGTGGCCGCCGACGCAGAAGGCGCCGTGTACGTGACCGACACCGGCTCGGGCTCGCTCCGTAAAATCGGCCTCGATGGGCAGGTTTCGACCCTGGCCGGGGGCGTGGTGCCCGCGCCGCTGCCCACCGGCTCGGCGGCCAGCCACCTGGTCAAGCAAGAGCAATAGGCGGCGCTAGGCCACGTAATCGGCGAGGTAGGCGTAGCGCGGCAGCAGCTGGCCGGCTTGCGCGATGGTAGCGCGGGCCAGCACGCCGGCCGCATCGCCATTGAGCAGGTGCGGAAACATCTGGTCGAGCAACTGCCGGCCAAAGTCACGGCTGGCATTGCGCGGCAACTCACAAGGCAGGTTGTCCACGGCCATCACGGTGATATTATCGGGGCGCGCGTAGGCCGACTCCAGTTCGCCGGTGGCGGGGTTGTAGTCGAAGGCGGGCTCCTCGATGGTGGTGCTGCGCTTGGTGAGCGGGATGGAGCCGTCCACATCGCAGGTCACGTCGGCGATGGTAGTGAGCTTAAAATCAGCGCGGCGCGTGTCGGCTTCGGTAAATAAGCGCGGGGCCGCCGGGTCCCAGTAGGCGCAGGCGATGAGCAGGTCGGTAACGGGCAGGAAGGTGCCGAACGTGGATTCGTAAGCGGCCGGCTCCTGGTGAAAATTGGTGGTGTCCCACACCCGGCCGTCGCGGCGGCGGTTGTAGTCCGAGCTGCGCAGCTGCGCGTACACCGGCTCGTTGAACGTGAGGTAGAGGTAGTCGTACACGCTCACCCGCCGGATGCCCATGCGGCCCAGCACCTCCACCGCGCCCTGCGCCACCCGGCCCGAGCCCGTCACGGCTATCTTGATGGCCGGCAGGCGCCTAACCTTAAAAAACTCCTCCTGCATATCCTCCATGTCCACGCACTGCCAGGCCGGCTTGAGCCGGAACAGGCCGTGCTTACGGCCGTAGGTCAGCAGCCCGTTATAAGCCCCCACGATGCCCGCCCAGTGCCCGAACGCCACCACGCGCTCGCCGGCCGCGTTGGTCAGCAGCTCGTAGTCGATGAGGGTAATATCCTTTTGCAGAACGGTTTGCAGCAGCCGGCGGTTGGCGGGCTGCTTCTTCACGGTGTGCGAGAAGAAGAGGTAGGTTTTACCGGGCAGCAGCGCCGCCACGGGCACTTCCTTCACGCCCAGCAGCACATCGCAGGCCGCCATCTCCTCGCTCACCTCGATACCGAGGTCGCGGTACTCCTGGTCGGCAAAGGCGCGGTGGGGGCTAGGCTGCACTCGCACGCGCAGGCTGGGGTAGGTTTCTTGCAGCTCGACGCACTTCTTGGGCGTGAGGGCCACGCGGCGGTCGGGCGGGGTTTTGCCTTCGCAAATAAGGCCGATGGTGAGGGACATGCAGGGCGCTGGGGGGAAGATGACGGGCAAAGCTATTGGGTTGCTGGCTAGCCCCGGCCGCACCTGCATTACCACCGCCCCTAAGCCATTAGCTAACAGCACCTAGGATAGACCAAAGAAGGTCGCCGCAATACATTTCTATTAGCGTAAGCAGTTAACGCTAAAAGCACAGCTACAACTCAGTTACCCGAACCAAACAATCAGGCAAAAACCCAGTAGAATAAACAAAATTAAATATATTACCTACCCATAACGCAACCAAAAAGACTATGCTGAAAGCTCACAAGTTATTCCACCTGAGCTTGCTAGCTAGCGGCCTACTTGTGGCAACCGCCTGCCATGAGCGCCCCTCCGATAGCGCCAAACAGCGCCTGCCGCCAGTCACAATTAAAGTCACTGGCCCGCCTGGGTATCGGCAACTGGATTCAGCCACCTTTCAGAAGCTTTTGCGAGAGTCAGGCGTACCCGATAGCCTGCCGCCAGTCACGATTAAGGTCACGGGCCCGCCTGGCTTCCGCCAAGGCGACCCAGCGTCGTTCAAAGCCATTATGCAAGGTGATGCTGAACCTGATACAAGCCGGCTAAAAAACCGTGCGTCAAACCCACAGCCCAAAATCATCTACCCTAAATAGAATAAATTTTATGGCTGTCATGTACGTGCGGTCCTATGCATTGGAGCGGAATTTTCATCCTTTGTTCGCTGCAAAAGTCTGCTGATATAGCAAATATTTCAAGGTATATTTTGTGGGCGAAGCAGCTTACTTAGCACAACGCGTACAAAAACGATGGTTACCTTGACAGTATTCCGTATTTAGAGGATGTGGGCTAATGCTTTTTTGCTAGAAATGCCTTTAGAACGTCATGCTGAGCTTGCCGAAGCATCTCTACCGCATCGTTAGTATAATAGCCAAACGATGCGAGCAAGATGCTTCGGCAAGCTCAGCATGACGTTCTTTATGAATTTCCAAACACGCCCTGCTATCTACCGAATAACGCAAAATCCTAAAGCCTTTCTTTGGTGTGATAGCCCTATTTACTTCCGGGCATTGGCGCGGTCAAAAAGCTGGCTTACCGTGTCCTCGTCCTGGCTGAGCAGGGGCAGGCGGCGGGCGGCGTAGGCTTGCAGTTCGGGGTTGGTGAGCTTGGTGGCGGCCTCGGCGTAGCGCTTGATGGTGCGGGCGTGCAGCTCCTTGAGCGTGCGCATATACTTTTTGTCGAAACCCAGGTACTTGCGGTCGTCCACGTCTTCGTAGAGCTTGTGGTCGTCGGGGCTCATGCTGGCGGGTAGGCTCAGGTTGGCGCGCCCCGCGATGGCTTGCAACTCCTGCTCGGCCTGGCCGTAGGTTTGCTCCATCTGCTGGCCCCAGTTGCGCACTTCGGCCGCGATACCTTTCTTCTGGGCCAGCTGGCCCAGGGCGATTTCGAGTTGGTTGCTGCTGGCGGCGGCTACCAGGAATTCGGCGTCGTAGTTGAGCGCGTCCTTGTCCAGGTTGGTGTGCTTAGCGGCGAGCTTGTTGCGCTGCTTGTTGAGTTTGTTGGCCTCCTTCACGTCGTCTTGCGCGTGGGCCTGGGGGGCGTGCAGCAGGGCCAGGCCGCCCAGCAGCAGGCAGCTGGCGAGGTAGTTAGCGGGCTTTTTCATAGCTTTCTCGATACAATAGAATACGGGTTCGGCCAGGACCAACTAGGTATGCGAAGGCCGCAATACAACTGCTTCCTTAAACGGCTGCCAGCCGCCCAAAGCCAGCATTCAGCCGCAAAAAACGCCTGAATGCGCCAAAATCGCGGCTAAAATACCCACCGCGCCGCTGCCAAAACCCTAGCCGCACCCGCCGGCTGGCCCGCCTTTCTTTTGGCCGGATGCCCGAATTAACCACCGCCGGCCTGCCAGCGCCGCATCAAACGGGCCGTACCTTTGTTAAGGAAAAAGTTGCCTCCTTCTCCCCTCTTCCAGCCCCGTTTATGTCGTTTAGATTCAAGCCCGCCGACGTGTTTGAAACCCGCCACAACGCCCCCGACCTCGCTAGTCAGCAAGCTATGCTGCAAGCCGTGGGGGCCGCGAACATGGCCCAGCTCATCGCCGAAACGGTGCCCGCCGCCATCCGCCTGCCCAAGGCCCTCGCCCTGCCGCCCGCCCTCAGCGAGCGGCAGTTTTTGAAACGGTTCAAGCAGATTGCCAGCCAAAACAAGGTGTACAAGAGCTACATCGGCCTGGGCTACCACGACACCACGCTGCCGCCGGTTATCCAGCGCAACATCCTCGAAAACCCGGGCTGGTACACCGCCTACACGCCCTACCAGGCCGAAATCGCCCAGGGCCGCCTAGAGGCGCTCATCAATTACCAGACGATGGTGATTGACCTCACCGGCCTGCCCATCGCCAACGCCAGCCTGCTCGACGAGGCCACCGCCGCCGCCGAGGCGCTGCACCTGCTGCACTCCCAAACCAAGAAGAAGAACGCCACCAAGTTCTTCGTTTCGGAGCAGGTGCTGCCCCAGACCATCGACGTGCTGCGCACCCGCGCCACGCCGCTGGGCATTGAGCTGGTCGTCGGCGACCACCGCACCGCTGACCTCACCGACGAGGCGCTGTTTGGCGCCATCGTGCAGTACCCCGGTGCCAACGGCACGGTGTTCGACTACAAAGAATTTATTGATAACGCCCACACCAACAACCTGTTTGTGGTGATGGCGGCCGACCTGCTGGCCCTCACGCTGCTCACCTCGCCCGGCGAGCTGGGCGCCGATATCTGCGTGGGTTCGTCGCAGCGCTTCGGCGTGCCGATGGGCTTTGGCGGGCCGCACGCGGGCTTCTTCTCGTGCAAGGACCAGTTTAAGCGCGTCATCCCCGGCCGTATTATCGGCCAGAGCATCGACGCGGCCGGCAACAAGGCCTACCGCATGGCCCTGCAAACCCGCGAGCAGCACATTCGCCGCGAAAAGGCCACCTCCAACATCTGCACGGCGCAGGTGCTGCTGAGCGTGCTGGCTGGCATGTTTGCCGTGTACCACGGCCCGAAAGGCATCCGCCAGTTTGCCGTGAATACGCACCTCTTCACCCAGATTCTGGAAGCCGAGCTGAAGGCGCTGGGCGTAGAGCAGCTGAACAGCAACTACTTCGACACCCTGAGCCTGCGCCTCGAAAGCCACGAGATGCAGCAGGCCCTGAAGACCGAAGCCGAGAGCGCGGGCATCAACTTCCGCTACTACGAGGAGACACTGGTGGGCATCAGCCTGCACCAAAACGTGGAGTTCGACGACGTGCGCGACATTGTGGACATCTTCGCCAAAGTGCTGGGCAAGGAGGTAGCCACCACCGCCGCCCCCACCGTGGAAGCCGAGCTGACGCTGACTTGGCCCGAAAGCCTCCAGCGCACCAGCGAGTACCTCACGCACCCGGTTTTCAACTCGCACCACGCCGAGCACGAAATCCTGCGCTACATGAAGCAGCTCGAAAACAAGGACTTGAGCCTCGCGCACAGCATGATTCCGCTGGGCTCGTGCACCATGAAGCTCAACGCCACGGCTGAGATGATACCCGTGACCTGGCCCGAAATCGGCCAGCTGCACCCCTTCGCCCCCGCCGACCAGACGGTGGGCTACCAGCAAATCATCCGCGACCTGCAAGCCTGGCTCTGCGAGGTGACCGGCTTCGCGGCCGTCAGCCTCCAGCCCAACTCGGGCGCGCAGGGCGAGTACGCCGGCCTGCTGGCCATCCGGGGCTACCACGAGGGCCGCGGCGACAACCACCGCACGGTGGCGCTCATCCCGGCCTCGGCCCACGGCACCAACCCCGCGTCGGCCGTGATGGCTGGCATGCAGGTAGTAGTGGTGAAAAGCACCGAAGACGGCAACGTGGACATGGACGACCTGCGCGCCAAAATCGCCCAGCACGCCGACCGCCTGAGCTGCCTCATGGTGACCTACCCCAGCACGCACGGCGTGTACGAGGAAACGATTATCGAAATCTGCGAGCTCATTCACCAGGCCGGCGGCCGCGTGTACATGGACGGCGCCAACATGAATGCCCAGGTGGGCCTCACCTCGCCCGCCAGCATCGGCGCCGACGTGTGCCACCTCAACCTGCACAAAACGTTCTGCATCCCGCACGGCGGCGGCGGCCCCGGCGTAGGCCCCATCGGCGTAGTGGCCGACCTCATCCCGTACCTGCCCGGCCACGTAGTGGTGCCGGTAGAGGGCCGCAGCAGCGGGGCTGTGTCGGCCGCGCCGTACGGTTCGGCTAGCATCCTGCCCATCTCCTACGCCTACATTTCGATGATGGGCGGCGACGGCATCACCCGCGCTACCGAGCTGGCTATCCTGAACGCCAACTACATCAAGGCGCGCCTGGAGGCGCACTACCCCGTGCTCTACACCGGCAGCCAGGGCCGCTGCGCCCACGAGATGATTCTCGATTGCCGCCACTTCAAAAAGGCCGGCATCGAAGTCGAAGACATCGCCAAGCGCCTGATGGACTACGGTTTCCACGCGCCCACGGTGAGCTTCCCGGTAGCGGGCACGCTCATGATTGAGCCCACCGAAAGCGAGAGCAAGGAAGAGTTGGACCGCTTCTGCGAGGCCATGATTGCCATCCGCAAGGAAATCACGGAGGTAGAGGAAGGCCGCGCCGACGCCAAGGAAAACGTGCTCAAGCACGCGCCCCACACCGCCGCCACGGTCCTCGTGCACGACTGGACGCGCCCCTACTCGCGCGAGCAGGCCGTGTACCCGCTGCCCTACGTGCGCAACGCCAAGTTCTGGCCCACCGTCAGCCGCATCGACTCGGCCTACGGCGACCGCAACCTCATTTGCAGCTGCACCCCGCTGGAAGAGTACGCCGATGAGCAGGAGCAACTGGTGGCGACCGACAAAGGCCCGTCGTACTAAGTAGCGCGGACTTTTAGTCCGCCAGTGATACGACCCGCACCCGACGCGGACTGAAAGTCCACGCTACAAAAAACGCCCGGCTGAGCATGCGAAAGCGGCTCGGCCGGGCGTTTGGCGTGTTGGGCGGTTGGCTAAGCAAACTAGTCGGCTTGCCTACTTTTTTTGGAACATTGCCTCGGCCGTCAGCGTTAGCTACTTACTCCCGAGCGAGGGATTTATTCCGCTAATTTTCTAAGCCTTATGAACCGCATCACCCACCTTTTGGCCCGTCCGGTCGCCCTGGCGGTCACGGGCCTGGCCTTGGTCCTGGGAGTCACTTCCTGCGCGACTACGGCCAACGTAGCCGCCACCAGCGACTTCGACCACGCCGTTAACTTCCGCGCCTACCGCACCTGGGCCTGGTACCCCAAGCAAACCAACGATACCGAGGGCGGCCCCGCCCGCGGCTACGAGTCGTTCACCGACCAGCGCATCCGCGACGCCGTAACCAAGGACCTCGCCGCCAAAAGCCTCACCGAGGTAGCCAGCAACGCCAACCCCGACGTGTACGTGGCCTACAGCGTGCGCGTAGAGAACAAGCAGCAGCTAGCTGGCGGCTACCCCTATAGCCCCTACGGCTACGGGTATGGCGGCTTTGGCTACGGTGGCTACGGCTACCCCTACGGCGGCGGCCGCGCCTACAACTACAAGGCCGGCACGGTCATCATCGACATCGTGGATGCCAAGCGCAAGGAACTCGCCTGGCGCGGCACGGGCCAGGCCCAGCTCGACAACAACAGCATCTCGGAAGAGGAAACCTACCGCATCGTGAACAGCGTGCTGGGCAACTACCCTCCCACCGACACGCGCCGCCAGGCCACCCGCTAAGCGGCCCCCGGCTAGCATATCAGCCAGCAAAAAGCCTCGCCAATATTGGCGAGGCTTTTCTGTTTTCAACCCTTGGGGCCAGCCACTTAAATCGGCACGTTGACGTGGCGCTCGGCGTGGTAGGAGGAGCGCACCAGCGGGCCGCTCTCCACATACTTGAGGCCCCGGCGCAGGCCCTCTTCCTTGTACTGGGCGAATACTTCGGGGTGGATGAACTCGGCTACTTCGAGGTGGCGCTTGGTGGGCTGGAGGTACTGGCCCAGGGTGAGAATATCGAGGCCGTTGGCCACGAGGTCATCCATCGCCTGGTGTACTTCGTCCTGCTTCTCGCCCAGGCCTAGCATGATGCCCGACTTGGTGCGGTGGCCCTGGAGCTTGGTACGCCGGATTTGCTCCAGGCTGCGGTCGTACTTGGCCTGGGGGCGCACGAGGCGGTAGAGGCTACCCACGGTCTCCATGTTATGCGAAATCACTTCCTGGCCGCCCGAAATCATCACGTCCAACGCGTCCCAGTTGGCTTTCACATCGGGGATGAGCGTTTCGATGGTGGTTTCGGGGCTGAGCTGCTTGGTGAACACCACCGTATCGCGCCATACGCTGGCGCCGCGGTCCTTCAGCTCGTCGCGATTCACGGAGGTGAGCACGGCGTGCTTCACCTTCATCAGGCTGATGGCTTCGGCTACGCGGCGGGGCTCGTCGAGGTCCAGTTCATTAGGCCGGCCGGTGGCCACGGCGCAAAACGAGCACGAGCGCGTGCAAACGTTGCCCAAAATCATGAACGTGGCCGTGCCCGCGCCCCAGCACTCGCCCATGTTGGGGCAATTGCCTGATTCGCAGATGGTATGCAGCTTGTGCTCGTCTACCAGCTTGCGCACGGCGGCGTAGTCGGGGCCGATGGGCAGCTTCACGCGCAGCCAGTCGGGCTTGCGGGGGCGGGCCGGCGCGGCGGGCGCAATCGGCTCGGCCTGAATAATGGGTAGGGTCAGCAACAGGGTATCCATAATTTCAGTTAGCAGCTAGCAATGAGCAATTATCAATCGTCAACTTATTCCTTGGCAAATATCGGCAGAGAACGAACAGCTGGGCTTTGAACCAAGCCTTGCGCGCTGCTACTTGCTGATTACTAAGTAAAAATCAGCCTCGGTGGCCGATGTACAGCGTTAGGTAAACCGACGGGAAGAACTGTCGGTTCAGGCTATTGGCATCGGCGGGGGGCGGCGGGTTGAGCATGAGCAGGCGCTTGGTATAGGCCTCAACCAGGAAACCGACCTCGGCGCCGGCCACCGCATCGCGGTAGCGGCCGTACTCGAAGCTGAGGCCGCCGCGCAGGTGCACGCCCGGCACCACCTTGAGCTGGCTGATGCCGCTGAAGAGCGGCGCCCGGTCGTAGATAAACAGCTCGTTGGCATGCTCGGGGTGCGCGATGGGGTCATAGGCCTCATCCACAATCACATCAGCGGGGCCGAAGGCATTGTTGCGGGCCGCCGTGTAGTCGTAGCTGATGTAGTAGGGCATCATCAGGGCCAGCGAGGGGCCGGCGCTCAGTAGGGCATTGACCTGCACGCCGGCATCGGCCGCCTTGCGAAACAACACCCGCTGGATGCCGATGGACGGCCGCAGGGCAAACGCGTAGTTGGCCTTGAAGCGCTTGTAGCTGCCGCCGGTGTAGGGGTTGGTGACGTTCTCCTCCTTGGGGTTTTTAAACGACACGCCCTCCAGGCTCCAGAAGCGCAGCCAGCGCTCGTCGAGCACCCGCGCCACCCGCATATTCACGCCCCCGATGAGGCCGCCCTGGGTGTTGAAATTGAGGCCGAACACCGTTTCGCGGCGGTACGACTGCTCGTCGGACGGCATGGCCTGCGGCGCTACTTCGAGGGTGGGGCCGACCGGGGCGGGCGTGGGGCTGGGCGCCTGGGCCAGCGCGGGCCGGGTAGCAGCCAGGGCGAGGGCCAGGCCACCCGCGGCAAGGGCGTACGTCTTGTTCATAGAGAAGTCAAAAATACCTGCCGAGGCGGCTTTTACCACGCGGCGTTTCGCTAACGCTGCCGGGGTAGCTTTGTAGTATGAGCACGCCCCACACCACCGCTACCGCCCGCTACGAGGGCCACCTGCGCACCGAAGCTACGCACACGGCTTCGGGTACTGTCATCCAGACCGATGCCCCGGTTGATAACCACGGGCGCGGCGAAGCGTTTTCGCCGACCGACCTCGTGGGCACCGCCCTGGGCACCTGCATTCTTACTACGATGGCCATCGTGGCCGAGCGCCACCAGGTAGACCTCGTGGGTAGCTCCTTCCAGATGGAGAAAATCATGAGCACCGATGCGCCGCGCCGCATCGCCCAACTCACTGTGGAACTGCACCTTCCGGCCAGCCTCAGCGACTCCGACCGGGCCCTGATGGAGCGCACTGCCCACACCTGCCCCGTGGCTCTGAGCCTGAACCCGGAAATCAAGCAAGAGGTTCGGTTCGTGTACGAGTAGCCGGGTCCAGCCCCTTAGCCAGCCTCCCCATTACGAATGGGGAGGCTTTTTTTTCGTATAAAATTCGGGTTTCGTACATAATTCCGGCTTTTCGTCTACATTTGCAATCCAAACCTGGGTGGTACCGGGCTGAGTCTGTGGCCGTTTTGGCCGATTTTTTCCCTTTACCCCCAGTGCCCATGGAGTTTCTCGTGGGAGGGCTACTTATTGCCCTCATTTTCGTCATTCAACGGTGGCGTTACCCCATCAAATTCAAGGACTTAGAGGCTGCATTAGGCTCCCAAATAGCTAAGCAGCACCAGCTCCAGAGCGAGGTCTTTGCCTTGAGCAACCAGCTAGCCGTATTGCGCCAGGAAGTGGCCGATATTCGCTCCGCCACCGTTTCGGTGGTGCCGACACCCACCCAGTGGGGCAATTTCCTGGGAACGTGGGCCGGCCCCGCACCCGCCGCCGAAACCAGCGTGCCCCCGCTCCCCACCGAGCCCGCCATGCCGGCAACCGAGCCCGCAGCCGCCCCGCTCGCACCAGTGGACGAGCCGACCCAGCCAGCGCCCGCGCCAGCAGTTGAAGAAGAACTTACCCAACCGACTCCCATACTTGAAGTCGCAGCGGAACTGACCCAGCCCGCGCCCGCACCAGAGGCCGAAGCCCAGGAGGCCGCGCCCACTGAAATCGCACAAGCCCCCGAAACCAACCCCGAGCCAGTAGCCTTGCCCGAAGCAGCAAGCACGGAAGCAGAAGCCGCAGCTGCTGAGCCAGCCTTAGCTGAGGAGCGAGTGGAGGACGTAGCCGAAGAGCAGCCGCTAGCCGAAGAACTCTTTATTGCGGAAGAAACCGCAGCAGCCGCAGCAACCGAGGAGCAGCCGCAAGTAGCGGCGCCGGCCTTAGCTGAAGAACAGCCGCAGGCAGCAGCAGAACCCGAAGCCATTGACGAGCAGCTGCCCGCAATGGAACTGGAACCCGAAGAAACTGCGGAACAACCACAAGCAACGGAGCTTGACGAAACCGCAGCCCCCGAGCCAGCCGAGCCGCTAGCCCCTGCCGAAACGGACGAAGCCGAGCTAGCTCAGCCCACTGCCGAAGACGCGCCGGCCCCAGCCACCGAAGACGAGCACGCCGCCGAACCCGAACTGGCCCCCGAGCCAGCGGAGGACACAACGCCCACGCCGGCCGAACCAGCCGAAGCGCCCGCCCCCGAGGCAGTGCCCACGCCCGCCCCGGCCCCCCGGCCCCGCATGGCGCCGCCCCGGCCGCCGCTGCCGCCCGCCCGCCCCGCCCTGCGGCCCAAGCCGGTGCCCACTGGCCCCACCTTCTGGGAGCGCACGTCTACGGTGCTGCTCGAAAACTGGACCGGCATCCTAGGGGCCGTGGTGCTCGTGACGGGCGTCGGGTTTCTGGGGATTTATGCGGCGCTGCGGGTGTCGCCCCAGTTGCGCTTTCTGCTGATTTGCGCCTTTGCAGGCGTGCTGCTGGGCACCCGGTTTGCGCTGCGCAAGAAGGACTTTGCCACGAAGCTGAATGCCTGGCTGCTGAGCAGCGCGGCGGCCATTTTCCTGTTTGCCTGCGTGGGCGCGGTGAGTATTTCGGGCCTGATGTGGGTCACGCCGCCCTTCGACTACCTGCTGCTGCTGGCCGGTGTGAGCGCCAACCTCTACCTGGCCTGGCGCGCCAGCCGCCAGGAAATCGCCACCCTGCACGGCGTACTGAGCCTGGTAGCCCTGGCGGTGCTGCCGCCCGCGCCCCTCACGCTGGGCGCCGCGGCCGGCGTCACGGCCTTCAGCATTGCCATCACTTACCGCCAGCAGTGGAAGTATCAGCTGCTGCTGAGCATCATCAGCTTCTTCGCGTTTCACCTCTACTGGCATCAGCAATTGCCCATTATTGCGGGCGGCACGCGGCTGGTGGCCATGGCCCTGGTGCTGCTGGTGGGCGGCGCAGCCGCCGTGGTGCAGTACCGCCGCGTGTACGCCGAGCGCCGGTTCGAGCCCCTGCTTTTCACCTCGCACCTGCTCAACTGGACCAGCCTGGCCGTGAACATGTACTTCTACAGCACGGGCTCGCTTTGGAAAACCCTGCCGCTGGCCGTGGGCACCGTGCTCACGTTCTGGGCCGGGCGGCAGGCCAAGCGCCTGGGCATCGGCTGGCTGTTTCAGACCGATACCATTATCTCGCTCATCCTGGGGCTGGCCACGGCGCTGTCGCTGCAAGGCTGGCACGCCACGCCGCCGGTTATCCTGCTCTTCATGCTGCTCGAAACCCTGCTGGTGGCTCTCATCATGGCCCGGCAACGGGAGGCGCTGGTGTACCGCGTGGCCCTGGGCGGCGCGCTGCTGGCGGGCGCTGGCCTGCTACTGCTGGCCGGCAGCCGGGCGCACGATGCCCTGCCCGCCACCCTCTACCGCGACGCCCTGGTGCTGGCCCTGGCCGGCTGGGCCGGGCTGGCGTTCATGCAGTTTATTTTCAAGCAACCCCTGCTCACCATTGGGCAAGCGCTTAAAAAACAATTCCTTGTAGCAGAAACCACCGCCCGGCCCGCCACGCCCAAAGCCGCCGCCGTGCAGTCGCACCGCCGCTTGCTGAGCTCCTTTGCGGGCGTGGCAGGGGCGTTGCAAGCCGGGGCCGGGCTGCTGCTGGCGCGGGCGCTATTTGCCTGGCCCGATGCGCCGGTGACCCCGCTGCTGCTGGCGCTGACGACCCTGGCCGGCGGCGCGTTAGGGCTAGGTGCCTGGGTGCAGGGGGCCGGCCGCGCCCCCGACTGGGTACGGCGGCAGCAACTGGTGCTGGGGCAGCTGCTGTCCATACTGGCCATCGTGGGCCTGCACGAAGCACACCTGAGCTGGCCGGTTATCCTCACGCTGCTCTTCGCCGAAAACCTGGGCGCGGTGCTGCTGCTGGCCCGGCGCGATACCCTGCTGCACCGCTTCGCGATGGGCGGCGCCCTGCTCACGGGCCTGACCCTGCTGCTCGCCTGCGCCAACGACCTCGATGCGCCCCGCGCCCTGCTCTACCGCGACGCCCTCTTGCTGGGGCTGGCCGGCTGGGGCAGCGTGGCCTTCGCGCAATTAGCTTTCAAGCGCTTCTTGCAGCCAGCCAATGGCTATGAGATAGTTACCTCGCGCCCTGAGCTGCTAGCCGCCGCGGCGTACCGCCGCTGGCTGAGCGCATTTGCCGGGCTAGGTGGGCTGCTGCAACTCGGGGCTGGCCTGCTGGTGGCCCGGGTGCTGTTTGGCGGGGCGCCGGTGCCAGTGGCCCTGCTCATGGGCGCGCTGCTGGTGCTGGCGGGCAGTGCGGTGGCACTGGCCACTTGGCTACGCAAGAGCACGCTGGCCCCCGGCTGGGTGCGCTGGCAACAACTGGTACTGGGGCAGGCTTTTGTGGTGCTGGCCATCTTCGGGCTGCACGAGGCCAGCCTTACCTGGTCGGCGCTGTTGCTCCTGCTATTTGCTGAAAACCTGCTGGTAATTCTCCTGCTGGCTGGCCGCGACGAGGCCGACTACCTGCACCGCCTGCTCTACCGCGCCGCGCTAGCCGAGGCCCTGCTCACCGGCACGAGCCTGCTTCTATCGGCTAGCCGCCACCTAGCCGACAGCCAGCCCCCGGCCCTCTACCGCGAGGCCCTGCTGCTGGCCCTGGCTGGCTGGGTTGGGCTGGCCTTTGTGCAGCTAGTCTTCAAATTTCCGCTGCTGCTGGGCGTGAAGCCGGCCCGCCGCCGGGCGGACGAGCCGACCATAATGCTGGTTTCAAACCCCGAGGCGCATCGCTCCTGGCTAGGCGCGTTTGCGGGCCTGGCGGGCCTGCTGCAAGCGGGCACCGGGGCACTGCTGGCGCACGCGCTCTTTGGCTGGCACCCGGCGCCGATAGGGCTGCTGCTAGGAGCCTTAATGGCAATGGCCGCCAGCGCGCTCGGGCTGGCCGCCTGGGTACGCCAGGCCGGCCGCGCACCCGACTGGGTGCGGCGCCAGCAACTAGTGCTGGGCCAGCTGTTCATCGTAGTGGCCATTTTCGGGCTGCACGAGCTGGGGCTGAGCTGGCCCGAAGTGCTGCTGATGCTTTACCTCGAAACCCTGGTGGCCGTGCTACTGCTCGCTAAGCGCGATGGCCTGCTGCACCGCGCCGCCATGCTGGGCGCGCTGGCAGTGGGTGCCAGCCTGCTGCTGCTCGCCGCCACGCACCTCGACAACAGCCCGCCGCCGCAGCTGTACCGCGATGCCCTGCTGCTGGCCCTGGCCGGCTGGACTAGCATTGTCTTCGTGCAAGCCACCTGCAAGCAGCTGCTCCCGCCCGGCTGGAGCCGCGCCGAGGCTAACGTAACCAACCTCTTTTCCAAGCAGCTGGGCATGTTGCTCAATGGCTTTGCCGGGCTGGCCGGGCTCTTGCAAGTGGGCACCGGCCTGCTGCTGGCGCGGGTGCTCTTTGGCTGGGCACACGCCCCGGTGGCGGTGCTGCTGGGCGCCCTGGTGGGCCTGGCTGCCGCCGCGCTGGCACTCGCCTACTGGGTACGGGCCAGCGCACTGGCCCCCGAGTGGCTGCGGCGCCAGCAAGTGGTACTCACGCAGTTTTTCCTGGTACTGGCCATCGTGGGCCTGCACGAAGCGCACCTGAGCTGGTCGGTTATCCTCGCCCTACTCTTCGCCGAAAACCTGCTGGCTGCCTCACTGCTGGCCAAGCGCGACACGCTACTGCACCGGGCTACTATGGCCGAGGCGCTGCTTACCGGCATGGGACTGTTGCTGCTGGCGGCTGGCCAGTCAAGCAACAGCCTGCCGCCCACTCTTTACCGCAACGCCCTGCTGCTGGCCCTGGCCGGCTGGGGCAGCCTCGCCTTCCTGCAAGCCACCTTGCGGCAGTTTTTCGCCCAAAACCCGGCTGCTGACTCGGCTCCTTCCTACGCCGCCACGGTGCGCGGCTGGCTCAGCGGCTTCGCCGGATTGGCGGGCGTCCTGCAAGCTGGCGCGGGCTTGTTGCTGGCGCAGGTGCTGTTTAAATGGTCCGATACGAGGGCGCTGGGCCTGCTCCCCGCGCTGGCTTTAGCGGCGCTGGGCTTGGCTTACTGGGTACACCGCAGCAACTGGGCACCCCGCTGGGTGCAGCGCCAGCAACTGGTGCTAGCGCAGCTGTTCATCGTGCTGGCGCTAGTGGGCTTGCACAAGGTCGGCCTCACCTGGCCCGGCGTGCTCACGCTGCTCTTCGCCGAAAACATGCTGGCGGCCCTGCTGCTAGCCAAGCGCGATACGCTGCTGCACCAGGCTACTATGGCCGAGGCGCTGCTCACCGGCGGTAGCCTGCTGCTGCTCGTCGCGGACAAGCTAGGCAGCAGCCTGCCGCCCGCCCTCTACCGCGACGCTCTGCTGCTGGCCCTGGCCGGCTGGGGCAGCCTGGCCTTCCTGCAAGCCACCTTCCGGCAGCTTTCCGCCAAAAATCTAGCCACTGATTTGGCTAGCCCCTACGCCGCCACAGTGCGCGGCTGGCTCAACGGCTTCGCCGGGCTGGCGGGCTTCCTGCAAGCCGGCGCGGGCTTATTGCTTGCCAAAGTATTGGTTGAATGGGCTGACACGCGGGCGCTGGGCCTGCTTCCGGCGCTGGCCCTGGCGGCGCTGGGGCTGGGCTACTGGGTGCATCGTAGCGGCTGGGCTCCGCGCTGGGTGCGCCGGCAGCAACTGGTACTGGCGCAGCTATTGATGATGGTAGCGGTGGTGGGCCTGCACAAAGCCGGCCTCACCTGGCCCGGCGTACTGGTGGCGCTGTATGCCGAAAACCTGCTGGCGGCCCTGCTGCTGGCCCGGCGCGACGAAGAAGGCCTACTGCACGGCCAGACTTACCTGCTGATAGTGCAGGCCGTGCTGCTGCCGGTGCTGGTGCGCACCACGGCCCCTGGCTTCCTCGCGCCGCTGGCGCAGGCCGGGCTGCTGCTGGGCGCAGCCCTGCTCACGCTGGGCTACCAGCTGCGGCGGCTGGCCCTGGCCCCCGCGGGCCACGACTACGGCCGGCTGCCCGCCCTGGGCGGCCACCGGCTGCCCATCCTGAGCATTGCCACGGGCTGGCTGCTGCTGGGTGCCGGCTCGGTGGAATACCTACACCCCTGGGCGGGCTGGGCGATGGTCGGCCTGCTCGGTGCCCTGCTCTACCTGCGTCAGCGCCGGGCGGTGCCGGGGCTGGGGGCCGGGCTGGTGCTGGCGGCTATCGGCTACGTGGGGCTGCAATGGAGCCACGTGCTGCCCCCGGCCGTGGCCGCGCACCTGGCCGGCCGGCCCATGCTGGGTGCCCGGTACGTGCTGCTGTACCTGCTGCCCACGCTGGCAGTGCCGCTGGCCGGCCTGCGGGCCTCGTGGTGGCCGGCCGGGGCGCGCTTCGTGCGCTGGCCGTGGCTGTATCTGCTGGGTGGGCAGCTGGTAGTTATGCTGCTGGGCAGCGTGCCGCCCGCCCACCTCGCCTACCTCATGCTGGGGCTGCTGGCCCTGGCCGGCACCGCCTTCGCGGTGGCACAGGCCTGGCGGCGCACCCTACCCGATGCGGCCGCCGTCGGCCGCGCCGGCCAGCCCGACCGCTACCTGCTGCACCTCAGCTACGGGCTGCTGCTCGCTAGCCTACTGGTGCATGTGCGCCTGCTGCTCGGTACCGAAACCCTGCTGCACCGGCCGGCCGAATATTTCACGGCGGCTGCCTATGTGGGCGTGCTGGCGGCCCTGGCCCTGGCCCGGCCGCCGGCCACCGCGCCGGTCTACGCCTCGTGGCGCCGGCTGCACCCCTTCCTGCCCGAGGTGGCGCTGCTCTTTGGCTCGCTCACGCTGGCGCACCATGTGCAGGCGGCCTGGCTGGGCCTGGTGTGGGTAGCTCTTGCGCTCATTATTACCGCCGTGCTGACCAAAACACCGCTGCGCCTGCGGCGGCTGGGCGTGTACGGGCGGCTGTACTTCTGGCTGGCGGCGGGGTCGGCCGGCGCGTATTGCCTGCGCTACGTGGGCGATGCCCAGCTGCTGGGCACCGAGCGCTGGGTGGTGGCCGCTACTGTGGCGCTACTCTTCGGCTACGCGGGCCTGGCGCTGCGCCTCGGCAACGCGCCGCTGGCGGACCTTTCGGCGCGGTGGGGCGTGCTGGCCCGGCCTTCGCGCCGGCAGCTGGAGGCGGCGCTGCTGTATCCGGCCTTCGGGGCGCTGGCCTTGTTCTTCATCCAGTCCTTCGACCGCTCGGTGCTCACCGTGCTGCTGATGCTGGAAGTAGTGGCCGTCTTCAGCGCCAGCCTCTTGCTGCGCCGGCAGGATATGCGCTACGTGGCCCTGGCTGGCATGGCCGCCACCATCGGGCGGCTCCTGCTGGTCGACCTGAGCCGCAGCGGCACCGTGACGCGGGCCGTCGTCTTCATCTTCGTGGGCCTGCTGCTGCTGGGCCTGCACGCACTCTACGCCCGCTTCAAAACCCGCCTGGTCGTAGCCGGTGGCGTAGCGGTGGAGCTGGAAGCTGATGACCCGGACGAGCCCGGGGAGCCGGCAGAAAATCTGGAATAAGCCCGCTCTGCTCACCACGGGTCAGGGTAATTCTTAACTATAAAAGATGGTCAGATTTCGCCGTGCGAAGTCTGACCATCTTTTTTGCTGCAAATCCGTTTCGTAAAAGTGCTCGTTGCACATGCCAGCACGCTGGCTTTCAGCGCATCAAAAGCCCGCCGGCACTACTTTCGTTTTCAATGCCTTCCACATGGCTTCTTTTGCTGGCGAGGGCGGCCGGACCCGGGGCCCTGGCACTCCCTTGCCACTCCGGGCGACGCGCCTTGCTTTGGCTTCTGCCCTTTCCCTTTATAACCCCCATTTTCTATGAAAGCACCGCTACTGTACTGCCTGCTGCTGCTGCTGGGCCTGCGGGCCGGCCAAACGGCCACCGCCCAAACCGCATCTGTCGATACCACCGGCGGGCGCTACTTTCAGCCCGTGTTTCAGAACGTGACGGTGACCTCGGGCGTGGCCTACGGCTCGGCCGCCACCGTCTTTGGCACTACCCAAACGCTGGTGATGGATATTTATCAGCCCACCGGCGACGCCACGGCCGAGCGGCCGGTCATCATTTTTGCGCACCAGGGCGGCTTCGTCACAGGTTCCAAAACCGATGCTTACATGGTGAAGGTATGCACCCAGTTTGCCCGGCTGGGCTACGTCACGGCCAGCATCGACTACCGGCTGGGCTTCACCAACTTCGATACCACGGCCGTGGCGCGGGCGGCCATCCGGGGCATGCAGGACCTGCGGGCGGCCGTGCGCTTCTTCCGGGCCGATGCGGCCGGGGCCAACGTGTACCGGGCCAGCGCCAGCCGCATTGTGGTGGGCGGGTCGTCGGCCGGGGCCTTCGCAGCCCTGGAAGTGGGCTACCTCGACAAGGCCAGCGAAGTGCCCACCTACGTGGGGCTGGCCGCGCTGGGCGGCATCGAGGGCAGCGGCGGCAACCCCGGCTTCAACAGCTTCCCGCTGGCCGTGCTCAACCTGAGCGGCGCCACCGAGCAACCTAGCCTCATCGAGCCCGGCAACGCACCCCTGTACAGCGCCCACGGCACCGCCGACGCCACCGTGCCCTACCTGCAAGGCCGGGTGGGCTCGTTTTTGCCGCCCAAGTACGTGTACGGCAGCGGCCGGCTCAATCCCTACGCCAGCAGTATCGGGGTGCCCAACCAGCTGCGCCGCTTCAGCCAGGCCGGCCACGTACCCTTTGAACGGACCAGCGCCGCCGGCCTGGCCTACGCCGATACGGTGTACCGCGACGTGCGCGCCTTCCTGCGCCCGCTGCTGGCACCCTTCGCGGCGGCCTACCCCAGCCTCGTTATTACTACCAATACCGCCGTGGCCCCCGGCGCTTACCAGGACATCACCATCAACAGCGGCACGGCCACGCTCGGCGGCAACGTGACGGTGTACGGCACACTGACCATCAAAAGCCAGGGCGGCCAGCCAGCCGGGGCGCTGAATACTAACTGCTTCGTAATAGACGGCCCGGGCAGCTTCGAGCTCCAGGCCGGGGCCGCGCTACGCATCTGCGATGCGGCGGGCATCAGCGCCAGCGGGGCCACCGGGGCCGTGCGCAACACGGGCGCGCGCAGCTTCAGCCCCGATGCCAGCTACGCCTACGCGGGCAGCGGCAGCCAGGCCACCGGCTCGGGCCTGCCCGCCACGGTGCGCGAGCTGGCAATGGCTCTCCCCACCGCCAGCATCCTCACCCTGACCAATGCCGTGCGCGTGAGCCAGAAGCTGACGCCCACCAGCGGCACCCTCGACAACAGCGCCCGGGCCCTGACGCTGCTCTCCGGGGCCAGCGGCACGGCTTTGGTGGCGCCCGGCGCGGGCACGCTCAGCAGTGCCTTCACCCTGCAACGCTACCTCGACCCCAGCGCCAACGCTGGCCCGGGCTACCGCCACCTCAGCCTGCCCTTCGACGCCGGCACCCTGGCGGGCGTGACGGGGCCAGCCTTCGCGCCGGTGTTCACTGCCGCCTACAACACCAGCGCCCGGCCCGATTTAGTGACGCCCTTCCCCACCGTATTTGCCTACGACCAGCTACGGGCCACCACCTCACCGGCCACCAGCTACACCGAGTTTGACAAAGGCTGGGTAGTGCCCGCCGACCCGGCCGGGTCCACCGCGCTGCCGTCGCGCCGCGGCCAGGGCTACGCCGTGAACCTACCGGCCGGCCAGACGCTGGCCCTCACCGGCGCGCTCACGCGCAATAATGAAGACATCACCGTGACCCTGCCGGCCGCTGCCACTGCTACCGCCGGCTGGCACCTGCTGGGCAACCCCTTCGCCTCGGCCCTGAGCTGGGATGGCGTCGGCATCCCGGCGGGCCTGAGCGGGGCCATGTACATCTACGTGAGCACCAGCCAGTACACGGGTAATTACCGCACGTATGTGAATGGCATTGGCGGCGCGGGCAGCACCATTCCGCTGGGGCAGGCCTTTTTCGTGCGCGCGCTGAGCAGCTCGCCCGTCACGCTTACCCTGCCCGTGAGCGCCCGCATCAGCGACTTTGCCACGGCTAATACCGCCACCGTGCAGCGCACCGCCGCCGACTCACGGCCGCAATTGCGCCTCACGCTGGCCGCCACCGCCACCGCCGGCCCCGCCGACGAAACCTACCTCTACCAGCAGGCCGGCGCCACCGCCGCCCCTGATGCCGCCTTCGACGCCGCCAAGCTGCCCAACCCCAGCGGCCTGAACCTGGCCACGCTGGCCGGCGGCCAGGAGCTGGCCATCAATGGCTTGCCCGTGGCGGGTGCGCCCGCTACCGTGCCGCTGGCCCTCACGGTGCCTGGGGCCGGCAGCTACGTGCTCACCGCCGCGCAGTTGGCCAACTTTGCCCCCGGCACCCTCACCCTCACCGATGCCCTCACGGGCACCCGCACCCCGCTGGCCGCCGGCACCCGCTACACCTTCACTCTGGCCGGCACCACCGCGCCGGGCCGCTTCGCGCTGGAGCTGAGCGCCGCCGGCTCGCTGGCCGCCAGCCCGGCCCAGGCGCTGGCCGCCGGGCTGCAAGTGTACCCCAACCCGGCCTCGGGCAGCTTCCGCGTGGCCCTGCCGCTGCCGGCTGGCACGGCCGCGCCGGCCTTGGCCGAACTGACGAATGCCCTGGGGCAAACCGTGCGCCGCGTGGCGCTGACGGCCGGCCCCGGCCAGTCGGCGGTGGGCGAGGCCAACGTGCGCGGCCTTGCGCCGGGCGTGTACCAGCTGCACCTGCGCGTGGCTGGGGTGCCGCTGGTGCGCCGCGTGGTAGTGCAGTAGGCTATTGAAAACCTGCTGACACTCCTATGCTGCCGCTACTATGCCTACCCACCGGCAGCCCTAAACCCATGAGCTAATTAAACTACCTGGGTTGCGCCTGCGCAACCCGAGCAGCCCCCACCAACGAGCGGCTAGCGACTAAATGACCGCCCCAAACAAACACCTGTGAGGGCCGTTATTTAGTCGCTAGCCGTTCAGCATTTATTCGTTACTTCAATGGGATTTTTCACCAATAAGGGCTTCCAGCCCAAGCGCCCCAGCAACCCCAAGCTGCCGCCCGGCCAGTACGAAACCACCGATTTTCCGGTGCTCACGGCTGGCCCCACGCCCCGCATTAACCTCACCAACTGGGAGTTTCGGCTCGAGGGCCTGGTCGAAGAGCCAGTAAAATGGAGCTGGGAGGAGTTTAATAAGCTGCCCATGCAGGACTTCAACCCCGATATTCACTGCGTCACGAAGTGGTCGAAATTCGACACCCACTGGCGCGGCGTGAGCGTAGATACCCTGCTGGAGCACGTCAAGCTCCGGCCCGAGGCTAAGTTCGTGACCCAGTTCTGCTACGGCGGCTACACTACCAACCTGCCGCTGGCCGACCTGCTGGGCGGCAAAGCCTTCGTAGGCCTCCAGTTTGAGGGCCAGCCGCTGGCTCCCGAGCACGGCGGCCCGGCCCGCCTGGTGGTGCCGCACCTCTACTTCTGGAAAAGCGCCAAGTGGGTGCAGGGCCTGCGCTTTACCGCCGACGACGAGCCCGGCTTCTGGGAGCGCGGCGGCTACAGCATGTACGGCGACCCGTGGAAGGAGCAGCGCTACCGCGACGACGATGACGACGCGGCCAGCGCCGGCAGCATCCGGCTATGAGCAAGGTAACCTGGCAGTTGGGCACGGTGATGCGCATCGTACCCGAAACGCCCCGCATCAAAACCTTTACCCTCAAGCTGCCTAGCTGGGCGCCCCACCTCGCCGGCCAGCACTACGACCTGCGCCTCACTGCCGAGGGCGGCTACCAGGCCGAACGCAGCTACTCCATCGCCTCCCCGCCCGAGCAAGCCGGCGAAATCGCCCTCACCGTGGAGCTTGTGGAGCAGGGCGAAGTATCGGGCTACCTCTTTGAGGGCGTGGCCGTGGGCGACGAGCTGGAGGTGCGCGGCCCCATCGGCGGCTACTTCGTGTGGCGCGGCGAGCCTGGCGCGCCGCCCCTGTTGCTCGTGGGCGGCGGCTCGGGCGTGGTGCCGCTTATGGCCATGCTGCGTCACCGGCAGCGGCTAGGTCTACGCATGCCAGCCGTACTGCTATTTAGCATCCGCACGCCGGAGGAGGTTATCTATCAGGCTGAGCTAGAGGCAATGGCGCAGGCCGACCCCAGCTTCACGCTCCTGCTCGACTATACGCGCCAGGCGCCGCCCGGCTGGGCCGGCTACCAGCGCCGCCTCGACGCGGCCATGCTGGCGGAAGTGGTGCAGCGCTTCGGTGCTACCCAGCCGCAGGCTTTCGTGTGCGGCCCCACGGGCATGGTGGAGAGCGTGGCCAACGGCTTGCAGGCCGCTGGCCTAGCGCCTGAGATGATACTCACTGAGCGCTTTGGGCCGACGGGTAGCTAAGCTGTTTCCTCTACTTCCCAAACGCGAATAAACCGTTTGTCATGCTGACGAAGGAAGCATCTTATCAGATTCGCACGGCTTACGCTGGCGTGATAAGATGCTTCCTTTGTCAGCATGACAAACGGTTTATTCGCGCAGATAGTTGATTTACTGCTAACTACTTACAAAGCAAACCTTACGCATACACGCTCGTCTTCAGCTCCTCGGCCAGGAAGCGGCTGGTGTGGCCTTTGCCGCTCTTGGCTACCTGCTCGGGCGTGCCCTGGGCCACGATGGTGCCGCCGCCCGCGCCGCCCTCGGGGCCGATGTCGATGACGTGGTCGGCCACCTTAATGAGGTCCAGGTTGTGCTCGATGATGAGGACGGTGTTGCCCTTGTCGGCGAGCTTATGCAGCACATCGGACAGGTGGCGAATGTCCTCAAAGTGCAGGCCGGTGGTGGGCTCGTCGAGGATGTAGAAGGTCTTGCCGGTATCCTTTTTGCTGAGCTCAGTAGCCAGCTTCACGCGCTGGGCCTCGCCGCCCGATAGCGTGGTGGCCTGCTGGCCCAGCGTGAGGTAGCCCAGCCCCACATCGGCCAAGGTCTTGATTTTGCGCAGGATGCGCGGCTGAAACTCGAAGAATTCGACCGCTTTTTCCACCGTCATGTCGAGGATGTCGGTGATGGACTTGCCCTTGAAACGTACTTCCAGCGTTTCGCGGTTGTAGCGGCGGCCTTTGCAGGTTTCGCAGGGCACGTGCACGTCGGGCAGGAAATTCATCTCGATGGTGCGGATGCCCGCGCCCTCGCAGGTTTCGCAGCGCCCGCCCT
>Ga0265797_10000929_pt1 | contig 52676 bp, 44 predicted proteins | sample P2T30metagenome_FD_192433 | JGI IMG/M metagenome (GOLD analysis project Ga0265797, IMG submission 192433) | Plant litter microbial communities from East Loma Ridge, Irvine, California - P2 T30 | ecosystem: Environmental > Terrestrial > Plant litter > Unclassified | place: USA: California...
CCAGAGCCGCGAACGTATGGCGCAGCAGCAGGCCAGCATCGAACTGCAGGACAAGGCCATCCAGACCCGAAAAATCGATCCGCCGCCCCCCCGCAAGAAACGCGCGACCATCGTCCCGACTTTTTAACCGCACTTTCCGCGAGTGGAGGCTGACGTGAACACGACAAGAACGAATGTCCTGCTGTCTGCATTGCTGGTCGGGCTGGCCGGCAGCGCCGGCGCCCAGGAAGAGGCCGGCAGCGACCATGGGCCCGGTTATACGCTGAGCCTCAAGGCGTGGAACGCATCATGGGCCACGACGATGGCAGGCCTGTACTCGGGCGTTGCGCCGGCTGGCACGCCGCAGCTGATCGAGGCTCTCGACAGCGTCGACGGCAAACGCAAGACCTCGGTGATTCCCTCCTTTTCCGTGGCAAAGAACGATTTCGTCGTGACGGTCAGCCACGCACGCTACGCCACCGACTTCCTCGCCAGCACCTCGGTGCTGGCCCCCACCGGCGCCAATATCGCCACGTCACGCCGCGACCACATCAAGCGCAAGGAAAGCGATCTCTCGGTCAGCTACTTTGTCGTGCCCGAGCTGGCGGTGAGCCTGGCCTACAAGCACGCCACCGAGGAACGGACCACCTTGCTGGGCCTGGGCGGCGGCTGGATGCCCGCGATCGACAACAAGGCGCGGGCGCTGCTGCTTGGCGTGTCGGCCGTCTACCCGATCCGGGACAACCTGTCCTTTACCGGCCAGGTCGCGTTCGGGCCGGCGCGCATCAAGACCCGCATCGCCAACCCGCCGCAGCCGGAAGCGACCAATCACAGCCGCTATGTGATCAGCGAAATCGGCGTCCGGTATGCGCTGCCCGTCAGAGAGAACGGCTATGTCAGCGATGCCAGCATCGGGCTGGGCTACCGCTCGCAACTGGTGCGGAGCAAGGCGGCGGGACCGGCCGGCGGACAGCGCATCTATCGCGATGAGCGCGAAGGCATCGTGCTGTCGCTGAACGTGTCGATGTGACGGCGGCGGTCCCTGTAAATACTTTGTGGCTTTTCCGGCCACAGCGCGGCGCGGGGGCGCCGCGCGCTCGTATAATGAACCGGCAAGCCGAGACGGGAGCGACGATGGTCACGTATCTGCAGTATGCGACACGTGTGTGGCGCGCAGCCCTGCTCGCGAGCCTCGTTGCGTGTGCGGGCCCGCCACCGAAAAAACCGCCGCCGACGGTGGTTCAGGCGGTCATAACGGTCGCGCCGGATGTCAATCCCGATGCCAGCGGCAGGCCGTCCCCCGTGGTCGTGCGCCTGCTCGAACTGAAAAACCTGGACGCTTTTCAAAGTGCCGACTTCTTTGCGCTGAGCGAACGCGGCAAGGAAACACTGGGCGCGGAACTGTTGGCCAGCGACGAATTCGTGCTGCGGCCCGGGGAACAGCGCCGCATCGAACGGCCTTTGCAGGACGACACCCGCTTTGTCGCGGCCATCGCCGCCTTCCGTGACCTTGACCGCGCGAAATGGCGCACGTCCGTGCCGGTGCGGCTCAACCAGACGATGGCCATCGGCATCGACCTGCGGCTGCGCGAAATCGCAATCGTCGGCAAGTAGCGCCCATCTGCCGGCGCCACGCCGGGCAGCGATGAACGACCGGGAGTGAGATCATGTCGTGGGAAAGCAAGGTCATCTGGTCCGAAGGCATGTTCCTGCAACCCCAGCATTTCCAGCAGCATGACCGCTATCTCGAGCGCCTGATCGAAGCGCGTGCCCGTCCCACCCTGCCTTACGGCTGGGGCTTCTCGACGCTCGAGCTGGACGAAGCGGCGCTGGCCATGGGCAAGATCGTCATCGCGACGGCAAGCGGGCTGCTGCCGGATGGGACGCCGTTCGATTTCCCGTCCACGCACCTGCCGCCGGCCCCGCTCGACATCCCGCCCGACACCCGTGACCGGCTGGTCATGCTGGCCGTGCCGCTGACCCGTCGCGGCGGTCGCGATGCGGAGCTGAACGAGCCCGAGCCCGGCAGCCTGGCGCGCTTCCACGTCGCCAAGGTCGATGTGCCCGACGTGACGGATGCCGGGTCCGCACCCATCCAGGTGGGGCAGCTGCGCCTGCGGCTGCTGCTCGAATCGGAAGCGACGGACGCCTATGCCTGCATCGGCGTGGCGCGCGTCATCGAGCGGCGCGCCGACAACACGCTGCTGCTGGACCGGCAGTACATACCGCCCACACTGGCGACCCGGTGCAGCCGGCCGCTGACGGCCTGTTGCGACGAGCTGCACGGCCTGCTGCACCAGCGCGGCGAGGAACTGGCCGCACAACTGGGCCAGCCAGGGCACGGTGGCGTTGCCGAGATCGCCGACTTCCTGCTGCTGCAGACGGTCAACCGCTACCAGCCGCTGTTTGCCCATCTGTGCCAGGTGGCGCCGCTGCATCCGGAACGGCTGTTTACGGCCATGCTGGCCCTGGCGGGCGACCTGGCCACGTTCAGCCGCGAGAATCGCCGCGTACCGGCATACCGCGAGTACCGGCACGACGACCTGGAGCACTCCTATGCGCCGCTGCTGGCGGACCTGCGCGCGTCCCTGTCGATGGTATTGCACCGAAGTGCGGTGGCGATCCCGCTGCAGGACAAGAAATACGGCGTGCGCATTGCCGTACTGCCCGACCGCACGCTGCTGCACGGGGCCAGCTTCGTGCTGGCGGTGAATGCGCAGATGCCGTCCGAAACGCTGCGGGCACGCTTCCCCGGCCACGTCAAGATCGGTCCCGTGGAGCGGCTGCGCGACCTCGTCAATCTTGCATTGCCCGGCATCGCGCTGCGCTCCATGCCGGTGGCACCGCGCCAGATTCCCTACCATGCCGGCTTCAACTACTTCGAGCTGGAACGCAGCGGCGAACTGTGGGCGCAGCTGGAGCGCTCCGGCGGACTGGCCATGCATATCGCCGGCGATTTCCCGGGCCTCGAGCTGGAATTCTGGGGCATCAAGGAGCCGACATGAGCCAGGACGATCCCTTTGCCGCACCCGACCTCGAACATACCGTCGTCATTCCCACGCCCGGCGGGCGGGCCCGGGCAGCGGCGACCCCGCGCACGTCGTCCGGCATGGGCAGCGCCGCCCTGCCGGCCGAGGAAACGTCCGGCCTGAACCCGCTGGTCGCGGCAGCCAATGCGCTGCTCGATATCGTGCCGTCGCTGCGCGCGACGATCCAGCACCCCGATCCGGCGGGCCTGAAGGAGTTCCTGGCACGCCAGATCCGCCAGTTCGAGGAGAGGGCCAGGGCTGCCAATGTCCCGGCCGACCAGATCATTGCCGCACGCTATGCGCTGTGCACGCTGCTCGACGAAACGGCGGCCTCCACGCCATGGGGCGGGTCGGGCATCTGGGCCAGCGACACGTTGCTGGTGCGCTTCCACAACGAAGCCTGGGGCGGCGAGAAGTTCTTCCAGTTGCTGGCCCGGCTGGCGGAAAAACCCGTCGAACACCGCGACCTGCTGGAGCTGATGTATATCTGCCTGGCGCTGGGCCTGGAGGGCCGTTACCGCGTGCTGGACAACGGCAAGGCCCAACTGGAGGATCTGCGCGAACGGCTCGCGCAGTTGCTGCGCAGGACGCGCGGCGACTATGAGCGCGACCTGTCGGCGCCCTGGCAAGCCGCCGCCGTGCCGCATAAGGCGCTGCTGGCCGCATTGCCGCTGTGGGTGGCGATCGGCCTGCTCGGCTTGCTGCTGCTGGGGGCATTCGCAGGCTTCAGCCATGTCGTCAACGAGGCATCCGACCCCGTCTTTGCGCGTATCCAGGCGCTCGAGACACCGGCCGATCCCGTTGTTGCCGTTGCCGCGCCTGCCCCCGTTCCGGCGACGCAACCGCGCCTGGCAACGTTCCTGCAACCCGATATCGCGGCACGGCGGGTCGAGGTCCGCGACGAACAGGGCCGCAGCATCGTGACCATCCGTGGCGACGGCCTGTTTGCGCCGGGCAGTGCCACCGTCGAACCCGGCTATGTCGACGTGCTGGCCAACATTGCCGCAGCACTGCGGGCCGTTGCCGGTCCCGTCCAGGTGATCGGCTACACGGATGACCAGCCGATCCGGTCGACCCGTTTTCCGTCCAACTGGCATCTGTCGCAGGAGCGCGCGCTGGCCGTCATGGGTCTGCTTGCCGCCGGTGCGCCGGCATCGGGACGCTACAGCGCGGACGGGCTGGCCGCCGCCCACCCCGTCGGCGACAATGCCACCACGGCGGGCCGGGCCCGCAACCGGCGCGTGGAAATCGTGCTGACACCGGCCAGAGCGCCATGAAGAAACTGCTCGCCCTGGTACTGAACCGCCGGCTCGTCAGCGCGCTGGGGCTGGCCGCGATCGCCCTGCTGATCTGGTATGTCGGCCCGCTGATCGCCGTGGCCGGGTACCGGCCGCTGGAACCTTCGCGCACGCGGCTCGTGCTGATCGGCCTTGTCGCCCTGGCTGCCGGCGGCAGAACGCTTGCGCGCACACTGAAGGCCAGGCGCGCCAATGCGAGCCTGATGGACGGCCTGCTGAAAGCGCCGGCGTCCGCCGCCGGCGGCGCCAACGATGTGACGGCCGAAGAACTGGCGCTGCTGCAAAAACGCTTTGAAAGCGCCGTGGCCGTGCTGCGCAAGGCGCGGTTGCACGGGCGTGGCAGTTCGCCCGGCCGCTGGCTGGCGGCGCTGGGACGCCAGTGGGTCTACGAGCTGCCGTGGTACATCCTGATCGGCGCGCCCGGTTCGGGCAAGACGACGGCCCTGGTGCATTCCGGCCTGCAGTTTCCGCTCGGCGAACAGTTCGGGCGGGCGGCGATCCAGGGTGTGGGCGGCACGCGCAACTGCGACTGGTGGTTTACCAACGAGGCTGTGCTGCTCGACACGGCCGGGCGTTACACGACGCAGGAAAGCAATCGCAAGGCGGACAGTGCCGCATGGACGGGCTTTCTTCAGCTGCTGAAGAAATACCGCGCCAGACGCCCGATCAACGGCGTGCTGCTGACCCTCAGTGTGCCCGACCTGCTGCAGCAGACGCCGGACGAGCGCACCGCCCACATTGCCGCGCTGCGCCAGCGCCTGCATGAACTGCACGAAGAACTCGACATCCGCTTCCCGTTGTACGTGCTGGTCACCAAGACCGACCTGCTGGCGGGCTTCATGGACTTCTTTGCAGAGATGGGCAAGGACGAGCGCGCGCAGATCTGGGGCATGACTTTTCCCTACGCCGAGCGCGATGTCGCCGGCGCGCCCGACTTCGCCGCGCAGTTCGCGGCACTGGAGGGCCGCATCAATGCCAGGCTGATCGACCGGATGCAGCAGGAACGCGACACACAAAAGCGCGCACAGATCTATCTTTTTCCGCAACAAGTCGCCACGCTGAAGACCAGCCTGGCCGAATTCGTCGACGCTCTGTTTGCCGACTCGCGCTATACGGAAACGCCGCTGCTGCGCGGCGTCTATTTCACCAGCGGCACGCAGGAAGGCACGCCCATCGACCGGATGATGCACACGCTGGGCCGGGCGCTGCACCTGGACCGCAAGGTCCTGCCGCCGCATACGCCCGGCGGCAAGAGCTTTTTCATCACGCGCCTGCTGAAGGACCTGGTCTTCCAGGAAGCCGGCGTGGCCGGTACCAACCTGCGCCGCGAACGCCGCCGGGCGCTGCTGCAACTGGCACTCCTGACCCTTGCCACGATCCTGGCCATCGGCATGCTGGCCGCCTGGGCGATCAGCTATGCCAACAACCGTGCCTACGTCGCCGCCGTCGAGTCCCGGCTCGATGCGCTCGGCACCCAGGTGGCGGCGTTGCGGCGCGATCGCAGCGCCGACCTTGTCGCACTACTGCCCACTCTGCGCGCGGTGCGCGACCTGGCAACCCCGCCTGCCCCGGCGGCAGCGGACAGCGTGCCCATGTCGATGGGGTTCGGACTGTACCAGGGCGACAAGCTGGCCGGCGCCTCCCGCACGGCCTACCAGGGCCTGCTGCGCAATGTGTTCCTGCCCCGGCTCGACATGCGCGTCCAGCAGCAGCTGCAGGGCGCCGGCACGGGCAACCAGGAGCTGCTGTACGAAGCGCTGAAGGCCTACATCATGCTGCACGACGAACGCCATTTCGATGCCGCGGCCCTGAAAGCCTTCATCACGGCGGACTGGGAAAACACGCTGCCGCGTGACGTGACGGTGGCCCAGCGGCGCGAGCTGGAAGGCCATCTGGACACGCTGCTCGGCGGCGCCCGCGTCACGTCGCCAAGGCCGGCCGACCCGCAGCTTGTCGCCGGCGCGCGCGCCGCCGTGGCCAGCACGCCGTTGGCGGCACGCATCTATAATCGGCTCAAGCGCGCCGGCGTGGGCGCGGACCTGCCGGAATTCACCGTGGCCGGCGCCGCCGGTCCCAGCGCCGTGCTGGTGCTCACCCGCGCCAACAAGCCGCTGACCAGCGGGGTCCCCGGCCTGTACAGCGTCAACGGCTATCGCAACGCTTTCGTCAAGGAGGCCGGACGCGTCACCAACCAGCTGGCCGAAGAGGAAGGCTGGGTACTGGGGCTCGACGAGAAAGACCGCCGCTTCCGCGACCCGGCCCAGCGCGCCAGTCAGCTCGAAGAGGTGCGCCGCCTGTACCTGGAGGACTACGCGCGCATCTGGGGCGCGTTCGTCGACGACATCAAGCTGCTCCGACCGGGCAACCTGCAGCAGAGCATCCAGTCCGCGCGCATCCTGTCGATGCCGGACTCGCCGCTGGCTGCACTGCTGCGTGCCATCGTCAAGGAAGTCACGCTGATCCCGCCTGCACAGGACCAGAGCGCCATCGACAAAGCCGGCGAAAAGGTCAGGAACACGCGCGACGAGCTGATGAAACTGTTCGGCAACGACGGGGACCGGCCGGCCGCCACCACCGCCACGACGGTCGCACCCGAGCACATCGTCGACGACCGCTTTGCCGAACTGCGCCGCCTCGTGACGAGCCCCGGGGCCGGCCAGCCGGCCCCCATCGACGCCACCACCGCCCTGATCAACGAGCTGTACACGCTGCTGACGGCCACCGAGGCCGCACTGAAGGGGGCCAACACGCCGCCGCAAAGCGATGTCCCCACCAAGGTCAAGGCGCAGGGCGGGCTGATGCCGGAGCCGATCCGCTCCATCCTGCTGACCCTGGCCGCGGGCAGTGCCAGCCAGGCGCTGGGTGTGACGCGGGCCAACCTGAACCAGGCCATGCAGGCATCGCTGGGCGAATTCTGCAACAAGGCCATTGCCGGCCGCTACCCGTTTACCCGCGGCAGCGCGCGCGATGTCACGCAGGACGATTTCAGCCGCCTGTTCGCGCCGGGCGGCATGATCGACGACTTCTTCCAGAAGAACCTGGCGCAGTTCGTCAACACGAGCACACGACCCTGGAGCTTCCGCTTCGTGGGCGACGCAACGATGGGCACCACGTCGAATGCGCTGTTGCAGTTCCAGCGTGCACAGGTCATCCGCGAAGTGTTCTTCAGCAAGGGCAGCGCTGCCGGCATGCGCCTCGACCTGAAGCCCGTCATGATGGACGAAGCCATCACGCAGTTCACGCTCGATGTCGATGGCCAGCTGGTCAAGTACAGCCATGGCCCGCAGGTGCCGGCGCAAGTGCAGTGGCCCGGGCCGCGCGGCAGCACACAGGTGCGGCTGCAACTGAGTCCGCCCAGCGCCACGGGCGCATCGGGCCGCACGTTCGAGGGCGCGTGGGCGCTGTTCCGCCTGTTCGACCAGGTGCAGATCGATGCCACCGGCCAGCCTGAGAAATTCATCGCCACCTTCAATATCGAAGGGCGCCGCACGCAGTTCGAAGTGCTGACCAACAGCGTGCGCAATCCGTTCCGGCTGGCCGAACTGGAGCAGTTCCAGTGCCCGGGTGTGCTCTGATGCACGCGCCGGCCCTGATCCCCGGCTGGTATGGGAAGCTGCCCACGCTGGGCGACTTCGCATCGCGCCGCCTGTCGCCGGCATTCATCGGCGTCTGGGATGCCTGGCTGCAGCGCGGCCTGGCCGCCAGTCGGATCACCCTTGCGGAACGCTGGCTGGACGTCTACCTGAACGGCCCGCAGTGGCGCTTCGCGCTGTTGCCCGGGCTGTGCGGCGCGAGCGGCTGGCTGGGAACCGTCATGCCCAGCGTCGACCGCGTCGGCCGCCACTTCCCGCTGACGCTCGCGCTGGAGGTGCCTGCCGGCGCGGACGTGCTGGCGGCATTGACCGGCGCGCCCGACTGGTTCGCGGGGCTGGACCGGGCGGCGCTGGCGTGCCTGGACATCCGCTGCCTGCCGGAGCATCTCGAAGCGCGCCTGGCGGAATTGCCGTTTCCCGCGCGGCCCGGCGACGCCGGCATGGCCGGGCGGCAGCTGGATGCCTGGTGGTCCGGCGCCTCCCCGAACCCGCTGGTGCTGCCATTGCCGGCAACGCTGGCCGTGGCCGACGTGGTCGGCGCCGCGGCATTGACCCGGCTGGCCGACGACGGCGGCGCCGCCAGCCTCTGGTGGCGCGACACGAGTCCCGATGCGCCGGCCCGGCTGATGCTGTTCCATGGACTGCCGCCGGATGCCGCCTTCGCACTGCTGCTGGACGATCGGGACGCCACTGTGCCATGAGCGACCAGCCAGTCCCCGACACCACCGTGCTGCGGCCGGGCGCCCCGCCCGCCGGCAGCGACGACGCCCTTCCTGTCGGCACACGCCTGCACGAATTCGAAATCGTGGGACTGATCGGGGTCGGCGGTTTCGGCATCGTCTACCAGGCGTACGATCACTCGTTGCAGCGCACCGTGGCGCTGAAGGAGTACATGCCCTCGGCGCTGGCGGTGCATACGCCGACGATCCACGTCACGCTGCGGGCCGAGCGTCACGCGGAAACGTTCCAGGCCGGCCTGCGCAGCTTCGTCAACGAGGCCCGTCTGCTGGCCGCGTTCGACCACCCGTCCCTGGTCAAGGTCTACCAGTTCTGGGAGGCCAACGGCACGGCCTACATGGTCATGCCGTTCTACCGCGGGCCCACGCTGAAGCAGGTGCTGCGCGAGCGCGCCACGCCGCCCGATGAAACATGGCTGACGAATTTGCTGGCGGCACTGCTCGACGCCCTCGAACTGCTGCACGGGGAACGCTGCTATCACCGCGATATCGCGCCGGACAATATCCTGATCCTGGCCGACGGCCGGCCGTTGCTGCTTGATTTCGGCGCCGCGCGGCGCGCGATCGCCGGCAAGGCCGACGTCTTCACGGTCATCCTGAAACAGGACTACGCGCCGGTGGAGCAGTATGCCGATATCCCGTCGATGGTGCAGGGCCCATGGACCGATATCTACGCGCTGGGTGCCAATGTCTGCCTCGCCATCACCGGCAAGCCGCCGCCGCCGGCCGTGTCGCGCATGGTCGCCGATCCGCAAGTGCCGCTGGCGCTCCAGGCGGCCGGCCGCTACAGCCCGCGGTTCCTGAACGCGATCGACCAGGCGCTGGCGGTCCGGCCGGACGACCGGCCCCAGTCCGTCGCGCGTCTGCGCACGCTGCTGGGAATCGATGGCCCGGCGACGGGCAGCCAACCCGTCGCAGCGGTCAGCAGGCCCGGTCGGCGCGCTGCGATCGCCGCCGCCGCCACGGTGGGTGTGCTTGCCTTCGCGGCGCTGGTCATTCCGCGCGCGAACAAACCGGTGACATCGCCGGTCGCCGTCGCGGCACCGTTCGACCCGGTGCGCGCGCTGGACGACGTGTTCCAGGCGCGCAATCGCAACCATGCCGTGACGATCTCCATCGAGCAGTCGCAGGTCCGTATCGGCACCGATCCGCTGCGCTTCGCCATCCGTTCCTCGCGCCCCGGTCATGTGTACGTGCTGATGGTGGGGACCGACCGCTCGCAGTTCTGGCTGCTGTTCCCGAACGCGCTGGACCAGGACAACCGGATCGCGGCCGACACGGAACTGGCGCTGCCGCGCGCGACCTGGCGGATGGTGGCCGGCGGCCCGCCAGGGGCCAACCAGTTCCTCGCCATCGTCTCGGACGCGCCAAGGGATTTCAGCGCGGCCGGTCTGAAGCGGCATGGCGCGTTCGGCGCGTTCCCGCTGGCGGAACCGCGCGCCGGTAACGGCACGGTTGCCGGCAAGCCGGTATGCGCCGCCACTGCCCCGCCCTGTTCGGCGGCCTACGGCGCCGCGGTGTTTTCGATTGCCGAGGTCAGATAGCCGTGGTGCCGCGTCGGCAGCAGGCGCCCGCCACCCCGCGCGTGCCACGTCCGGAAAGCGGTCCGGCGGATTATTCCAAGTTGACGATCGTCACGCGGCGGTTTTCCGGCGCCGTGGGCACGCTCTTGTTCAGCAACTCGCGGTCGCCTTTGCCGACGGCCTCCAGGCGGCCGTCATCGATATGGGTATGGCTGACGAGGTAGCTGCGCACCGATTCGGCGCGCGCCTGCGACAGTTGCAGGTTCGCCGCCGGCGCACCGCGCGGATCGGCATGGCCTTCGATGGCGAAGCGGAACGGCGCCAGTTTCGCCGAACTGAGGGCCTGGCCGACCACGCCAAGCGACTGCCTGGCGCGCTGCGTCAGCCGGGCCGAATTGGTCTCGAATGTGATCAGCAGCGAAGCGCTGGCCGGTTTTGCCGCCGGCGTGTCGGGTTCCACGCGGATGCTGCGCGTGCCGACATTCGCGCCGGGCGTCAGCGCTTCGATCAAGGCCGCTTCGGTCACGTCCTGCGGCGCCAGAACCCGGTGTTCCTGGGCCCACAACGGTAACGCCAGCGCCATCAGCAGCGCCATGCCACTTGCGTCTTTCGGTTTCATGTCGGTTCCTTTCCTCTTCACGTCACGGTATATCGGCCAGCACCACGTGCTCGCGGCAGGCGATCACCAGTGCCGAATAATTGTCCTGGTCGTCGCTGCCGTGCGCCACGACCTGGCTTTCCAGTTGGCGCAGCCACGCTTCGGCCGTGGTGGCGCCGGACAGCGCCAGCTCCATCTGCGGTTCGTCGATGTGCTCCCAGAAGCCGTCGGTGCACAGCAGGAAAACGTCGCCGTCCAGCACGGGAAACGTCGCGGCCTCGATGGTCGGCTCGAACGTCACGCCGTCGCCCAGCGCCGCCAGCAACAGGTTGCGTTGCGGCGCCCCACGCAGGTCGCCCGACTGCAGGTAGCCGGCATCGACCATGCTTTGCAACACGCTGTGATCGCGTGTCTGCAGGATGATGCGCTGGCCGCGAAAGCAATACAGCCGCGTATCGCCGATATGGCCCCAGATGGCCGCGCCGTGCTCGGAATCGACGGCCAGGACAACGATGGTGGCCCGCATGCGCGCATACTCCGGCGTCTGCCGCTGCGCGCTGACGATGGCCGCGTTGGCGCGCTGCAGGGCTTCGGCGATGCTGTCGGCGTCGCAGGCCGGCGTCGCCCGAAACCATTCGAGCACCTCCCTGACCGCCAGTTTCGAGGCGATTTCGCCCCCCGTGTGCCCCCCTGCGCCGTCCGACAACACGCAACAGCAGGTATTTTCGTTCGACCAGAAACCGTACGCGTCCTCGTTGACGGGCCGTCCACCGGTTCTGGACAGTACCGAGATCTGCAGCTCCATCATCCGCCTCCCGCGCTAGGGCGCAGCGTCGTTGCCGCCAGCCGCGGCCCGCTCTGCCTGGTTGATCTTGTCCGCCTTGTCTGCGTGATCGGCGTTGTTCGCCTTATTCGCCTTGTCCGCCCTGTCCACCTTGTCCAGCTTGTCCAGCTGCGCCTCGTACGCCTTCAGAAACGCCTTGCCGAACCACGCATGAAAATCGTCCTCGGCTTCGCGCGTGATGTCGGCATACATGTCCGCGTACACGCCCCATAGTTTTGCCTTGCGGTTGGCGGGGAGGATCGTGTCGACAAAGCTCTTGCCGGTAAGCCGGCCTTCCAGCTCGGCCGGATCGAAGCGGCGCAGCACATGGGCCAGCGCGGCGCGCATGCCCGCCATGAACCCGAACTGGTGCGCACGCAGGTCGTCGTAGGCATCCCGCATGGCCGCCAGCGGCGGCATGAAGCCCTGTCCGCGCGGGGCCAGCAGGTGCGCCAGCGCCACCTCCACATTGGGCGAGAATTTGAGCGGATTGTTTTCGCGCGTGACGATCATCGTCATTTCGGCATGCACCTCGCGCTTGACGACAGCGCGCGACAGCAGCAGGTCCAGCGTGCCCTGCGTGGCTTCGCGCAGCAGCTGGCCCATGGCGCCCATCATCTGCGGCGTCAGCTCGCCCTTCATGTCCAGGTCCGGCACGCCAGCACCCTCCAGGAATGCGCGCAGCAGCTCGGCGTTCGCGCCAGGTACGCCATGCGACACAGGCGCCGCGGCTGGGGTGGCCGGCGCCGGCGCCGCGGGCGCCGCCGGCATGCCGGAAGCCGCTTCGCCGGCGCGCGTCTTCTTCATCGGCGACTGCACGACCATCGTCTTGATGCCATCGACCGGCCCGGCCACGGCGCTCCATGACACCACCATATTGGCCCCGTCCGCCGGCGCCGGGACGCGCACGGCCAGCGGTGGCGTGAACGCGCTGTGAATTTCCGGCGCATCGTTGCGCTGGCTGGCGGGGACAGGCTTCGGCGCCGGCATCACGCCGATCGCCACCAGCGGATCGACGGGCGCGGCGTCCGGACCCATGCCGCCGCCGGCGGCCAGCGGGTGGCCGTCAGGGAACGGGTCGTGGCCGGCGCCGGGACTCAGATCGAACAACTGGTTGATGTCGCCGCCGCCCGGCCCCATGTCGTCGGGAAGCAGGGGGGCGCGCGAGCCTTTCACGGGTGCCGGCAGCACTTCGGACAACGCGAAATCTTCGGGGAGCCCGCCGCCTTCAAGCCGGAGCTGGCCGAACAGGTCGAGCGGATCGTCTTTCGGCGCCGTGTCGACGGCGACCGGCACCTGCCGCATCGTCGCGTCGATCGGGTCCGCGCCACGTTGCGCGGGCTGGTCCGCCACCGCCAGCCGGTACGCGCCGATACGCAGCTCGTCGCCATCGGCCAGCGCCGCCTCGTTGCCGTTGCCGAGCGGCTTGCCGTTGACGTGGACGGGCGAGGCGTTGCTGAGGTCACGTATCGCGTAGCGGCCGTCGCGCCACAGGATGCGGGCGTGCGCCCGCGAGACGTAGCGATCCGGATCGGGCAGCACGAGCGCATTGCCTTCGGCGCGCCCGATCACGCCGCCCTGCTCGCCGAATTCGCTGGCAAGGGGCGCCGCCGGAGGCTGCCCGTTGTAAGAGACTGCCCTGATGATCAGCATGAGTGAGGCCACCGTCCCCCTGCATGGCGCCGCCATGCGAATGTCGTCGTGCCGCACGCGGGCGTCGCCGCGTCGTCAGATCGGAACCGTATCCAGTGTAGCAGCCCCACGCTGGCGGCTGCTCCACAGTGAGCGCAAATAAGACACTTCACCACAGCCACGCGCCGACCCCGGCGAACAGCACGGCGACCAGCAGCCAGGTACGGCCGGCGCCCGCCAGCGTTCCGTCGCGTCGCAGTCGCCACAGCGCGGCGACCAGGAACGCAGCGGCCAGCGCGGCCAGAATGACGGGCGCGGACAAAGGCTATCCCGACTGCCCGAGCCAGCGTTCCTGCCGCCATGCGGGCGCGCCCGTCTGGAACAGCCGCGTCCCTGGCTGCAGCAGGCACAGATAGTCAGCAGCGGCGCTGCGCTGGCGCTGCGAGCCGTCCCGCAACACGGCGCGGCAATGCGCTACGGTGGGCGGCTGGCCCAGAAAATAGCGCACGCCTGGCGTGAAGCGGCCGTGGTTCGCCTGCCACCATGCCGCCACCTTGACGGGATCCGGCCAGGGCAGGCCGTCGTCGTCGGCCCCGTCCTCGTCCTCGTGATCCTCGTCCGTCAGCGCCGGCCCGTCCAGATCGAGCCAGTCCAGGTCCGCCCCGGCGATCAGCGTGAACGCCTCGCCCGCCAAGCGGGCCACGGTCGCCTCCTGCATCTGCCGCAGCAGCCACGGAACATAGTACGGGTCGCCTGCCGCGCCAGCCCCGCGGATCGACAGGCGTGTGCCGGCCGAGGTGCGCGCTGCCGCGGTCAGCAGGTGCCTGGCGTCGGCCGGATCGACGAGTGACAGCACAAGGCGCAGCGCATGCGCCTGCTTCGGGCCCGGCTGCATAGCTGCCGCCGTCAGCGGGCCCACGCAAGCGGTTGCCGCGCCCAGCAACGCAGCCGCACGGGCGGCATCGGCACGCACCGGCTCGTCCTGCAGCGCTTGCAGGCACGCCGCCAGCAGGTCGACGCGCCCGCCTTCACCGGCGGCGCGCAGCGCCGCGGCACGCACGCCCGCATCCGCGGCTGCCAGCGCATCGACCAGCGCGGCGCCGGGATCGACGCCGTGCATCGCACAGGCGGCAATGCCCACGCGGCGCCGGAACCCGTGCCCGGAGGCCAGACAGTCGCGCACGATCCCTGTCAGGAACCGCGCCGAAACAAGGTTGAACGCGGCCAGCAGGCCCGTCTCGGCGGCCGGTGTCGCCTCGGCCAGCGCAATCATCCGGTCAAGACAGCTATCGTCGCCGTTGACGAGCGCCAGCAGCGCGACGGCGCACGCCTCGCCGGGCCCGACATCGGCCAGCAGCGCCGCGCACGCCCGTGTGCCGTCCGCTCCCGCCACCGCAAGCGCATCCACATAGGCCGCGATACGGTCATCCAGGCGGCGCAGATGGCGCAGCCGGACGTGCGGCGCATCGACCTGCCCCAGCCGGATCGTGGCGAGGACCGCCAGCTCTTCGGCCTGTTGCTCGACGAGGTGTGCGATGGGGGACCGGGCGGCGTCGCGCATGGTGTCACGCCAGCAGTTGACGCAGCGGCGGTGGAATTGCCGCGTCGTCCAGCTCCGTTGCCACGGGTCGCCATGCCGCGCCATCGCAGCTGACGATGCGCTTGCGTCCGAGCACCAGCAGGTGTTCGCCGTTGCAGGCGAAACCGGTGGCATCGTGAATGTCCGGCAGCGGCAGCAGGACGTCGTTGTCCCAGTCGTAGGTGGCGACGTCCGATCCCATGCGCAGGTACAGCTTGTCCCTGAACTGGCAGGCATCCCAGATCGTGTCCGCCGTGTCCAGCGCGCGGATGTCCCATGTATCGTCGGCCCCGCGCATCAGCGTGCCCGTGCGTCCGCCGATATACGTCGTGCCGTCGCTCGCGCAGCAGACGGCGCTGAGGTGCACGTTTGTCGGCGAGGCGATGGCCTGCCAGCGGTCGTCGCGGCGGCGCCAGATTTCGCCGGACAGCCCGGCGCCATACAAGCGGCCGGCGTCCAGCCCGTCCAGGGCCTCGAAGGCCACGTCGGCACCGTCTTCCCCCGATGCCGCCACGCCCCCGTCGATCGCCTCCCAGCGTCCGCCCGCCAGCCGCCGGTACGCCTGGCGCCGCATGCCGAACGCATACAGCACGCCGTCCACGGCGGCGACGGACCGCACGACCGCCACGGGCCGGCCGTCCTGCCGCTGCAGCCCTTCCCTGCCGCAGCCGTCCGGGCCGACAGTCAACACCTGTCCGCCCCAACCGACGATGGCGGCAAGCGGCGGCGTGCCCACCGCGGTGACCCCGGCGGCCAGCCAGGGCAGGAACGGTTCCTCCGCCACGCAGGCCCACGCGCCGTGGCGCCACACCAGGGGAATCGCATGCTGCTCGCGCTCTTCCGCCAGCGCGTCGTTCATCAGCGTCACGTACAGCGTGCCGTCGCCGGCCAGGCAGCCGTGCAGGATCGAGCATCGGGTCAGAAAATTCACATCGTTCTCCTTTTGGACCGGTTATCCCAGCTTCTGTATCCAGGCGACCGAATCGCCGTACGTGATCGCGCGCACTTCCGTATCGTCCTTGATGCCGCATTTATGGTGGTACTGGTCGATCTGCGCGCGGATGCATTCCTCGTCGCAGTGGGTGAAGGTGCCGCGCACGGAACGCGCGCCGTTTTCGGCGGCGTCCCTGTAGGTCGTCGCCCGCTTGCCGGACAGTGTGCCGCCGGCGCTCAGCGGCAGGTCGGCGACGCCCAGCAGCATGTTCATCTCGCCGCGCCGCGCGCTCAGGCGGCCATGGTCGTCGCTGTAGGCGCCGCCCTTGACGCAGCAGGTCGGCGCCTTGTCCAGGTCATAGGCTTCGCAACCGTCAAGCGAGATACCGCCCTTGCGCGCGCTGGCGAAGGACGACGCTTCGACCAGGTGGTCGCCCGTGTAGCCGGGACAGCAGTTGGGCGAGCCCGAGCCGCCGTACGGCACCAGCTTGCACACCTGCGCCTTCTGGCAGTTGTCGTCGGCGCACTGCGCGGGCCGGTCCTTGCCATGCGCCGCGCAGGCTTCCTTTTCGGCGGCCTTCTGCGGCGCGCACGGATCGTCCGTGTTGCCGGCGGCGTCGATCGCCATGCTGGCGGCAAACGGCCATGGCGGCGTATCGCCCGGCATCGACGCGTGGTTGTTGGTCGTCAGGTCAAGGTGGCGGTCCACGTTCTTGCCTTCGCACTTGACGTTCATCGACCACGAGTTGAAATACACCTTGCCGCGGTTGTTGCTGGTGATGACGCCCTTCTTGGCCGCGCAGCCGGCTTCGTCGCCCGTCGACTTCTTGAAGTACGAGACATTCTTCAGCATGACCTCCTTCCCGGAGATCATCACGGTGCGGCTGCCGTCCGTGGTATCGGCATCGAACGCCGTGTTCGGATACGGGACCGGCACGCCGGGCGGCGTGGCCGGGTTTTCCGGCGGCGTGAAGCAGACGTCCGGCATGGCGCAGACGGTCTTGCCCGAGCCGCTCTTGCAGGCCACCTCGCGGCCGTTGGCATAGATCTTGTTAGCCACGCCCGCTCCCCTGTGCGCGCCATTCCAGCACGAGCGCGACGCGCGCGCCGGCGTCGCCGCCCAGCTGCGCCAGCACGCGTGGCCCGGCACTGTAGCCTTTCAGGCAGGCCATCCTGACGACGCAGATCGCCACCAGCCCGGCCGCGGCGCCCACTTCGCCGACGCAGTCGGCAGGGTGCCACAGGTCGAACGTCGCCCTGCGCTGGCGCAGCAGTCGCAACAGCGCCAGTGCCGCCTCCTTGAAGTAGTACTGCTCGCCCGACATGTCGGAGATGCGGAACGCCACGTCATGCATGGCGCAGCCGGCATCGGCAAGCGCCGCGCGGATGGCCTGGCACAGCCCATCGGCCCGCAGCGGTTCGCCCGACAGCACGTGCGCGGCCTCGTGCCCCACGCCGATGCCCGTACACGCCAGCTGCCCGGCTCCGCCGGCCCGTTCGATCACCAGCGCGGCCGCCGCCTCGCCGGGAATGAAACCGTTGGGGTTCGTGCTGGTATTGAGCCGGCTGCGCGCCTCGTGCCACGCCAGCGTGGCCGCGGACAGCATGCTGTCGGCCGCGACGATCAGCACGCGTGGCGCAGCTCCCGATGCCAGCAGCTCGCGGGCGCGCAGCAGCGCGATGCCGGCGGCGGTGCGGCCCGTGGCCACCACCGCAGAGTGAGGATGCAGCGGCTGTTGCAGCAGCCGCGCCAGCGCGGCCAGGAAGGCGGCATCGTCGTCCACGATGCGGCCCGTGCGCTCCGGTTCGGCAAGGCACAGCAGCAGCGGCGTCGCGCCGATGTCCACGTCGCCATGGTCCTGCACCGCCTGGGCCAGCGCATCGGCCGCCATGCGCAGCAACCTTGGCCGGCCGCGCCACGGCATCTCCAGCGGTACCTCGCAACCCAGGATGCGCTCGCCGGCGGCATCGACGAAATGCGTCTCCTGGAAGTTGTCGATGGCGCAGCGGATGGCGGCGCAGGCGGCCTGGCAGTCCAGGCCCACGCCGGCGACCATGCCCGCACCCGTCACCGCCAGCGCTGGCGCCGCCATGATGCCGCTCATTCCCCCGTCGGCCTGGCCAGCGCGGCCAGCGACGGATACCACGTCTTGCCCATCGTCCGCGCGCGCCACCAGCCGCGCGGCATCCGGCCCGCCAGGACCTGCGGGACCTCGAAGATGTCGCGCCGCAGCACGCGGCTGGCGCGCCAGGTCAGCGTCAGCCACCCCTGGTCGGCGTGGATGGCGATCGTGTCCAGCGTGGCCGCAACCACGTCATGGCCGGCCCGGCGCCGGAAGAATGCCACCGGCACCGTCAGCGCGGGCAGAAGAAAGGACGTGCGGCCCGCCGGCGTGAGGTTGACCAGCGCGACCGGCTCGCCGCCGGCAGGACAGGCGATCTGCTGGTCCGGCGGCGCCGCCTGGTAATAGCGGCCGTCGAAATCGGCGGGCAGGAACGGAAAGGTGTTGTCCACCCAATCCTGGTCATAGGTGCCGGCATACCGGCGCCGCGGCGCCCAGCCGCGCCCGACGGGTCCCAGCGCCATCGGCCGGTAGGCGCCGTCCGGCGCCTCGACGGGACGCTCCAGTTCTTCCGTGTCCGGCAGCGGGCTGCCGTCCACCCATTCGCTGTTCAGGTGCCGGTGAAAGCCCCGGCCGATGGGGTTCGCATCGAAGGCGGCATGGCGCGCGGGGTCGGAATGATGCACGTCCACGCCGCCGAACGCATTGTCGTAGCTGACGGACCGCACGACAAACGGTGCCGGCGCGCTGGCCGAGACGCCGGCCAGCCGGCTTTGCCAGTGGCGTGCGCCGACGACGGCAAACGTCTTGGTCCACCCGCCGACGCGGATCCCCACCGGAACGCGCGTGGCCGGCACGCCGCCGGGCGCGTGGGCGCTGCCCTGCAGCAGGATGTCGCAGCGGTCCTTGTGCGGGGCGAAGTCGACCTCGCCGTACGGGGCCGACAGCCCGGGCGCCCCGGTGAAGGTGTCGGCCATGATGAGCGGCTGCTGCAGTTCATGCCGACGGGCGGCGCCACCGTCCGGCGGCAGGTGGAACGTGCCCTTGACCACCACCACCAGCAGCTCCCGCCCGGACGGCTCCATGCCCAGGGTGTAGCCGGCCGCCATGCCCGTCGCATTGATCAGTTCCACGGTGCCTCCTTCAGTTCAGCTGCACGGAACCGCCCTTGACGCGGTTGACGCCGGACGACCGGCTGAACACGTGCGTGCCCCGGATCGTCACCTTGCCGTCCCGCGTCAGGGTGATGCTGGCCTTGCCGCACCGCAGCACCAGCTCGTCCTGCGCGCCGACGATCAGGCGCGCACCATCCACGTCGGCCTGCACCTGGCCGGGCTGCCCGGCCAGCGGCCAGCCGTCGCGCCCCCGCAGCACGCCCATGATGACGGGCATGCACGGATTGCCGCCGTCGAACATCAGCACCACCTGGCTACCGATATGCGGCCCGTGCAGGTCGACGACCGTCCGCGCGCCCAGCGCCGCCGTGCCGGGCTGGCCGGGAAACAGCACCAGTGGCGTGCGACCGTTCCCGGCGATCGCCACCAGCTCGCCGATGACGATACCCGTCAGCGCCGGCGCGGCCGGTGCGCCGTCCACGCCGCGCAGCAGTTGCGCGACGCCCTCCTGCCCTATCGGATCCCTGCCGCTCATGGTGTCCTCCACCCGTCAGTTCTGCAAAATCTTCTTGCCCTTCATGACGATGTCGCTGTCCGCCTTGACCTTGATCTTCGCGGACCCGTCGATCATGATGTTCTTGCCCTTGATGACGATGCTGCCGTCCTTCTTCATCGTGATGCTGGCGTCGCCGGTGCGGATCGTGACGGAATCGCCGGCGTCGATGACGACGTTCTTGCCCACCTTCAGCGCCTCGTCCTGCGCTACCGACGTCTTCCTGCTCTTTCCGACGTCACAGGTCTGGTTGCCGCCGATGTTTTCGCTCATGTTCAGGCCCACGCTGACGGCCTGCAGGCCGCCGACGGTCACCATCTGCGCAGCCCCCACCGTCACCTCCTGGGCGCCGCCCACCGTGATGGTCTCGTTCACGCCCACCGTGTGCGTGCGTTGCAGCATCACCGTTGCCGTCTCGCTGGCCCCTACGCTGATGCTGCGGTTGGCGCCGATTGCGATCGTCTCGTTGCTGCCCACCGTCTCGCTCCGGTTCACGCCGATGCCGATGGTCTCGTTGATGCCCACCGTTTCGCTGCGATTGGCGCCGATCGCGATGGTTTCGTTGCTGCCCACCGTTTCGCCGCGATTCACACCGATGGCGATGTTCTCGTTGTTGCCAACCGTCTCGGTGCGGTCATGCTTGACGAGCGTCGTCTCGTCGTGGTCGACCGTCTTGCGCCGGTCGTGTCCCACCCAGTGGGTTTCGTCGTTCTCGACTTCGATGTCCTGGTTCTTTTCGGCGTGCAGGAAGACCTGCTCCGCGCCCTTCTTGTCCTCGAAGCGCAGCTCGTTGGCATTGGCCGCCACGCCGCCTTTCGACGAGCGGCTCAGCATCCCGCTTTGCGTCTTGTTGGCCGGCAGCGCGTACGGCGGCATCTGCTCGGCGTTGTAGACGCGGCCCGTGACGATCGGCCGGTCCGGGTCGCCTTCGAGGAAGTCGACGATGACCTCCTGGCCGATGCGCGGGATCGCGACCATGCCCCAGCTCTTGCCGGCCCACGGATGCGACGGCCGGATCCAGCACGAGCTGTTCTCGTTCTTCTTGCCGTAGCGGTCCCAGTGGAACTGAACCTTCACGCGGCCGTAGTTGTCCGTGTAGATCTCGTCGCCGCCGGGGCCGACCACGACCGCCGTCTGCGGCCCCTGCACCAGAGGCTTGGGCGTCGTGCGCCCCGGGCGGAACTGCTGCCGGCTCGACAAGGCTGTAAACGCGCAGCTGTAGCCGACGCCCGCCGTGCCACCGTCCAGCGATTCATAGTCGTTGTGGACGAGGGTGTGCGTGGCGGCCGTCACCAGGTATTCGCGATTCTGGTCGCCGCGCGGGTGGCTTGCCAGCGCGAACAGGTGGCCGACAGCCAGCGCGCGCGCGTTCGTTTCGCCCCGCGCCAGCTCGAAGCGGGCCTGGCATTCGTCGATGCGGCAGCGCACCGACTGGTCGCCCTCCGCCGCCTGCACATAGTTGCCGGGGTAGTCGTAGATCTCGTAATCGGCCAGTGCATGCTTGCGCTGCACCTTTGTCTGTACGGCCAGGTCGACACTTGGCCGCTCGAAATCATAGTCCTCCAGCGCATATCCGCCAGGCTGGATCTCGCGCGTGTAGTGCCACTGGCTGACATAGTCCTGCTCCGGCCGCACCGCCCGCTCCACCGCGATGTAGTCCAGCGACGCGCAGCCGGGCACACTCTCGTGGGCGCCCTGCGCATCCACCAGCATCAGCGTGTGGCGCCCTTCGTCGTGCGCGAAATAGTAGTAGATGCCCTCCTGCTCCATCAGCCGGCTGACGAAATCGAAGTCCGTCTCGCGGTACTGCACGCAGTAATTGCGCTTGCGGTAGGTGTCGGTCAGGCTGTTCTTCACATCGGCCACCGCGTGATCGTCGAACACCTGTGCGATGATTTCCGGCGCCGTCAGGTCCTGGAAGATGCGGCAGTCGGCAGTGCGGGTAAGGAACCACAGCCAGGGGCGTACCGTGGCCCGGTACAGGTGATAGCGGCCCTGCCGCCCCGCCTGCGCGAAGCGCGTCACATAGCCGTTGAAGTGGCGTACGCCATCGTCGTGCAGCCCCAGCTTGATCGTCACGTTCTTGCCGAGGATCTTGTCCAGGTCGATGTCGCCCCGTTCGCTCAGCAGGTCCAGCTCGAACTCGTACAGGCGCGACAGCTCCTCGCTGGCGTGCATGCGCTGCAGCAGCAGCACATCCTCGCCCAGCGGCGTCACGATTTCCATCGTCCGGTGCAACCCGGTCACGCTGTTGTCCATGATCTTTCCTTTGCACTGCGCTCGACGTCCAGCAACAGGTCGTCCGCGTTGGCCGCGTGGGGCTTGATGCCCAGCCATGTGGTCCAGCCCAGGCGGCCGCAGCGCCCCGGACGGGTCGGCGGCACCTGCTCCCGCGCCAGGATCAGGCGGGCGTCCCAATCCAGCTCGTACCCCAGGTAATGACGCACCCACGCCAGCAGCTTCGGCTGCGCCGCGCCACCCGGCAGGAAGCTCTCGTAGCGGGCGAGGTCCATCGGCCCCAGCACCAGGCGGAACTTGTGCTGGCGATCCCACACCCGCGCACCGACGACGGCGCCGGCGCCCAGCGCATGGCCGCGCGCCGCGCGCATGCCGAGCCGCGTACGCTCGCCGCGCGGCAGCGTCATCCAGTGCCCGACAAAGGGCTCGAGGGCGACCTCGACGCGGAAATAGCCCGCCAGCAGCGCCACCAGCCCGTCGCTGTTCTTCACCTGCCTGGCCAGCAGGCCGGAGTAGAACAGGCGGGCGAAGTCCGGCAGCGCGTCACGTTCGCGCAGTGTCGGATCGCCCAGGCCGCACAGCGCGCCCGTGTAGCTGGCGAAGCGGTCCTCGCGCGGCCGGTCCAGGCTGACGGTCGGCTGGGCCTGCGCCCAGGCACGGTAGAACAGCGCCAGGAAGCGGTGATGGAAGATGTCGAGGAAGCTGGCCAGCGTGGCATCGCCCGCATGCAGCAGACGTTCGCGCGCCAGCTCCGTCAAATGCAGCGGCAGCGGCCCGTTGGGACCGAGCAGGCCGAAGAAGCGCACCTGCAGGCGGGGGACCGTGGCGCCGGCGGGTGTGCCGAAGGACGACAGCGTAGCCGGCGCGAATGTCATCGCGGGCTCCTGCGCCAGCCGCACCGGTTCGTCGCCCGGCCGCAGCGCCTGCCCCATGCGCGGCAGATGCGGATGCAGGCACTCGATCCGGCGCATCGTCTGGAAGAAATCGTGACGGTACGGCGCTTCCGTCAGCGTGACAAAGAACGTCAGAGGATCGGCCGGGTCCCGCATCGCGGCCTCCCCTGCAGGATGGTGCCCCGTCCGGCCGCGCTCAGTGCCGTTTCGGTAAAGGCGTTGATGGAGGCATGCCGGGCAAAGAACTCGGCCAGCACGCTGCCGAACAGGAATGCGCTGCCACCCTGGAAGCCCATCTCGTCGACGTCGAGGTCGATGCGGATGCCGCGGCCGAACGCAATCGGTCCCGACCCCTCCAGGCGGCGCACGACAGGCGCCGCCCGTACGCCGCGCAAGGCCTCGATCTGCCGCGCCATGCCGGACTCGCCCGCGGTCGCGTACAGCGTCAGCATCTGGCGCAAGGCCGCCGCCCCTTCCCGCTCGCCGGTATTCATCAACGACAGGTAGTTGAGCGACAGGTGGCTGATGAAGCGCCATGCCGCTGCGCCATCCCAGTTCGGCGCGGCGGGACGTGATGGTCCCTTGATGCAGCGCACGGCAGCCACGGGCGCGGCAATGTCCAGTGAAAAACCCGTCTCCCCCGCGCCGACCGGCATGAGCAGCGGCAGGTCGCGGTTGGTGCACAGCGCGTTGACGGCCAGCTGGCGCAGGTTGCGGCGGTACGGCGCCTCTTTCGTATCCACCAGCGAGATGAACACTTCACTGCCGATGTAGCCGGAGCGGGCCCCGTTGCGCTTCTGTTGTTCCGACAGCAGGCGCGGTTCGCGCGCGGTGGTGAAGTAGGCGCCGCCGGCCGGATCGTCGGCGTGGCACGCCGCATACATGGGCGCGAAGCGCTGCTCGCTTTCCGCGCCGCTGCCGTGACCCACCACGCTGTCGACCTCGTACACTTCGTAATCCATCGGCCGGGCCCGATCGGGCACGACGTGGTATTCGTGGGTGGCGTCGTCGAGATGGATGCGGTCGGCCCGCTTGGGGAACAGGTTGATCGCGGGGGTGCAGAACAGCGCCACGTTGGCCGCGTCCACCACACTTTCCAGCGTCGCGTCGCCGCGCTCGAACAGCAGCACGATCTCCAGCTCGCTGCCCGCATGGCGCCGCAGCGCGCTGCCGATGCCGCACACGTCGACAAACAGGAAGCGCTGGGGAAACGTGAAGTACTCCTGCACCAGCCGATAGCCCTGGAAGCTGCGTAGCGACGGCGGCAGCAGCGCCTCACTGTCGCTGAAACCGGCAGGCCGCACGGCCTCCCGCGGCAAGAAGACATGCCACGGCAGCGGCCGTGCCGGCGGCGCCACCAGCACGCCGGCGCACGCGCCAAGGCACAGCTCGTACAGGCGGCAGGCCACTTCGTCGCCGCCCGACAGGAACAGGCGCAGGTCGTCGAGCGGCAGCTGGCCGAACGCCACGCCGGCTGTCGTGCGCAGGCGCAGCCGCAAGCCGCCCTTGATGCGCAGGCCGCCGGGCAGTGCCGTCAGCGGCAGGTCGGGTGCATACGAAAAATAGCGCGCGTCGGCCACTTCGATGGGCCACAGCGTCACCTCCTGGGCGGTGCGGAACTCGCACGCCACGCCCTCGCCGCCGGGCGTGGCGCGCAATGTGCTGCCGCGGGGAATGGTCACGCCGCGTACCAGATCGGCTTCATCCGGCTGCGGCTGGAAGCGCGCGATCAGCATCGACGGCGTCGGTGCCAGGTAGTTCGGATAGACGATTTCCTGCAGCCGCTGCGTAAAGCGGGGGAACTCCGCGTCCAGCTTGACCTGGATCCGCGCCGCCATGAACCCGACGCCTTCCAGCAGCCGCTCCACATACGGATCGAGCACCTCGGTGCCGTCCATGCCCAGCCGTCCGGCGATCTTGGGAAACTGGCGCGAGAATTCCGTCCCCATCTCGCGCAGATGTTGCAGTTCCTGGTTGTAGTAACGGAGCAGACGGGGATCCATGGCATGTGCTGGCCGGCCGGTAAGGTCAGAGCCCCTTCCAGCGCCGGAACTTGCGGACCGGATTCGTCGTTGCCCAGTAGCCGCTGGCGTAGCTGGCGACATCCACGCCCGTCGAGGTCTGCGCACCGATGAACGTGTGTCGCTGTTCGTCGTAGACGATGCCCACGTGGCCGTTCCAGCAGACGATGTCGCCCGCCACCGGGGTATCCGTGTCGACAAACAGGTCCTCCGTCTGGAATTTCAGCGCGTTCAGGTCGTCGCGCGATGCCAGCCCCTTGGCCGGGAACACCTGATCGAAGACGTTGCGGACAAAGCCGGAGCAATCGATGGACTGCGCGGCGCCGCCCGCCACCGCGTCGATGGGCCGCGCGTTTTTCGACCCGTACGCGTATTTCGTGCCCATCATCAGGCGCGCAAGCTGGACGATCCGCTCGCGGGGCGGCAACCCCATCGTCCGTGACCACAGTTCCGCCAGAGCCGGCGACGTCATGTTCCTCTCCTTCGCAGTGGGGCCGCCGTTCAGGCGCCCTTGCCCAGATCCCTGATTTCCACCGTGCCCGTCTCCAGGTCCACGTCCGTGCGCAGCAGCAGTTCCAGCGGTACGGGCTGCGCCCACAACTGCCCCCGGATACGGATGCTGACCACGTTATGCCGCTCGAGCAGTGCATCCGTCGCCAGCGCCTCGACGTGCAGCGAGGCCGGCGTGATGCGCGGCTCGAAGTCCAGGATGGCCTGGCGGATACTGCGCTCGACCGCCAGCAGGTCGAGCTCGGCCGCGGTACCGCCGGCCAGGGCCGGCAAACCGAAATTAAGCACGGAATGGCTGACCTGCTCGTGAGGCGCCAGGCCTGCCGTGCTGTCGGGCCGCACGCAATTGAACAGCCAGCCAAGATCGCGCAGCACCGCCAGGCGCAGGCCGCTGCGCGTGATCACCTTGGCGTCCGGGGCTTCCTGCCGGCGTTCCGGTTCGTCGTCGATCAGCCGGTCCAGCAGCGCCGGCTGCAGCCGTTCCTGTGGCGTGAGTTCGCCCATCTTGTGTCCTGCCCTGTGACGTCAGAATGCCGCGCCGGCCCTGGTGCCAGCGGGCAGCCTCCCTACATCTTGGCGTTCTCCGCGATATGCCACGCCGCTTCGACCGCGGCTTCGCCGCTGCCATCGCTCTTCTGCGGGAAATACTCATACTTGAACTCGGCGAAATTGAGGCCGATATTTTCCGTCAGGCGGTCCTGGTCGCCGCTGCCGCCCGTCGTGATCGACGACACCAGCACTTCCTTCAGTGTCAGCTTGACGTATTCCAGCGGCGAATCGCCACCGGCCTTGCGCACGACCAGCTGCGCCTCCTTGTAGTGCTTGCCGGCGCAGGCGGCCATCACCAGGTTGGGCGACGCCTTGTCCACATACTTGGTCAGCGACAGATCCTGGACATTGGCCCGGCCCGCGCCGCCGCCGCCGCCCACGTGCATCGTGCCCGACTGGGTCAATCCCCAGCCCCACGCCAGCACATCGATCTCGTCTTTGTGCTTGCTGTCCCGCGACTCGCCCTTGACATCGTCCAGCTTTAGAAAAATATCGACAGCCATGATTCTCTCCTGTGATTTGCACTTTCAGAACACCATCAACGCCATCGGCCGGCCCGCTCAGGCACCCTTCACCGACGGCAGCTTTGATACCAGACTCAATGACACGGTCAGCCCCTCCAGCTGGTAGTGCGGACGGAGCGAGAATTTCGATGTGTAGTAGCCAGGGTTGCCTTCGACCTCCTGCACCACCACTTCAGCGGCCGCCAGCGGCTTTCTCGACTTGGTCAGCTCCGTCGAATGGGTGGGATCGCCATCGACGTACTGCAGGATCCACTTCTGCAGCCAGCGCTGCATGTCGTCGCGCTCCTTGAACGTGCCGACCTTGTCGCGCACGATGCACTTCAGGTAGTGGGCGAAACGGCAGCAGGCGAACAGGTACGGCAGGCGTGCGGCCAGCCGGGCGTTGGCCGTGGCATCCGCATCTTCATATTCGAAGGGCTTCTGCAGCGACTGCGCACCGATGAACGCGGCAAAGTCGGAGTTCTTGCGGTGCACGAGCGGCATGAAGCCGTTCTTGGCCAGTTCCGCCTCGCGCCGGTCGCTGATGGCGATCTCCGTCGGGCACTTCATGTCGACGCCGCCGTCGTCGGTGGGGAACGTATGGGCCGGCAGGCCTTCCACCGCGCCGCCCGCTTCGATGCCGCGGATGCGCGAGCACCAGCCATACAGCTTGAAGGAACGGTTGATATTGGTCGCCATCGCGTAGGCGGCGTTCGACCACGTGTATTTGCCGTGATCCGCGGCGCCCGTCTCCTCCTCGAAATCGAACTCGTCGACCGGTGCCGTCTTCGCGCCATACGGCAGCCGGGACAGGAAGCGCGGCATGGCCAGGCCGATATAGCGCGCGTCTTCCGATTCCCGCAGCGTACGCCAGGATGCGTACGACGGCGTGGCGAAGATCTTGGTCAGGTCGCGCGGGTTGGCCAGCTCCTGCCACGAATCCATCTGCATGACGTTGGGCGATGCGCCGGCAATGAACGGGGCGTGCGCCGCCGCCGAGATCTTGGCCATTTCACCCAGCAGCTCCACGTCCGGCGGGCTGTGGTCGAACGCATAGTCGCCCACCAGGCAGCCGAACGGCTCGCCGCCCAGCACACCGTATTCCTCTTCGTAGACCTTCTTGAACAGGGGGCCCTGGTCCCACGCCAGACCCTTGTGGTCCTTCAGCGTCTTGCCCAGGTCCTTCTTGGAGATATCCATCACGCGGATCTTCAGCATCTCGTCGGTTTCCGTATTGTTGACGAGGTAGTGCAGGCCGCGCCACGTGCCTTCCAGCGTCTGCAGATCGCCGTGGTGCAGGATCAGGTTGAGCTGCTCCGTCAGCTTCTTGTCCAGCTGCGCCACCAGCTGCTCGATCGCTTTCAGCGCGTCATCGCTGACGAGCGTGGTCTGCGACAGCGCCATTTCCGCCAGCGTGCGCACGGCATGCTCGACCGCTTGCGTATCCTTCTGGCTCTTGGGGCGGAAGTCCTTCTGCAGCAGGGACGAGAAGTCCGCCCCTTCCAGCGTCACGCCGGCGAATTGCGGGACGAGTTGTTCGGTTTCTGCCATGATGTGCGGCTCCTGTTGGGTGATGGCGGCTAGGTGGGCGTACCGTCTGCAAGCTGCGCGCCCGCGGCGGTTTCCGGCTCGGCCGGTTTCGGGCTGGCGACAAGCGATTGCAGCAGCGCCGGATCCTTCAGCACCTTCGCGATCAGCTCCTCGGCCTTGGTCTTGCCGTCCATGAATGTCATCAGGTTCGACAGTTGCTGGCGCGCTTCCAGCAGCTCGCGCAACCCTTCCGTCTTACGGGCTATCGCACCGGGCGAAAAGTCGGCCAGGCTCTCGAACGTGATGTCCACGCTGATATTGCCTTCGCCCGTCAGTGCATTGGGAACCTGGAACGCCGCGCGCGGGCCGATCGACTTCATCCAGCTGTTGAAGTTGTCGACATCGACTTCCTTGAATTTGCGCTCGGCCACGGCCGGCAGCGGCGCTTTCGGCTTGCCCGACAGGTCGGCCATGACGCCCATGATGAACGGCAGCTGCATCTTTTTCTCCGCGCCGTACAGCTCGACGTCGTATTCGATCTGGACCCGCGGCGCCCGGTTACGCGCAATGAATTTCTGGCTGCTGTCGGCTGGCATGATCAATTCCCTTCAGAGAGGACGACGGCCCTGCGGGCACGTCGTCAGGTTTTTTTCTTCAGTCCCGTGATTTCCTCGAACCGGTTCAGTGTGTCCGGCGCGAGGTCCTGGATGATGTCGACAAAGCTCTTGTTCAGCAGGCGCTGGGCGCGGCGCATGAACAGCGGGCCCGGATTGGTGGGCTCGGTGCGTTCGAAAAACTGGCAGACCGCTTCCAGCAGCCGCACCGCCTCGTCGCGGTCACGGATATCGCCGTGGCTCGCGGCGGGCATCGCGGTCCCGGACGCCGGTCCGTTCGCATCGGCCGTCGCGGGCACGGCTTCGCACAGCGACAGCACCGACTTCAGCATGTCGGACAACTCGGCAAGACTGAGCGCGAGGCGCGGATCGTCCCTGGCGAGCAGCAGCGCCTGGATGGCCTGGACATGCATACTGCTCTCGCCCAGGGCCGCGGGCAGCTCCGGACCCTTTTCCGTGGCGATCCTGATGGCGGCCGTGAGTTCGGCGATGCTGCGCGGGACGATGCCCTCGGCCGGCTTCAGCTTGCCCAGCCCGACCAGCACGTCGCGCACGGTGACGCGCCCCAACGGGCCCGTGACAAGCGTGGCATTGCGCACGTCACGCACCAGACCGTCGCTGTGCGCCAGCGGCGCCAGCGCGTTGACTCGCGCGGCAGGGTCGCAGGTACCGTCGGCGCCGATGTCCAGCGGCGGGTTGACGGTATCCCAGCAGCGCGCCAGCAGCGCGTGGATCAGGCCCATGCCGGCGGCCAGGCCGGCGATGTGGCCGGTGCGGACCAGCGCGCGTGTCAGCAGCACGGCGACGCGCAGGTCCTTGGTGATCGTGAACAGTTCGACGGCGCGGTCGCGCACGGCCGCCCAGTCCGGTTCTTCAAGGGGAGCGGTCTTGTCGCCGAGGCGCTGTCCGCCTTTCGGGGCAGCCATATGCTCGAGCTCGCTAACCTGCTCGTATTCCACATACGGCCCGCACGGCGGGCCACCGGGGATCTCGGCAAGCAACCTGTCCACATCAAGCACAAAGATCTCCTTTGCTTGACCAGCATGTCCACGAGGTTGCACCTGTTAGCTACTTACGCGCCGCGCTGTGTGCCCGGCACGGCCGCTTCTGTCGGCGGCCATCGATGCGCGCGAAGGACGGCGCCTTCGCGAGGAACGGTCATGGAAAACGCCAAAGAGTGGTTTTCCGCGGGCGCCGCGGCCAGTCCCTGCAACCGCGGCGCCATCCGTCTTGCGCAATGATAGGACCGCCTGGGAAACGCGGTTGTCTTTAATTGTCATCAACCGCAGGAGTGTGGACTTTTTGCACCAACCGCCCCCGATATCGCTTTGGCACGGCCATCGGCGTATGATCGACGGGGCATGTCCGTCGCCCGCGTGCACGACACCTCGGCGACACCGCTTCGACAACTTCTTCGACACCTCTTTGAGTTGGCCTCATCATGACCGGACCGCACAGTACTGACAGCGACCGGACTTCGGTCGCGACGCGGCGGGTGTCGTCGAACGCCCTGCCCGTCGGCACGCGTCTGGGGGAGTTCGAGATCACGGGCGTCATCGGCCAGGGCGGCTTCGGCATCGTCTATCTGGCCCGGGACCACTCGCTGGGACGCGACGTGGCGCTGAAGGAATACATGCCGGCCGCCTTCGCGGGCAGGGAGGATCACCACGTCACGATCCTGTCGGAGAATTACGCGGAAACGTTCATGCTGGGCTTGCAGAGCTTCGTCAAGGAAGCGCAACTGCTGGCCAAGTTCGATCACTCGTCGCTCGTCAAGGTCTACCGCTTCTGGGAAGCCAACGGCACCGGCTACATGGCGATGCCGTTCTACGACGCGCCCACGCTGAAGCAGATGCTCAAGGGCGACTACCGCAGCTGGGCCGACGAAGCCTGGCTGAAGAGCTTTCTGAGCGACGTGCTGGATGCGCTGCAGGTCCTGCACAGCAAGCAGTGCTACCACCGCGATATTGCGCCCGACAATATCCTGATGCTGGACCACAGCAAGCCCGTGCTGCTCGACTTCGGTGCCGCGCGGCGCGTGATCGGCGACATGACGCAGGCGCTGACGGTGATCCTGAAGCCGGGCTTCGCGCCGATCGAACAGTATGGCGAGATGACCAATGTCAGCCAAGGTCCGTGGACGGACCTGTATGCGCTGGCCGCCGTTGTCTACTTTGTCATCACGGGCAAGGTGCCGCCGGCGGCGATGTCGCGTCTCGTCTCCGACTCGCTGGTGCCGCTGGCCCAGTGCGCGACCGACCGTTTCAGCCTGCCGTTCCTGCAGGCGCTCGATGCCGCGCTCAACCTGCGCCCCGAGCAGCGACCGCAAAGCGTCGCCGAATTCCGCGCCATGCTGGGACTGCCGCCGCCGCCCGTGCCGGTGCCGCGGCCGGCCGTGACGCCGGCGCCCGCCGCCGGGGGGGAAGCGCCGGCCACCACGCCAACGCCCGCATCGGTGCCACGGCCAACCGTGCCCACGTCGCGCACTGCCGCGTCGCCGCCGGTCGACGATCTCGAGGTGACGGTGATGCCGCCACCGTTGCTGCCGCCGGCGCCGGAGCCGGCGCCGCCGCAGCCGTTCCGGCCACGTCGTACCGTCATGCTGGCGGGCGGCATCGCGCTGGCAGCCGTCGCCGCGGTCCTGCTGTGGCGCCGTGCGCCGGAGCCCGCGCCCCCGCGGCCGCCCGTCGCTGCGCCCGCCTTACCTGCGCGCGTCGTGCAGGCCGCGCCGGCCGTACCCGCGCCGGCGACCTGTCCGCTCAGCTTTGCCGACGGCACGCCCGCCTGCCCGGTGATGGTGGCCGTCGCCGGCGGCCAGTACCGGCTGGGCGCGATGCCCAACGACCCGGGCGCCGCGGCGGAGGAATTTGGCGGCAGCGTCGTCACCCTCGCGCCCTACCGGCTGGCGGCGACGGAACTGACGCGGCGCGAATGGCAGTTGTGCGTCGACGACGGTGCCTGCCCGGCGGCCGGCAACGCGGCGGGCGACGAAGGCAAGTTGCCCGTCACGAACGTCAGCTGGGATGCGGTCGGCCAGTACCTCGGCTGGCTGTCCGTCAAGACGGGCGAGCGCTACCGGCTGCCCACGGAAGCGGAGTGGGAGTTTGCCGCGCGTGGCACGGGTGCCGTGCACGTCTTCCCGTGGGGCGACGAGATCGGCGCCGGCAATGCCCACTGCGGCCAGTGCGCCAGTCCGCTCCCCATCAGCGGGCCCGTGCCGGTGGCCAGCTTCAAGGATCGCGGCGGCCTGTACGACATGACCGGCAATGTCTACGAATGGGTCGAGGATTGCTGGTACGGCAGCCATGCGGACGTGCCCACGAAGCCGGAGCCGAAAGAGCTGGCAGGGTGTTCCCGGCGTGTCCAGAAAGGGGGTGCGTTCGACTCCCCCGAGGCCGACGTCCGTCCCATCGCGCGCACCTGGGGCGACCGCGCGCAAGGCGATGCACGGGTGGGCTTCCGCCTCGCGCGCTGACAATCACCGCCCCGGTACCGGAAAGGGTCGCCATGAAATCCGTCCACTTCGCAACGCTGACCGCGTGCGTCGGCATTCTCGCCGGCTGCGCGACGACCGAATCGCAGGCGCCACCGCCGCCGCCGCGAGCGCCGGCGCCCCCGCGCTCGATCGACACCGGGCCGCCACCGCCACCGCCGCTACCGCTGCCGCCGACCGCGCCACCGGCGCCCACCTTCCCTACCGCATCCGGCAAGGAACTGGCCGACGAGGCACGGCGCCTGACAGGCATGCAGAAGAAATACTTCACCGTCTTCAAGATCGACGAGGCCGGATCGGGCCTGAAAGCGCGCGACAACGCCATCGGCGTGTTCGACCTGCGGCGGCCACCGCGCGGCGACCGGCTGCGCCTCGTCGTGACGCAGGCCTCGTCGAAGCCCGCCAGGCTGACGGTGGGCACGTACAACGTGGCGCTCGACACGGTCATCGACTTCGTCGAGACGCAGACATGCCGCTCGGCCGCGTGCGCGGGCAAGCAGCAGAAGTTCGTCCGTTCGCTGAAGAGGGTCTACAAGATCGGCCTGTCGCCGCGCAACGAGTATTACGGCGGCCAGGACATCTCGCTGGCCACGCCCGGCACCCCGGGCAACTACCGCAGCGCCTATTCGGATGTGGTGGTGACGGTGCGGCGGATCAGCGTGACGCCGCAAGGCGGCTAACCCGCGACAGGCCGGGCGGCATGCAGCCGCGTCATCGCCACCGTTGATATGACGACCGGCACGGCGGCCGCCACGAACAGCGCCGCATTGCTCCACTGCAGGCCGATCAGCTGGCCGCCGACGACAGGCCCGATGACGGACCCGATGCGTCCCACGCCGAGCGCCCAGCCGATGCCGGTCGAGCGCAGCGACGTCGGGTAATACGTGCCGGCCAGCGCATTCAGCGCGGGCTGGCCGCCGACGATGCAAAAACCCGCCACGACCACCACCGCGACCAGCAGCGGCAGCATGGTCGCCACGCTGCCGATCGCCGCCACGGACACGGAAGCGCACAGGAAGCAGGCGATCAGCACCCTGGTGAAGCCGAAGCGGTTGATGAACAGGCCCAGGCTCAAAGTGCCAATGATGCCGCCCACCTGCAGCGCGGTCCCGGCCAGGACCGCCGTGCTGGTGCTGTAACCGATCTCCTTCAACAACGTGGGCAGCCAGTTGGACAGGAAGTACAGGTTGATCAGGTTCATGAAGCTGGTCAGCCACAGCAACAGCGTGACCTTGGTGCGTCCTGCGCGGAACAGTTCGGCCACCGGCGTACCCCGGCCCTGCGGCTCGGCCACGACGATGGCCGCATCCTGGTCGATCGCCAGCGCCGGATCGATTTTGCGCAGCCAGCGCACGATGGCCGCGCGCGGGCGCCGCGTCAGCACCATGAACTGCACGGATTCCGGCAGCCAGATCGTCATCAGCAGCGCCAGCACGGCCGGCACGATGCCGCCGACCCAGAACACCGCTTCCCAGCCATACGCGGGAATCAGCGCGGCGCTGGCGAAGCCGCCCAGTGCCGCGCCCAGCGTAAAGCCGCACGAGATCAGCATCATGCGGAACACGCGCGATTTACCGGGGCTGTATTCGCCCACCAGCGCCATCGCGTTCGGCATGATGCTGCCCAGACCAAGGCCCGTCACGAAGCGCAGCACCAGCAGCGTGCGCAGGTCGTGCACCTGCGTGGTCGCCAGCATGCAGGCGGCGAAAAAGAACGTGGAGAGTATCAGCACGGGACGCCGGCCGACACGGTCCGCCAGCGGCGTCAGGATCATGGATCCCAGCAGCATCCCCAGCAGGCCGGCGCCGAAGACGGGGCCCAGCGCAGCCTTGTCGATGCCCCATTGCTGGACGATGGCCGGGGCGACATAGCCCATGGCCTGGGCATCGAAGCCGTCGATGATCAGGCACAGGCCGCACAGCGCCAGCAGCCCGACCTGGAAGGCGGACATGGTGCCCCGTTCAACGATCTGTTCGACGTGGATGGTGGATGGCTGCATCGGGTGTCTCCGTATTTTTATGCTCGCCCAACTATAGGATAAAGCCGGCGGCACGCGAACCGCGGCGCGTGAATAGGCTGTATTGACGAGGTAAATGGCATGGCGCGCCGACCAGCCGTGCGACCGGCATTCGCGCAAACCCGCAGTATGTCGGCAATGACGACCGACTGACCATGAAAGGAAATACCAATGAAGGGATCGAGCCGACGTATCGTGATTATCGGTGCATCGAGCGGCATTGGCGCCGCCACCGCGCTGGCCTTTGCCCGCCAGGGCTGCCATCTGGTGCTGGGCGCCCGTGGCAGGGAGGGACTGGAAGATATCGCGCGCCAGTGCCGCGCCGCCGGCGGCCATGCCGAGATCGGGCTGGTCGATGCGACGGATGCGGCGGCCGTTGCGACGTTCGCGGCCGAGGCCCGCGCGGCGCTGGGCGGCATCGACCTGTGGTTCAGCGACGTGGGCATCGGCGTGGTCGGTAAATATGTCGACGTGCCGATCGCCGACCACCAGCGCGTGATCGAATCCAATCTCCTCAGCCATATGAACGACGCCCACGCCGTGATGCCGATCTTTGTCGAGCAGGGTTACGGCACGTGGATCAACATGATTTCGGTGGGCGGTTTCGTCACGACGCCTTACGCGGCGGCCTATTCGGCCAGCAAGTTCGGCCTGCGCGGCTTCAGCGAGGCGCTGCGGGCGGAACTGAACGACTATCCCGACATCCACGTCTGCGACGTCTATCCGACGTTCGTCGACACGCCTGCCGTCTACCACGCGGGCAATTACACGGGCCAGCCGCTGACCTATCCGCCCGGCGCGCTGGCGCCGGAAACGGTGGCCGATGCCATCGTCCGGCTGGCGCGGCGCCCGCGCGACACCACCGTGATCGGCATGCCGGCAACGCTGCTGAAACTGAGCCAGTTCGCCAATCCCGTCACGACGGCGCTGATGAACCGCTTCATGAACGCGTGGTCGAACAAACCGGCGCAGGTGCCCATCACGACGGGGACGATGCACGCGCCGTCCACGGGCGTCAGCGGGATCCACGGCGGCCAACGACGCACCTCACGTGGTGGCGGCAACACCGCGCTGGTGATCGGCGCGGCCGTTGCCGCCGCCGCGATCGGCATTCACCTGTCGCGGCGGGACTCCTGACCGCTGAGTTTAAACACTACTTCGTCCAGACCGCGTAGTTGTTGCCGGACGTCTGCAGCGTCCAGCCGCTGCCGGGGCTCCAGCTGTTCGGACCGATCTTCACCGCCAGTTGGCGCGACGTGCCGGTGACGATGGCCGCGTACAGGCCCTGCGTCGCCTGCTGGATGGCGACCGCCGACGTGGAGGTCACGCCGGCGGCCTTGCGGGCGTTGATCAACGCGCCGATCGGCGCCTTCAGGCCCCAGTCGTACACGTGCGGGTAGAACACCGTGGGGATGCCGGGGTGGCTGAGGATATACGCATACCCTTCCATCACCTTGCCGCACGGCGCGGCCCACAGTCCCTGGCCCGTGCCGCAGCTTTCGGCATGGCCCGTATCGTGGTTGTCGACAAACGTTACCGACATCGCCGGCCACCAGCCGATGGCGCCTTGCGGCTTGCCGTCGCTGCCCTTCAGGCGCCAGTAGTTGCCGTTGGCCAGAGCGTCGTTGAGGATGCCTTTTGTCGTGAAGTCGAACGCGCCGCACGAATTGGCCGTGCCGTTGATCCAGTCCATCAGCGCCTGGCGGTTGGCGTTCATGTTGTTCAGGTCAAAATCCGGCCACAGCTCGCCCACGCAGAAGTCCGGTGCAAACGCATTGGCGTACTTCGCGGCATAGGTGGGGCTGAACCCCTTGACGTAGTCGAAGCGCAGGCCCGTGAACCCCACCGGTTTGACCGTGTAGTTCAGCCAGTTGATGATGCCGTTCTGCGTTTCGCCGACATTCGTGTGATCGAGATCGCGTCCGCCGGAAAAGCCCGGCCCCGTGTCGGCGTTGCCCAGGCCGCAATTGCACTCGTCGTTGTTGACGATCGTGTGCAGGCCCCAGTTCGGGCTCGTGAAGTCCGACCATCCCGTCGAGCCGACGCGGTGGTTGACGACGATGTCGGCCACCGACTGGATGCCCTTCTCTTTCAACGCGCGCACCGCTTCATACAGGTCGGACGAGCTGCCATAGGCGGAATCGAGCACGTCCAGCTTGCGCGGCAGGTAGCCCTCTTTCGCGGCCGAATCCGACGGCGGCGGGAACCACACGTGCGTGATGCCCAGCGCGGCGAGATCGCCGGCGTTGCCGCGCAGCGTGTTGTACCAGCCCGGATGGCTGGCCGAGTTCCAGTGGAAGCCCTGCAGCAGGATGGCCTTGCTGGCGCCGGCCTGTTGCGTGGGAGTGGCGGCGCTCGCCTGCGACGCGAGCGAGAGGATGCCTGCCGCGAGCGCGGCAATCGTGGTTTTTTTCATATTGTCTCCAAGGTTTTTCGATGACCCGACGCTTCGCTGTTGCCGCGTCGGAAGTAGTCAGACTACTCATCGGGGCACTCTGTTGGTCGAGTTACGCCCGCGATGTGCAGATTCTTGGGGATCGATGAATGTATGTCAACTACATTTCAATTGGACGTATGTAGTTTCGATACACTGTCAGGATTGTCAGCTGGTAGATGTCCGCGATGGCATCGCCGTCGGAGACGAGGTACCGGGCTACGACGCTTCAGCGCGGCGGCAACAGATGCCGGAAGGTCGGCTCGATGCCCTTCGCGTGCAGGTGCCGCACGATATCCTCCAGCGTGGCATCCTTTAACAGCAGCCCCGGCGCGGCATCGCTGGCGACAGGCGCAGGCGCCGCCGCGGCCGGCTCAGGGGCGGGTTGCAGCAGGCCCAGCGCATGCTCCAGCTGCGAGCTGTCGATGCTTTCCAGCCCCTGCAGGAACGCCGCCTGCGCCGCTGCCGGGGGCGTCATGTCCAGTGCCGGCTCGTCGGCGAACGACGCGCCCATGCCGGGATGGACGAAGGCTGCCCACTTGCCGGTGGCGCCGTTGCGGCACGGCGGCAGCTCGACCGGCGCCACGCCGCCCGCCGGCATAACCACATCCGGACAGTAACCGGCACACAGCAACTCGACGAAGCGCTGCGCCGTCGCAACCGGCACAGGCTGCGCCATCGAGAGCCACAGCCGGTAGCCGGTGGCACCGTCGATGCTGACGGCCGGCGCGGGCAAGCCCAGCTCGCCCTGCAGCACATTCGCCACTTCGCACAGCTTCTCCCACGCAGCGGTGCCGCCACCGTGCGCGCGGCCATCGAACGGCAGCACGATGGCGCGCACGGCGCCGTCCCGCGCAAGGTCGAACACCCGCGTGGCGCGCCCGTCCAGATGCTGCTCCAGCTCTTGCGGCGAGGCCGCGTCCTGCGGCAGGTACAGGCGGATCAGTTGCGCTATCAGCTCATGCATGTTGTTCTCCGTTTGCCGCCGCGCGGTGCGCGGCGGTTGAGTTTTTTCGCGACACGCATTATCGCCGGGATTGCGTTCGCGGGCACCCGTACGATTTCCCTGGAAGCCGCCCATACACCAGACAGCGGCGTAGCAGTAATACAACGCGGTGTTGATACCGAAACAATCTTATGGAAATGCGGTAGTAATATTACATCCGAGACAACCGGACGGCGTTGCAGCGGCGCGCTCTACGGCATTCTCTCCAATAACAATCAGGAGACACTATGGTCATCGGAAGTAGTTTGACTTCAAGGCTGGGGCTTGCGCTCGCCTGCGCGGGCTTCCTGGCAAGCTGCGGTGCGGGTGGCGCCGACGAAACGCCGGCGTCCGCCAGCGCGGTGCGGCTGGGCGGCGCGGTCAGTGCCGCGGCGGCACCCGTCGCGCCCGGCAGCATCCGCATGCATTTCCACCGCACGCAGAACGACGAGGCGCAATGGGGCGTGTACTCGTGGGACGGCCCGCGCCAGCCCAGCGTGACGTGGATTGTGGACCGCTTCATGTTCGCCAGCCGCGACGCGTTCGGCGGCTACGTCGATATCCCGCTGGCCGCCGGCAAGACGGCCATCTCGTTCCTGGTCACGGACGGCAACGGCGCCAAGAACTGCGGCAGCGACCAGCAGGCGGCGCTCAACGGCGACGTTGCCACGGCCGGCCAGGAGGTGTGGATGCTGGAAGGCGACTGCACGGTGTACGCCAGCCCGCCCGCCCCCACCTACGGCAACCTGGCCAGCGCCAGCGCGCATTGGCTGTCCGCCACGACGCTGGCCTGGCCCGGCGCGCCGGCCGGCGCCACCTATAAACTGTATTACGCGGCGGGCGGCGGCATGACGGCCAGCCCTGACGCCCAGCGCGGACTGGTCGGCGCGGACGGCAGCGTCGCATTGCAGGCCGCCGCGCTGCCGGAAGCAATCCGGCAAAAATACCCGCACCTGTCCAGCGCCACGGGACTGCGCATGACGGAGGCCGACGCGGCCAAGCTGGCCGGGTTTGTCAGCGGCCAGTTCGCCATCGCGCAATTCGGCGCGGACGGCCAGCTGGTGCAGGCGACGTCCCTGCAGGGAGCCGGCATGCTGGACGACGTCTTTGCGGCGCGCGCCAGCCGCGAGCAGCTGGGCCTGAGCTTCGACGGCGCGGGCGTGCCGACGTTCCGCGTCTGGGCGCCGACGGCAAAGTCGGTCCGGCTCAACGTTTACAGCGCGGCCAGCGGCGGCAAGACGGATGCGGTGCCGATGACGCGCGACGCGGCCAGCGGCATCTGGCACTACACGGCGCGCAACGCCTCGTGGACCAACCGCGCCTACTACACCTACACGGTGCAGGTGCTGTCGCGCTGGGCCAACAACACGCTGGTGACGAACACGGTGACGGACCCGTACTCCGTCAGCGTCTCCGCCAACAGCCAGCGCAGTTTCGTGGCCAACCTGGACAGCCCGCAACTGAAGCCCGCCGGCTGGGACGACCAGCGCATCCCGCGCCTGGACGCACCCACCGACATCGCCCTGTACGAGCTGCACATCCGCGACTTCTCGGCGACCGACAGCACGGTGCCGCCGGCCCACCGCGGCAAATACCTGGCGTTCACGGACACGGAATCGGCACCGATGCAGCACCTGAAGTCGCTGCAGAAGGCGGGCCTGACGCATGTGCACCTGCTGCCCGCGTTCGACTTCGCCAGCGTCAACGAGGCCGGCTGCACCACGCCCGTCATTCCCGGCGGCGCGCCCGACGGGACGGCGCAGCAAGCCGCCGTGGCGGCCACGCGCGACAGCGACTGCTTCAACTGGGGCTACGATCCGGTTCACTACAACACGCCGGAAGGCAGCTACGCAACGACGGCCAGCGACGCCGCCGTACGCGTACGCGAGTTCCGCGCGATGGTGCAGGCGCTGCACGAGGCTGGGCTGCGCGTGACGATGGACGTCGTCTACAACCACACCAGCGCCGCACAGCAGGACCCGCTGTCGATCCTGGACCGCATCGTGCCGACCTACTATTACCGCCAGGGCGCGGATGGCAACCTGCTGAACGACAGCTGCTGCGCCGACACGGCCCAGGAAAACGCGATGATGGCCAAGCTGATCGTCGACTCGGCGCAGCTGTGGGCGAAGCACTACAAGATCGACAGCTTCCGCTTCGACATCATGGGCTTCACGCCGCTGGACCTGATGAAGCGCCTGCAGACGGCCGTCAACGACGCCGCCGGCCGCCCGATCTACCTGTACGGCGAAGCGTGGAACTTCGGCGCGGTGGCGAACGACGCGCGCTTCGTCCAGGCACGCCAGGCGAACATGTTCGGCTCCGGCATCGGGTCCTTCAACGACCGCATCCGCGACACCGTACGGGGCGGCGGCTGCTGCGATACGGGCAGCGCGCTCGTCACCCAGCAGGGCTTCGTCAACGGCGCCTGGTTCGATCCGAACGGCCAGTCGACGCAGACGCGCGACGATGCACTACGCCTCGCCGACCTGGCCCGCGTCGCCCTCTCCGGCACGCTGCGCGACTACCGCTTCACGGACCGCTTCGGCAATGTGCGCAGCAATGCGCAGATCGACTACTTCGGCCAGCAAGCGGGTTTCGCCGGCAGCCCGGCCGAGACGATCAACTACATCGAAGCGCACGACAACCAGACGCTGTTCGACGTCAACGCACTGAAGCTGCCGCCATCGACGCCGCTGGCCGACCGCGTGCGCGTGCAGACGCTGGGCGCGGCCGTCAACGTGCTGGCGCAGGGTGTGCCGTTCATCCACGCGGGCCAGGAGATCCTGCGTTCGAAATCGCTGGACCGCGACAGCTACAACGCGGGCGACTGGTTCAATCGTCTCGACTACGGCTACACGGGCAACAACTTCGGTGTCGGCCTGCCGCTGGCGGGCACGAACGAGTCGAGCTGGCCGGTCATGGCGCCGGTGCTGGCCAATCCGCTGATCGCGCCGGACACGCGGGCCATCCTGGCGGCGCGCGCCGGCTTCGAGGAACTGCTGGCGATCCGCAAGGACAGCACGCTGTTTCGACTGCGCACGGCGCAGGACGTGATCGATCGCCTGACGTTCCACAACACGGGGCCAGGCCAGGTGCCGGGCATTGTCGCGATGAGCATCTCGGGCACGCAGCCCACGGCCTATCCGGGTGCGAAGTACAAGGAGGTCGTGGTCGTGTTCAACGTCGACAAGGTGGCGAAGAGCGTTGCGATTCCCGAGCTGGCCGGGCGCAGGCTGCAACTGCATCCGATCCAGCGCCAGGGCGTTGATGCCGTCGTGAAGGCGTCCGCGTATGACGCCCGCACCGGCGGGTTCACCATCCCGGCGCGTACGGCGGCGGTGTTCGTGCAGCACACGAACGACTGATGCCGCGCGGGGCGCCCGGTCAGTAGACGGACGCCCGCTTTGCCGTCTTGTAGATGCCGTACTGGCTGTACCACACCAGGTTGCCCCAGCTCGTGGTGCCCGACCAGCCGCTCAGGAGGTCGAGCCACGCGTTGGGGCCATCGTTGCCGGCCGTCGACCAGGCCACGGTGCCGACACCAAACTGCTGCGCCCACTGCATCAGCCGCGGCGCATCGACGCGCGAGTTCAGGTTGTTGGCGCCGTTGTTGTAGTCGTAGCCGAACTCGCCGATCAGCAGCGGCAGCCCGCTACTCCGGTAATCGCGCATGGCGTTGTAGATATCGTCGGGGTTGTTGAACGTGCCGTACATGTGGACCGAGAACAGCAGATTGTGGCGCGGATCGTGGTCCAGCAGGTCGTGGCCGTACCACAGGCCGCCGTTCGGATTGCCGCCGTAGTCGGGGTTGTCGATAACGAGCGTCGTCGTCAGGCCGGCGCTGCGCAGCGTCGTGATGGGCCCCTTGTAGTCGTCGCGCCATTGCAGCGGCGTCTTGCCCGCATCGCCCCACTCGTTGGCAAGATTGATCATCGACTTGCGCTCATGCTTCTTCAGCACGGCCAGCACGTCGCTGCGCACCCAGTAGTTCGCCATCCGCTGCAGCAGCGCGGCATCGTTGCTGCCGGTGCCGTCGTGCAGCTCGACGATCGACACCATCCTGCGCGCTTCGATGGCCGTCAGGATCTGGTCGAGCCGCGCCGCGCTGCCGCCCATTGTCCAGACGACGCGGATCAGGTTCGTGCGGCGCGCCGCGAGATTGTCCAGCACGTTGTAGGCCTGGGCATCGAACCACGCATGGGGATTGTTGACGCCGCGGGCGACAAAGGCGTTGCCTTTCGCGTCGTTCAGCACGGCACCGGCAACGCGGAATCCCTTGAACACCACCTGGCACGACATGCCGCTTTCCCAGCCCCAGCCATCGCCATCGGGATCGGACGCCGCGTTCGCGCAATCGGGCGCCGCCAGCGCGCTGCCCGCCGCAAAGCACAGCATTGCTCCTGCCAGCAGAATCCGTTTCATGGTTTTTTTCATCGAGCGTCTCCAGACCTGTTATCGGGGGCTCGATTATAGGAACGCTGGCGCCGTCCGCCTGTTGTGCCACATTCTTGCGGCGTAGTTTAGCGGCTGGAGCGCTAAACGATCGTCACGGGCTTCCGGCGGCCGGTTCACCGCAACGAAATCCGGGTTTCGAGAAAGGCGAGATAGCGGGGATCGTCTTCCATGAAAATATCGATGCCGCCGCCCATATACGCCCGCGTGAGCTCATCGGCGGCATTGTCGAGTTGATGACGCTCGAAATACAGCTGGCCCAGGCGAAGGTGTATATACGGATTGCCCAAGCCATTCGGGCACTGCACGGCGTTCTGAAAACACTTCAACGCCTTGTCGTGATTCTCCAGCCGAAAGTGCACATCGCCCAGCGCGCTGTAGATCCACGTCGCCGCCTGCCAGTCGCGGTGTTCGGCGGGCAGGAGCCGGAGCGCCGCGAGGTACCGCTGCTTGGCCGGTTCGAGCTGCCCGGTCGCGGCGAGGTTGTCGCCTTGCTTGCACAGATCGGCGATCTGGGCATGGATGGGATCTGGCAGTGGGGTAGGCACTTGGGTAGGCATGTGTGGGCGTAGTTCGGACACCGGAGCGTCATGGCTCGTCGATTTACCGGGATGCACTCGCGCAGCCACGGTCGTTCAGCTCACGCAGCAAGTCTCTTCCGCAAACGATCCAGAATTTCTCGGCCGTGGGCAGGATCTCCTCCGGACAGGTCGTGGCAAAATCCTCGAATGCGCCAAGCCACCCATCGGGGATGTACCGCTCAAGGCGCGTACCATCGTGGTAAAAAGCGGCAAAACGCCTGTTATCGAGATCGATGAAGGCGATCGGAAACAGGAACGCGACATCCCACCACGATTCTGCGGCGGCAAATCGCTCCAGCAAAGCGTTGCGCAGGAAGGCAACCGTCAACCGGCGCACTGCCGGAGAATGCATGAATTTCTCAGCAGTGCTTTCATCGAGCACAGCGATATCTGACCGCTGGGCTGTCATTGTCTCCAGATCGGGGCCCTGGTGGCCGGCAGCGACAAATTCGGCGCGCCACCTGGTCCAATCGAGCACCCAGTTATCGCGATCCGACAACAGATAGTGGACCATCTCGTTGTGACGCACCATGGCGACCGCGTGCTGCGGATCAAGCAAGTCCGGGGTCCCTTGCCCAAGTATCTGTCCGAGATCGGTCATTGTTTCAGCTGAGTTGAGTTGTATATCCCATCGTTATAGCGACCATCAGAAATGATGAGGGAATGCACGCTACTCAGATATTGAACTAGTCCGGTATCGTCTGCCGAGGCCATGGAACCTATCTCTTCAACAAGCTGAGCAAATTCTCTTAGTTCAGTGGGATCCAGCTCATCTGCGCAGATGATGTTCATACCATATTCATCAACGCTCTCAAGCAATTTCGCAATAGTCCGGGAGCGCCCTTTCATTGAGCGCAAGGCTTCGACCAGGCGCAAAAAATCGACTGTTCTGACATCCATACTTTTGGTGGGGCTGATAACGATAGTTCCAGACATCACGTACTCTATGCGGCATAGAACGTTGAAGCTTAAGGGTAGGCCTGTTCGAAGCGATCGATTTATCCGAGATGGACACAACTTCAGCGTCTGGTCGGGCCGCCAAAGCCTTCTTCAACAACTGCGCCGCCCGTGTATCGTTCGCTGATCAGCAACTACGCCCGAGTCTTCGGTCACCGCCTCGATCATGGCTCCAAGCACGTACACCTCTGCGGTACGCGCATGCGCCTCAATATAAGCTACCGCGTCCCTTAAAGCGACCGAATACAGCATTTCAAAAGCGAAGGCGCGATAAAATACGTCGCCGATCGTGTCTTGCAAAATACGCGAGGATACCGCGGCCGCACGTTGTTTGTCCCGCCGCTCAAGCTCCATCAGCGCATCCGACGCTTGTTCGAAGTCCTCGGCTAAGGTCGACATTGCCTCAAGGACGCCGGGTTGCAGCTGGCTCATATTCTCGCTATGCATGACTGAACCGTTCAGGAAGTGCGTTCCGCCGCAAATTAGTCACTGGACCACCACCTGCCGAGATTGACAAACCGGCCCATATTACCAATAGATCCGCAATCCGCGAGCTGCACGCCGTGGCATGGAATACAAGGAACGTTGAGTCAGCCCAGATTGACAATCCGGACATTCAGTGCTTTCAGACGCTTAAGAACGGCAGAGGCCAGCTCTTCATTGTTTATCGGCAAATCGAATTCGCGCCCCTCGGCATTGCGATAACAAAGCATCTCGGAGAAAGGCGTCTTCTCGATGTAGTAATCTTCAAGCTGAAGACCTGTACCGAACAGGAAATTCTCCACCCGCTGACTCAGGCTTTCCACGACATCGGCCTCCTAAGGAGCATCTACACTCCGGCTCTAGGCGGACTCGGTACCATTCAACGTCCGCCACAGATGCAAAAAGAACAAGCGCGGCTGTTCCAGCGGAGGGAAAGGCAGCTCAAGTCGATCCAGAACGAAGGAGTATCCAGGGCTAGGTTGTTCGAGCAAGGCACGCAAGCTGTCCTGGATAATTTCTCTCGACCGGGCGTCCATCGACTCATATTCAGGCAATATGAATCTCTGGAATACCGAGGAAAGCTGCCCTCCGTCGTCGGAGTCGATCTCAATAAGCTCCTCCCACTCGGAATCCGTCAACATACTGCTGTCGATTGGTTTGAGCAGGGATACCAATGCATTCACATCCATGTTTCTCTTCATCCTGTTTCTCCGCGATACCAGCTCTACCTGCTGCCCAAAATCGGGAACGCCGTCACCGGTTGACCACTCCTGTTAAACCAGACTTGCACCGAGAACGCGGTGTCATATGCTCCCGTGCGTCCGTAGTAGCCTTCGCCGGCCTGCGACTGAAAGCGAATCGGGGCCTCGGCAAAGACCTTTACGCCTGTCCTCTCATAAATACCGGTAGCTCTTTCAATTGCGTTGATCTGATCGCGATTGCTGACAAATCGGGTCGAATTCGGGGTAACGAGGCTTCCATCCCGGCGATACCGTGCTTGGCCAGTAATGGGATCGATGCCGTTGACCGCACGATTATACTGCTGGGACAAGGTCGTCTGCGCGCCGTGCCTTCCCTGGAAATGTGCTCCGGGAATCGATTGCTCCAAGCTGCTCAGGCGACTGCCCGCAAGGCTCTCGAGGCGTGTATTGATGAGTGCCTGTCGCTGCTCTTGAGAGAGATGCGAATACTTCTGCCGTAGGGCTTCACCACGGCTCAACGGCGGAGCGGTTCCGTTATGATTCTCCGCGGGTACACGGCCCTGACCTCCCTTTGGGCCCAGCGACACCCTGACGTTACCACCGTTCATTCCCAGCGATCCGGGCTCCACTGATACTTGAACGCGTTGAGCAACTCGCACCGCCCCGGGTGCCACTTTTGCTCCCAGGAACCCGCCAAGGAAGCTGCCCGCAATAGCCGACCATTTCTGCCCATCGCTACCCTCGCCAAAAACCTTCCCGCCCAGCCAACCGCCGCCATACCCGCCGGCAAAGGCGCCAACGAGGCCACCGACGGCAACAACGGGCCCGGCCAGCACGATCGCCGAGCCCACACCAACGATCAGCAAAGACGCGTGCACCCATCCGGGCACCAGGTTTTCCGGGTTAATCGTGTCCGTCTGCTGCGTGCCGCCGCCAATGTAGACGTTACCCGATCCTTTCGTGATCGAGCCGCCGCAACCGGTCTTGTCTTCCACGCGGGCGGCGGGCTGGCCGTTGATGTAGACCTGGCCGCTGCCCGTGGCGATCGGTATCGGCGGTCCGGGATGCTTGGAGCACAGCACCATGTCGATGTGCGCGCGGGCGGCAGCCAGGCCGTTGATGAACACATCCGTCGAGCCAGTCGTCGCGATGGCGCCCGTCACTTCCTTCGGCGCGAAGCTCATCGTGCTCATCGCCTCGCCCAGCCCGGCACCCATTGCCGCCGCGCCGCCGACAATGGCGACGGCTGCCAGGCCGCCCGTGCCGGCGATCAGCACGCCCGTCACGGCAATGGCGGCGCCGATCAGCAGGCCCTTGAGTAGCCAGCTCATCGTCGGGCTGTGTCCGATCGGGTCGGTCAGTCTGGCTGCCGCAGGCATCGGTGAACCTCCGTCATCGTGTCAGGATGTTTGAACCCGCCGGTCGGCCTCTTCAAGGAAGATGCCCACCCACGCATCGAGCACGCCCCAGAAATCGACGGGCTCCGGATTGGCCGGGTCTTCGTGCCACCAGATCAGACCGGTGGCCTCCGGGGCGAGGCTGTCGGCAAAATTCAGGCAGAGATAGTCGCCGCCACCATTGTGGAAGACAGCCGCGACCTTGGCAATGTCGATGCTCGTCGCGCTCGCGGTCTTCTCATCGATATCGAAACTGTCGTCCGACAAAAACGCCCAATCCGCCACCGGCAGCGGTCCCATGGAATTGGCCGGCAAGAATGTCCAGCCGTCATGCAGGCGTGTGTGGAAGTCACGCAACCGAGCCGGTACGCGGTCCCACAGCAGGGCCAACCGCTCAGGCACACGCGTCAACGGCGGCCGGCCGCGATAAAAGTTCAGCTGGCCGCCAGCGGTGTACTGATACAGAAGCGACATGACGCCATTCGCCTCCTGCAGCAGCAAGACTCGCTGCAACGCGGCCTCAAGGAACTTGGCAACATTCGGCAGATCGGGGGTTATGACGTCCCATTCGGCAAGAAGCGGCCGGGTTGATTCCATTTGTTGTTGTTCAATGAACCGCAACCATTGTGCAGGCACAGCGACGCCCGGGCCGGCATCCGCCGGCGTATCGATCAACGCGACGGGCTGTACAAATCGGCTCAGCTCAGCGAGCACGATATCTCTGTCGAATTCCATGCGATGCGATGCCATCGTTCAGCTGCGTTTTAGCTGCGCATTTTCACATACCCTGCCGGGCACATGGTTACGAACAAGCGACCGGCTTCCAGCGGAGTGCCGCACGTCAGCGTTAGCATCAGTCGATAATCCTGATGCCTGGAATGAGCTGTAGCGAGGCGCGCAGGTCTTCGAGCACGACGCCGCTGGGCTTGGCCGTCCGCTGGGCATCGCCACAAATGGCCACACATTCCGGATCGTTATCCGTATAGACGTCCAGGGTAATCCCGACTTTGCCGGGCCATTGATATCCCAATATGAAATCACGCGCATCGCCCAGGCCAACGATGGTAAAGCACGGCCAGCGCGGCAGCTCGATCGTGTCGATATCGCAGTTCAGAAAACGGCAGCCATCCAGTCTTGCTGCGGAAAAATCACAGTCCGCGATCGAGGACTTTTTCAGCGAATTCCAGTCGCCAAAGTCGCATCCGGAGAAGTTACCGGAAAAAACGACGCCGCGAAAATGCACGTTTTCAAAATGAAAATCAGATAAGGTGCGGTCCTGCTGTACAAATCTTCCGCCGGTCATACGCATTCCAGAGATCAGAAGCGATTTCCACACACAATCGGAGAAAATCTCGCAATGCTCGAGTTCGAGGTCGGGACCGAGCGCATTAACTTCGACGTTGCTGAGAAACAGCCGCTCGTGTGAAAATTTCGCATTTCGGATTTTCATCATAGACTGGTTAGATCGTCCAGAGAAGCCATTTGGCACCGCTAATGGCATTTCAATGCTATCGAAAAACCCCACGCATGCGTTTCTCGACGACACCCTAACCCCTTTCTACCTTTATCAAATCATCATAATTCCCGAACTCCGGCACATCCGAGTAATTGCCTCTCACGTCGCATGTTGATTCCGCCGTCTCGATATGGTACGGATTGAACGATTCCCGTGTAATCTGAAGGGCGCCGTCTGGCTCAAACGTGTACGTGGCGCCTGCAACCACTTCGTCGGTATCATCTTTGAATTCCCGATGTGTGGCCATAGTTAAGAACAATTTACCGGGCGTGATTTCCTGGAACGCATAGGTCAGAGATTCACGCAAAAGATCATCAAGAAAACCAACCCCGACCACTCCATTGGAGATATCTAGAAAACAGTAGGGACGTTCGACGTCACCTATCAAAGCCGTGTAGGTCCTTTTATCAGAATGAGCAGCTCGTGCCTGCTCCTCCGACCACACTTCGGTTGGTCGCTTTCTCGCACGAAACCATGACTTGCAATAAAATATAGGTCTTTTCATCAGTAAATTCTGCCGTTGACATCTCGAATTAAAACACCCGCACGTTCCGCTGCGTCGAGGACCGATTGGGGAACTGGACGGTTCTGCACGGGCACTTCCAAATAGTGCTGGCCCAGCAACGGACGTCCCGCTAAATTGCCGCTTGAGGGTACGCGTGCGATCGTCGCGTTAACAGGATATTTCGCCGGTATCTCACTGATATAGCTCAATGCCGTTTGTTCCTGTACGTCAGCCAGTTGTGTGAACTTTCGCGACACGATTTCGCCAGTCCTCGGATTATACGAATCCAGGCGAGTATAACCGCTTCCCTTCGGACTGTTGATGTATACCTCATTATGTGGGTACGCGCCAGCGCGCTGGCTGTTGAAGTCGTTTCCCGCATCCAGACGCCTCAGCCATTCCGGCCTGCTGCTCGCCCGGGAGGGATCGCCCTCGGTAACTAAGGCAGGCTCCGGATTGGTCTTCGGCTTCAACGAGAATTTCAGGTTCCCACCATTCATCCCAAACGTGCCCGGCTCCGTCGACACCTCCACGCGTTGGGCAAACCGCACAGCCCCGGGCGCGACTTTCGCGCCAAGCACACCGCCCAGGAAGCTGCCGGCGATGGCCGACCATTTCTGGCCGTCGCTGCCTTCGCCGAAGACCTTGCCGCCAAGCCAGCTGCCACCATAACCGCCTGCCACGCCGCCGATCAGGCCACCAATCGCAATAACCGGCCCCGCCAGCACGATGGCCGAGCCGACGCCAACCACCAGCAACGACACATGCACCCACTCCGGCACCAGGTTTTCGGGGTTGATCGTATCGGTCTGCTGGGTGCCGCCGCCGATATAGACGTTGCCCGATCCTTTCGTGATGTCGCCGCCACAGCCCGTCTTGTCATCGACGCGGGCGGCTGGCTGGCCGTTGATGTAGACCTGGCCGCTCCCGGTGGCGATCGGGATCGGCGGGCCCGGGTGCTTGGAACACAGCACCATGTCCACGTGGGCGCGCGCCGCGGCGAGACCGTTGATGAACACATCGGTCGAGCCGATCAGCGAGATCGCGCCGCTGACTTCTTTCGGCGCGAAGCTCATCGTGCTCATGGCTTCGCCGAGGCCGGCGCCCATCGCTGCGGCACCGCCGACAATGGCGACGGCCGCCAGGCCGCCCGTGCCGGCGATCAGCACGCCGGTCACGGCAATGGCGGCACCGATCAGCAGGCCCTTCAATAGCCAGCTCATCGTCGGGCTGTGCCCGATCGGGTCGGTCAGCCTTGCTGCGGCGGGCATCGCTCAGCGCTCCGTCAACTGGTCCAGGTGGGCCCGCACTTCCGTCAGGCTGTAGAACGGCACGCTGGCGGAGCTGGCCTGGATGTACTGGGCCAGGTGTAGCCGCTCGCGCAGATTTGGTCCCAGCGGCTCGGGCCGCCGTTCCAGCGTCACCGCCCCAGCGGGGCGCAACAGCGACAGCCCGCCGGACGTCCGCGCCGCGTTCGCATGCAGGCGCGTGCCGTTGGCATCGTAGAATTCCCAGTGGTCCGTTTCGATATTGCGCGCGGTGCTGCTGTTGCCGGCCTCGTCCTTGTTGGCGAAGACGTGCAGCGTCTTGCGCGGCTCGGACAACGCAAAGATCGTCGGCAGCGTCGGCGGCGGCAGAGCCGCGGTGACGCGCGGCGCCGGCGCGGCGGATAAAGGACGGCGCAGCTTCGTGCTGTCGAGGATGGCGTCGAAGGCCGCGTTCCACTCGTCGCTGAATGCCTGCAGGCATGTCGCCGCGATCATCATCGCCACGATCGATCCCGGCTTGCTGCCCTGCGTCAGCACGATGGCCTGGCGCTGATGCATGAAGTTGCCCTCGTTGCGCCAGCTGTACGCCAGCTCGATGGCGGGTGCGCCGTCGATGGTGCGCTCGTTCAGTGTCTTCAGCTCGAACCTTGGCAGCGCCCGCTTGAGCTCCGCCACCAGGCGCTCGCCGAACTGCGCCAGTTTTTCCTCGGGCTGCACGTCCGCATGGGAAATGACGACGCTGAACTCGCTCGGGCCGTCGTCCTTCAGCGTGAACATGTGCACCGTCTTGTCCTTCAGCCCCGCCGGCAGGTCGAACGTGGCATGGTTGGCGTGGTACTGCTGTGGCTCTTGCATGGGTCGCTCGCTCATTTGTTCAGGTCGATCCGGCTGCCGAGAACCGTCACGTTGACGCCCTGGATCAGGATGGTGCCGTCGGCCTGCAGCACGATCTTGCTGCTGCCCACTTCCAGCGTGATGTCCGTGTTCGCCTTCAGGTGGATGTGCTCCGTCTGCGACGTCAGTTCGATGTTCTGCTTGGCCGTCTGATGCAGGTGGGCGTTCTGCGCCACCAGCTCGATATTGGTCTTGGCCGTCTGATGAATGTAGTCGTCCTGGGCCGTCAGCTCGATATTGGTTCTGGCCGTCTGATGGATGTGCGCATCCTCGGCCGTCATCTCGATATTCGTCTTGGCGGTCTCGTGGATATGCCCCGTTTGCGCCGTCGTGACGATGTACTGCTTGACCGTATTGCTCTGGTAGCCGCTGCTGACGGTATTCGTCTGGTGTGGTCCGTTCACCACCGTTGCCTGGGTGTTCTGGACGGTGGTGACCATATCCTTCTGCGAGTGGATATTGATCAGCTCCTTGCCCTTCTGGTCATGGATGACCATCTCGCAGAAGCCGCCACCGCCCGGTGTGGAGCGGCTCTTGAAACCCATCATGTGGGCGCCGTCCGGCAGGCCGTAGGGTGCCGGCTGGTCGGCATTGAACAGCCGGCCCGTGCAGACAGGCCGGTCCGGGTCGCCTTCCAGGTAGTCGATGATCACTTCCTGGCCGATGCGGGGAATGGAAATCGTGCCCCACCCCTGCCCCGCCCACGGCTGCGACACGCGGATCCAGCACGAGCTGCGCTCGTCGCGACGGCCGTAGCGGTCCCAGTGGAACTGCACCTTGATGCGGCCGAATTTGTCCGTATGGATTTCCGTGCCCTTCGGACCGACCACGGTGGCCGTCTGCGGGCCGGGCATGCGCGGCATCTGGTGCGACCGGCGCGGACGATACGGGATCTTGCGGCGGATGGCCGTAAACGTGTTGCGGTAGACGTCGCTCTGGCCCCGCTCGAAGTAATTGTTGCGGGCCGCATATTGCACCGACATCACGAGGAAGTCGTTGTCGCCGTCGCCCGCCGGGTCGAACCAGTGGTGGTCGAGCAGCTTGAAGGTATGGCCGGCAACAAGGCCGCGGCAGTCCGACGCGCCCGTGAATACCTTGGCCTGCCATTCCAGCACTTCCAGCCGCTGGCGGGCCTCGCGGGCGCCGTCGTCCTTATCCTTGTACGAAAACGCGGGATTGCCGTCGTAGACTTCCATCGTCGGCATATCGCCCTGCTGCGTGACCGTCGGCAGTTCCACGTATTGCAGCGTATTCGGCGATTTGAAATCGAAGGTATTCAATGCCACCTTGGTCGGCTGCAGATTGCGCTCCGCGGCCAGTGCCGTCACGCTGTCGCGGTCATGCCAGCGATTGCCGCCGTTGAATTCCACCTCAGCGTGATGCAACTGCGGCGGACAGAATGTGCTGGAGCGCGAATCGTCGCTGATGACCATCACATGGCCGTTCGGCTTGTGCTCGAAATAATAGAACAGGCCGTATTTTTCCATCAGCCGGCTGACGAAATGTTCGTCCGTCTCGTCGTACTGCACGATATAGGTTTCCGGACGATAGGTCTGGCTGGTGCGGAACTCATAATTCGCCAGCCCGTTGTAATCGCCCTTGAACAGCGTATCGATCACTTCCAGCACGCTCTGGTCCTGGAAGATGCGCGAATTGACGCGCTGTTTCAGATAGCTGAACCACGGCACGATCTGCGCGTGATAGAACGCGAAACCGCCGTCGGCATAGCTGAAGCCGAACGAATGCACGTAGCCGTTGATGAAATGATCGCTGCCGTCGGCCAGTTGCACGGCCACGCTGACGTTCTTGCCCATCAGGTCTTTCAGGTCGATGGCGGCGTTTTCCGAAATCAGGCTGAGGTTGAAGAGGAACTGTTCGGACAACGCGGCATTGCCGCTCAGCGATTCAATCAGCAGCGCCTTCTCGCCCGTCAGCGGCGAGAAGAAACGCAGCAGACGTGTGCCGTCATTGAATTTGGCGAGGGCCCCGGCCACCGCGCTCTCTTCGTCGGCCGGCTCCGCGGGATCGATCGCCGGCGGCACGTACTGCGGCGCGGCGGCCGCGAAGTCGCTGACGGCCTGTCCTGCCAACGGGTGCTCGGCAATGACCAGGTTTTCCAGCGCAGGGGCGGCCGCTCCCGCCAGGGCGGTCGGTGCCTCCTTGGTCAGGGCGGCGGCCTGCATGGCTGGGCCGGCCAGGTTCTCGCCCTGCTGCGCCAGCGAGCGCACCTGGGATGCGACCTGCAGCGCCTGCCCCAGCTGGGGGTTGGCCAGGCCCGTCAGGCCGGTCAGGCCTGTCGCCAGCGCAGCTGCGCCGGAACCGGACTGCAAGGTAGTTGCCGCGTCCAACGCCGTGCTGGCAACGCCAAGTGCCTTGGCATCGACGCCGGCCAGGCCGGCAGCGCTGACGGCAAGCTTGCCGGCGGCAGGCAAACTGGACGGCCTGGCCCCGTCGGCGGGAACCTGGTCGGGCCTTGCCGGGCTATCGATCGAATCTGAGGACATGAGGACGACTCCTGCTTGACACGCATCCCGAGCCGACACACGGCGACTGCGCGGACGCCCCGGCCCTTGCGCTGAATGCCTGGGCTGACGGAGGCCGCGCGCGCCGATGCAAGCACCAGTTGGCTCAAACGCGCATTCTTAAGTTTTTGATAAATTGTGTTTATACTATCAGA
>Ga0265797_10000931_pt1 | contig 52660 bp, 45 predicted proteins | sample P2T30metagenome_FD_192433 | JGI IMG/M metagenome (GOLD analysis project Ga0265797, IMG submission 192433) | Plant litter microbial communities from East Loma Ridge, Irvine, California - P2 T30 | ecosystem: Environmental > Terrestrial > Plant litter > Unclassified | place: USA: California...
GTCGACGTCGATCCGGCGACGTTCCGCAAGCGACTCTCGTTGCAGGGCACCGGGACGGCGACCCTCGTGCTGACCCGCGTCGCGGGGCGGCACACGGCCCTGCTCTGCGAGCGCCTGGCCTGACGCCGGACGGGGCGGTGGGACGGACGGCGCTCAGGCGACCGTCGCGACGGGATCGGTCGGGCCGGCGACCGGTCGGCGCCTCTTGAACTTCATCGTCGGCCGTTCGACGAGGTGCCAGCTGAGGGTGGCGACGGCGAAGGTGGCCGCCAACGACGCCAGGGCGAAGAGCGGCACGCCCCAGGCCGCCGCCCCCGCCGTCGCGAGCAGCTGCTGCAGGGGGAAACCGTAGATGTAGGTGCCGTACGAGATGTCGGTGCGGATCGAGGCCCGGGGGTGCTTGACGAGTGCGCCGGCGCCGAGTGCGAGGTACGCGAGCGGGAGCGCGGCGACCAGGCCGTAGTCGGGCAGGGCCGACGACGCCAGGACGATCGCCGCGGCCAGGACGAGCAGCCACGGCCGGACCGGGATGCTGTTCCGCCAGCGGTAGACCAGGGCCCCGGCGACGAAGACGATGCCGAAGCGCGACCCGTTGGTCACGTACCAGTTGTGGACGCCGCCGTAGGTGCTCGCCGCCACGCCCACGGTGCAGAGGACGTAGGCGGCGGGAAGTGCCCAGCGCGAGCGCAGGAGACCGACGACACCGAGCAGGAGGACGCCGAGGTAGCAGGCGAACTCCCAGCCGAGGGTCCAGAGGGAACCGTTCCAGGCCCCTTCCACCGGCGTACCGAGGGGGGTGCCCGCGATGTCGTACTGCCACACGCGCAGGAGGCTGTTGCGGACGACGTACGAGACGGCGTCGCCCACGAAACCGTCCGGCACGGGGACACCGCGGATGAGCAGCGACACCGGCGCGAAGACGGCGGCGGTGAGCACGAGGCACACCCAGAACGCCGGGAAGATCCGGAGCACGCGCGCGCGCAGGAACGCGACCACCTGCGGCGTCCTCGACCACGACATGACGATGAGATAGCCGGAGATCGCGAAGAACACGTCGACCGGCAGGCGTGACGCGAGCTGCCGAGCGGGCTCGAAGCCGATGTCGTGGCCGGTGAGGGGGACGGAGTGCCAGATGACGACCGCGGAGGCCATGACGAGGCGGATCAAGTTGTAGGCGTTGCGCCGCGGATCGAGGACGGCGCCGAGGACGTCGGCCCGGTTCAGCGCCGGGGCAGGGTCGACGGCGGCATGGTCGCGGGCAGGCGCGGACATCGGTCCTCCGTGTCGCATTCGGGTGCCGGGGAACGGTTCGGGTGGTGGCAGCCCACGATAGCTCGTCGTGGCCCCGGTGAACCTCGTCCGTGTCGGGTTTCCGCCCTCGGGTCCACCCGAGGAGGAGATCGCCAGGACGAGGGGCGGTTGACTCGCCCTGAAGAAGCCGCCCCTCGTCCGGTCGAGAGGGTCAGTACCCGCCGTAGTAGTCGGAACTCGACGAGAACCCGGCGATGAAGAGGCCGAAGGCCACCCAGCCGATCACGATGAGGACGACGCCGGCGTAGCCGACGATCAGCCCGGTGAGCCAGAACCCGCGGGCGGGGCGCTCACGCGACATGCCCAGGTGGCCGAGCACGATGCCCGCGATGGACGCCACGATCGAGAGTCCGAAGGTGAAGGGTGCGAGCACGACGCCGGCGATGGAGCCGATCATCGAGAGCAGGCTGAGCAGGCGAGGGGGCTGAGCGGCACCCGCCGAGGCGTAGGGCGGGTAGGGCGAGCCGTAGGGCTGCTGGCCGAACTGCGCACCGGGCTGACCCTGCTGGCCGTAGGACTGCTGGCCGTAGGACTGCTGACCGTACGGAGCGCCGGACTGACCGTACTGCGCACCGGGCTGACCCTGTTGACCGTAGGACTGCTGACCGTACGGCGCACCGGGCTGACCGGAGGGCTGCGGGCCCTGGGGCTGCTGACCGTAGCCCTGCGGCTGGCCGTGACCCGACGGCTGACCCTGCGGCTGGCCGTAGCCCGGTCGTTGACCCTGGGGCTGCTGGCCGTACCCCGTCTGCTGGCCGTAGCCCTGCTGCCCGTACCCTGCCGGCGGCTGCGCACCCGGCTGGCCGTAGGGGGGCCGGGGCGGCTGGGGCGCACCCGGCGGGACCTGCCCCGGGCGGGACTGCGGCACCGGAGCCCCCTGCGGTGCACCGTACGGTGCCGAACCCGTCGGGGGCACCCCGGGCCCGGCGTACGGCGACGAGGCGGGCGGCTGCGACGCGGCCCCCGGGAAGGCGGTCGGCGGCAGCGGCGGCGAGGCGGTGGCCGCGCCGCCACCCTCGGTCGGGCGCGTGGGGGGCGCGGTGGGTGCCGCGGGCGGCGTCGGAGCCGAGGGCGCGGTCGGCGCCGAGGACGGCGTCTCGGGAGTGGTGTCGTCGGTGGCCATCAGCTGCCTTTCGCGAGCGGTGCGTCGGTCGTGCCGCCGGAGCGGCCGGTCACGCCTGTGACGGTCGCGTCCCGGGACACGAAAGGGCCCGCACCGTCCGGTGCGGACCCCGTCATGCTAGCGAGGGTCGTGATGAGCGGCCCCTGGGAGGCGACGCCCGACGACGCGAGGACGACCTACGAGTTGTAGCTGCCGTCGTAGAGGTCGGGGTTGCTGGCGATGGCACCGAACAGGACCACGAGCAGGATGATGCCGATGATGGTCAGGGCGACGACGACGTAGCCGAGGATGAGACCCGTCAGGGCCATGCCGCGGCCCTCTTCGCCCCGCTTCTTGATCTGGCTCAACGCCATGTGGCCGGTGACGATGGCACCGAGCGCCGTGATCGAGGTCACGAAGCCGGCGATGCCCAGGATCATCGAGACGAGGGCGAGGGTGTTGCGCTGACCGGGGCGGGCGCCGTTCTGCCCCTGGTAGGCCGGCTGACCGCCGGAGGGCTGCCCCGGGTAGGCCGGCTGCTGGCCCTGGTACGGGTTCTGCGACGAGGGCTGGCCGTGGGGTGAGGGGTTCTGGTCGGTCATCGGGGACGTCCTTCTGCTGAGGTCGGCCGGTGACGGCCGCGGTCGGTCGAGCGCCCATGCTATCGGCGACCGATGGCCTCCGACCGGGGCGGGTCGCCCGGGCCCCGCTTCGGGGTTCAGACCGCCTGGACCGTCGTCACCGGCAACGTCGAGTCGGCCCCGAAGTCGAGCGGCGACGGCGCTCGGCCCCGGGACACGAGCTCGGCGCCGAGCGCCGCGATCATGGCACCGTTGTCGGTGCAGAGCGAGAGGGGCGGCACGCGCAGCTCGACCCCGGCCGCGGCGCACCTCTCGGCCGCGAGCTCGCGCACGCGGGCGTTGGCGACGACTCCCCCGCCGAGCAGCAGGCGGGGCACGCCCCGGTCGGCGCAGGCCGCGAGAGCTTTGGTGAGCAGGACGTCGGCGACCGCCTCGCGGAAGCTGGCGGCGACGTCCGCGACCGGCACCGCGCCTCCTTCGCTGCGACGCTGTTCGACCCACCGGGCGACGGCCGTCTTGAGCCCCGAGAACGAGAAGTCGTACCGGTGCTTCGACAGGTCTTTCGGCAGGGTCAGCCCCCGCGGGAAGCGGACGGCCCTCGGGTCGCCGCCCTCGGCGACGCGGTCGATCTGGGGCCCCCCGGGGTAGGGCAGGCCGAGCAGGCGGGCGACCTTGTCGAACGCCTCGCCCGCGGCGTCGTCGATCGTCTCGCCGAGCAGTTCGACGTCGTCGACGAGGTCGCGCACGTGCAGCAACGAGGTGTGGCCCCCCGAGACGAGAAGCGCGATGGTGGGCAGCTCGAGCTCGCTGCCGTCGTCGCGCAGCACGTCGGCTCCGACGTGGCCGACGAGGTGGTTGACCGCGTAGAGGGGCTTGCCCGCCGCCAGGGCGAGGGCCTTGGCCGCACCGACGCCGACCATGAGCGCACCGGCGAGCCCGGGCCCGCTCGTCACGGCGATCGCGTCGAGCTCGGCCGTCGTGACGCCGGCCTCGGCGAGCGCCGCGGCGAGGGCGGGTTCGAGCGCCTCGAGGTGGGCGCGCGCGGCGACCTCGGGCACGACGCCGCCGTAGCGGGCGTGTTCGTCCATCGACGACGAGATGACGTTGGCGAGCAGGGTGCGGCCGCGCACGATGCCGATGCCGGTCTCGTCGCAGCTGGTCTCGATGCCGAGCACGAGCGGCTCGCGGACGGCCGGCCCGGCGGCGGCCGGCTCGGCGACGGCCGGCCCGGCGGCGGCGGGCTCGGCAGCGGCGGACGAGGAGGCGCGGGTGACGGTCACGGGCGGACGTCCTGTTCGTCGAGGGGCGCGTCGCCGAACGGCTCGACGGGGCCCGGGGTGGTCTCGGTGGTGGCCGGCGGGACGCGCAGTCGCATCACGACCGCGTCGACCCCGTCGGGCATGTAGTACCGCGGGCGGACGGCGATCCGCTCGAAGCCGAGCGTCTCGTAGAGGTGCTGTGCCCCGGGGTTGTCGGCCCGCACCTCGAGGAACACCTCGCGCACGCCGCCCTGACGGGCCTCGGTGAGCAGCTGGGTCAGCATCGCCCGACCGAGCCCCTGCCCCTGGTGCTCCGCGAGCACGGCGATGGTCTGGACGTCGGCCTCGGGGGCCCCTCTCGGCGCCAGCATGCCCGCGTAACCGATGACGGTGGTGTCGTCCCCCTCGGCCGTCGCGACGAGGTACCGACCACCGGGGGCGGTGAGCTCGTGCGTCATGCTCGCCCGCGACCAGGCGTCGTTGACGAAGGTCGACGTCTCGATGGCCATGATGCCGTCGAGGTCGTCGAGGGTGGCCGTGCGCAACAGGACGCTCATCGCGTGACCGGCTTGGGACCGGCCGACGGGGTGACGTCGGGCTCGCGCAGGTACAACGGCTCGGCGTCGGCGAAGGCGCGACCGTGCTCGAAGAGACGCTCGGCCAGCATGCCCAGGGCGGCCGCCGAGACCGTCGTCGCGTCGGGGTCGGTGCGCGGCCAGGACGAGGAGGCGCCGGTCGCCTCGTCGAGGTCGGCCGGCCTCACGAGGGCGGGGCCGGCCACGACCACGGGCAGGCCGTCGTCGTCGAGCCCCGACCACGCGCTGTACGCCACCTCGCGACGGCGGGCGTCGGTGACGACGACGAGCGGCGAGTCGACGGGCCCGCCGGCGGCGCCGACGGAGCGGCCGGCCGCCGCCGAGAGCCGCTCGAACGCGACGGCGTCGTGGCTGCCGACCGACAGGCACGGGACGCCGGCGCCGAAGGCGAAGGCGCGGGCGGCGGCGATGCCGACCCGCAGGCCCGTGAAGGGGCCGGGGCCGCGACCGGCGACCACGGCGGAGAGCTCGGACGGGGTCACGCCGGCCTCGCGCAGGGCGTCGTCGATCAGGCGGCCGATCACCTCGGCGTGACGCCGGGTGTCGGCGACCGCGTGCTCGGCGAGCACGCCGCCGTCACGGTCGACGACGGCGACGGACGAGCCGGCTGAGGTGTCGATGGCCAGGATCACGGGGTCAATCGTAGGCGGTGTCGGGAAGCCGACCCGCGCCTCCTGACGGGTGACGGAGCCCGGCCGGGGCCGGGCTCCGTCGGGTCGGTCAGAAGGCGCCGATGCGACGCGCCGTCCCGGGCTGGCCGAGGAGCGCGGCGATGTCGGACGGCAGGGCCGACACGATGCCGAGCGACGAGGTCAGCAGGCTCGTCATGCCGCCGAGGTCGAGCACCTGCTGGGTCTCGACGTTGCGCCAGGACGAGTTCTTGGCCGACAGGGCTGCCGCGGTGTCCAACCGGGTGACGGTCTTGTTGTCGCCGCCACCCCAGCCGACCAGCGTGGCCTGGGCCGCGGTCCGGCGCTGGTTGAAGGCGTTCCCCGAGACGGTGATGCCCATCGAGTCAGCCGAGCGGTTCGTCTTGCTGTCGAGCACGAACACCTGGTACCGACCACCGCTGCCGAAGGCGTTGTTGGCGATGGTGATCTTGCCGGTCACCCACGTCATGGTGGAGTCCGGGATCGGGCGGCGGCGGTCCTGGCCGGTCGGGGCGGTCGCCTGACGGCGCTCGTCCTGGGTGACCTTGATGCCGAACTCGCTGAAGCCGCCGATCGAGTTGTTGAAGACCCGGACGTCGTCGGTGTCCATGATCTGCAACCCGGCCTTGCCACCGGTGATGACGTTGTCCGCCACCACGGCCTTGCTCGAGAGCTCGAGCTGGATGCCCGTCCACTCGTTGCCGTCGACGGTGTTGCCGGTGATCTTGCTGTCGTACACCGACTCGTCGAGCCACAGTCCCGAGCTGTAGTTCCGGCTGATGTCGTTGTTGCTGACGGTCACACCGCGGGATCGGGTGATCTTCACGCCGCCCGACACCGGCGCCTCCTTGAAACGCTGCCAGTTGTTCTGACGCACGACCGAGTCGGTCAGCTCGAGGTCGTAGGAGGCGTTGGTGCCGACGCCGAGCAGGCCGCTGCGCTCGACCGTCAGGTGGCGCAGACGGCCGCCGTTGTTCTCGAGGTTGATGCCGATCATCGCGTTGTCCTGGACGACCAGGTTCTCGGCGGTGCCGCCGGTGTTGCCGAAGCGGATCGCTCCCTTGTCCGCATTGGGGGTCGCGTACCGGCGGACGCCGAGACCACGCACGGTCGAGTCGGGCGACTGCACCCAGATCGCCTGCTGCTTGTTGCTGATGCGGAGTTCGTGGCCGGCGGGGTCGCTGCCGATCAGCACCCGCCCGCCGGCGGGGTCGGGGGCGAACGTGCCGGGAGCGAGCTGCGAGGGCGCCACCTGGGTCAGCTGGACGCCGTCGAGGAAGACCTGGTCGGGTCGGGCCGCGTAGGGGAACGAGGGCGAGACGAAGCGGGGGTTGTCGACCGAGCCGCCGATGTCGGCGGACGGGAAGAACGACCACGGCGTGCTCCAGCCCGATCCCGACCGCTGCCACGTCGACACGGGCACGGAACCGTCGAGCCACACGGCCTCCCGGGGGAAGGACTGGATCGTCAGCTTCTTCTGGAACGGGACGACGACGCCCTCGTTGTACGAGCCGGCTCGCAGCACGACCGTCCCACCCGAGGGAGCCTTGGCGATCGCCGCGGCGAGGGTGCGGAGCGGGGCAGCCTGCGTGCCCACCGCCGAGTCGCTGCCGCTCGGCGAGACGACGACGGCCCCCGCCGGGACCGCGTAGGACGCGCCGCCGACCGGGAGTGAGCCCTGCGAGACCGCCGGGACAGGGGCCGGCGTCGTGGGTGCGGGGGTGGTGGGGGCCGGGGCCGGCGCGGGTGTCGTGGGAGCCGGGACCGGTGCGGGCACCGGGACGGGCTCCGGGGTCGGGACGGCCGTCTGGGGCGAGCTCGTGACGACGAGATCGTCGAAGCTGGTCTCGACGGGGGTCTTGTTGCCGCTGCTCGCGTACTGCCAGATTCCGACGGCGCCGGGGGCCGCCACCCGGTCGGCGGCCGAGTCGCTCACCGACACCTGCCACGCGGGCTCGGCCGTCCCGCGGACCCAGGCCTTGCCCTGGACGGACACGGTGGTCGTGCCCACCGCACGGAAGGCGACCGCCACGGTGGACCCGGTCGTCACGGTCGAGGGGAGGTCCGCCCGACCGAGCGCGCTCTCCTTTCCCTTCCAGACCTTGGTGACCACGAGCACGGCCTTGCCCGTCGCCCCCAGCTCGAGGCGGCCACGGTAGGCGGACCCGTCGGCCTGTCGGCGCAGCTCCCACCCCTGGTAGACGGAGGCCGCCGTCTTCGGCAGAGCGATGTGCTCACGGACCTCGACGTCCTGCACGGACACCGATTTGAGGGTCGCGGTGGCCGAGGCGCCCGGCGCGAGGCCGGAGATGGTCGAGACGCCCCGGGCCACGGAGAAGGCTGCGGTCGGGCTCGACCAGGTCGTCCACGTCCCGCCGGCGTCGGCCGTTCCCCAACCTCCGCCGATGGTGCGACCGGCGACGTCGGAGGCGACGGTCGTCGGGGCCGAGGAGGCGCTGGTCGCGGGCACGAGGACGGCCGCGAGACAGGCGACCGCGGTCACGAGGGCGCCGGCGACGGTGCGTGAGCGGGTGGGCGGGTCGAGCCGGGGCGTGGTGGCGCTGGACATCGGCGCTCCTTTCGTCGGGGTGGAGTACTGATGATCGCGTCGCGGTGCCCCCAGGACGGGGGCTTGCGGAAGTCGGTTCGGAGGAGGCGGATCGGGCGCGCTCCGAGGACAAGACGAGATCTTGTTACATTCAGGCGCAGTCCGCAACCTTCCGTCAGCCCCCGTCGAGGTGGCTCCCCCTCGGGTGGCAACCGTCCGAGGGGCACCCGGACTGGTGCCGACGACGGATGCGGGGTCGCCTAGAGTTCACGCATGACGCAGCCGAGACTCGACCCGCGGGTCCGGACGACCACGCCGTCCTCGGCCCCGTCCCTCGTGAGCTCCGAGTCCCGCGCCTGGGTGCGCGTCCTGGCCGCGGCGGCTCTCGTGGTCCTCGGGATGCGCTATCCGCTGCCCCAGGGCGTCCAGCTCGGCTTCGTCGTCGCGGTGGTGCTCCTGCCCGTCTGGTGGGGCGCCGTGCGCCGCCGCCGATGGGGGGTCTCGTTCATGGCTGTCGGCGCCCTCGCCGCCGTCGCCGGCCTGTGGCTCGGCGTCGCCAACGCCGTGGACCACGACGTGGATCGCGCGTCGGCCGTCCCCATGACGGTCCTGCTCGTCGGTGCACTGCTGGGCATCGGGTTGTTCCTCTGGGCCGGCGACGTCCTGGGGCCGCAGTGGGCCACCCTCTTCTTCGGCGTGGGCCTGGCGCTCCAGCTGACGCCGACCACTGCTCTCTTCGCCAGCAACCCCTGGAAGTTCGGCTTCGCCCTGCCCGCGACCGTGATCATCCTGGCGCTGGCCGCCCGACTGGGACGTCGGTGGGAGCTCGCCGCGCTGCTCGTGCTCACCGTCGTCGCGGCGCTCAACGACTTCCGCTCGGCCTTCGGACTGCTGCTGCTCGCGGCGATCCTGGTCTTCGCCCAGATGGCGATCGTCCGTCCGCACCGTCGGCCGTCGGCGCCCGCGGTGCTGGTCGGTCTCGCCGCCCTGGGGTTCGCCGTCTTCCAGCTCGGCCAAGCGCTCATCCTGGACGGCTACCTCGGCCAGGCCGCCCAGTCCCGCAGCGTCGAGCAGTTGCGCGTGTCGGGGTCGCTGATCCTGGGCGGACGGCCCGAACTCGCCGCGACCCTCGCGCTGATGCGCGACCACCCCTGGGGCTTCGGCGCCGGCGCCGTCCCCACTCCCGAGGACATCCGCGTCGCGAAAGAGGGGATGAGCAGCATCGGCTACCAGCCGAACAACGGCTACGTCGAGCGGTTCATGTTCGGCGGCAACTTCGAACTGCATTCGGTCGTCGGCAACCTGTGGTCGCAGTCCGGCGTCGTCGGCCTCGCCCTCGTCGCGTTCATGCTCGTCGTGCTCGCCGTCGGCATGGCCCGGCGGATCGCCGACGGGACGGCCAGCGGCATCATGCTCTACGCCTCGGCCCAGAGCATCTGGAACGTGTTCTTCTCGCCGTTCTACGGCGCCCTGACCACCCTGATCCTCGCCCTCGGCCTCGCGTTCCTGCCGCTGGCACGTCGACGGACGGACGACGATCCGGGCCCGTCGTCCGGGGTCCCCGAGGACGTCAGGGCCGCGACCACTCCTCGACCGCGGTCATCCCGCCCGACCACCGGCTGACCCGGACGAACCCCTCCCGGGCCAGGACCTCGTCGTCCTCGAGCCCCGTCGGCGGGTCGTCGGGCTCGACGACCCAGAGCCGGTCGACCTGGGCCAGGCGGGACCGGTCGGAGCCGAGCGGCCACGAGGTGCCCCTCAGGCTGTCCTCGTCGAGCGCGTCGGACCGCCTCGTCACGTCGACGAGCCCCTCGAAGGCCTCGGGGTAGGTGACCTCGACGTTGTCGGTCGTCCGCCGGACGACCGACGCCGTCCCGTCGTCGAGGGGAGCGAAGTAGACGCCGTCGCCCGGCGCCGAACCACGGTCGACCACCGCCGAGGCCTCGGCCCAGTCCGTCCCGCTCTTGCCCGTGACCTGTCGCTGCGAGACGTAGACGGGGGCGCAGAGCAGCACGATCGCGACGACGGCGACGACGCGGGCCGCCCGGCGACGCAGGGCGAGCACGCCCAGCCCGACGAGCGCGGCGCAGACGGGGGCAGCGAAGGTGAAGTAGCGCGGGTTGTAGAGCGGACTGACGGCGAGGCTGTAGGCCACGACGACGACCGTGGGCACGACGAGGACGGGCACGAGCACGAACAGGGCCCGGCTCCCGTCACGTCGGCGACCGGCGCCCACCGCGACCGCGATCAGTGCCCATCCGACGAGGGCGAGCCCCAGCGACGCGAGCGCCCAGGGCTCGGTCGGCGATGCAGTCGACGTCACCCGTGTCGGCGTCCCCCCGAGGAACCACTGGTTCACGACCACGCCCCGCACGATCTGGACCAGGCCCAGCCGGTTGTCGCCCAGCTGCCCTTGTTGCCCCGCCGCGAGCAGCACGACCGGCGACGCCGCGAGCCCCCCTCCCGCCGCCGCGACGAGCCAGGCGAGCCGACGGCGGTTCGTGACGTCCCGGGCGACGACGACCGTGACGGCGTGTGCGACCGCCAGCAGGGCGACGTAGATGTTGAGGGCCGTCCCGATCCCGAGGAGTGCGGCGTACCCGACCCAGCGACCCGCGCCTCCTCGGCGGAGGGCGACGACGAGGAGGACGGTCGCCCACACGGCGAAGGCCGCGCTCGGCCCGAACGACCGCGCCTCGATGCCCATCCAGGTGATCCGCGGCAGGACGATCGCCACGACCGCCCCCGTGACGGCCGCGTCCGAGCGGCCGAGGACCACGAGCAGACGGTGCACGCCCACGACCGAGACGCCGACGGCGATCGCGCTCGGCAGCCGGAGGGCGAACGGCGAGATGCCCGCGACGCTCGTCCAAAGATGCATCACGAGGTAGTACGCGGCGTGCACCGCGTCGATGCGCTGCACCAGGGCCCAGAGCTCGGGCAGCGACCGGGTGGCGGCCGAGACCGTGGCGGCCTCGTCGGTCCAGAGCGACACGGTCGACGAGCCGACGAGGGCGACGGCCGTGCCGACCAGACCGAGTGCGAACGGAACGCCGATCGAGGAGGCGCGGGGGCGTCGCGAGGACGCCGGGGACGCGGTCGGGCGCGTCGTCGTCGGGGTGGTGGTCGTCATGGCCGTCCTCACGCGTGGCCGACCGCGAGCCGTCGCCTCGGGCGAGGGAGAGGGCGACCGGACCGACGGGTCGGGTGCGGGTGGCCCGGAGTGCTGGCATGCTAGCAGCGGCCTTGGACCCCGCCGGCGTCCGGCGGGACGGGCCCACCTGAACGAGGAGCCGCCATGTCGTCGGACGACCAGACGCCCACCGACCCGACCACCCCCCGATCCCGCCGACGTCTCGTCGTCGCCGGCGGTGTGGTCGTGGTCGTGCTCGCGCTGCTCGTCGCCTTCGTCATCGTGCCCGCCGTCTCGGGCGGGGACGGCGAGCCCGGCGCCGCCGGCACGACGTCGGGGTCGCCCTCGGCCGCCGCGCCACCGGAAGTCGGCACGGCGGCTCCGACCGACACCGCGCCTCCTGCGGCGGGCCCCGACACACCCGAGTCACCACCCGTCGGGCTCGACGAGTCGCCCACCGTCGTGGACGGGGTGACGGTCCGGGTGAAAAGCCTCGACGGCGTCGACGGCGAGGCCACGTTGCCCGGCGAGGTGTCCGGCCCCGCGGTCCGCGCCGAGCTCGAGGTGTACAACGCGTCGACGGCCCCCGTCGACCTGTCGACCGTCGTCGTCAACCTGGCCTACGGCACCGGTCGGACACCGGCCAACACGTTCTCGACCGGGACTTCTTCGTTCCCGGCCTCGGTCGCGGCCGGCGCCACCGCGGCGGGCGTCTACGTCTTCGCCGTGCCCGCTGACCAGCAGGCCGACCTGCGGCTGACCTTCGACTACGCCGTCGACGTGCCGGTCGTCGTCTTCGAGGGATCGACCTCGTAAGACTCTTGTGCCCACAACGGGGGCCACTGTCCCCCCTTGGGGGGACCTTATAGTCGTCAAGCCATCGGTACCCGAATGCCGATGACGCCTACCCGACCCGAATGAGGCTCCCCCATGGGAAGAACCGTCTCGTCGCGCCTTCGTCTCCCCGCGATCGTCGCTGCGTCCGCCGTGCTGTTGTCCGTCCTGGTCGGAGTCCAGCCCGCCGCGGCCGACTCCGCCCCCGTCGACCCGACGTCGCCGTCGACGCCGGCGACCGTGACGGCCGACGCCTTGCCTGCTCCCCAGATCGACGGCTCGGTCTTCTCGCAGGTCATCGTGGGCAACACCGTCTACGCCGCGGGCAAGTTCACGAAGGCGCGCCCCGCCGGTGCGGCCGCGGGCGTCAACGAGGTGCCGCGGAGCTATCTCCTCGCCTACGACATCACCACCGGCGCGCTGTCGACGACCTTCGCGCCCGTCATCGACCAGCAGGTGAAGACCATCGCGGCCTCCCCCGACGGCAAGCGCATCTACATCGGTGGGGCGTTCACCAAGGTCAACGGCGCCAACAAGTACCGCCTGGCCGCACTCGACCCGACCACGGGCGCCGTCATCAGCGGCTGGAACCCGGGCACGAACGCGTCGGTCAACGCCATCGCCGCCGTGGGCCCGAACGTCTACTTCGCCGGAGCGTTCTCGAGCGTGGGCAAGGACACCCGGGTGAAGGCCGCGGCGGTCACCGCCTCGAACGGCACCAACCTGCCCTGGGCTCCCCAGATCGCGAACGGCGACGTGCTCGGCCTGGTGACCAGCCCCGACGGGTCGAAGATCGTCCTGGGCGGCTCGTTCGGGTCCGTCAACGGGTCGGCCCAGCCGGGCTACGGACTCGCCATGGTCGACTCGTCGACCGGAGCCAACCTGCCCCTCCAGGCCAACGACGTCATCCGCAACGGTGGCGGCCAGGCCGCGATCTACAGCCTGAGCGCGACCGCCAACGGGTTCTACGGTTCGGGCTACACCTTCGGCGGCGGCGGTCGGCTCGAGGGTGCCTTCAAGGCCAACTGGAACGGCGATCTGTCCTGGGTCGAGGACTGCCACGGCGACACCTACTCGGTGGCCGCCAACAGCACCGCCGTCTTCGTCGCCGGCCACCCGCACTACTGCGGCAACATCGGCGGCCAGCCGCAGACCGATCCCTGGACCTTCCAGCGTGCGATGGCCTTCAGCGACTCCGCGACCGGCACGGTCGGCAACGACCCCTACGGCTACTACAACTTCGCCGGAACCCCGGCTCCGAGCATCCTCAACTGGTTCCCCGACTTCGCCACGGGCACCTACACCGGCCTGAGCCAGGGCCCGTGGAGCGTGGCCGCGAACGACAAGTACGTCGTCTACGGCGGCGAGTTCCCCTCGGTCAACGGCAAGGCGCAGAACGGCCTCGTGCGCTTCGCGGTCTCGAGCATCGCACCGAACAAGATGGGCCCCGAGGCATCGGGCGCGCTCTTCACCCCCGACCTCGTCTCGCTGTCGTCCGGAACCGTCCGCGTCAGCTGGCAGTCCAACTGGGACAAGGACAACGCGAACCTGACCTACGCGGTGTACCGCGACGGCGACCTCACGAACCCGGTCTACACGACGACCACGGCGTCGACCTTCTGGAAGCGCCCCACCCTCGGCTTCGTCGACAAGGACCTCGCCCCCGGCAGCACCCACAGCTACCGCATCCGCGCCACCGACCCCCTCGGCAACACCGTCATCGGCGACGGCGTCAACATCACGGTGACCGCCGACAAGGTCTCGCCCTACGCCAAGCAGGTCGCTGCGGACGGCGCCACGTCGCTCTGGCGCCTCGGCGAGAAGAGCGGCTCGACCGTCTACGACTGGGTGGGCTACGACGACCAGCAGGCCCAGGCCGGCGTGACCCGCGGCGCCACCGGTCAGACCACGTCCGACCAGGACGGTGCGAGCACCTTCTCGGGCACGGACACCGGTCTCTCGTCCACGACGTCGGCCATCGCCGGCCCGCAGACCTTCACGGTCGAGGCCTGGTTCCGCACGACGTCGACCACCGGCGGAAAGATCGTCGGCTTCGGCAACAACCGCACCGGCGCCTCGAACTCGTACGACCGCCACCTCTACATGGACCCCCGGGGCCGTGTCTCGTTCGGCGTGTACCCGAACGCCAGCCGCATCATCACGAGCCCCACCGCCCTGAACGACGGCCAGTGGCACCAGGTGGTCGGCACGTTGAGCTCGGCCGGACAGTCGTTCTACGTCGACGGCAAGAAGATCGCGACGGACGCCGGGACGACCAGCGCCCAGGACTACACGGGCTACTGGCGCATCGGTGGCGACAACAACTGGGACGGTGCTCCGTACTTCCAGGGCGACATCGACGACGTGTCGGTGTACCCGAAGGCCCTGAGCCCCCAGCAGGTCGACGGCCAGTGGGTCGCCTCGGGACGCACGAGCAAGCTTCCGACCTCGCCCGCCGACGCCTACGGCGCCCGGGTGTTCCAGGACGACCCCGAGGCGTACTTCCGTCTCGACGGTGACTCGACCGCCGTCGCGACGGATTCCTCTCCCATCGGCACGGACGGCGTCTCCACCGGTGGGCTGACGACCGGCGGTCCGTCCGCGGTCGGCGGCACCGGCCGGTCGGCGACGTTCAACGGGCAGGACGCCGGCGTGGCCACCACCACCTCGTACGACACCCCGAACAACTACACGCTCGAGACCTGGTTCAACACGACGACGACCTCGGGCGGCAAGCTGATCGGCTTCGGCAACCAGCAGACCGGCTACAGCGGCAACTACGACCGCCACGTCTACATGGAGCAGGACGGGCGACTGCAGTTCGGCAACTGGACCGGCCGGATGAACCTCGCGAGCAGCACGGCGAGCTACAACGACGGTCGCTGGCACCACGTGGTCGCCACGCAGGGCTCCGAGGGCATGAAGCTGTACGTGGACGGCGCCCAGGTCGGGTCGAACCCGACCACCGCGTCGGACGGCTACCGCGGGTACTGGCGCCTCGGCGGCGACAGCTCGTGGAACTCGGGCTCGGGTTACTGGGCCGGCAGTCTCGACGAGGCCGCGGTCTACGCACGCCCCCTCGACGCCACGACGGTCGCCCAGCACTACGCACTCGGCACGAACAAGCCCAACGCGGCTCCCGTGGCTGCCTTCTCGTCGGCCCCCACCGGCCTCGGAGTCGCCTTCGACGGCAGCACCTCGGCCGACAGCGACGGCTCGGTCGCCTCGTACGCCTGGGACTTCGGCGACGGCAGCGCCGTGGCGTCGGGGATCAAGCCCTCGCACACCTATTCCACGGGCGGCACCTACACGGTCACGCTGACCGTGACCGACGACCGGGGTGCCGTCGGCACCTCGACCGCGACCGTCACGGTGACGCCGCCCCGCGTCAACGCGACGCCCACCGCCTCCTTCACCTCGACCGTGGACCACCTCGCCGTCGCGGTCGACGGGACGGCCTCGTCCGACGCCGACGGCGCCGTCGCGTCGTACCGGTGGGACTTCGGTGACGGCACGATCGCAGCCACCGGATCGACCACCGGCCACACCTACGCCGCGGCCGGCACCTACACCGTGACCCTCACGGTCACCGACGGCGAAGGCGCCACCGGCACCTCCACCGGGACGGTCACCGTCGCCCCGGCCCCGCCGGCGAACGTCGCCCCCACGGCGTCGTTCACGAGCGCCGCGACGGGTCTGGCGGTGTCGACCGACGCGTCGGCCTCCACCGATCCCGACGGCACCGTGACCGGCTACGCCTGGACCTTCGGGGACGGCGGCTCGGCCACCGGGAAGACCGCCTCGCACTCGTACACGGCGGCCGGCACGTACACCGTGACCCTCACGGTGACCGACGACAAGGGCGCCACCGGCACCTCCACGGGCACCGTCACGGTCGCGCCGATCCCGAACGCGGCCCCGACGGCGGCGTTCACGACGGCGACCGACAAGCTCTCGGTCTCCACCGACGGACGCGCCTCGAGCGACTCCGACGGCACCGTCGCCGCCTACGCCTGGGACTTCGGCGACGGCGGCACGGCGACCGGCAGCACGGCGAAGCACGACTACGCCACCGGCGGCACCTACACGGTGACCCTCGTCGTGACCGACGACAAGGGCGCCACGGGGACCCGCACCTCCACGGTGACGGTCACCGCGCCTCCCGTCGTCACCGCGATCGCTCAGGACGGCTTCGGTCGCTCGGCGACGAACGGTTGGGGATCGGCCGACGTCGGCGGCGCCTGGACGCGCACCGGCCAGGCCTCGCAGTACTCGGTCGTGAACGGCGTCGGCACCCAGTACCTGGGCGCCGCCGGCTGGAACACCTCGATGGCCCTGACCGGCGTCAGCTCGGTCGACAACGACCTGCGGACGAGTGTCAGCCTCGACAAGGCGGCCACGGGCGGCGGCACCTACGTGTACGTCACCGGCCGCAAGGTCGCCGCGAACACCGAGTACCGGGCGGCGCTGCGGTACCGACCGGACGGCTCGGTCGTGGTCGCACTCACGGCCTTCAAGGGGTCGAGCTCGGGCACCAACCTCGTGTCGGAGACCCTCGTGCCCGGGAAGGTCGCCCCCGGGGCGAAGATCAACGTGCGCCTCGAGGTGAGCGGTTCGGGCACGACGACGATCCGCGCCAAGGTGTGGGCGGACGGCAGCACCGAGCCGACGGCGTGGACCGTGTCGGCCACGGACACGTACGCCGGGCTGCAGGCTCCCGGCTGGGTCGCCCTCGGCGCCTACGCCTCGGGCAGCACCACGAACGCCCCCCAGACGGTCTCGTTCGACGACCTGAGCGTCTTCAAGCCGTGACCGACGCCGCCCCGGAGCACGCGAGCAGGCTCGTCGTCCAGCAGTCGTTCCCGCGACCGCGACCGACGACGAACCCCTACCTCGTGATGCTCCGGGACGCCGTCGGCGCGGTGCCCGGGGTGGAGGTGCGCACCTTCGACTGGAAGGGCGCCCTCCTGGGCCGCTACGACGTCTTCCACGTGCACTGGCCCGAGATCCTCGTCTCGGGGCAGAGCCCGCTCAAGGCGCTCGTGCGTCAGGCGTTGACCGTCGCCCTGGTGACGAAGCTGCGACTGACGCGCACCCCGATCGTCCGCACCGAGCACAACCTCGAGCTGCCGAGCGGCATCTCCCGGCGCGAGCGCGTCCTGTTGCGCTGGATCGAGCGACGCACCGCGCTCTGGGTGCGGCTGAACGACGAGACGCCCGAGCACGCCGACGCCCTCGGCGCGCTCATCCCCCACGGCCACTACGTCGACTGGTTCGCCCGCTGGCCGTGGCCGTCGCGCGAGGCAGGCCGGGTGTCGTACTTCGGCTTCATCCGCCGCTACAAGGGGGTCGACGGCCTCCTCCGGGCCTTCCGCGACGTGCGCGGGGACGACCGTCGACTGCACGCCGCCGGCAAGCCCTCGACCCCCGAGCTCGCCCACGGCCTCGAGCGGCTCGCGGCCGACGACCCCCGGGTCAGCCTCGACCTGCGGTTCCTCGACGACGAAGCCCTCATCGACGTGGTGCGCCGGGCCGAGCTCGTCGTGCTGCCCTACCGCGAGATGCACAACTCGGGCGGCGTGCTGACGGCGCTGTCGCTCGGCCGGCCGGTGCTCGTGCCCGCCAACGAGGTCAACGCCCGTCTGGCCGACGAGGTCGGTGCCGACTGGGTCCGGCAGTACGCCGACGACCTGGGCGCCGAGGACGTCGAGCACGCGCTCGACGCGGCTTCACGACTCGACGACGACGCCCGCCCCGACCTGTCGGCTCGCGACTGGGACCGTGCCGGCGAGGCGCACGTCGCGGCGTACCGTCGGGCGATCGCCGCCACCCGTGGTCGACGCCTCGTCGGCCGACGCCGGGCCCGTCCGTGAGGTCAGCCGTCGACGCGGCCGTACTCCCGGTACCCCGCGCCCCACGCGCCCGCCACCATGCCGGCACCCCGGGCCATCGTGCGGATGCCACGAGCGCGTTGCCCCAACGACCGGCGCCCGAGGGGGCGGGTCACCGTGCCGACCGCGTACCGGCCCAGCCCGCCGGCGACGCGCACGCCGCCCTTCGCCGACAGCCGGAGGCGCGTGGACAGTCGCGACGCCCCTCGCGCGGACAGCATCACCGAGGTGAGGCTCCAGCCGTTGCCGCTGCTGTAGGCGCGCTGCACGACCCAGCGCCGCGTGACGCGGTGCGCGGGGACGACGTCCGTGACGACCGCCTCGGCGCACCAGAGGATCGTCCCACCGCCCGCGACCAGACTGCGGGTGAACAGCGTGTCCTCGCCTCCGAGCTGGCCGAGCGCCACGTCGAAGGTCAGCCCCTGGCGGCGCACCTCGGCGAGGTCGAGCAACAGGTTGTTGGTCGCGGCGACGTCGACGTGCGTGCCGGTCGCGAGTCGGCGGCGCACGAAGAACCGGCCCTCGACGATGAACGGCTCGGGCTCGACCTCGTACTCGCTGCGCACGGGTCCGACGACGGCCGCGGCACCCGTCTCGGCCTGCAGGGCGACCAGCGCGCCCAGCCATCCGTCGGACGGCCGCTCGTCGTCGTCGATGAAGACCAGCAGGTCGCCGTCGCCGCTCTCGGCGAGCGCCCTGTTGCGGGCCGACGCGATGCCCGGCGTGGCCTCGACGACGTAGTCCACCGTCACGGGTCCTGCGCCGTCACGGGGGTCGGCCGCCGCGAGCGCCGCCGCCTCGACGCGCTCGCGCCCCGACCCGCTCGCGTCGTTGTCGACGACGAGCACGCGCGCCTCGACGCCGAGCCCGTGGACGCTGCGGGCCTGCTCGACGAGCAGCGGCAGCACCGCGTCGAGATCGCGCGGCCGGCGGAAGGTCAGCACGGCGATGGTCAGGAGGCGCGGGGCGGTCGGGTCGGTCGTCACGGGCCCCAGCATGTCAGGTCGGTGACGGGCACCGGGTCGCCCACCGCGCCTCCTGCGGGTGGACGGGGGACGAACCGTGGGTGAGTCGCTCGCCGGCCTCTCGGTGGTCGTCGTCAACTACGGTTCGACCGACCTGCTGCGCCGGAACCTCGCGCCCGTGTCACGGGCGACCGACGGCCTCGTCGTGGTCGTCGTCGACAACTGGTCGGGAGCGGCCGAGCGCGCCCGCGTGAGCGAGCTCGCCGCAGCCGAGGGCTGGCACCTCGTCGCGCCCGCCGGCAACGAGGGCTTCGGCACCGGGGTGAACCTCGGCGTCGCCCGGGCGCGCGAGGCCGGGGCGCGCCACCACGTGCTGCTCAACCCGGACGCCGTCGCGGACGCGGGGGCCCTCGCCCCCCTGCACCGCGCCTCCTCGTCCGACCCGATGACGATGAGCGCGCCGACCGTGCTGCGCCCCGACGGCAGCGTCTGGTCGGCCGGCAGCGATCTGTACCTCGACGACGGACGCATCCGGTCGAGACGGCGACGGTTGCCCGGCGCCCGCGTCGAGGAGTGGCTGAGCGGTGCCTGCCTCGTGCTGAGCGACGAGCTGTGGCAACGCTGCGGCGGCTTCGACGACGACTACTTCCTCTATTGGGAGGACGTCGACCTGTCCCGCCGCGTCGTGAGCGCAGGAGGCGCGCTGCGGCTGCTCGACGACGTCACCGTCGTCCACGCCGAGGGCGGCACGCAGACCGCCGGCGGGGCCGACCGGTCGGGGCAGGCCAAGTCGGCCGGGTACTACCGGTACAACATCCGCAACAGGCTGCTTTTCGCCGCGAAGCACCTCGGCGACGACGACCTCCGCCGGTGGCGCCGACTGACCCCCCGCATCGCGTGGGAGGTGCTGCTGCAGGGCGGGCGGCGCCAGTTCGTGCGATCGCCGGGCACGCTGCTCGTCGGGCTGCGGGCCGTGCTCGAGGGGCGTCGGATCGTCGCGGCCGAGCTGCGGCGTCGGCGCGCGTCGTCGGGGGCCGTGACGTGACCGCCCCGGAACGGACGACACCGGTGGTCGCGAGCCCGGGTCGACTGCACTGGGTCGACGTGACGAGGGGGCTCGCCGTCCTGCTCGTGGTCTTCTACCACGTCGTGATCGCCCTCAAGGTGGACGCGGTGACCGCACCCGCCTGGGCCGTCGTCCTCAACGACGCACTGGCTCCCTTCCGCATCCCGACGCTGATGTTCTGCTCGGGCCTGCTGCTGGCCCGCTCTCTGCGAAAGGCACCGAAGCCCTACCTCGTCGGCAAGCTGCGGCACATCGGGTGGCCCTGGCTGGTGTGGACGACCGTGATCGTCGTGTTCCTCTGGGCGGGCAGCTCGGTGGCCGGTGACGGGAACTACGGACCCCGGCGCCTGGTCGAGCTCGTGCTCTCCCCCACGACCTACACCTGGTACCTGGCCTACCTGCTCGCCTTCTACGTGGTCTCCCTGGTCGTCCCCGCGACGGCGCGTTCGGCGGCTGTGCCCGTGCTGCTCGTGATCAGCCTCGTCGTGCACGACGGTGACGGCTGGACGCGCGTGACCTTCCTGCTCGCGTTCTTCTTCCTCGGCGACACGGCGGCCCGGCACCGGGACGTCTTCGAATCGCTGGCCCGGCGACGCGTCGTCGTCGCCCTCGGGGCTGCCGCGGCCCTCGGCACGGCAGTCGCCTCGACCCGGTTGCCGGGTCTGCGGTACGACCTCGTGGCCGCCGTCGGCGTGGTCGGCCTCGTCCTCGTCGCCGTCCCCCTCGGCAGCCTGGTCGCACCGACCCTGGTGGGCAGGGGCCTCACCGCGATGGGGCGGGATTCCATCGTGTACTACACGACCCACTGGATCGTCGTCACGCTGGGCGTCCACGCCCTCGGCCTGGTGGGGCTGCACCAGGGCACCCTCATGATCGTCACCCTGCTGGTCGCCGGCCTGGCCGCCCCGTGGCTGATGGTGCGCCTCTCGCGTCGCTCACGGGTCGTGGCGGGGCTCTACGCCTGGCCCGTTCGACGACCGCCCACCTCCCCGAGTGAGCTGCCATGACCGCGACCCCGCCCCCGTCCGTCACGGCCCACCGCCGCATCCAGGGACTCGACCTGCTCCGCGGCGCGGCCATCCTGCTCGTGCTGCTGCGGCACTCGTGGCCCGACCTGTTCGGCGGCGCGGGCATCGTCGGCGTCGTCGTGTTCTTCACGCTCAGCGGATACCTGATCACCGGCCTGCTCGCCGACGACGTGCGGCGGTTCGGGCGCATCCGCTACGGGCGGTTCTACCGCAACCGGTTCTTCCGGTTGATCCCGGCCCTGCTGTTCGTCCTCGTCGGTCTGGTCGTGATGGAGGGGCTGCTCGACGTCTCGGACACCCGTCGGTTCGTGCCCCGGACCATCGGCGTCGCCCTGACCTACACGATGAACATCCCGCTGTTCAACCACGGCAGCCCGAACTTCAGCCACCTGTGGACCCTCGCGAACGAGGAGCAGTTCTACCTCGTGTGGCCGCTGATCGTCTTCATCGGCGTCCGGTACCGCAAGCTGCGCGTCCTCGTCGCGGTCACCGCCGTCGTCCTCGTCGTGCTGCTGGTGGCCTCCGTGGCGTGGCACCGGGACGACATCGGGACGATCTACAACCACCCCACGACGTGGACGATCTCGATGGTCGTCGGTGCCGCGGCGAAGCTCGCCGAGCCACGCCTCGACGCTCTGATCGGTGGGCGTCGAGCCGCTCCGGCGGCCGCTGTGGGCGCGGTGGCCCTCACCGCGATGGCCCTCGTGCCCGACGCGAAGGACCACCTCGTCACCTACCTCGTGGGCGGTTCGGCCGTCGGCGTCAGCACGGTCCTGGTGCTCTGGAAGCTCAAGGAGTGGACGGTGGCGCCCCGGGGGGTCGGGCTGCTCGTGAAGCTCGGCGTGATCTCGTACGCGGTCTACCTCTGGAACTACCCGATCAGCTGGTGGCTCCGCGACGGCGGCGCCCCCGAGGTGCCCGTCACGACGGTGGTCCTGTCGATCGCGGCGGGCGTCGTCAGCTGGGTCGTCGTCGAGCGCCCCGTGGCCCGGCTCAAGGCGCGGCTCGAGACGCGTGCAAGCGACGGGCCGAAGCGACCTGAGTCCGTCTCGGCCGCCCGGAGCTGACGCGCTCGCCTGCGGACGACGCTCTCTCTGTGCAGGAGGCCGGTGATAAATTTTTCAACCGTCCACACGAGGTCTGATAAATTTATCGTCATGCGATCCCCCCTCACCAACCCGTTCCAGGCGGGCTCCGACGTCGTCCCCGACGTCTGGGCCGGCCGAACCGAGCAGTTGAGCGACTGGCACCAGGTCCTGCGACCCCGCCGACGTGCGGGTCTGTACGAGACCGGACGGACGATCCTCGGCGAACCGGGCACCGGCAAGTCGAGCCTCGTCCGACGCATCGCCCGCGACGCCGCCGAGGCCGGCGACTGGGTCACGCCTCAGCTGCGCATGCCCACCGGGGCCGATCCGCTCAAGATCATCGCCTCCGCCGTCCTGCGTCTGGCCGACCGCGCCGGGCTCCGCACCTCGACCCGGAGGGGCGTGCTCGACCTGCTCGCCAGGGTCGAGCAGGTGGCCGTGACCGGCTTCTCGGTGACGACGCGCGGCGCCGACGGTCCCGAGCCGTTCACGGCCCTCTTCGAGCTCCTCGTCGAACTCGGCCAGGCGGCGATCGAGCAGGACGCCGTCGTGATGATCCACGTCGACGAGGTGCAGAACATCGGCGACGAGGCCGCCCTCTCGCAACTCCTCATCGCCCTCGGCGACGCCCTGTCGCACGAGGTCGAGGTCAGCGTGCCCGGTGGAGGCACGGTGTCCCGCTACCTGCCCGTCGCCGTCTACCTCACGGGCCTGCCCGACTTCGAGGACAAGGCGGGTGCCCGGAAAGGGGCGACCTTCGCCCGACGGTTCCGCACCATCACGCTCGGTCCCCTCGACGAGGGCGACATCCTCGAGGCACTCCAGCCCTTCGTGATCGCGGGGTGGGAGACCGCTGGCGACCACGGTGCCGTCGAGACCGTCCGCATGGACCCTGCAGCGGCGAGGACGATCGCGGCCCTCAGCTGCGGAGAGCCCTTCCTGTTCCAGCTCGCCGGCCAGCGGGCGTGGAACGTCGGGACGGCACCCGTCGTGTCCGAGGACGACGTCGTGGCGGGCTGGCGCGGCGCCGAGAGCGAAGCGTCAGCCCACGTCGAGCGCATCCTGAACCGCCTTCCCCCGCGTGAGCACGAGTTCTTGAGGGCGATGGCGTCGCTGCCCACCGCAGAACGCACCCTCAACGCGATCGCCGAGGCGATGGGCCTGGCCTCAGGTGCGCAGCTCGGGCCCACCTCGCAACGGCTCGACACGGTGCGTGGCGTGGTCAGCCGGGGCAAGCCGTACGCGTTCCGCAACCGTGCCGTCGAGGCCTACCTGACGACGGACTGGCCCCGGACCGCCTGAGCCCGACCAGGAGTCGCACCCCGGTGGGGGTCGGTGCCACCACGATCTCCGACCATCGGTCGATCCCCGGTGGCCGGACGCTTCCTAAGCTCGACCCATGAGCACAGCCACCGCACGACCCGCGACCGCGGCGCCCGCGACGGACGACGGCGACGGGACGGTGGGTGACCCGAGGCCGTCCCGGGCCCGTCGGCTCTGGGCGGGGTCGTGGCGCCTCGGCGTCGCCCTCCTGACGGGGCTGATCGCCTTCGCCGTGGTCTGGCCGTCGACCGACATGAGCGGCTGGAGCGACGCCCGGGTCGGGGCCAGCATCGTCGGTGACGTGCTCGCCGGGTCGGCCGCCCTCGTCCTCGTCCCGTTCCGCCACCGGGCACCGTTCGCCGTCACTCTCGTCGTCGTCGGCCTGGCGTCGTTCTCGACCCTCGCGGTCGGGGCCGCCGCCCTGGTCGTCGTGTCGCTGGCCACGCGCCGACGCCCCGGCGAGATCGTGGCCGCCGGAGTCGTGTTCGTCGGGGCCACGGTGGTCGCGGAACTCCTCGTGTTCCGCTCGTGGGAGGACGGGTGGTCCGCCGGGTGGGCGGCGGTCGCCCTGGCCGTCGTCGCCCTCGCCTACGCTCTCCTCGCTCTCGTCGGGGTGGTCGTCGGCTCCCGACGCGCCCTGATCGCCTCGCTGCGCGAGCGGGCCCTCCTCGTGGAACGCGACCAGGTGCTCCGCGAGGAGCGGGCCCGCGACGGAGAACGGGCCCACCTGGCCCGCGAGATGCACGACGTCCTCGGCCACCGGCTCTCCCTCGTCGCCCTGCACGCCGGGGCGCTCGAGTACCGGGGCCGCGACCTCGACCCCGACGAGACCGTCGCCGCCGCGGCCGTCGTCCGGGCCGAGGCCCACTCGGCGCTCTCCGACCTGCGGGACGTGCTGGGCGTGCTGCGCGACCCGGAGGCGGACGGGGCCGCCGAGGTCACCGTCACCGCGCCTCCTCAACCCACGATGCGCGAGCTCGACGCCCTGGTCGAGGAGGCGCGGGAGGCCGGTTCTCCGGTCACGTCGGTGATCGACGACGCGGCCCGCTCGGCCGAGGTGCCGACCGCCGTCGGACGACACGCCTATCGCATCGTCCAGGAAGCCCTCACGAACGCCCGACGTCACGCTCCCGGGCAGCCGGTCCGGGTGACGGTGTCGGTCGAGGCGGTTCCGACGGACGTCGTCCGCATCCGCGTGACGAACCCTGCGCCCGACGGCCCGTCCGACGCCGGGAGCGCCGGCCACGGCCTCGCCGGGCTGGCCGAACGCGCCCGCCTGGTGGACGGCCGGTTCCGGGCGGGCCCCGACGGGGACGACTTCGTCGTCGAGGCCGACCTGCCGTGGACGCGATGACCGGCGGGCGTCCCGTCCGGGTCGTCGTGGTCGACGACGACGCCCTGGTGCGGTCGGGCCTGCGCCTCATCCTGGGCGGGCACGTCGACGTCGAGCTCGTCGGCGAGGCCGTGGACGGGCTCGACGCCGGCGACGTCATCGCCCGCACGGCACCGGACGTCGTGCTGATGGACATCCGCATGCCGCGCTGCGACGGGCTCGAGGCGACCGAGCGCGAGCTGGCCCGACGGCCCGACCTGCGGGTGGTCGTGCTGACGACCTTCGAGGCCGACGACCTCGTGCTGGGGGCGTTGCAGCGCGGTGCCCGGGGGTTCCTCGTCAAGGACACCCCGCCGGCCGAGCTCGTCGACGCCGTGCTCGCCGTCGCCCGCGGACGATCGATCCTGTCGCCGAGCGTGCTCGACCGAGTGATCGCCGCCGCCACCCGGGCCACCGGCCCGGACGAGGCGGGCTCGGCCGCCGACGCCCGCGCCCGACTGGCCCTGCTGACCGACCGCGAGAGGGAGGTGGCCGTCGCCGTGGCCGAGGGCGCCTCGAACGCCGAGATCGCCGCCGACCTCTTCGTCAGCGTCGCCACCGTCAAGACCCACGTCGGCCACGCCTACGACAAGCTCGACGTCGGCAACCGCGTGCAGCTGGCGCTCGTCGTCCGGGCGGCCCGACCCGACGCCACGCAGCCCGTGTCCACCACGACCGCGTGACGATGATCGGGCAGGCCGCCCGGAGCGACGGGATCACCGTGCTGTCGGCGACTGCGCCTCGCGGGCGCGCTTCCTCTCGTTGAGGGCCCGCTCGTCGCGCCCGACGATCGCGAGCAGGACGATCGCGAGCACGACGCAGACGAGGATGAGCACGAAGGTGACGTCCCAGCCGAACGCGTGCACGGCCAGGCCGATGCCCGTGGAGGCGAGCGTGGCGCCGAGCACGTAACCGAAGAGGCCGGTGAACCCGGCCGCGGTGCCGGCGACCGATCGCGGGCTGAGGTCGAGGGCCTGCAGGCCGATCAGCATGACCGGGCCGTAGATCAGACCACCGATGGCGACGAGCATGGCGAGCGAGATCCACAGGGGACCCTCGACCGGCGAGAGCCAGTACACCGCGACGGCGACCCCGACGGCGCTCATGAAGAGGATGCCCGTCGGTGACCGGCGGCCCCGGAACACCTTGTCGCTGATGTAGCCGCAGAGGAGGGTGCCGGGGATGCCCGCCAACTCGAACAGCGAGAACCCGGCGATGCCCTCGCCGAGGCTCGCGCCGCGGACCTCGGACAGGTACACGGGCGCCCACACGAGCACGCCGTAGCGGAGCGTGTAGACGAAGACGTTGGCCAGCGCCAGGTTCACCATGGTGCGGTTCGTCAGCACGTAGCGACGGATGGTGGTCCAGGTGGAGGCACCCTCGTCCGCGGCGTCGGCCTCGACGGGGGCCGGGTCGTTCCGGTACTCCTCGATGGGCGGGAGCCCCTCGGACTCCGGGGTGTCGCGCAGGAGCACGAGCGCCACGACGGCGATCACGAGGCAGACGATCGCGGGGAACCAGAACACGCTCTGCCAGGTGCCGAACGAGGCGAGGGCGACACCCGCGAGGCCACCGGCACCCGCGCCTCCCACGTTGTGGGCGACGTTCCAGATCGCGGTCTTGCCACCGCGTTCGGACGTGGAGAACCAGTGCACCAGGGTGCGGCCGCTCGGCGGCCAGCCCATGCCCTGGAAGAACCCGTTGACGATCATCACGACGGCGAAGAGGGCCACCGAGGCGCCCACCGCCGGCACGAAGGCGATGACGAGGTTGGCGAGGGCCGACAGGGCGAGGCCGATGGGCAGGAAGAACCGTGCGCTGCTCCGGTCGCTCACGATGGCGCTCAAGAACTTGCTGAACCCGTACGCCAGCAGGACGCCGTTCGTGATGACGCCGAGGCCGAGGGTGCTGAAGCCGTTCTCGTCCTTGAGGATGGTCGACACCAACGGCACGTTGTTGCGGATCAGGTAGTAGGCGGCGTACCCGATGAAGATCCCGATGAAGACCTGCAGACGCAGGCGCGGGTAGCGACGGGCGACGCTCGCGTCGTCGAGCCGCGGTGCGGGTGGTGGAGCCGCGAGGAAGGCGGTCAGCCCTCGTCGCGACGGTGTCTCGGTGGGGGTGCGGTGTTCGGTCGTCATCTCGGCCTTCCTGAGCCACGGCGGTGTGGGCGAACTCATAGCCGATCACAAGGTTGCAGTTCATGCAAATCACAGCTGCCGTTCACCGACGGGGGGTTGACAGATGAGCCCGTCGACTCGTGCCGCCCGGACGTGTCGAGAGCCGGCCGCCGGACCTCGACCGGTCGGCCGACCCTGCCGACCCTGCCGACCCCCGCGCGGTCGCCTCAGCCTCGGACGAACTCCGCCAGCGACGCCGCCAGGTGCCGCGTCGTCAGCCGTTCCTCGACCAGGGCCCGCCCCGCCGCGCCGAACGCACGTGCCTCGGCCTCGTCGCCGAGCAGCCGCAGCACGTGTCCCGCGAGCGCCGACGAGTCCCCCACCGGCGCGAGCAACCCGGTGCGCTCGTGCTCCACGTAGTCCTCGATGCCCGGGGTGTTCGTCATCACGACGGGCCGCCCCGTCGCCATCGCCTCGAGGCTGACCGTCATGCCCGACGCGTGCAGGTTGTCGCGCGTCGCGACGGCCACGACCGAGGCCCGTGCGTACAGCTCGGCCAGCTCGCGGTGCGAGACGTGCGGCACGACGGTGACGCCCTCGGGCGGTGCCGCGTCGCTCGTCGTCTGCACGACCAGCTCGACGTCCGGTCGCTCGGCGTGGACCCGCTCGAGCGTCGCGAACAGGGTCGCCGGGTCGCGGTCGCGGTCGCCTCCGATGCTCAGCACCATCGGTCGCGTGGGCCACGGACGCGCCGCGAAGAAGTCCTCGTCGACCCCGAAGGTGAAGAACCCGACCGGCGGGCCGTCCTCGCCGACGAACCGTCGCAGCGGCTCGACCTGCCCCCGGCTGATCACCCAGAGCCCGCTCATCCGTCGCAGCACGTCACGCATGCGTCCGACGTCCTGCCCGCGCTCGACCCGGTCGGTCACCCAGATCACACCCGTGTACATGCGGTCGTGGGGCCGCGTCAGCAGCATCCGCCGCGCGACGTTCTCGTCCCAGGTCACGCCGACGTCGTCGGACGGGACCCCGGACGAGGAGGCGCGGCGCGGCGCCACCCGGTCGCGCAGCACCTGCAGGCGGCCGGGTTCCGCGACCGAGGCGATGTGCGCCTCCGGGTCCGCGTCGCGCAGCGCCTCGAGGCCGTACGGCCAGAGGCCGGGCCGGAGGCCTGCCGCGTGATCGGCGGCCCAGCCGGTCACGTCGCGTTCGGTCGCGAAGAGGACCTCCATCACCGCGCCTCCTTCTCGTCGTCACCGGTGCGGCCGTCGTGCACGCGCTCCTCGGCGGCCCGCTCGGCCACCGCTCGCTCGGCGATCGCCTGGTCGGTCGCCGTCTCGTCGCCGCGCTGCTCGTCGACGTCGAGGCCCGCGGCCGCCGTGGCGCCCTCGCCGTCCGCCGACTCGTCGACGACGCCGTCGCCACCCGCACCGCCCGCCGCCGCCTCGGCCCGACGCCGCCCCAGGTCGCGCGAGACGTACCAGAGGTTCGGCACGAGCTGACAGAGCGCCACCGAGATCGCCGACCCCAGCACGGGTCCCGCGGCCCCGACCTGACCGATGAACCACCACGACAGCCCCAGGTTGAGCGGGACCATCAGCACGATCGGCAGCACCTGGAAGACCAGTCCGGTCTTGTCGGTCATGTACATGCCGACCGGGTACTTGGCCGCCTGCAGGCCGACGAAGACCACGAAGCCGACGAGCATCCAGCCGTCGAGCGTGATGGCCCCGCCCGACACGAACCGCGCCAGGAACGGGCTGATCACGGCGAGCGCCGTGCCCAGCACGAGTCCGCCGAGCAGGAACCACAGCGTCGGCACGGTCGGCGACTCGACGCGCCCGGCCGAGCGGGCCGCCGCGTAGACCGGCCAGAGGGCGATGCCCGCCGCGGCGACGGTCTGCAGGACGATGCCGAACAGCTGCGAGGCGAGGTTGTACTGCGCGAGCTCGTCCGGGCCGGCCAGGTGGCTGAGCAGCAGGCGGCCCGTCTGCATCGCGACCGGCAGGGCGATCATCTGCACGAGCATCGGCCACGCGAGGCCCAGGGCGGGCACGCCGCGGTAGCTGCGGACGCGCGGCACGAGCTTGACGGCCTGTCCGATCTGCGGCGACAGGGCGCGCGCCGCCACGATCAGGCAGATCACCGACACGAGGCTGTTGGCCACGTACGAGACGACCGCGAGGTAGCTGCCGATCGGTGCGCTGAACATGACGGCCGAGCCGATCGCGAGCAGCATGAACGGCGCCACGACGGCCTGGCTGGCGACCTGCGTGCTGGTCTTCTTCAGCCCCACCAGGATGCGCTGCCCGACCGTCAGCGGGATCACCAGGCCGAACACCGCCAGGCAGAGACCGGCCGCGAGCGAGCCGCCGTCGGGCAACAGCCCCTCACCCAGCAGGACGGGCCACCAGCCGGCGAGCGTGATGATCAGTGCGACGGCGACCATGATGCCGCCCGACACCAGCAGCACACGGAAGGCCGTGACGATCGAGCGCTTGACGAAGTCGTCGGTGCGGACCGACGACGACCCGGCCACGGCGTTGATCACGATCGCCGCGATGCCGAGGTCGGCGAACGGCAACAGGGTCGGGAAGGTCGAGAGCAGCCCGTACTGGGCGTAGGCGTCGGTGCCGAAGTTCTGGATGATCATGCGGCTCGTGATGATGCCGAGCACGCCCGACAGGCCCATCACGACCACCTTGATCGCCGCGGTCGAGCCCACGGCGGCCATCGCGCCGCCCCGGCGGGGACGCTCGGCCGAGCCCGTCGCCGACCGGCTCACGAGGCGCGCCCGAACAGTCGGTCGTCCGCGGCGAGCCGTCCGTCGCGGTCGGGCAGGTCGGCCAGCACGTCGTCGGCGGCACGGCTCGCGTCGAGTGCCGCGACGATCGCGTCGGCCAGCACCTGAGGCGAACGCGGGTCGGACGCGACCACGTGGCCGTGGGCGTCGAGCCAGTCGGCGAGGCCGGTCTCGGTCGTGGTGACGACGGTGCAACCGTGCGACAGCCCCTCGACGATCGGCAACCCCACCTGCTCGCGCCAGGTCGGGCTCGGCTGCGACCAGAGGACGAGCACGCGCGCCTCGTCGAGCACGGAGTGGATGCGCGGGCGCGACGGGTCGACCTCGACGGCGACCGAGGGCTCCGCGACCGACAGGGCCCGCGCCTCCTGCTCGAGGGCGCCCTTGCCGAGCAGCGTCAGCGTCGCCTGCGGGCGGGCGGCGACGACGAGCGGCCAGGCCGCCGCCAGCACGCGCAGCCCTTTCCGTTCGACGAACGAACCGACGAACGCGACCGCGGGCGGACGGACCCCGCCACCGCGGGCATCCTGGTGACGGGTCGGCAGCGCGGGCACCGAGGCCACGGAGGCCCGGGGCGACGGGGAACCGAGGAGGCGCGTGTACGTCTCGCGCGCCGCCTCCGTCCCGAAGACCACCCGGTCGAGCCGCCGCCAGACCGCGCGGGCCAGCACGCGTTCACCGCGTCGGCGCAGTCGCGTCCGCAGCCGCGGAGCGGTCGCCGCCGTGAACGGGTCGGCGTTGCCGATCAGATAGCTCACCACCGCGGTCGGGCGACCGGTGATCCGGCGCCGCAGCGCCAGGGCCGTCAGCACGAGCACGGTCGCCGGCAGGCTCGACGTCATGAGCGGCTCGTTGACCTCGAGGGTCTCGACGTCCGACCGCGCGATCAGCCAGGCCGCCCGCACCGGGCCGGCCGGCACGAGGTCGAGGCCCTCGGCGAGCGAGGCGTCGAAGTCGTACCGCGTCACCCGGTAGACGATGCTGGCCGGCGCGAGTTCGTGTGCCCGCTCGAGGTGCGCCGTGCGCAGCGACTCGTACAACCGGACGGCCGGGAGGCGCGGCGCGGCTCCCCGGGACGGCCGAGCGACGGTCACGGGGCGGCGACGCCCCGACCGCCGGCCGGGCGGGAGGAGGTCGAGGCCTTCGACGCCGACGGGCCGCCGGCACGCTGTGCGCTCTCGGAGACGCCGTCGAGGACGACGCCGAGCACGGGCACCTGGACGCCGGTCAAGGCCCGGGCTGCCTGGACCAACTGGCCGCGGGACGAGTGGCCCACCGTGGCGACGAGCACGACGCCGTCGGTCAGGCGTCCGAGCTCGAGGGCGTCGGACGAACTGAGCACACCGGGGGTGTCGACGAGGACCACGTCGTAGCGCTCGCGCGCGGACTCGACGAACAGGGCCATCGACTTCGAGCTGAGCAGCGGGCTGGGGTTCGGGGGCACCTCACCGGTGGGGATGACGTCGACCCGGTCGCGCCAGGGCGTGACGGCGTCGGCGAACTCGAGGCGCCCCACGACGACGTCGGTCAGGCCCGTCTCGTCCGACACGGCGGCGAGGTCGGCGAGTCCGCCGCCCCGGAGGTCGGCGTCGATCACGAGGACGGACTGGCCGCGTTCGGCGTAGGCGAGTGCCAGGTCGAGGATGACGGCCGCTCGGCTCTCGCGGTCGTCGGAGCTGACCGACGAGACGGCGATCGTGCGGGCGACGGCGTCCACGTCGGAGAACTGGAGCTGCGCTCGGATGCGTCGGAAGTCGTCGGCCGCGGCCCCCTGGGGCTCGTCGGCGAACACCAGGCTGCCGCGTCGACGGCGTGCGACGCTGCCGAGCACGGGGGCGACGCGCAGCTCGTCGACGTCCGCCGTCGAGCGGAGGCGCGTGTCGACCACGGAGCGGACCAGGGCGAGGACGATGCCCAGGGCCCCGCCGATGGCGAGGCCGGTCAGCGCGATGAGCCGGCGGTTGGGGCCCGCGGGCGAGTTCGGCGGCGTGGCCTCGGCGATGGGTGCCACGCTCAGCGTCGACAGGCCGGCCGCGCTCTCGGGCGACAGCGATCGGGCCTCGTCGCTCAGCGACCGGGTCACGGCGTTGGCGATGTCGGCCGCACGCTGACGGTCGGAGTCGACCACGGTGACGTCGATGATGACGGTGTTCAACGGGTTCTCGGCCGTGACCTGCCGGGCCAGCTGGACCGGGGTGAGGTCGAGCCCCAGGTCGGCGACGACCGGTTCGAGGACGACCGTCGACGTGGCCAGGCGGGTGTAGCTCTGCACCAGGTTCTGCGTGTACGACGACCCCTGGAGCAGCTCGTTCGGGTCGGAGCCCTCGGCGGCCGAGACGAAGACGCTGCTGGTCGAACGGAAGCTGTCGGGTCGCGTCTGGGCGTAGCCGTAACCGGCCGCACCGCCGAGGAGCGCGAGGACGAGGATGACGGGCCAGCTCTTCACGAGCGCGCGCCAGTAGTGCTGAGGATCCAACTGACACTCCCGGGTTAAGTGGTTGAACCTGGCGAGCATACCCGCAGCGAACGGGGGCCCATGACCCCCCGACGGGGGCACCCCGGCGGTCGCACACGACGGATCACCCGCTCTCACCCGCCGACCGCCCGGTGGGGAGATCGGTGACGAGCCGTCCGCGGCGCGCGGCCGGGTCAGCGGGCGGGCAGCTCGACGCCCGCCCAGCGGGGGCCGTGCGGGGTGATCGTCACCCTGCGGGGCTCGTCGGCTTGGTCGGGCTCGTCGGGATCGCCCGGCGGGGTGACCTCCTCGGCACCCGTGGATGCGGCACCCGTCGGTCGCTCGATCACGACGTCGAGCCACGAGTCGGACACCCCGTCGAGCAGTCCCGCGCCCCACTCGACGACCACGATCGAGCCCTCGAAGTCGAGGTCCAGGTCGTCGAGCTCGGCCTCGCCCGACAGCCGGTACGCGTCGACGTGCACCAAGGGCGTGCCCGACGCGGTCGGGTGCGTGCGCGCCAGCACGAACGTCGGGCTCGCCACCTGCCCGCGGACCTCGAGCCCCTCGCCCAGGCCGCGCGTGAAGGTCGTCTTGCCGGCACCGAGCGGTCCGGTGAGGACCAGCAGGTCACCCGCTCGCAGCAGGCCGGACACCCGACGCCCCAGCGCCTCCATGGCGTCCGCGTCGGCGACGGCGAGGTCGACGGGACCGCCCGGGGTGGTCACGGGCGGCCGCCCACGTAGACGCGCGGCACCCGGGCGCCGACGCGGCAGGCGACCTCTTCGGGGATCGTGTCGGTGGCGTCGGCCCACTCGCCGATGGTCATCTCGCCCCGGTCACCCGGCCCGAACAGCACGACCTCGTCACCGACCGCGACCGGGTCGTCGCCCATGTCGACCAGGAACTGGTCCATGGCGACCCGGCCCACGATCGGCCGGGGGGCGCCGTTCACGACGACGTGCACGGCGCCCTGCGCCCGGCGGCTGACGCCGTCGGCGTAGCCCAGGGGGACGAGGGCGAGCGTCGTGTCGGACGGAGCACGGAACGTGTAGTCGTACGAGACCCCGGTGCCCGCGGCGACGCGCTTGACCTTGACGACGGACGCGCTCAGCGTGAGCACCGGCCGCAGTCCGCGGTCGGCGGCGGTCACGCCCTCGGTCACGGGGATGCCCAGGCCGTTCGACCCCATGCGCACCATGTCGAACCGCCGCTCGGGGTGCTCGAGGGCGGCCGAGCTCGACGACATGTGCCGCTTCTCGACCGTGGCACCGAACGCCTCGGCGTCGGCCACGGCCTTCTCGAACACCCGGGCCGCGGCCTGGTCGTCGGCCTCGCTCGTCTCGCTGACGTGCGAGAAGATGCCACGCAGACGGACCACGCCCTCGTCGCGCAACTCGACGGCACGGGCGACGAAGGCCGGCCAGTCCGAGGGCAGGCAGCCCTCGCGGTGCAGCCCGGTGTCGATGGTCAGGTGGAGGAGGGCGACGCCACCGCGTGCCCGCGCGACCGCGGCCACGGACTCGAGCTGGTCGAGGGTCGACACCCCCAGGTCGACCTGCAGGTCGACGGCCGCCTCGAGGTCGTCGGACGGGCTGAGCTGCCAGGCGAAGAACGAGGCGTCGCCGCCGATGCCCAGACGTCGCATCCTCAGGGCCGGCTCGAGCTCGACCGTGCCGAACCAGCGGATGCCCGCCGCCACGGCCTCGGGCACGAGCACGTCGGCCCCGTGCGAGTAGGCGTCGGCCTTGACGATGGCCAGGATCTCGACCGGGTCGAGACGGGCGATCAACGACTCGAGGTTCGCCCGGTACGCGGCCAGGTCGACCGTGGCCCGGCGCAGGGACGTCGCGGCGCTCATGCGGTGTACCTCCGGGTGAGGCCGGCGGCCAGGCACGCGACGACCTCGTAGGTGATGCCGCCCATGGCGTCGGCCCAGTCGGCGGCGGACTGCCGGCCCAGCGCCGGGTCGCCGAACAGCACGACCTCGTCACCGATCTCGACGGGGTCGTCGCCCACGTCGATCACGAGGGCGTTCATGGCGATGCGCCCGCGGACCCGGTACGTGCGCTGGCCGATCGTCACGGAGGCGCGCTCGCTCGCGGCCCGGTCGATTCCGTCCGCGTACCCGGCCGGCACGATCGCGATCGACGTGTCGCGCTCGGGGCGGAAGAGGTAGCCGTACGACACGCCCTCGCCCGCCGGGATGCGCTTGACGGTGGTCACCGGCGCCGTGACGGTCATGGCCGGACGCAGGCCGAGCTCGGCGGACGTGCGATCGGGGTAGGGGCTGAGCCCGTAGCTCGCGAGGCCGAAGCGCACCATCGTGGCCCTCGAGCCGACGTAGTCGAGCGCCGCCGCCGAGGCGGCGACGTGCAGCAGGGGCGGCCGCACGCCCCGCTCGTCGAGCATCGCGGCGGCCCGGGCGAAGCGGGCCGTCTGCAGGCCGTCCTCCTCGGACGAGGCGTTCGACACGTGGGTCATGAGGCCCTCGACCGGCACGACGGCGGCGTGGCCGGCCGCACGGTCGAACAGCTCGGGCCATTCGGACTCGACGGCCCCGTTGCGGCTCAGACCCGTGTCGATCGCCAGGTGGACCGCCCGGACGCCGGCCGCCACGGCCGCCTCGAGCTGGTCGACGCTCGACACCGCCGGGGTGATGCCGAGCGCGGCGGCCTCGACGAAGTCCTCGCCGGGAGCGTGCAGCCAGGCGAGCACGGGCGCCTCGACACCGGCTCGTCGCAGGGCCACGGCCTCGGTCAGGTCGGCCACGCCGAGCCAGTCGACGCCGGCCTCGACGAAGGCCCGGGCGCACTCGACGGCACCGTGGCCGTAGGCGTTGGCCTTGACCACGGCCATGACGGCCGCCGGTGCGACGGCCGCCCGCAGCACCTCGACGTTGTGTCGCAGCGCGGCCGTGTCGACGGTGATGGTGACGTCGTGGGTCATCGGTCTGCCCCTTCGTGGTGTGCGTCGTCGTGGTCGGCGGGGACGTGGCCCGCGCCTTCGGCGACCACGTAGGCGACCGCCACCCCGCCGTCGTGGCTGAGCGACAGATGGAGGCGCGAGACGCCTCGCGAGTCCGCCAGCGACCGTGCTCCCCCGCTGAGCACGAGGGAGGGGGCTCCTTGGTCGTCGGAGACGACCACGACGTCGTGCCAGCGCACCCCGGTGGAGCCGCCCAGGGACTTGATCAGCGCCTCCTTGGCGGCGAAGCGGGCCGCCAGCGAGTGACGCCCGCGGGGACTGCCGTCACGGAGGACGAGCTCGTCCGCGCGGAACAGGCGCGTCGCGAGTGCCGGGGTGCGCTCGATGGAGCGGTCGAAGCGTTCGAGGTCGACGACGTCGACGCCGATGCCCACGATCACGTCCTCACCCGCCTGACGCCCTGCCCCGGCTGCACGACCCGCTACTCGACGGTGACCGACTTGGCCAGGTTGCGAGGCTGGTCGACGTCGAGGCCCTTGGCCGCGGCGAGCTCCATGCCGAAGATGTGCAGCGGCACGACCGACAACAGGGGCTCGAAGAGCGGGGCCGCCAGCGGGATGTGCAGCACCTCGTCGGCGAAGGGCAGCACGGCGGCGTCGCCCTCTTCGGCGATCGCGATGACCCGGGCGCCGCGCGCACGGATCTCTTGGATGTTCGAGACGACCTTGGGGTGCAGCGATCGCGGGTCACGCGGGCTCGGGACGATGACGAAGACGATCTGACCGGGCTCGATCAGCGCGATCGGGCCGTGCTTGAGCTCGCCGGCGGCGAAGCCCTCGGCGTGGATGTATGCCAGCTCTTTCAGCTTGAGCGCACCCTCGAGGGCGATGGGGTAGCCCACGTGACGCCCGAGGAACAGGACCGATCGGGTGTCGGCCATCCAGCCGGCGAGGGTCTTGATCCGCTCGGACGACTCGAGCACCTGCTCGATCTTGCCGGGGATCTCGTGCAGGTCGGCGACCTGCTCGGCGATGGCCTCGGTGCTCAGCGTGCCCCGCAGCGTCGCGAGGTGCAGGCCCAGCAGGAAGAGCGCGGTGCCCTGGGCGACGAACGCCTTGGTCGACGCGACCGCGACCTCGGGGCCGGCGTGCGTGTAGAGCACGGCGTCGGACTCGCGCGGGATCGTCGAGCCCTGGGTGTTGCAGATCGAGAGCACCTGGGCACCCTGCTCGCGGGCGTACTTGACGGCCATCAGGGTGTCCATCGTCTCGCCCGACTGGCTGATCGACACCACGAGGGTCTTCTCGTCGAGCACCGGGTCGCGGTACCGGAACTCGTGGGCCAGCTCGACCTCGACGGGCACGCGGGCCCACTGCTCGATGGCGTACTTGCCGAGGATGCCGGCGTAGGCGGCGGTGCCGCAGGCGATGACGATGACGCGGTCGACGGTCAGCAGGCGCTCGCGCACGCCGTCGAGCTCGGACAGGGTCACGGCGCCGTCGGCGGTGATGCGGCCGAGCAGCGTCTTCGCGACGGCCTCGGGCTCCTCGCTGATCTCTTTCGCCATGAAGCTGGACCAGCCGCCCTTCTCGGCGGCCGAGGCGTCCCAGTCGACCTCGAACTCGGTCGTCTCGACCGGCGCGCCGGTGAAGTCGACGACCTCGACCGAGTCGGGACGGATCGTCACCAGTTGGTCCTGACCGATCGACATGGCCCGACGGGTGTGCGCGACGAAGGCGGCGACGTCGCTGCCGAGGAAGTTCTCGCCGTCGCCCAGGCCGATGACCAGGGGCGAGTTGCGGCGTGCACCGACGACGACGCCCGGCTGGTCGGCGTGCACGACGAGCAGCGTGAAGGCGCCGTCGAGGGTGTTGACGACCGCGCGAAGGGCCTCGGTGAGGTCGCCGGAGGCGCGGTAGGCCCGGGCGACCAGGTGCGCGGCGACCTCGGAGTCGGTCTCGCTGAGGAACTCGACGCCCTCGGCGAGCAGCTCGGCCTTGAGCTCGGAGAAGTTCTCGATGATGCCGTTGTGGATGAGTGCGAGCTTGCCGTCGTCGGCGAGGTGGGGGTGCGCGTTCGCGTCGGTGGGGCCGCCGTGGGTCGCCCACCGGGTGTGACCGATGCCGGTCGTGCCGTCGGTCAGCGGCGTCGCCTCGAGGTCGTCGACGAGCATCTGCAGCTTGCCGGCCTTCTTGCGGGTGCCGAGGTCGCCCGCGGCGTCGATCACGGCGACCCCCGCCGAGTCGTACCCGCGGTACTCGAGACGTTTGAGGCCGCCCAGCAGCACCTCGATGCTCTTGTCGCCCGTTCCGACGTATCCCACGATTCCACACATGCGGTCGATTCTAGAGGTTCCCGTCCGAGAGCCCGGCGGGCCGTGCCGACTCGCGCCGACCCCGGACCGGTAGCCTCGTGCGCATGGCCGAAGCCAACCCGACGACCGCGCCCTCCGCCGTGCACGCGAGCCCCTTCGTCGAGATCGGGCGCGACGCGTGGGCCGACCTGGCCCCGACGACGCGCCTGCCGCTGACCGAGACCGAGATCGTGCAGCTGCGCGGCCTCGGCGACCGCCTCGACATGCGCGAGGTGCAGGACGTGTACGTCCCGCTCAGCCGCCTCCTCAACCTCTACGCCGCCGGTGCCCGCAACCTGCACCGGGCGACGAGCGACTTCCTCGGCGAACGGGCCCAGCGCACGCCGTTCGTGATCGGCGTCGCCGGGTCGGTGGCCGTCGGCAAGTCCACCGTCGCGCGCCTCCTGCGTGAGTTGCTCAGCCGCTGGGACGACACGCCCCGCGTCGAGCTGGTGACCACCGACGGGTTCCTCTACCCGAACGCCGAGCTCGAGCGCCGCGGCATCATGAGCCGCAAGGGGTTTCCCGAGTCGTACGACCGCCGCCACCTGCTGCGCTTCGTCTCACAGGTCAAGAGCGGCGCCGAAGAGGTGCGGGCCCCGTTCTACTCGCACACCAGCTACGACATCATGCCGAGCGCCGAGGTCGTCGTGCGCCGGCCCGACATCCTGATCGTCGAGGGGCTGAACGTGCTGCAGCCCGCCGTCGCCGGTCGGCTCGCCCTGAGCGACCTGTTCGACTTCACGGTCTACGTCGACGCCCGCACCGGCGACATCGAGAACTGGTTCGTCGACCGGTTCCTCGCCCTGCAGAAGAGCGCCTTCACGCAGGAGCGCTCGTTCTTCCACCGCTTCGCCGACATGAGCGAGCCCGAGGCCCGCTCGTTCGCCTCGGGCATCTGGAAGTCGGTCAACGAACCGAACCTGATCGAGAACGTGCTGCCGACCCGGTCACGGGCGACGCTCGTCCTGCGGAAGGCCGCCGACCACAAGGTCAGCTCGGTCCTGTTGCGCAAGATCTGACCCGCCGCGACGGCGGCGCGTCCCGGTCAGGGGCGGTGTCCGGGCAGGAGGCGCGGGTCACGTCACCGAAGCGTCGCACCCCGTCCGCCGCGCGGCTCAGAGGGCGAGTCGCTCGCGGACGACGTCGGCCAGTGCGTGGGCCACGCGGTCGGCGGTCGCCTGGTCGGCGGCCTCGACCATCACGCGCACGACGGGCTCGGTGCCCGAGGGACGGAGCAGCACGCGGCCGGTGTCGCCGAGTTCGTCCTCGAACCGGCGGACGGCCTCGGCCACGCCCTCGTCGGACGCGGCTCGCGAACGGTCGACGTCGCGCACGTTGATCATGATCTGCGGGAAGACCGTCATGACCGAGGCGAGCTCGGCCAGGCTCTTGCCGGTCGCGGCCATGCGGGCCACGAGCGAGAGGCCGGTGAGGATGCCGTCGCCGGTGGTGGCGTAGTCGGCGAAGACGATGTGACCGGACTGCTCGCCGCCGAGGGTGAAGCCGTGCTCGTTCATGTCCTCGAGCACGTAGCGGTCGCCGACCTTGGTCTGGCGGACCGTGATGCCGTGCTCGGCCATGGCGCGGATGAGGCCGAGGTTGCTCATCACCGTCGCGACGAGCGTGTCGTCGACGAGGGCGCCACGTTCTTTCTGCGCCAGGGCGATGATGGCCATGATCTGGTCGCCGTCGACCACGGCGCCGGTGGCGTCGACGGCCAGGCAGCGGTCGGCGTCGCCGTCGTGCGCGATGCCGACGTCGGCCCCGTGCTCGAGGACGGCCTTCGCGAGGTTGTCGAGATGGGTCGACCCCACGCCGTCGTTGATGTTGACGCCGTCGGGATCGGCCCCGATCAGGGTGACCCTCGCGCCGGCGTCGGTGAACACCTCGGGCGAGACGGCCGAGGCGGCGCCGTGGGCGCAGTCGAGGACGACGTGGATGCCGTCGAGCCGGTTCGGCAGGGCGCCGAGCAGGTGCAGCACGTAGCGGTCCTCGGCGTCGGCGAACCGACGGATGCGGCCGACGTCGCCACCGATCGGCATCAACTGCGGATCGGCCATGGCGGCCTCGATGCGGTCTTCGACCTCGTCGGGCAGCTTCGTGCCGCCGAAGGCGAAGAACTTGATGCCGTTGTCGGGCGCGGCGTTGTGCGAGGCACTGATCATCACGCCGAAGTCGGCGCCGATGTCGTCGACGAGGAAGGCCGCGGCGGGGGTCGGGATGACTCCGGCGTCGAGCACGTCGACACCCGAGCTGGCGAGCCCGGCACAGACGGCCGCGGTGAGGAACTCACCGGAGATGCGGGGGTCGCGCGCGACGACGGCGACGGGTCGTCGCCCCTCGGCGCGACGGGCATCGGCGTGATGCCCCTTCGTGAGCACCACCGCGCTCGCCTGGGAGAGCCCCAGGGCGAGCGCGGCGGTCAGCTCACGGTTGGCGAGGCCTCTGACACCGTCGGTACCGAACAAACGCGACATCGCGAGACCTGCCTTGTGTGGTGCTGGTTAGCGCTTCGAGAACTGCGAGGCCTTGCGGGCCTTCTTGAGACCGGCCTTCTTGCGCTCGATGACGCGGGCGTCACGGGTGAGGAAGCCGGCCTTCTTGAGCGTGGCGCGGTTGTTCTCGCGGTCGATCTCGTTCAGCGCACGGGCGATGGCGAGACGGAGGGCACCGGCCTGGCCCGAGGGGCCACCACCGGTGACCTTGACGGCCACGTCGTACGAGCCGAGCAGGTCGAGGACCTTGAACGGGTCGTTGATCAGCTGCTGGTGCAGCTTGTTGGGGAAGTAGTCCTCGAGGGTGCGACCGTTCACGACGATCGTGCCGGAGCCGGGCGTGAGGCGCGCACGAGCGATGGCCTCTTTGCGACGACCGACGGCGGAACCGCCGACGCTCAGCACGGGGCGGGGCGTCGCGGCGGCCTCGGGGGCCGAGCTCTCGGTGGTGAAGCTCTCGGGAGCCTGGTCGATGGAATCTGCGATCTGAGCCACTGTGTGGGGGTCCTTAAGTCTGAAGGCGGACGCTACTGGGCGACCTGGTCGAGGGTGTAAACCGTGGGCTGCTGAGCAGCGTGGGGGTGCTCGGCACCCGCGTACACCTTCAGCTTCTTGATCTGGGCACGGCCCAGCGAGTTCTTCGGCAGCATGCCGCGGATGGCCTTCTCGACCGCACGCGTGGGGTGCTTCTCGACCATCTCGGAGTACGTGGTGGCCGTCAGGCCGCCCGGGTAGCCCGAGTGACGGTAGTAGAGCTTCTCGGCCAGCTTGGAGCCGGTGAGGGCCACCTTGTCGGCGTTGATGACGATGACGAAGTCGCCCATGTCCATGTGGGGGGCGAAGGTCGGCTTGTGCTTGCCGCGCAGCAGGGCTGCCACGTGGCTCGCGAGGCGGCCGAGCACGACGTCGTTGGCGTCGATGATCAGCCAGTTCGGCTGAACGTCAGCCGGCTTGGGGGAGAAAGTGCGCGTCACAGTAGTGCTGCTTTCTGGTCGAGGTGAGAGGTTCGTGAATCCCGCTCCGTTGCCGTTGTCACCGCAGAGACGATGAGAACGAGTCAGGTGGAGGGCTCAACTTCGGGCGAAAGCGCGCAGTTGCGCAGACACCAAGGGTTCACGTTACCCGACACGAGCGGGACGGTCAACCGCCGCCCGTCGCGCGTCGCCCGCCCCACACGCGGGCGTCACTCCCCCAGCTGGTCGTGCGACCGCTTCACCTGCGTCAGGGCCACCCGGGCGGCCATCTCGTCGTCGGGCGGGTAGCCGACCTCGACCATCGTGAGCCCGTGGGCGGGCACGACGCGGAACTCGCCGTTGCGCTGGGCCTCGCGCCGGACGCCCACCGCACGATGCGCCTCCATCGCTCCCTCGCCGACGGCCACGCAGGCGCCCACGAGGTTGCGCACGAGGTTGTGGCAGAAGGCGTCGGCCTGCACCGAGGCGACGAGCACGCCGTCGGCCTCGCGCCGCCACGAGAACTCCTGCAGCTCGCGGATGGTGGTCGCGTAGTCGCGGTGGCGGCAGTAGGCGGCCCAGTCGTGCAGGCCGAGCAGGCCGGACGCCGTCGCGTTCATCAGCTCGAGGTCGAGGCGTTGGTCGTACCAGAGGGTGTGGCTGCGCCTCGTCGGGTCGCGCTCGGCACCCCGGTCGGCGATGCGGTACTCGTACCGCCGCCAGAGCGCCCCGAAGCGGGCGTGGAAACCAGGAGGCGCGACTCGCGCACCCGAGATCACGATCTCGTCGGACGCGCCCGCGAGCCCGTTCAACCGCCTGGCCAGCACGGTCGGGGCGTCGAGCGGGGACTGGTCGCGCATGCCGCGATGCGGCTTCTGCAGCTGGGCGATCTGGGCGTCGGTGAGGTCGAGGTGCACCACCTGCCCGCGGGCGTGCACGCCGGCGTCGGTGCGACCCGCCACGGTCACGGTCGGCACGTCCCCCAGCCGGCGGAAGAGCGTCTGCAGCGCGGCCTCGATCTCGCCCTGCACCGTGCGACGGCCGGGCTGCTCGCTCCAGCCCGAGAAGCCGGTGCCGTCGTACGCGACCCCGAGACGGAGGCGCGTGAGGGCCGGGTCGTCGATCGTCACCCGACGATCCTAAGGGGCCGACACCGCACCTCCTCGGCCTGCCGGGTGGCTGGACGACGACGGCGGTCGCGCCACGGCCACCCGTGTCGCGACCGCCGTCGGGCGTGTCCGCCTAGCCCACGCGGGAGGCGCGGTGCCGGACCACGAGGACCGTGCCACCCATCGCCATCAGCACCAGGGCGAGCGCGAGCCACCCCGCGAGGGGCGCGGAGCCCGTGAACGCGAGCGAGCCGTCCGCGGTCGGTGCGGTCGTGCCCGGGGGGACCACCCCGGGACCGGCACCCGGCACGGTCGGACCGGCTCCGGCTCCGGCTCCGGGCGTGGCGCCCGGGTCGGTCACCGGCGGCACGGGGTCGACGGCAGCGGCGAGCAGCGACACCCCGACGACGACCGGGTCGTGGTCGCTCGAGCGGAACTGGTCGGCCTGGTAGAGCTGCTCCACGTTGTAGTTGAAGCGGCTGTACTCGAGGCCGATGCCCTCCCCCGAGTTGATGTTCCAGATGTCCACGCCCGTGACGGCCTCGGCCGCGGCGGGCGAGGCGAGCACGTGGTCGAGCGAACCGCTGAGGCCGCTGAACACGTAGCTGTACTCGTCGGTCTCGGTGGAGCCGAGGTCGACGTAGCCCGCGGCCCGCAGCACCTGGATCGGGTCCTCCTGGCTGTAGGCGTTGAAGTCGCCCAGCAGGAACACCTTGTCGGTTCCCGCAGCGGCCTCGCGTTCGGCGGCGAAGGCGACCAGGGCGTTCGCCTGGTTGACGCGCGAGCCGTTCGAACCGCCCTGGCCGTCACCCTGGTCGGCGTCCGCGCCCGAGCCGCTGCCCTTCGACTTGAAGTGGTTGGCGATGGCGACGAAGGTCGACTCGGCGTCACCGCCGACGGGACGGAAGGCCTGGGCGAGCGGCTGCCGAGCATTGCTGAAGGCAGCCGATCCGGTCAGGATCGTCGACCCTCCGACGGGCTCGGCGACGGACTTCTTGTAGATGAAGGCGAGACGGATGACGTCCTCGTTGGCGGGCAGCGCCTCCGGTGAGCGCGCATAGTCCCACACCTCGGCACCGGCCGCGGCGTTGAGCGCCCCGACCAGGGTCGCGAGCGCGGAGTCGCGGGGCTCGCCGAAGCGGGCCGAGTTCTCGATCTCCTCGAGCGACACGACGTCGGCGCCGAGGGCGTTGATCGCGGTGACGATCTTCACCTGCTGGCGGGCGAGGTTCTCGGCGTTCGCGGCACCACGAGCGTCGCAGCCGCTGTTCACCGTCACCGGCGCACCCGCGCGGTCGGTGTAGAACGTGCAACCGCGCAGCTGGTCGCCCGTCGTCGTGAAGTAGTTCAGCACGTTGAAGCTGGCGAGCTTCACGTCGCCTCCCACCTCACGCGGGGCGTCGGTGCGGATGTCCTCGAACGTGACCGGCAGGTCGCCGTAGGCGGTGTCTCCGGTGAGACGGGCAGTCGGCTGGTACTTCCAGGCCGAGTTGCGGAAGTCGAACACGACCGGCTTCGTGAAGGCGACCGAGGCGCCCACCGTGACGGGGTTCTCGTTCGAGAGGTAGGGCAGCGGGATCGACTGGTTGGCCGCGGTGAAGAAGTTCGTCGTGGCACCGTCGTCGAGGGTCACGGCACGGGCCGCGTTGTCGGCGACCACCGCCGCGTAGCCGGGCGAACCCGGTCGGGCGACCTCGGTGGGCTGGATCAGCGGCCGGTCACCCGAGGCGAGCTTGACCTCGCCGTACTGGTTCGTCGTGTAGGTGTCGGCGACGGTGAACTCGCCCTGAGGCAGCACGAGCATGCTCTCGAGCGTCTCGCGCTGGGCGTCCGTGGTGGGCAGGCCGACGGTCGCCGCCCGCGGCGCCACCACGCTCGAGGCGTCGAGCGCCCTGAGCGACGACGCACCGGTGACGGTGATCTGCGTCAGGCCGAAGAACTCGGTGACCGTCCCGTCCACCTCGACGTAGTCGCCGACGGCGACCGAGGAGGCGGTGCTCGCGGAGTACACGAACAGTGCGTCCGACGCGAGGTGCGTCGACAGGTCGAGCGCGCCTCCTGACCCCGGGGTCTGGATGACGTAACCGTCCAGGCCGCCCGTGGGGTAGGTCGCCGTGACGACGCCCCGCGTGGTCACCGTGCGACCGACGAACGGACTCGTGCCGGTCAGGCCCTGGACCTGCGCGATCGTCACGTCGGCCTCGGGGGTCGGTTCGGGCTGCGGCTCGGGCTCGGGGCCGGGCTCGGTGCCCGTGCCGCCGGAGTTCTGCGGGGTGACGGTGGTCTGCGTCGAGAAGTCGGCCGCGTTGACGTCGGTGTCCGCACCAGCGGTGCGGGCCAACGAGTTGGGCGTCGAGTTCGTTCCGGTCACGGGAGCGACGGTCGTCTCGAAGGTGTTCGACGCGCCGTAGCCGAGCAGGTCGACCACGCCCGGCGTCCCGGCGGGGATCGAACCGGGTGCGAGCGTCAACGGAACGGCGCCGTTCGACAGCAGGACCGTTCCCGTCGTGCCGCTCGGGTTGAGCGAGGCACTCGCGTCGGGGGCGGGCAGGTCGGCGCCCGTGGTGCCGTTGCCCGGGATCGCCACGAGGAAGTAGCCACCGGCCGCGATGGTGCCGGCGATTTCGGCGGCGGAGAACTCCCCGGCGCCCGTCGCCGAGCGGTACTGCAGGGACCAGCCGGCCAGCGACACCGACGCCGCCGTGGGGTTGTACAGCTCGACGAACTTGCGGTTGAAGGGAGCGTTGGCGCTGCCTCCCTTGAGGTAGGCCTCGTTGATGACCACCGACGAACCGTCGGGCGCGGCGAGGGCGGGCGCGGCGGTCACGAGAGGGGCGAGCCCGAGTGCGAGGGCCATGCCCGTCGTGAGGGCGAGGGCCTTGAGTGGCCGGGGGCGTGGGCGTGGGCGTGGCGACATGACGTCCTTCGTGATCGGGTCGGGCTCCGGTCACCGTAGGCGGCACAGGTGCACCACAGGTGTCGCAGAACAATCGCCAAGGTAAACGACCCCCGCCCGGGGGGCCAGTCCTCTCTTGTGCGGACCGCCTCCTGCTCCCTGCACGACGGAGGGCCCGTCACCTCACGGTGACGGGCCCTCCGGGTGGTGCTGGTGGGACTACTTGGCTGCTTCGTCGTCCGACTTCGCAGCGGCGTCGGCCTCGACCTCGTCGGCGGCAGCCGTCTCGGTCTCGGTCTCGACGGGAGCCGACTCCTCGACGGTCTCGGTCTCGTCGACGGGAGCCTCGGTGGGCTCCTCGGCGACGGGCTCGGCGACCGGAGCCGCCGCGGCGGTGGTCTTCGAGTTCTTGACCTTGGGGCTCACGGGCTCGAGGACGAGCTCGATGGACACCATCGACGCGTTGTCACCCTTGCGGAAGCCGAGCTTCGTGATGCGGGTGTAGCCGCCGTCACGGTTCTCGACCAGCGGGGCGATCTCGGTGAAGAGGATGTGTGCGGCCTCTTTGTTGTTGCGCAGGGTCTGCATGGCGCGACGACGCGAGTGCAGGTCGCCACGCTTCGCGAAGGTCACGAGGCGCTCGGCGACGGGACGCAGGCGCTTGGCCTTCGTCTCGGTCGTCTTGATCGTCTTGTGCTCGAAGAGCGAAGCGGCCAGGTTGGCCAGCATGAGGCGCTCGTGCGCCGGGCCGCCTCCGAGGCGGGGTCCCTTGGTGGGCTTGGGCATTGTCTGTTCCTAAGTGAGTCGAGAGTGGAGGGCGTCGGGCGGAGAGACCTAGTTGGTGGTCTCTTCTTCGTCGTAACCGCTGTAGAAGTGGGCTCCGTCGAACCCGGGGACCGTGTCCTTCAGCGAGAGGCCGAGCTCGACGAGCTTGTCCTTCACCTCGTCGACCGACTTCTGACCGAAGTTGCGGATGTTCATCAACTGGGTCTCGGAGAGGGCGACCAGCTCGGACACCGTGTTGATGCCCTCGCGCTTCAGGCAGTTGTAGCTGCGGACCGACAGGTCGAGGTCCTCGATCGGGGTCTGCAGCTCGCTCGACAGGACGGCGTCGACCGGCGCGGGGCCGATCTCGATGCCCTCGGCGGCGGTGTTGAGTTCGCGGGCCAGACCGAACAGCTCGGTCAGCGTGCGACCGGCCGACGCGATGGCGTCGCGCGGCGAGATCGACGGCTTCGACTCGACGTCGACGACCAGACGGTCGAAGTCGGTGCGCTCACCGGCACGCGTCGCCTCGACGCGGTAGGTGACCTTGAGCACGGGCGAGTAGATCGAGTCGATCGGGATCTGACCGGCTTCGCTGAACTCGCTGCGGTTCTGCACGGCCGACACGTAGCCGCGGCCACGCTCGATCGTGAGCTCGAGTTCGAACTTCGCCTTGTCGTTCAGCGTGGCGATGACGAGCTCGGGGTTGTGGATCTCGACACCGGCCGGAGCCGAGATGTCGGCGGCCGTGACCTGACCGGCACCCTGCTTGCGCAGGTAGGCCGTGATGGGCTCGTCGTGCTCGCTGGCGACGACCAGCTGCTTGATGTTGAGGATGACCTCGGTGACGTCTTCCTTCACACCGGGGACGGTCGTGAACTCGTGCAGCACGCCGTCGATGCGGATGCTGGTGACAGCAGCGCCGGGGATCGACGAGAGAAGCGTGCGGCGCAGCGAGTTGCCGAGGGTGTAACCGAAGCCGGGCTCGAGGGGCTCGATCACGAAGCGGGAGCGGAACTCCGAGATGTTCTCCTCGGTGAGGGTGGGGCGCTGTGCAATGAGCACTGTTTATTCCTTTCGGCGAAGAGTCCGCTATATGACTCTTGGCGGTACGACAGGTGGCTGGCCCGTCGGGTCTGTTGAGTTGTGGCACCTCGGGCGAACACGCGGGAGGCGGTGCTGACGCGGGGGAGCCCGCCGCACCGGCGGGCCCCGGAGTGGGGCCCGTGCCGGTGTGGCGGGCGGTAACTCAGTTAGACGCGACGACGCTTCGGCGGGCGGCAGCCGTTGTGCGCCTGAGGGGTGACGTCGTTGATCGATCCGACCTCGAGGCCTGCGGCCTGGAGCGAACGGATCGCCGTCTCGCGACCCGAACCCGGGCCCTTGACGAAGACGTCGACCTTCTTGACGCCGTGCTCCTGCGCCTGACGGGCGGCGGACTCGGCGGCGAGCTGCGCGGCGAAGGGGGTCGACTTGCGCGAACCCTTGAAGCCGACGGCGCCGGACGAGGCCCAGCTCAGGACGGCGCCCGAGGGGTCGGTGATCGAGACGATCGTGTTGTTGAACGTGCTCTTGATGTGGGCCTGACCCACGGCGACGTTCTTCTTCTCTTTGCGGCGGGGCTTACGCGCGGCCGTCTTCGGTGCTGCCAATTTTTTCTCCTACAACCTTGAGGGGCGTACGGCGGGAGCCGAGGCCTATCGAGCCTTCTTCTTGCCGGCGACGGTGCGCTTCGGGCCCTTGCGGGTACGAGCGTTCGTCTTGGTGCGCTGGCCGCGGACGGGGAGGCCGCGGCGGTGGCGGATGCCCTCGTAGCTACCGATCTCGACCTTGCGGCGGATGTCGGCGGCCACCTCGCGGCGGAGGTCACCCTCGACCTTGTAGTTGCCCTCGATGTAGTCGCGGAGCAGGACGAGCTGGTCGTCCGTGAGGTCCTTGACGCGGATGTTGCCGTCGATCTCGGTCTCGGCGAGAGTCTTGAGCGCGCTGGTGCGGCCGACTCCGTAGATGTAGGTCAGTGCGACTTCGACGCGCTTGTCGCGCGGGATGTCAACGCCTGCTAGACGTGCCATGATGGCCTCTTTTCAGAGATGGTGGAGGTCTGTCACAGCACCGGTGCCCGGGCCTCCGACCCGGGGTGTCCCCCGCCCCCGTCCACCCCATCGGGTGGTCGTGACGAGTTCTGGTGCTGCTGGGAGGGTGTTGCTGTGTGACCCGGCTCGGCCGGGTCGGCATCGGCACGCCGCCGGAGCGGCGGACGAGTCAGCCCTGGCGCTGTTTGTGGCGCGGGTTGCTCTTGCAGATGACCATGACGTTGCCCTTGCGGCGGATGACCTTGCAGTGCTCGCAGATGGGCTTGACGCTGGGGTTGACCTTCATTGCTGATTCCTTGATCTCGCTGGCTTCGTGCCCCACGGGTGCGTGGGGCCGTTCCTTTCCAGCACGCCCTACTTGTAGCGGTAGACGATCCGGCCGCGGGTCAGGTCGTAGGGGCTGAGCTCCACGATCACACGGTCTTCGGGCAGGATGCGGATGTAGTGCTGCCGCATCTTGCCGGAGATGTGCGCGAGGACCCTGTGTCCGTTGGTCAACTCAACGCGGAACATCGCGTTGGGCAGAGCTTCGATCACTGCGCCTTCGATTTCGATGACACCGTCTTTTTTGGCCATAGCCTCACTGTCGCTAAGAATAGGGGTGTTGGTCGTGCGGGGATGCGATGCCCAGGCGCGCAGAAACGCACACGGAACACCAAAGGTCGATCCTAGGTGATGCCGGTATAGTTCAGCAACCCGGCTGGTCAACCCGACACGCCGGAGCACCCGCCGACCTCTGCCGCCCACCTCGGCCGTCGTCTCGTCGGGTACGCGTCACGACTGCCGGGAGCACCATGCCTGACCGCTCGACCACCCCCTCCTCCCCTCGGGGGGTCGCTCGTCACGGCCGACTCCGCCGCCGCGGCCCCGCCCGCATGCTCCTGGGACTCGTCGCCGGGACGATGGCCGTCGTGCTCGTGAGCGGCGTGTCCGTCGCGGCCATCGCGGTCCGATCCGCCACCTCGGGCGTGCAGACCGTCTCACTCGGCAACGAGGACGAGGTCGCCGGGGTCGACATCTCGGCCATCCAGGGCGGCGCCAACATCCTGCTGGTGGGCAGCGACGAACGCGACGACGGCAGCCAGGTCGACGCCGGCGAGGTCGACGGCATCCGCAACGACGTGACGATCCTGGCCCACCTCTCGGCGGACCACACCCAGCTGACGGCCGTGAGCTTTCCCCGTGACCTCATGATCGACGTACCCGAATGCGTCGGCGACGACGGCCAGGTGTACCCGGCCGAGGACCACGTGCAGTTCAACACGACCCTCGGACGCGGTGGGCTCTCGTGCACCGTCAAGACGGTCGAGGGCATGACCGGACTGGCGATCCCCTACGCCGGCAAGATCACGTTCGACGGCGTCATCGAGATGTCGAACGCCATCGGTGGGGTCGACGTCTGCGTCACGCGGACGATCCGGGACACCGACTCGGGCATCGACCTGACTGCGGGCACCCACACCCTGCAGGGTGCCGAGGCCCTCGCCTTCCTGCGGACCCGACACGGCGTCGGCGATGGGAGTGACATCGCGCGCATCAGCTCGCAACAGGTCTTCCTGTCGTCGATGATGCGCAAGATCATCTCGGGCGGGACACTCGGCGACGTGACGACGCTCTACAAACTCGCCTCGGCCGCCCTGAGCAACATGACGTTGTCGTCCACCCTCGACTCCCCCGACACGCTCGTGCGCCTGGCCCTCGCGCTGAAGGACATCCAGCCCGCGGGGATCGTCTTCGTGCAGTACCCGGTCGTCGACGACCCGCGCGACTCGAACCGGGTGATCGAGTCCACGACCGACGCCGCAGCCCTGAACGCCGCACTCAACGCCGACGAGAAGTTCACCCTCGGCGACGACAGCGCGGGGCGTGGCTCCGTCTCGGACGGGACCGCCCCCGCCGAGACCACGGCTCCCGCCGTGCCGAGCGATGCGCCGTCGCCGTCCGATCCGGCTACCGACTCCACGGGCCCGGTCGACCCCTCCACGACGACCGCGCCGACGACCACGTTGCCGTCGACGATCACGGGGCAGTCGGCGGCCGAGGCCACCTGCAGCGTCGGCTCGTCCCGCTGAGCCGCAGCGCGCCTCCTCGGCGTCTCCGGCGTGAGCCGAGGAGGCGCGGGTCAGGCGATCGGGACGGGTGTCACTCCCAGCGGTGCCAGCCCCGCCGCTCCGCCGTCGTGCGCCGTGAGCACCCAGATGCCGCCCTCGTGGACCGCGATCGAGTGCTCCCAGTGCGCGGCCAGTGAGCCGTCGCGCGTGCTGACGGTCCACCCGTCGTCGTGGGTGACGGTGTCGATGCCGCCCGTAGTCACCATGGGCTCGATGGCGATGACCAACCCGGGCCTGACGGCGGGGCCACGTCCGCGGACGCGGTAGTTGAAGACCGGGGGGTCTTCGTGCATCGAGCGCCCGATGCCGTGCCCGGTGTAGTCCTCGATGATGCCGTAGTCGCCCTGCGCGTCGATGTAGTCCTCGATGGCCCCACCGACCTCGTTCAGGTGCGAAGCCGAGGCCAGGGCGGCGATGCCGTGCCAGAGGGATTGCTCGGTGACCTCGTTCAGGCGACGGCGCTCGGCCACGACGTCGGGGCGGTCGACGTCGTCCAGGACGAACGTGCGTGCGCTGTCGCCGTTCCACCCGTCGAGTTGCGCGCCGCTGTCGATCGAGACGAGGTCGCCGGGGGCCAGGACGCGAGAGCCCGGGATGCCGTGCACGACCTCGTCGCCGACCGACGCGCACACCGTGTGGCGGTACCCGGGCACCAACATGAAGTTGGGTTCTCCCCCACCGTCGCGGATGGCGGCCTCGGCCACGGCGTCGAGCTCGATGGTCGACACGCCGGATCGCACGGCGGCCTGGACGGCATCGAGCGATGCTGCCGTCAGGAGTCCCGGCCCGACCAGACGTCGCAGTTCGTCGGCGGTCTTGTAGATGCCGGAGCGGCGGAACGCCACGACGTCAGGAGGCCGAAGCGACGGACGTGAAGCCGCGGGCGGCGAGGGCCGATTCGATGCGCCCGGCGACCTCGTCGATGCTGCCCAGACCGTCGACCTCGACCAGCAGGCCTCGCTCTCGGTACGTCTCGATCAGGGGCGCGGTCTCGCGGAGGTAGACGTCCTGGCGGTGCCGGATGGCGTCCTCGGTGTCGTCGGAACGGCCCTGATCGAGGGCACGCTTGCGGAGGCGCTCGACGATCTCGTCACGGTCGGCGACGAGCTGGACCACGGTCGTCAGGGACTGACCCTGCTCGGCGAGGTGTTCGTCGAGGAACTCGACCTGCTGCAGGGTGCGCGGGTAGCCGTCCAGGAGGAAACCCTCGGCCGCGTCGGCCTGGGAGAGCCGGTCGGAGATGAGCTCGTTGGTGAGGCTGTCCGGGACGTAGTCGCCCGCGTCGAGGATCGCCTTCACCTTGAGGCCGAGCTCGGTCTCGTTCTTGACGTTGGCCCGGAAGATGTCACCGGTCGAGATCGCCGGGATGCCCAGTGAGTCGGCGATGGCCACCGCTTGGGTGCCTTTGCCGGCCCCGGGAGGGCCGACGATGAGGAGGCGCGGGCTGAGTCGGGTCTCAGCGGCGCTCATCGGAGCAGACCCTCGTAGTGACGCTGCTGGAGCTGCGAGTCGATCTGCTTGACCGTCTCGAGACCGACGCCCACGATGATCAGGATGCTGGCACCGCCGAAGGGGAAGTTCTGGTTCGCACCGACCGTGGCCAACGCGATCAACGGGATGAGCGCGATGATGCCGAGGTACAGGGCACCGGGCAGCGTCACACGCGTCAGCACGTAGTCGAGGTACTCGGCGGTGGGGCGACCGGCACGGATGCCGGGGATGAACCCGCCGTACTTCTTCATGTTGTCGGCGACCTCTTCGGGGTTGAAGGTGATCGCGACGTAGAAGTACGTGAACCCGACGATGAGCGCGAAGTACAGCACCATGTAGAGCGGGTTGTCACCCGAGGTGAGGTTCGCCTGCACCCAGCTGACCCACGCGGGCGGAGCCGTGCCGTCGGAGGGCTGGTTGAACTGCGCGACCAGGGCCGGCAGGTAGAGCAGCGACGACGCGAAGATGACCGGGACGACGCCCGCCATGTTGACCTTGATCGGGATGTAGGTGTTGTTCCCGCCGTAGGTTCGCCGCCCGACCATGCGTTTGGCGTACTGGACGGGGATGCGCCGCTGGGACTGCTCGACGAAGACGACGAGCGCCATGATGATCAGACCGACGGCGATGACGAGCAGGAAGATCTCGAAGCTGCGCGACTGCGCGATGCTCCAGAGGGCGGTGGGGAATCGGGCAGCGATCGAGGTGAAGATCAGCAGCGACATGCCGTTGCCGATGCCGCGCTCGGTGATGAGCTCGCCCATCCACATGATGAGGCCGGTACCGGCAGTCATCGTGACGACCATGAGCATGACGGCGTACCACGCGTCGTTCGTGATCAGCTGGCTGCACTCGGCGATGCCCGACGAGCCGAACAGGGCGCCGGAGCGGGCCACGGTGATGAGGGTCGTGGACTGGAGGACGCCCAGGGCGATGGTGAGGTACCGCGTGTACTGCGTGAGCTTCGCCTGCCCGGACTGGCCCTCTTTGTAGAGGGTGTCGAAGTGAGGGATGACCACGCGCAGCAACTGCACGATGATCGACGAGGTGATGTAGGGCATGATCCCCAGCGCGAAGACCGACAGCTGCAGCAGGGCGCCACCGCTGAACAGGTTGACGAGCTCGTAGAGACCCGACGTGCCCTGGTTGCCGGCGAGGCACGCCTGGACGTTCTGGTAGTCGACGAACGGTGCGGGGATGAAGCTACCCAGCCGGAAGAGCGCGATGATGCCGAGCGTGAACCCGATCTTGCGACGCAGGTCGGGGGTGCGCATGATGCGCGCGACAGCTCTGAACACGTGGGGCCTCCCGGTATGAAGGATAGACGACTGATGGGGG
>Ga0265797_10000932_pt1 | contig 52622 bp, 43 predicted proteins | sample P2T30metagenome_FD_192433 | JGI IMG/M metagenome (GOLD analysis project Ga0265797, IMG submission 192433) | Plant litter microbial communities from East Loma Ridge, Irvine, California - P2 T30 | ecosystem: Environmental > Terrestrial > Plant litter > Unclassified | place: USA: California...
TACGAAGAAGTGGATGTGGCCAGGCTAGCCCATCCCTTGAACATAAAAGCTCCTTGAGCCGAGTTTCATTGACTTGTATGCAGCGAAGGGCGCTTGCAGCATGACTGTCCTGCAGTAGCGAGTATTCAATATCTCTGCCGGGAACCGCAGAGACCGAGCTACCAAAACCAGGCGTCATACTCAAGCTCTACTTCTGTAGGAAAACACAAACAATCCCGTCCCAAACGCCTTCGCTTCTCAAAAACAGCATGTACTAACCAATGCAAACACCGCCGTGGTGCCATATGATTCCGTGTTATTCCCGTGTTGTCATGTCGCACGCCTCCTTTTCTTCACACGACAACGTCTCTTGTACTTCTTTGGCCATATCACGGCACAATTTTCCTATACTGACGGATCGTGGTAGAGGAAGTTGATGTCCCGAGGTCGGGATTTGTTCGAGCGGACAAACTCCTTGTCGCCAGGCGGCCCTGCAGCAAAGATTTTGTCAGCCTCTGATTCACGCCGACACTCTCTTCTCATTCTTGCAAAAAGAACGAAATAAAGCGATGAGAACTCACTCTCCGCCTTGGTGTTACTCGCCAGCATACTTTGTATGCTAATGCACACACTTTCCACATTGTGCACCGGACTCCAACCCTGCGAGTCCAGCAGATCCAAACAAATTATCCCGTTGCTGTAGACGTGCGGGTGCATGGGAATGTTGCGGTCCGGCGCGGCGAGAAAGACGACTTCGGGCGCTTCGATCGGGTAGGAGGTGGAGAAGCTGAATTTGAGCCGGTATTTGTCGGAGGGAGAGTAGAGAGGGTTGTCGAGCACTGCGATGTCCATTTGCCATTCTTTCAGGTCGGGCGCGGAGACGAGGTCGATGCCGGGAGGGAGTGTTCCTTGGATCTGGGAAGGGGAGGGTTAGATGCGTATCTTGATTGAGGAAATGGCGGTGTTCCATACCTTGACAAGCTCCTTTTGCAGGCGCTTGCTGCTCATGGCTGCCATGGCGGCGGTGTTTCCGGTCAATCGGAGGGCCGAACACCAAGGTGGTTCTTCTTGCGAGTGGAAATGCGGTGTCGGTAGGAGGGTGTTGGTCGGTGGGGCTTATTCGCTGATCTAGTGGCAGAAAAGCGTGCGAATCAGTTGGGGAAGATATCACCGAGCGAAAGAGGCGAGTGAGGCAGTGGTGGGCGTAGGTATAGGTAGGAGTAATGGTAAAGGTAAAGGTAATGTATACACCAGTAATAGTAGTGTATGTATGTAATGCGGGAGTAGCGCGGGGCTCCTTCCAGTGTCATAGCCGTGGCTGAAGCAGGTCTCGGGACGCCGGATTTCCAAAAGTCGATGTTGAGCGTGACTCTACAGATGTCTTGGAGTGTATAAATTCATTCACTTCCGTCCACCCCTCTGCTCGTGATCACGAGTGAGACATGAAGACTAGGTGCTCTCTGCAAGCGCCGGACATGCACGCGAGCATGTGAGATCGACGCCTGCAGGGTCACTCGCTGTGGGGAAAAGTGAATATGTGAATGAAGAACAAGGGAGCGTAGCGCGGCATGCCATGATGAACACAAGCATGCAGTCCATGCGTGTCTCAGTCTCAAGATCTCAGTGTCTGAACCCGTCAGATGCCTTCTTCGTAATTGTTCTATATGGCCGTATGATTTGGAAAGGATTCAATCCCGCAATTGCAATCAATGCAAAGCTCGCACAAAAGCACGTTCGCGTCCATCAAGGATCAAAGATGCTGAACAAATGGAAATAGCCTCTTCAAGCCCCACCCTCACAGCCTCCTACTACCATGCTGCTTGTGCTTCTTCAAGTGTTTCGCCGCCCTCTCACTGTTACGTCCATGCGGCCTGGTTCCCCTCGAGTACCAGCCATCGGGCGGCTGCCTCGCCTCCTTAGCCTCCGTGGTAGAAACTGGGCTGTCGACGGCGACGTTCTCCTTGACGGGTACCTTGCCAGCATAGCCGCTCTCCTCGGCTGCGTACGCCATCGAGGCGCTGCTTGCTGTCTCGCTTGCAGTCCAAGGGTCGTGGGCAACTCCGGTGGGCATCGCGAAGCCGTCGGCCTTGGTGGAGTAGTGAGGTCTCTTCGTCCTTGAACGACTGAGGCTGCTCGAGCTGCTCGCTTCGGATGAGTAGGCCGGGGCCGATGAGTATACTGAGGACGAGGTTGAAGTCGACTCCAAGTAGCTTTGCTGGGTGCTGGTGCTGGATGAGCTGACAGCTTCAGCAGTTGCGTAAGCGCCAGTCCCGTGCTTGTAGACCTTGAGCGAGTTGATAGACCAGTATGCGTCCTTGAAAGCCTCAGGGTTGTTCGTTACATAGTCGACGCACGTATTGGCCTTTTTGGAGCATTCTCCCTGAGAGCTCCAAGTGTTGCCGGCCCAGTCTCCGCAGAAGGTATTGGTGAATGTGATGGACATGTCCTTGAAGTGCGTGGGAATGTCACAGTCGCCCATGAAGACCGCCATCGGCTTGCCCCAGCTCGAAGGGTCAGGAGAGGCGCTCGAGATGTCCGAAGGTAGCGAGCCTCGCGGGAAGAAGAAGATGTTGATGAAGTCAGACGTGATCTCCGTGGCGTAGACTCCGCCTCCGTTCTTGTTGAAGTCGCTGCCGTAAGTCCTGGTGTCCTTGGTCTTGATTTGGCAACCTTGGTTCGTGCCTTGACCAGGTGCTTTGACATCGCAGTTGTCCGTTTCCACAGTTCCTTGCATGTCACTTTGGCGAGAGATCTTGCAACCAGGGCCCGTGTGCAAGGTCATGTCGTTTGTAGAAGCGTCGTTGACCCCTTCGATGATGTCTGTTTGACGTTAGTCGCTGTGGGCAAATAGCATGTATTCCACTCAACGCACCAATCTCGCCATTCTTCGGCCAGTTTGGGCCAAACATCCAGAACGCCGGCCAAGTGCCACAAATGCCTCCCGGCATGTGCTCAATGTCGATGATGATCAATCCGGTGTCGTAAGTCTTCCTGCTCTCGATCCGAACGGCCGGACGGCCAGCCTTGGAGGCCACACCCGTGTGGTCAACACCCAGGTAGACCTTGCCATAGTCATCATTGATCAGCCCTGCGCTCTGAGCGTAGTCCCTCTCGACATAGTCGACGAAGCCATTTGTCGGATCCGAGCCGTTGAAGAAGTCGAAGTTGTCATAGAAGTTGCCGTTCCCGCAGTAGTCGTCCTGGAGAACGTACTGAGCCCAGCCGGTGGTGCCCAGGAAAGCGATGCCTGTGAGAATTGTAGAGCGGAGCATGATGGTGTGATCTCAAAGGAGTGTCCTTGCGCAAGAAAGGCGCAGTGAGAGATAGAAAAAGAAAACGAGAAAAGGGTATCTTGTGAACGGATTGAAAGGCGTGACAAGTCCGAGAGGGATGACGGGCACAGGGTGACCTGCTAAGTCTTATACACCTGATTAAAACAGCCGACATGTTCATGAGGGTTGCGCCAGGCGGCGAGCCCGGCACGCCCAGGCTAGCATGGCTTGCTCTTCAGGCCCCGTTTGTTCGTGGATGCTAGTGCGCATCTGCAATTGCGGCTAAGGACAGAACGGTTGAGTGCGCCGCCTGGGCCATGTCGAGGCCTCGAGCGAGGACGATATCAGAGGCCCGGGGCATTCGCCTGGAGCGCTCTGGCGGATCCAGATCACCAAGGGAGATCCTAGCTGCATACTGCGTGTCAGGTTACAGTGGCCAGTCGGGTACCACAAGAGTGACAAGACGCTGGAGGCACGACGAGACAGCCGTGAAAAGGGATGCTTTGGGCACCGGTAGTTGCAGTACTAGTGTTAGGCGCTGCGTACAGTAGAGATCTTGGGGAACCGGCCATGGACCAATGTCACGAGCCAGATGTTGTCCGACGAGACGCACAAGAACTGCTGTCGTTTCATCACGCCAACCTAAATCAAAGTCGGACGTTGATGCGCTGCTGTGATTGGACAGTCTGCGTAGCCACTATGGCATGTTGAATTCGAAGGACTCCTCCACGCACGCGCCGAAACACATCCTTGTGCGCATCATCAGATAGCACGACTTGCACGACTACTCACAGACTGACCCCTAAAAGCCGCCCGAGCGATCACTTTGAAGTTTGTCACTACTACCAAGATCCTATTCTCGTCTCCTCATGACTCTCCATGTTTCTTCATCGAGATCGCCTTCCTGGCACGTGGAAACGCATTATCTGTACCGTCCCAACGGCGCGTGAAAAGTCCAAACGAGACGTGAAGCATCTTCCTCGTGACTTGTTTCTTCTCGTCTAAACCGTGGCTATACATGCTGTATCACGATGGACATCTAGCGTCTGCAAAGACTCTCCCCTGCGACCACGAGGCGTGTCTTGCAGATGTGCGACCGGCGGGAGGCTCTCGGTGACAACACCTATCGGACAAGCGATCAAGCGATTTGCGGCTTTGGCTGGGTCCACAAACCTGGATTTTCCAAGAGCATGGGGCAAGGTAGTAGTATGTATGCCGCATGTCTTGTGCCTAGGAGAGGGTTCTGCAAGCGCTGTGGTGGATACTGACAACTAGATCTGACTTGGCTGACTTGGGCATCTTTCAGTGTCCTCTAACAAGTGACCAATTAGGTTTTTGTAACTCGCTACCGTAGGCTTGCGGCCTGTCCGTCTCAACTGCGCACAAGAAAAGCGTGATGATCGGTGCAACAGGTCTCTCAAACGACCGCCACGTCAGGACAAATCTCTGTCATGTCACACATCGCTTGCGTGCATTCTTTCAAGAAGTGTGAAGTGCATGCATGTGCATTTATTATGCAGGACCGGCTGATAGATCACTGATAGCGCTTTGCTTGCATGATAGCGATGTCTCTTCCCGTGCGAGATGGCGGGCCAAAGTGCAAGGATATCAGTACGACTGCAACTGACTAAATTTGGTCAGTACTGTACGCAGAATTGGAAAGATACAGTAGGACGGCACGACGGGAATCGGATCCTCACTTTTGAGTGTTTCAGTCACGTGAAAACTGCGTAATCGAGAGTATCCATACAGCTATGATCGACAGTCCAAGCTCAAGTAACATGGAGTACTGTGGGGAAAGCTACGGCTGGCCTTGAGCTGCCTGCCACCCGAGACGGAAGCTCTGTGTATGTACCTTGCAGCAGCTGACCTCTTGCTCGTAGGCTTCGGACATCTGCATCGTTGTTCCTCCTTGCTCACATCCTCATCCACACTCACATTCGAACATGGGTGGCGAGACACACAGTAACGTGGCGGCCTCGATGGCGAACTCAGCGTACCCTCAGCTGGCTGTCAGACCAGTCGGACAGCAGATCACCCACATCTACAAGGATCGCCTTAAGCAGTTCGTCGATAATGGACAGTACAAAGAGCAAGGATTATTAGCCAAGCTCTACGATGGCCGCCTCTCTGGTGAAGACTACATCAAGCTATCAGTTTGGGATGCTCCCGACTTGACAAGACCTACCTTCAAAGAGGCAACGAAGAAGACGAATGAATACCGCAAGACTAAAGTTGGCGAGTCCTTTGGTCCCAGCTGGAGCACTCATTGGTTCAAAGTGCAGTTCAAGCTGCCCTCCGAGTGGACTTACAAGTCACAAGTCGAGCTGCACTGGGACGCCAACAACGAGGGCTTGGTTTGGACCGAAGATGGCCGTCCGTTGCAGGGATTGACCGGCGGTGGAGAGCGTGTCGAATGGGTTGTTCCCTTGGAATGGCGCGACTACGACAAGTGGCACACAATTTACATCGAGATGGCTTGCAACGGCATGTTTGGCAACGCACCAGGTGGAGACAGCATCCAGCCACCGCGTCCTGACAAATACTTCATGCTGGCGGAAGCAGACATTGTCAGTGTCAACCTGGATGCACGCGCGTTGTTCTATGACTTCTGGATCATTGGCGACGCAGCTAGGGAGTTCCCCGGAGATACCTGGCAACAGCACCAAGCCTTGCAAGTCTGCAACGACATCATCGATTGCTTCATCAAGGGCAAAGGCACCAGTGCATGTCTCAAGGAGTGCAGAGAGATCGCAAAGCGCTACCTTGGCAACGATATCGACAGCTCGAAGGTTTACGACGACAGCTCGGCGCTCATCACTGGCATTGGCCATTGCCATATCGACACATGCTGGCTCTGGCCGTGGGCAGAAACCAAGCGCAAGATTGCACGTAGCTGGTCTAATCAGTGCGACTTGCTGGATCGTTACCCAGAACATCGGTTCTGTGCGTCACAGGCGCAGCAGTACAAGTGGCTTGAAGAGCTGTACCCGTACGCATTTGACCGTGTCAAGTCACATGTGAAGAAGGGCAACTTCCAGCCTATTGGTGGTTCCTGGGTCGAACATGACACCAACATGCCCTCTGGAGAATCTCTTGTGCGCCAGTTCGTGTACGGCCAGCGCTACTTCGAGAGCCGCTTTGGTCAGCGTTCGACAACTTTCTGGTTGCCCGACACCTTCGGATATTCGACTCAGCTACCGCAGCTTTGTCGCTTGGCTGGTATGACCCGCTTCTTTACCCAGAAGCTGAGCTGGAACAACATCAACAATTTCCCGCACACCACCTTCAATTGGGTCTCGCTAGATGGCAGCCAAGTCATCTGCCACATGGCTCCTGCAGAGACTTACACTGCAGAGGCTCACTTCGGTGACGTGAAACGCAGCGAGACCCAGCACAAGTCCATGGACCAAGATCCGAGTAGTCTTCTTGTCTTTGGCAAAGGAGACGGCGGTGGAGGGCCGACGTTCGGGCATATTGAAAAGCTGCGACGTGCCCGCGGACTCAGCGACAAGGTTGGCCTCTTACCACGCGTGAAGATGGGCGACAGTGTCGATGATTTTTTCGCCCGCATTGAGAAGAAACAGGCAGACGGCACAATCGATCTGTGTACTTGGTATGGCGAGTTGTACTTTGAGCTGCACCGTGGCACATACACGACACAAGCAAACAACAAACGCAACAATCGGAAGTCAGAGATTTTGCTGCATGATATCGAATACTTTGCCACACTTGCCACTTTGGGCGGTAAGAAGGGCTACAAGTACCCAAAGAAGGACATCGATGCCATGTGGGAGAATGTCTTGCTGTGCCAGTTCCATGACTGTCTACCAGGCAGCTGCATCGAGATGTGCTACGACGATTCGGACGAGCTGTATGCTAAGGTCTTTAAGACGGGCAAGAGCCTATTGAGCGGTGCTCTGGATGCTCTTGGATTTGAGAAGCCCTCCAGCGAACTCAAATCATCTCTCGTCGGACTGAGTACCCTCGGATGGTCGCGCAATGAAGTGCTGCCACTTCCACGTTCATTGGCAAATTCCCAAAGCACGCATGATGACTTCATCGTTCACGAGGGTAGCAGGGTTACGGAAATCATCCCAGGTCACGAAGTAAGGAAGTGCAAGCCGATTGACTATTACCCAGAAACAGGCATCTGTGTCCTCGAAAACAACGACCTCCGTGTCCAGGTGCAGCAAGGTGTGATCACGAGCCTGTATGACATCAAAGCGAAGCGCGAAGTACTCCCCAAGGGTGGCAAGGCTAACCAGCTCGTGATCTTCGATGACAAACCACTGTACTGGCAAGCCTGGGATGTAGAGGTCTTCCATCTCAACTCGCGCCAAGAGCTGCACTCTTCAGAATCTGAGATTGTGGACGATCACGAACTCCGCTCCGCCGTCACGACTACCACAAAGATTTCCGACAAGTCCTGGATCAAAACCACCATATCTCTGTCAGCCAGTACCTCGTCTCCCTCGATGGTCGAGGTCGAGGCCGAGGTCGAATGGAACGAAACGATGAAGTTCCTCAAAGTCGAGTTCCCAACCACAATCACCAACACCGAAGCCTCGTACGAAACTCAGTACGGCATCGTCCGCCGCCCGACCCACTACAACACCTCCTGGGACATGGCTAAGTTCGAAGTCTGCTGCCACAAATGGGCCGACCTGAGCGAGCACGGCTACGGCGTAAGCGTGCTGAACGACAGCAAATACGGCTTCGCCACCTGCGGCTCTCTCATGCGCCTCAGTCTCTTGCGCGCCCCGAAAGCCCCAGACGCCCACGCTGACATGGGCAGACACCATATCAAATGGGCTGTGATGCCACACGAAGGCCCGCTAGATTCCCGCACCGTCCGAGCAGGCTACGAGTTCAATTACCCCGTCCGCATCGCCTCGCACCCTTCCCCACTGAAGGCGAGAGAGCTTCTTTCAGCTTTCAAGCTGATCGATAGCTGCTCGTCCAAGAGCCTAGTTCTCGACACTATCAAGCGAGGCGAAGACGACGAGGACGCTTCTAATGGCGATTTGCCTCCCCAGGAAGGCCGTCACGTCGTTTTGAGAGTCTACGACAGCTTGGGCGGCACTAGCAGGGGTACCATCTCAATGGGTCCTGTTGATGTCAAGAAGGCTTGGAAATGTAATCTGCTCGAAGACAAGCTGGAAGAGCTCGAGTTGAGCAAGGAGGGCTTGGAGATTGAGTTGAGAGCTTTCGAAGTCGCGAGCTATAAGTTGTTGCTTGCTTGATTCGGATGATGCCCGGGCCGGCCAGGCTGTATGGAGATGATTTGATGATGATTCGCCGATGATGAGTGTTTGGGTTTATGTATTTACGTTTTTCATATTGGAATTCTTTTTCTCAGTGAAGCTTTACTTGCCACTGTTGAGCACGCGTACGCCTTTCTGGAGTAGATCATGGACACATACACCATGAACATGCTGTCAATTCCAGGTTTGTGACAACATCCACTACACTTGAATTACATTAGGTTTATCCGTCTCATCTGCAACCAAGGTACTCACACCCTCATGCTCATAACAGGCAACGACGCAAGACCACCAGCATCCATAGCTTCGTGCCGCCTCGCAGCCTTCTCCAAAGACTCCCGCACCATCTTCTTAACCCGCTTGACTTCGTCGCCGTGCACTCCCTTCTCAGTCTTCGGCACAACGGCCTTGATCCTCGAACAGCAAATCCCGTCAGAGCAGACATCAACTCCGTAACCTGGCCTGAAAGACAACCGGTACACAGGGATAGAGAAGAGGTTTGTCTTCGCGACGCCACCGGCTTCCCGAACGCTGTACCGCACGATGAACCGGGGACTCTGCTCGACCATCACCTCCGACCAGACCATGTCCAACTTCGCCAGGCATTTCCTCAACGTGAGAATCAGCCAGCGCAGGTCTTGGCAGGTGAAAGTCAGGCGGCTTTTCTTGGGAATTTTGGTCGGGGAGAGGTTGTTTTGCAGGAGATCGATCTCCGGGCTGCTTGGTAAGAGTCTGTGGTTTCGGACATTCTCTAGGACGAAGAAGGGATCGAAGGGCAAGGGCCACGGGCTTGTCACTTCGAGCGCTGTCGCATCCAGGAGGGCGTGTTTGTCCTGCCAGGAGCCGGTTTGCAGGCCGAGATCGTGGAGGGCCATTGCTCTGCCTCGGTTTGGGTCGAGCTTGCGGCTGGAACTGACGGGTTGGGTGTCTGCTTGGATTATTTTTCTTGCGACGTCTCGGGCTAGGATTCGGGGGTCGAGGATGCTGTCGGTGATGTTGTGTTTGTTGTCATTGTCGCCGTGCACGTCTTCCCGGTCGATGTTGACGCCGGTTTTCGTTTCGCCGTGACGGCACGTTTCCTTCTCTGCGAGAATTTGCTGGAACAGTGGCAGTGATCTGGCGTCCTGGAGGAGTGGGTTTCTTGAAGCGATGGAATACGCCAGCAAAGCTTCGGTCCTGCGATTGAGCATAGCATAGATATCACCCATCCAATACGCTGCGGCGCAGTGTCCAGGATCCAGTTGGCTCGCGTCCTCAACAGGCGACGAGAAAACGGAAATGAAATGGACGAGTGCCGATTGCGTTTCTCCTTTGAGACTGGCGATCGTACCTAGCATGTGATGTAGTCTCCTTTTCAGTCTGTCATCTCTGCACTCTGAGTCTCGGCTCAAGTGGAGTTCGATGTTATGCTTTGCTTGATCCCAGAGGCCAGCGTTCCAGGAGGAAATGATTGCGCTTGCGAAATCGTGGTTTAGCCTGGACTCAGCGATGCTTTGGTGATCCGATTGAATGGGTGTGGCGCCCAACTCGGACAAGTGTCTAGCCTTAGGCTCCGACGCCCATAGTGTTGCTTCTCGTGGCGATATTGGCGACGAAAGAGGGCTCTGGGCAGCGAATGAAAGAAATGACCCCGACTCTTGTCCTGTAGATGCAGAATTCACGATGCGGTATCTTGACTTGACCACTGGCGTGGAGCGAGACATGACCCGCGCAGGAGGACGCACCGAGGCGGCATGATAGGAATCTGGACTCCGGGTCTCATTTGGTGGAGGCTCAGTCGTTTGATGTGCTGGTGCTTCCGCAGGATCATGATCTGAATCTTCTACCTCCGCGAGGGTGTTGATTAGAGTAAATGAAGACGACCGTTGGTGCTGTGGGATGTCATTGTAGGCGCCTTTGTTCGTTCTCAGCAATGTCGGAGACCTCGGCGAAAAGCGTAGGCTGTTGCTTGACGAGAGAACGGCTGTCTTTCTTGCTTTCGTAGGAAGCATTGCGTTCCGAAGTGAGGTTGACCTTCCGAGGCTGCCGCTGTTGTCTTGGAGTTTTGTCGCAGCGGCCGATGGTGCAGCCGATTTCTCGATCGGAGAGCTGACTAATACCTGAGCAGGTGATCGAGGTGCTGAAGTAGGTGAGAACAAGTCGTATTGACTCGGCTGTCCACGCAGTATCAACGACGATGCACTGTCGATGTCGACTGACATGGGATCGAAATATGCGAATTGCATGGCCTGATTACCAGTCCTGATAACAGGCAGCTTTCGTCTGGGGCCGTCCAAAGCACTTGGTTCGAGTTCCGTGTGAGTAGATATAACTTGTTTCTCTTCTTCGAGCTTATAGACATGCTCGTTGTCAACACTCTGCCTTTGCGACAGACTCGGATGCCTAGAGCCGAAGGACCATGAGCTAGACCCGGCGCTCATCCTGTTGCCGTCGTCGCTGCTGGACGTCAATATAGACGAAGACTTAGGTGTTTGTGTGCCCGGACTACCATTGCCCGTTGGTATGAGAGGCAGACGGCTTGTACTCTCAGAGCGTCTCAATGTTTCGAGCGCATTGGAAAGCCTGCGGGTCACCTCGTCTATGTCATTGAGAAGATCGGCGGTAAGATCTCCGTCTAAATACTCCGTCTTGAAGACGGAACTCTGCCTGCGTTGCAACGATCGATCCAGCCTGTTGAGCACATCTCTGCTTTCACCAGCTGCAAGCAAGACGCGAATGTCCTCGGGTCGGACGGAAGCACCATCAAGCGCTTCATCCGCTTCCTCGAGTTTGTTTCGCAGTGTCCTGACGCTTCTTGCAAGTGGTCTGTGTATGCTCGATGGTTCCTGGCCTGCTTGCGTGTAAGTTGTAACTCGATAAGTGCAAAGATGGGTAGCTCACAAGCGCAGTACAATCTATGCGCTAAAGCTCGTACGCCTTGCAAATCGAAAGCCCAAGTCTGAGCAGGCATCTTGCGCCCTTGGAATGCAGATGATCATACCGTTTCATGCCCATGTCGCATGAGATGGCATCTGGCTTCAGATTTAGTTCGCCGGCAGCAAGGCTCGACATTTCGATTGCGCCGGTGTCACAAGGCCGTCGGACCGGGGTCCAGTACGCTGGGGCTATATTGGTGGCCACGCAAGCTGCGGCGGCCATTGTTGGGTCGCAAGGCTGAGCTGACATGTGCTGGACTGTGAATGGACGGACCCACCAAATGAGTTGGGGCTTCGGGTACACGCAGTGATCGTGGTCAGCTCGAGGTAGCGAGGGCGTGCATGCGCATGCAAACGCAGTGTCGGAAACGTGGCCTTAGCCGCATTATTTGCCACATAACTGTATTCGAAGATCACGTGCTCCCGATTTACGCTTGAATGAACACGCCTGGCTGTGTAGACTACGCTGTCAGGATCATGACAGCAGTCAGAATACTGCTGAGCCCTGGACGGATCCTGGGGGCGAAGCGCAGGCAATCTCACCGCAGTGATGTTTCCGAGCGCCGAGAGGACGCTGTGTACGGCATGTAAGACTGAAGGATTCTCCGATGTGTTGAATGTGTTGAAGGAAACAGTACCTGTTCACCCGTACGCAAATCCCCACCGCCTTGCCCCGATCCTCAACCAGCCGCACTACTGCGAATCGACCCCAAAGATCACTCCTCATGACGAGCTCGTGGCTGGCTGAAGTTATTCATCTGATACTGAGGGATCACATCGTCCATGGTTTCATCTGAAAACTTCAGATCTTCTTCCAAGGAGACAGTGTCTTTAATCTTCCAGAACATCACAGGTGCCGCAATGACCAGACTGACCGCGAGAAGCACCCAATTGGAGATGAACATACTCATGTATGCAACCTTCTTAGCGTCGAGATGCCAGGAGACGGCCGCTCCAGCGGATTGTATGCCTCTGACAACGTGTAAGTGGTTTGATGTTAGCACTGACAGGGCGAAGGTAATACTTACTTGTAAAATCCGGCAAAATTCGCAAGCTTCCGACCATTGTTTGTCATGGCTCCCATAAACCTATTCCGAGTCAAAACATGCCAATGAATGCTAAAATAGCAGGAGAGGCTCACCAATAGACGCATGTCTGCCAGGCTGCATCGTAGAAACCATAGAATATGTATAGGAACATTGGCCCGATGTAGCCACTTGACTCCCAGTCCATCTTTGCGGACTCGGTGTCCGTGCCTTCAGGTTGGCGAGTGTATGTCATCTGATAGGAGTACCCTCCACCCCAGATTGCAAATGTGAGCATTAACAGCGCGACCCACGCGAGTACCGCTCGTGTGGTCCGACGGAGGCCAGCGTAGTCTAACGCGAAGCCAAAGACGGAAGCGCCGATTATCTGTGCAATCCAATAGAGCACACCGTTAAGGGATCTCGTGCGGACGTCGAAGCTCGCAAGGTTCACCGCATTGAACTGGTAGGCGTAGAACCAATTGGATGCGAAGAACATTGGAAACAGAAACAGGATGTAAGGGTCGGTAAAGAGGGTCTCCCAGAGCCCCAAGATCTCTGTCTTCCAGGTTGGGCTCTTTTGTAGGATGACGCGCGATTTGTCTGTGCGTACTACATGTTTCGCGTCGACTAATGTCCATGCGAGACAGGCACCTGCGAAGGTGAGAACCAGGAAGCCAATATACACCCCGTCGGTGACACGGCCTGGGCTGTCGGAATGGATGGTCTGGCCCAAAGGAACCTAGTAGAGAATAGATTAGTAACAGCGTTCAATGGTCCGGTCGGAAGCATATAGATTACCAATGACCCAATCACTCCGCCAAGATTGAAGATAGCCCAAAATACGAAAATGTATCGGCCTTTCGAAGCCTCAGGCGGGTACGACATCATGATCTGGCCTTGAGCACTCCACAAAACTCCAGCGCAGCAACCAAGTAGGAATCCGGAGAAAAGGACAAAACCGACGTTCATCGTGTGATTGTAGCATAGGTATGCCGCAATATTGACGGAATAGCCCAGGCCCCCAAAAGATATTGCAGTCTTGATACCGAGCTTGTTGGTTATGCTCCCACTGAAGAAGCCAACCACCGCAAAAGTAGCGTAGAGAGCGCTGTTGGCATTATCGGCAGCCTTGGAATCCTTTTCAAATTGACCAGCAGCACCGAGGCCGTTCAAAGCGTTGAACATACCTTTGAGGTGTCAATCTTGTGGAACTCTACTAGGTGAGACACGCTACATACCTGGGCACAAGAAGCATACGAAAGCCACCAGTACCAGCTGTATTTGCGGCGAAGCATAATGTGGTAAACCGAAGAAGCGTCGATATTTCCATCCGGAGCTGCCATCGATAGTCGTGCTGGCGGGCCCTCTGTTCGATGGGGTTGACTGTAGAGCATGGCTGAGCGCAATGGGTTCGGTGTCTTCGTAGAACTTTGTCATAGTGTTACAAATTTTGAGAGGTCTTCAGATCTGTGGCAATGTCATCAGAATGTAAAGCCCAGGTTGGCCGTCGAAGAGCGAGCTCGAATGGAGTTGCGCACAAGTCTGACGAGGGTAGAGAGTGTGTAATATGTAGAGTACATGGTCTCTATTATTGCGAGTACCTGTCTAACATAGCCTCCACATCAATTCATGCAGAAGTAAGCTTTCAGTAGCAACGTACTGGGATCGGTCGCAGCATGTCTTACTAGTCGCAGACACAACACTGGGCCCAAAACTTCGCAGCTTTCAATTCCGGACCAAGCGATTGCGGCTTCCCAATGGATTACGTGGTTCAAATTGTCGAGGAAACCGATGAATGTGTTACCCATGCCTCAGCAAGTACACGCTGCCGCTGGGCCTGGATAGGTGACACGAAGAGCCTTTTGGGTCGGACGTATGCCAATCGAGATCGTCAGTCAGCTCAACAGTCCGACAGCAAGCCTTACTTGCCTTTGAATCCAGGACCATACTTAGGAGCTGTCAAGAGGGTTATCTCACAATTGTCAGCCGACTCCTCTTCGTTCCAGCACGTGTACGTGTGCTCAGCCTTGGAGGTCGCTTGAGTGTGCAGCCTCGTCGTGGACATTGAACAGAAAGGTGGCGTAGTACGGTATAGAGGTCAAGGTAATGCTGTCAGCTCGCGGCCTCACGGTCTTGCTGCCTACGGCCAATGGTGGTTGCGCAGGCCCTCGGACAAGATGAGCTCCAGACGTGGTGTAACGGAAGGCTGAAGCTGACACACTATTACAGCAGAGCGCGTCGGTTGCTGACATACTTCAGTCTCAGGCGCTATGTGTGAATAGTTCCAAGGTTGAGACGTGATTGTTGGTTGATGTGAAGTCGCGTCGCTTACATGCTCATGCGCTAGACCCGATTTGGCAAGGGCCGTCGCGACAGCCATCTTCACATGTCAGAGAGCACCGCGACAACACACGTCACTCAATGGATAAGACGCAAAACCGCCATTGAAAATGACCGAAAACAAGGCGCCTGGAGACGCTCCAAATGCCTCAACAGCGACTGCCGATCAACCCGGCCGCCCTTACTACGAACAATTACGCACTACTCTCCGCGGCACACTTGACAAGAAGCGCAAACTAGACGAGCAGCTGGCTGCGCTGGAAGAACAGATCTTCAAAGTCGAGGGAGCCTACCTGGAAGAGACAAGCAGCTCTGGAAACATCGTGCGCGGCTTTGATGGTTGGGTCAAGGGTGTGAGCGTGGCCGGACGCGGCGCAGACGACAGAAGGCGTGGTCGCGTGAGGGACGAGGACAGGGTGTTCAGTCGGAGCTCTGTGGGATGGATGAGGGTGAGATTCGCGCGCTTTTCCAACAAATGCGCCGTCTTGTTGCTGACAATGGTAAATAGGCGCAAGAAGGCACAGATTCGAACACACCTTCACATGCAGCTACGCCTACGGGCTCTGTCCACGCATCCGTGTCTCGGCCAGAGAGTACTTCAGGCGCCACTGGGAAGACTGGAAACAAGAAGAAGAGGGCTACCGAGAAGGACGATGACGATGAGAAGGCACCAAAGCGCGGGAAGATCACTTATGCGAGGGACTGAGGGGAACGGTCATTTATTGCAAGAGCGTTCTGAGCATGGTGTACGGCGTCATTGGGGATACCACGGATTGAGAATAGTCAACTTCAGAGGGATTAAAGGCACGGTCAGAAAAATAAACAACATCAATTCAGAGGCTTTCACGAGCTCCACCAGACATGGAAAGATACAGACGCATGGACTCCGGGGTGTAGTGCCACCGCTATCTGCAGCAGAGTCCGAGCCGCCAGCATGTCGTAACCGAAAGCGGTTGGAAGTGCTGTGTCAGACCAAACAGATCAAGTAGGGAAAGCAAGGCAAGGCAGAGCGCACTACCAAAAACGTGAGTCCACGTAGAGGCTTTGCGCGCTCGAACCAAAACAAGTAGCCGTGGCTGCGTCCAAAAAGAAAACGCCGCTACGGGAGCAAAAGATTATTCATCCCCGATCTCCCAGTAATCGAATGAATCTTCTGGTGTTTTACCACTTTAATTCACAAGCTTCCCAATAGGGTTTCGAACTTGCGTCCTAGACCCGGAGATTGTACAACTGCGCTAAATCTCTTTTTGTATCGCCTTACCACTAGGCTAACGAGATCGCTTTTGTTGAAGGGTAAGTTGCGCGATGCATCATATGGGTTGACTGAGCACGCGTGGGAAGTGAGCCGAGATCCCGTGGTTGGGAGTGGGGTGAGGGGCGGTGAAGTGAGGTCATTTCGGGGTTTTCGCTTTCTGTAGAACTCATGCCATGTCTCTTGCGTCGCATGCGTCTAGTCAAAGTTGGAATCTTGACGCGGCAAAGTGACTCTGTTCTTCCCGCCTCTCGAGGAGCGTGATGCTGGTCGGTATGCAATCGATCCGGAGGCATTGTTGTAAATCTTGCCATGGCCAACACTGCCAGGACTGGAATACGGAGTACTCGTATCGCCCGACATACTGCTGTTTCGACTGGGACTCGAGCTGGGGCTTGGTAGAGCCGTCGATTCTTCATTCGGGACTTCGAGGGTTGATGCTTCTGGTGTGCTTGGCGGCGAAAGCGTGATGGTCATTCCGCCACGGCTTGCTACGCCGTGTTTAGGACTTTCAAGAGAATCTGCGGCATGAGTGACTGATTCGACCACCTGTGCGACGGCTGGTTTGTCGCGGTTATCGGAGAGGCTGGATATGACCTTTTGTGGAGTGGATTGGCTGGTGCATTTGTACTGCCTGCACGTGCTGATCACTGCCTCAAGAGCGGCAGCTCGATGTATCGCTTTTGCACGTTGCTCTTTGGTTTCTGCCGACTCTCCCGCCACAGCTTCGAGTTCCTCATCGCTGAGGCTAGAGGGCTCGCAGCTGGAGAAGACCAAGTTGGGCAAGTCTCTCAAAAGAACACGCTCGATGGCCAGAGTAGCAACGTTGTCGATGAACGTGTCCAAGGCAATCTAAGTCTAAGTTAGCAACAGTGTCATGATGGCAATGGTAGATCAGAACTCGCCTCGTAGTATGCTTCGGCGCGGTCGAGCACATGGGCAGCATGCAAGTTACCTGTACTGAAGCGATGCATCTGAGCGTGTCGTAACCACATTGTTCCTGGTTCGTTCGCATTCACCTTCCCCGTGTCTCCTGGCTCGAGAAGCAAGCGTTGCATGCTTATGTATTCTGGATGCGCCGTTATGGGATGGCACTTGGTGTACGGCCAAAGGAGTTCGTCCAGCTTGTCTACCAACGTGGCTCGTCGCGACTCAAGTGCAGGTCGGACATATTTTTCAAGCAGTCTTGAGCTAGTATACTCGCCGGCGACGTGAAGTACCGCCTCGCTCATGAATCTGAAGGTGTCATCGTAGCAAGACTCGATGTGTGCTTTAGCCAAGCTGTTCCAACGAATTGATTGTGAGCGGAACACAGCCTTGATGTCACGGAAGTTTGGCAGATCAGGCAAGTTTTTACCTCTGTTCTGCGTCATTGCAGACGAAAAGATGTTGCAATAAGAATCGACAGTCAGGTTGTACGGTCCTTCATCATGTCGCGACGCGTAGTAAGGTGGCTGGAAAACAGGCTCCACGGATTTGAAAGCCGCCACTCCAGTCATGGGCTCGGTGAGTTCAATGTCCTGAAGCACTATGAAGGTATTTCCCGTGCTTCTGATCTTCTGGTTGAAAATGTGGTTTCTGTTGGTGATCGAATTTCGAAGTTTAGTGAAGTCGCCTTTAGCGAAGAACTCCGAGATACTTGGGTCGTCATAGATCCCGTCCGATGCAGATGAGGCAAGCTGGTACATGCTACGCTTGATCTCAGCGAGGCACCAGAGGCAGTCTTTGGCGGTCTTTCGGACACTGCCGAGTTGTTCGATGCTGCGATGCGTTGTTGTGAGCTGGTTTTCCATTTCTTGTATCAGCACGGGAAGGTCTCGCTTGATAGACTCAAAGAGGCGTTGGCACAGCTTTTGCCTGAGAGACTCGATTCCAAGGTCTTTTCCAGGAAGCCGAGACCAAACGCTAGAGGTGAAGAATCGCCGCTCTTCCTGGTCCCTGTGTTCCGGCGTACGGTCTTTTTCTTCATGGCTGAGGTTTCGTACCACGTGCTATCCGAAACCGAGTCTTAGCTCTTCGTTGCGTGCCAGATCGATCGATTTGAGCGCGTCATCCTGGCTCAGCGCTCCGTCCGGCTTCGTGATGACTCCCATCATGCGTTGGGCGATTTCGGGGCTGCGCATGAGATCGCCAACTGATTGAACTTGGAAGTCGGACGTGGCACTCACAACAGCCAGTACAATGGTCCGAGGTTTCTGCAAGTAGGACTTGGTCAACTCATAGATAGCTCCGACAGCTCCGGAGCTCTGTCGACCCGTAGTGGTGCGAATCAGCCCGGGTAGATCCTGCCAAAGATCCGTCAGTATCAACACTACGATTCGAAAAGCACTGTAAGCTTACAATGAGTGTAAGGTGCGGCTGAGTTGGTCCAGACACTTCAATCCGTAGTTTGTCATAACGGAAGCCTTGAGCTTTGTCCACAGCTTCGAGATGATCAGAGACAAGTGTGAAGAGGTTGCTTAACTTGTCGCGATCCAGCTTCTCCGGACGATATTGGAATTTCAGGATCGTCTCTCTCTGCTTCGCTGTCCTCGACCAAGATGGTGGGATACTCGCATAGACTGCATCGCAAGGAGCACGTCGTAAGACAAGCTCCGTGGCAAACATCGTGACCGCCCCAGAGCCTGCTGGAAACGGGACTTGGGCAATTGCTTCCAGGAGGGAGCTTTTGCCGCTTGATTGGTCGCCACAGACCACGATCTGGGGGATTTCGATGTCGGCGTCGATGTTCTCGCGGCGAAGCTTGTCAATTGCGTCAAGCAGGCCTGCCTGCTCCTGACTTTGCAGCTGACAAACTGTGTCTCCGCCAATGGACAGTGATCCTTCTTTGGCCTTCAAGTCTTCAGCGCATGCGGTCAATACAAAGTTCTTGTGGCTCACCATGACTGAGGGATTGACTGGGCTTTGTAATTTGTTTTGTTTTGGAAAGGGTATTGGAGTTTGCTGAAGATCTGACGGTCTATGTGGGCTATCATCCGTACTTTTATGGTGTGCTGTAGCTATCATGTCTATATTTGGACATGGTACGGTCAAGCCAAGAACAGACTCACCTGGCGTGTTGTTTCCAAGCCCATGCGAACGCCGCAATGCTACATTGCATTTTCTGCAACCGCAGCATGCAGATGCTCAAGTGATAGGTATTCGAACACTGACTTTTGATGAAGTGCTTGATGTAAGTTGCGGACTTGTTAATAGCCAAATCTTGAAACTGCGAGGAATGACAATGTCCATGTTAGCGCTCTCTGAGTCTCACACTCATCGGTATCTTTTGTTCTTTGTATGCATCGCAGTTGCCTTGTAACGAAGGCCTGATCGGTAAAGTAGTGTCTTCCAAATCGTTGTCTTTATGACACCTTCGCGTGCAAGTTCTTGTCCATGATAGTTTGGCCTTGTTTCGTTCCAGGACACCGGCGGCTAACAGCTTAGCATGGCTGCAGTATACTGGCATGCGAACTGGGTGATAGAACAGACCCAGGCATCACCGTGAGCCCATGCAGAAACGATGCCTCCGCGAATAAGTCCATGGTGAAAAGCTGTTCTGTCGTGTTGACAGAGTAAGAAGAAGCGTGAGGTCTGAAGATGGAACCCAAACATCGTCAGAGCGGGTCCGTCGGCCCGAAAAACGCCATCACCGCTCTTCGACTGCTTTTCGGCCCATCAAATCGACGCCTACCTTGATGTTCACAAGACCAGGTTTACATCATGGCAGAGAAGGAAACCGAAGATCTTTGGTTATTCGGCTATGGGTAGGAAAGTCGCTCAGCCATTCTATAGACGCTGTGGCTGACCGCGCCTCCAGCTCGCTGATATGGAAGCCTCCACCACATTATGGTATACAACCGATGTTCCTAAAATGAGCGAAACAATCGAGTTCATCTAGCTTACTCTCGCTATGACCAGACCTGCGAGTCCCAGGCTATATCGAGAACTGTGTCCGTCGCTTCTGGCAGGTATGCAGCCGCACAACATGAAACCCTTCTGTGAAACGGACAAGAGTGCTGATAGAAGGGGCGTCTCGCAGGCGAGGTAGGTCTACCACCACCAACGAACGGATGATTGCTCGGAGACTGCCAGAATGAAGAACACTAACAACAGACACAGCCAAGACCATCGCGGCACACCAGAGGATCCTGGACGCGTAGTAACGCTCATTGACAGACAGCTGTGGGAGACACTAACAGATCATGTAAGATTCAAAACCACACTACAACTCACCGTGGCGAATTAGCTTCGGGCCCAACCAAAGAGGCAAACCTAACCAACATCTCCAACCCAGCATGCCACTGCACCGCCCCGCGTCTGGGGCGCGGCCTACCGCATCCCAGCTCGCCACGTGGCCGAAGTGAAAGAATACCTCGACATCCGAGAGATCAACGGATACAGTATCCAGCACACTCCGTTCAACCACAATCTAGGTGATCAAGACATGAGCGCGACGATGCAAAGCATTACTCCCGCCCACGACGCAGAGCCGACGAGCATCCCGCACCCGATCAAGTGCCTCGTATACATCGGCTTGCCAGACAACCCACAGTTCCTCGGGCCCCAGGATCCACAGGCGCTGGCGGAGAAGATCGTGCAGAGTCGTGGACCGAGTGGCGAGAACAGGGAATATTTGTACCAGCTCGAAGAGGCGTTGAAGGGCTTGAGCGAGGAGAGTGCTGATGAGCACGTTTTCGATCTGGCGAGGAGGTGCCGTGAGATCGAAGCGAGAGATGCGTGATCTTGATCGACCACATAGATTGAGTTCCATAGATTGGAGATAAGAAGGCATAGAAGATACAGAGCGAGGTGTTTTGGCCATTATGTGAGATTTGTCGTGGATATCATATCGTAAAGTCCTAAACGAACGCCTTTTGAAGATGCTCCCGACCCGCTGTGACTAATTATGCCTGCTTGGAACGCTCGTATCAGATGCTAATGCAAATCGACAAAAGAAAAGGTGCAGCTATTCAAAGCAATCAGTGGCCTCCTTTGGGCTTCTGATTCCACTGCTTGATGCTCCTGATACCAGCGTTGACGACAATGTACTTGGACTCTTTCGGGTCGTAGCATGACTGTACGTCGAACATCACCCTGCCTTTGGAGCCCTTGACTTCCACAAGACCCTGCACAACGAAGCTTCCGCGAGGTGGCTCCAATTGCTTTGGGTTCCATTCTTTCTTCAAGGCGCCGAAGAACACGTACTTCGCGATCTGTATGTCGGTAGGATTGACCAGATCGGCTGATGAAGGTATCGGAAGTTTATCGAGTGCCCACGGTAGGGCTGAACGGTCTTGGGAGGCCCTGGGGGAGGACTGTGCTTCGTTGGCTGCTGAGGATACGCTCACTAAAGAGCCTGGAGTGCCGTCAGGGGAGGTCTGCGCTTCGCCGCCCACAGGCGATCCTTCGCGACCGCTGGCTTTCTGCTTCTTCTCCATGATCTCAAGAGCCACTTTGAACCGCTCCTCGGGGCTAAAAGGGTTCACTTCTTCCCATCCGAGAGCCTGTTTGAGACGCCTGTAATTGATGCCGCCAAAAATCTTCGCCGTGGCCCAGGCTCCTTCGAACGTCGCTTTGGGCCACAGGGCTCTTGTGAGCCTGTAGTGGTTCTCGGCGCTGATTTTCTGCGGACTCCAGGCGATAAAGTCGTCACCGATCTCGATACCAGAGCGGACATACTCCTGAGGCGGTGCATCTGGGAACGTGAGCTCGAGCCAGTATTTGCCGACCTTGAGTTCTTTTCCAGTTGACATGGCTACTCGCGGATGTTGCTGCGCTGCGTGCAAGACCAGGGCCACGAGTTCGCTCTGCAGTTTCTTGTGACGGGGCTTGTCCTTTGCGACCTTTACAAACTCTTGCCACTCTGGATCCGTGCCTTTATAGAAATTTCGTGGTAGTTTTGTAGCCCAGGTCATGGGAACGAATGTGCTGTCCTCGTCGGCGAATACATCCTCTTCTCCCTCTTCCTCTTGCACCTCCCATTCTGCCTCGTTGTGGTGGTCGTGCGAATCATGTTCAATTTCTTCTATCTGTATGTCGATGTGCTGGTTGAGATAATTCCACAGGGCCCAAGGCAAGCCGACGTAGAGTCCCAAGGTGATGGCACCCTTCAGCGAGAACGCAGGACGTCTAAACCGCACGGCTTGAACGTTCTGTGGCGCATCACCATTGCCGCGATTTGAGTTGTTGCGCGACTGTATGCGCGGTTGCCCTCTGATGGGTCGGCGGATGGGAATCTGTTGGCGAAGTTGGAAGGCTCGAGATAGGCGGAACATGACGGGCGCGCGGCTGATTAGTGATTGTTTAGAGCATACGGCGGCGAAGATGTGACGATGTGTAGTAGAGAGTATCCAGTTGGTCCGGTTGCGACAAAAGGAATGTGAGCTTGGTATAGAGTCGTGGCGACTGGTGATGGCGCTTGGTATCTTATTGCGAGATGACCTCCGCTGTCCGGGAGGTCTAGGCTCCGACGCAGGTAAGTGAATGAATGATGATAACCCTAACCCTTCGCTCGACCTGCCACGCATCTTGATCAGTGGAGCTCCCGCTGCATCTCGACAACGGGCATCATCAAGGCAGCGAAGGCGAGCTCGATTGGACGCGATACTCGACGTCCCCTCCGTTGAACACCGCCATCATGAAGCTCATCACCGCTACGCTGTTGTCAGCACTCAGCTGTTACACCGAACTGGCCGCGGCCGCCACAGGACACGTCCTGACACTCAACCCGTCACCATCATCTCAAGATCAGCCTGCCAACGAGAGACGGACACTATCGCCCGAGAACGCAAGACTGGTGATCGCGCAAAGAGCTGGCGTAGAAGACTACCATGTTGAAAAGGCGCTTAGCGAGGAAGAAATTGAGGCGATCAACAACTATGGACTGCAGACACACATGCTGAGCGCCGACAAGGAGGATGCGCGCACATTCATCCTGGCGTTTGTCGAAGAGTCGGCTGCGGAAGGTATGCTGATGTTGTCGCCCGCGTTGCGTACATACAAATTATTCATGCTGACGCGCCATTACAGCTCTTGCCCAAAAAGCACCTTCTTTCGCCGTCTCTCCCGCTCCCTCAGCACCGGACACCAAGGGCTTCTTCGATGACCTCTCAATCCAGGCCGGCGACCGTGTATACAACTGGGGTGAGATCGAAGATCAGTTCGCTACCGGCGACGCTGTCAATCTCCTCACCGGGGACAACCAATTCGTTCTAGGCCTCCCTCTTGAGCGCATTGAAATGCTCCTCGAACACCCTCTCTTGTCGCATGTGACTATCATCCTCATGCCTGCCACCGGCTCTGAGGCTTCAAGCTGGGGTACTTACGCCATGCCGAACACCGAATCCCCGCTCCGCAAGCGTCAGATCGAGAAGCCCTTGTCCGAGGCCTTCGAAGCCGCTTCGCAAGCTGCCGAACCCGTTCCGATGTCGACTCCCCTCACCACTTTCGCCGAGTCTAACCAGACTGCGCCGCTGCGCGGCATCTTGCCCGCTTGCTTCCGCTCGCAGGAAGAGTGTGAAAAGACCACCCGCAACTGCACCGGCCACGGCAAGTGCCGCAAGCTTTACCACGACCGCGACACGAAGCAGGGTGGCGATTGCTACAGCTGTCAGTGCTCTGCCACCAAGGAAGACCGTGGCGACGGCAAAGTGAAGACAACCGTCTGGGGCGGCCCCGCCTGTCAAAAGCAGGACGTGAGCATCGCATTCTGGTTGATTGCTCTGTTCACCGTTGGTCTGATCTTCGTCGTGAGCTTCGCAGTCGGTAGCGTTCTCACGATGGGCAGCGAGGAGCTTCCTAGTGTCATTGGCGCCGGCGTCAGCGGCCCTGTCAAGAAGTAATGAGTGGACTGCATGGATTGTTGTCCAGGGAAGGAATTGAGGAAGAGCAGAGTAGATGGGATCTGAGCAAAGGCATTTGCAAAGGCGTTAGATGGACCGGCCTCCACCGATTGTACTCTTTTTGTTTTTACTTGAGCGCGCTGTAGGTCTTGCTTGAATGGTGTACAAACAGAAAACTGCCTCGAGCATGCGGATCTCAGACTTGAATTCTTTGCAATGCTTCAGTTCGACAACGTCTACATCCTGATGCCTCTTCGATCTCCTGCAATCGCTTCAAGGTTACATTATCGAACAAGCAATGTTGATCGAGGACATGTTTCATTTCTATTGATGGTGTGTCTGTACCTCCTCGCAACCCATGTGCTTTCCACAAGGCACTGTCAAGTGTGTCCGAACCCTATACGCCACCTCAGGATTCAAGTTCGTCAAAATAACCATCCATTTGATTAGATTGGAAATCGGATGTTCCCTCGACTTTTGACTACCATGACCACGACATCTGCCGAGCACTCTCACGTTCGCCCAAGCAGACATTTCTAGAGTTGACCGACGCCGGCACATTTAACGACATTCTTGACAATTGAACAACGGATCTCACTCGTCGCTTCATCTGTTCACGTCAGCCATGCCTCATCCGTTCCAATGCGTCGCGAGCGTCACGCCTGCTGCTGAAAACGGCAGCTTTTTGCTCGCAGCATGTGGTCCCAAACTTCTTTCACTATCCTCAAAAGACGGATCCATCGTTTCGCAATGGACTGCTGATGCCGCTGTAAGTGAACTCGTCGCCCAGAAGACTTGCTGTCATCCGGTCGCTGATCAGAGACTTTCAGCTTGTCTTTCAACATGACATCAACTAAGTCTTCTCAGGGTACCGTACTCGTAGAGCCCGCCGCCACTGGCGAACAAGCCGACGGCGATGAACGACCTGCAAAAAAGCAAAAGACGACCGCAAAAGCACCGCCGGCTTTGACCAATGTCATCAAACTCACTGTTTCCAACGATCAGCAACATGCAGTTGCCGTCACCGAAGACAAATGCGTTCGCGTGTTCAGCATCCAGACCGATGGTGGCATCGTCGAGCTGAGCCAACGAACCATGCCGAAGCGACCCTGCGCGCTCGAGATTCTCCCCGACAATGACACGATCATCTGTGGCGACAAATTTGGAGACGTCTACTCTTTGCCACTGCTGCCAACCGACGAGTCCGAGAAGGAGGCGAGTGATGCAAAGGCCGCCCAGGCTGCCCAGGACGCCAAAGATGCAGAACTTCGAGCCCAGGCACGGTCTTCTGGAGTAGCTTTCAAGCCTTCGGCCACGAATTTGACAGTCCACACCAAGCGTAACCTTAGATCGCTCGAGGCGCAGCAAAAGCAGAAGCTCTTCACCCCGAGGAAAGAAGTCCTGGCTTTTGAACACAAGTTGCTCCTGGGTCATGTATCAATGCTCACAGATGCCACTTTCGCTACTCGCGACTTCGAAGGCAAGACCCGCGGTTACATCATAACAGCCGACCGCGACGAGCATATCCGCATCTCACGAGCAGCTCCGCAATCGCACATCATCGAAGGTTTCTGCTTAGGCCACACAGAGTTTGTGAGCAAACTATGCCTGGTCCCAGGCACTGACTTGCTCATCAGTGGAGGCGGCGACGACTGGATCGGAATCTGGGATTGGCCAAACTACTCTCTGAAGACTTCGATCAACATCAGGGAGCACCTGAGCAAGTATTTGGTTGCGACGCCGGAAGATAAAGATCCTCAGGTTGCAGTATCTGGCATATGGGCCTTGCCTATCGCCAATCGACAGGGCAGCAACGCTGTCGTGATTGCATGCGAGAAGGTGCCTGCACTATTAGTACTTGCTCCATCAAGTGCCGACGACTCTACAATGAAAGTCACTGTCGTCGAACAACAGCTCCAGGGCATGTTTCCACTCGACGTCACTTACTTCGCTCAGCACATGGTGGTATCGCTAGACGCTCGTTCCAACGAGCAGAAGCGTTTGATGGCGCTGCAGCTCAGCGCCAACGACGATGGCTCAATCGAGGCAACTCGTGACGAAGTTTACGACGACACAGTAAAGCAGTTCAACGATCTGAGTGGGATCGAAGAAGACCCCAAGTCGCTCGACATTCTGCTCTACAATGTGAAGAATCTCAAGAAGCGCACAGGATGGGGCGACCAGGCAGAAGAGTAGAGCGGCAAACAAGCCTATACTCATTGTTGCTCGGAGTGTAGGGTACATTTCAATCAAAGATCAAGCCTCCACCGGCGCTCCCTCCTCCATCTGCTTATTCCTCATCATGCGCTCAAAGCACCCCCGATACGCCTCCCTGATCTCCGGCACATGAACCGCCACGCCTTCGCACTGATACCTCTCCACCAACGCCATCAACTTCGTCGAATCCAACTCGCAATTGCTCCGCTCCGCCACAATGACCTCCCCTTGCTCCTCAAGCGTGAAATTCTTCCACTCGAACCCTGGGTCCACAATCTCCTTGTACAGCGAAAGAACCTCGTTATGCCCAATAGCGCCCGGGTTGGTGAAGTTGTACACGCCCGTCTCGCCGTGCTCGGCCATGACGATGGCCAGCGGCAGCAGGTCGTGCAGGATCGAGTTGGAGTTGGGGATGTTGACGACGTGCTCGTAGTTCGTTATCTTGGTCACGAAGCTGCGCGGGTGCAGGTCGTCGGAGATGGGCATTCGCACGCGCAGGGTTAGGCAGTTGGGGTAGGTGGTCCGCAGGATGTCTTCGACGCGCGGTTTCGTGAAGGAGTAGAGGCTGCCGCTGAAGTTGGCTGGGTCGTCTTCGGTGAAGGGCCGGCTGGTGATGGTGTTGCGCTCTTCGTTGTAGGAGGATGTGTAGATGCCTGCGGAGGTGGGTTAGTGGGCGGGCGGAGTTTTACGGTAGGGCTTATGGAAGGAGGGATAACCAGAAAGGGAAATGGAAGAGAATTTTACTCACAGCCAGTCGCCATGTTGGTCAAATGAACTCCTCTCTCGTGGCACAATTCGGCCAGCAACAGCGTCCCGATGACATTGCTGCGCACAGTCTCCAGCCTGTGGTCTTCGCACCAGTCGACGTTGGGCCGTCCGGTCACGCCTGCGCAGTTGATAACGCGAGTCGGTTGGAACTCGTTGAAGATCTCATTCATGCGCGCCTTGTCTTCCATGCGGTAGTTGGTGGCGTGTACCGTCTTGCCCTGGGCATTGAGTAAAGCTTCGAGGTGGCCGCAGATCCAGCCCTCGCTGCCGATGAGGAGGAGGCGATTGTCTTCGTCCATGATCGCTGTTGACGTTGGTTGGTTGGGCTCTGGTGTTGGTTCTTGGTTCTGGTCGTGTGAAGATGGGGTCAATGTGATGACTGATTGATAGATCTGTGCTAATGAGATAATGAATATTGATCACGGTCCTGGTGTGCTAATAACTGCTTCAACACGCCGATCTCACCCGGCGAGTCACGCAAGGGAGACAACACAGCGTAAGTCAAGAAAAATGCAAAGCAAGGGAACTTCAACCCCGCGCGGCGCCTTGCATGACATACGAATAGCTAAGAGCAGATGTCAGTCAGAAGACCATCATCAGAGTCTTGGTGATGTGCGAAGATTGGCTTACGCGATAATCCCTCCCATGGCGAGAAGAATGCCAACCAAGCTGCCGTCGCTCATCGACTTTCCGCTGTGAAACCAGCCGAAAGCGACGATGAGGCATGTCTTGGAGTGGCCGACAACGGTGCTGCTCACTGGGCCGGCTTCGTTGATGATCAGAAATTGCGAGAGGTTGATGAGGCACGCCAGTATTCCGCTCTGTTTCCGATTGTCAGCAATGTTATGGCAACGATCAGGCCTGACGGGAACTCACTAGCAAGAAAATGATCCATGTGAATGAGTCGAGCGATATCCAGACAGTAATGTCGTCAGAAAACGGGATGATGACCAACATGACCAGAACGCTCACAGGCGCCTGGTTAAGCAGTAGCTGCATGCTTGTACAATCGAGCACGCGGTGGTACTTGTCAATCCACACGGTGTAGATGGCACTTGCGAAGAGCGCGGCAAAGGCGAACACGACGCCGATCGGATCCGTCGCTTTCTCGGTGGTTCCAGACTTTGGCGCTGTGTCGAAGTAGCTGACAATCGCAACACCGGCGCAGACAGGTATCAACGTGAACGCTGCGTTTTTGGGAATCGTCGCTTTCACGATGATGTAGTTCAGCATCGCTACGGCTGGTGTGACTAGTACCCGCACGATCTGGTAGAACTGGATGCTCGAGTAGGCTAGGGAGAGGTTGAGGAGGACGACATTACAGATCATGGATATGGCCAGAGGGAGGATCCTGAGTACAGGGACTTGCTTTGGCTGGAAGACATTGACGCGAGGCCTGGAGACGGCGTAGAGGGTGATGGCCGTCACAGCAAAATGGAAGGCGGCGATGGTGACTTGAGAATGACGGAGACGTTCGTGTTGGAATAGTCGCTTGTTGACGAAGACCTAGTGGCCGTCAGTTGTATTGCCACTTGCAGGTATGTGCGACCGACAAACTCACAATCCCCACTGTGCTCAAGGTGTTTATCGCTGCGAAGACCCAAAACTTGCGACTCAGGCCTGCTGATAGTGGCTTCTCAGGGTATGCCTTGTGCTCAGCCAGTTCGTGCGCCAGGAACGCTTTCTCTTCATCGTGGTCGTCTTCCTCGTGAAGCTCATGTTCTTCGACGGTTTTCTCAAGGCTTGCAGCCATATTGTCGAATTTGCAAAGCGAATGCACGATTTGCACAAGACTCTGGGCAGTGATTGCACCCAGATCAAGTGAGCGGGAGCGGTCAATGAAGAGAGAAAGGGCGCGACGCGTCCTTGCATACCTTTGGCGCCACCGATCTATCCCTTGCGAGCGACTGGTTATCACGAAGACGAGACAAGATGCGAGCCAGATCCGCTTCGTATCCGGAGGCGTAGCTTACGCTCGCACACAAGCTAGCACTATGGTCGCCGACGACTCAGCCTGGGGCCCAAGTGGTGAGGTCCATGTCGTATGTTTGCGCTCGACTGCACATGCCGTGCTAACTGAAAGATGGTTACAATAGGACCAACCAGCCTGGAATCGCGCTTCTTGGTGGACGACGGAACATGGCATGACGCCCCAATGCTGACCGGTCAGAGCTCCTTCCAGCCATTGCCAGATGTGAAGAACATCCTCGTAACTGGCGGAGAAGGATTCATGTAAGACGGTTCACCAGAGAAGCTAAGCGTACCGCATCCGTATCACTGTGGCGGCAGAACGCCCACCAAAGTCAAACAAGACCCTTGCTGACTTGTGCCAAAAATATCACAGTGGCTCATGGGTCGTACGCCACTTATCGATCAAATATCAAGGACACTACAACATCGTGTCCTTTGACAAGCTCGACTATTGCAGCTCGCTCAACAATGCGCGCATGCTTCAGTCGAGAAAGTTGGGCAATTTCAGCTTCTTCCACGGGGACGTGACAATCCCGGGCGACGTGATCAAGTGTCTGCAGAAGCACAACATCGACACCGTATTCCACCTCGCTGCGCACACGCATGTGGATTTGAGTTTTGGCAACTCGTACAACTTTACGAAGAACAATGTGTTCGGCACGCACGTCTTGCTGGAATGCATCAAGAAGTACGGCAAGGTTCAGCGGTTTTACCACATTTCCACCGACGAGGTTTGTCTGATGCATGAGAAATCCAGCGCTTCACAGAAACAGATGCTAAGCGTTCCAGGTGTACGACGAAGCACTTGCAGCTGATATGGCGGAGACCAGCATGTTGAAGCCAACGAATCCTTACTCAGCAAGTAAGGCAGCCGCAGAAATGATCGTCAATGGTTATGTAAAAAGCCATGGACTTCCAGCAGTCATGATCAGACTCAATAACGTGATGGGTCCACACCAGGTACGAGCAGTCCCAATCGCCGACGTGCTGGAATGACAAATGAGCTGACACTGCCTTAGTATCCAGAAAGTAAGCAGATCGTGGAAGCGCACGATATCACGATTGTACTAATTCCATGCAGAGGTGATACCAAAGTTCATCAACCTCCTGCGTCGGGGCAAGCCGTTGCTCCTCCACGGTGATGGCCAACACACGCGCCGCTACCTATACGCAGGTGACGCAGCAGAAGCCTTCGACACCATCCTGCACAAGGGCGAGATTGGGGAGACTTACAACGTCGACTCGAAAGACGAGATTTCCAATTTGCAGCTTGCAGAGAAGCTGATCGGTCTCTTTGGCATGACTGACTCAGGGAACTGGATCCAGTACACGCGCGACAGGAAGTTCAACGACCGGCGGTACGCGGTTGATGGCAGCAAACTGGAGAAGTTGGGATGGAAACAGCGAACGAGTTTCGATGCTGCTTTGCAAGTGACGGTCGATTGGTATGGGAAATTCGCCGGCTGGTTCGGCGATATCGAAGGCGTGTTGACTGCGCACCCGGTCGTGAAGGGAGACCATGTTGTGCAACCAGTAGGGAACTCGCAACTAGGCGTTGGCCAGGAGACCAAGATCGACCATTCTGCGAAGAAGCTGGACGCTGCAGACGCGTTTGCAAAGAGAGATATATTTGGCGTATACGCTGCGAAGCTCCAGCAATCTGGTGGTCAGGACACCAACGATGATGCGTTCGATCGTTTTACAAAGGAGCTGGATGCTGCATACGCGCTGGCAAGGAAAGAGGTGTCTGCCACATATGCTGCGAAGCTCCAGCAAGTCGATGGCCAAGAGACCAAAGCCGGTGCGCTCCATAGTTGTGTGAAGGATAGAGACGCACCGGGAAAGAGCAAGGCCGTGCCTGCCGCGAATATTGGAAGTAATGGCGGTTCGCAGAATGGCAACAAGAAGAGAAAGGCGGACAAGATTTCCTACGAGTAGGCGCTTTCAATGGTGTTTTTGGTAGCAGGCAGGTAGCCGTTTGTGAACCACGGAGCCAGTCGATTCAAGATGCTCGCATGGACGAGATGTCCGGGTACCACACGTTACCACGCTTCCTCCGTGACACGCCAGCCATGCGAGAAACTTGCCACGTCGCACACCGTCTAGAGAACGAGGGGTCCATACCACTGGAGTCAAGCGACACAACCTTGTGTATTCGGCATGGCGGAGGACGGTATCTAGGTTGTCAGGTACCTTGCAATGAAGACGTCCACTGGCGTAGGGAATGTTTCCGGTCATGCCTCCCTCGCACGTGTGTGTATGTCGAACAGGTGGTCGAAATACTACATGTAAGCACATGCACTGTATGTAGTACACATCGTCATCAAGATGAAATTATCCGAATCAGCTCACCAAGACAGGGCTTATGCGTGCGTGCAGCTAAGAAGACCCAAGTCCGACTCGTCGTCATCGTCATCGTTATCGCAGATTGAAGTCTCTAAGCGAACAGCCAGCACACGACACGCCGGCGGCAAAAAGGCAAAAAGGGTCACAGCCAAACTACGATGAGTACCCTGACTCGCCTGGAAGCGGTAATAATGATCCCAGCAGCACATCATCATCATCCTTTAATCTCTAGGATCATCCTGACCACCAGCACCCTTGCAACTCTGGCTCTTGTATTCTTGTCCCCACTCATGGATGCTTCTTCCGAAATCTTGCCTTTCCACGCCGTCGTATCTCGTACACGGTATTTGTCCCACGAGATTCCGAAGGTCAAAAGTGATGCCGAGGTATACCAGGGACACGCATCATTGTGTTCGAGTGTATAGGTAGTGCCTGTTCGCACGAAAAGAATATCGCAAACGATAATGCAAAGGCAAAGCAAGATTACGTACAACCTGGTAACAGCATGCAGAAGAGAGGAAGGGTGCGATTCCTACGACCCACCTGCCATACATATATGTTTGTATAGTACTCGCATATATGTAACATACACATGCATCTGTTGCATGCGACAGGATTCGTCAAACAGAAAAGTTCCCTGCGCCGATCACACACATCGTATAGCCGCGTACACGCGTACGCATATACACGGCACATTGCTCTCTTCTCGCGTCTTGCTTACCAACAACAACAACAACAACAACAACAGTCCCGGTCCCAATTTGGCGATGATACCAAGACGAATTGATCGAATGTTATGCTACACTTCCCTACATCCTCGTCATTTGGCATGTCGAGAACGTAGGGAAGGCCTCCTCGTAGCACAAACATGCAAGTGACCTGTATCTGTATCCATCTCCTTCCTCTTCTTTTTTTTTTTTCTCTTCTCTATTAGCAGGGCACGCGCGCCTCCAAAGTGGATGCTCGAGGCTTGCTTTGCATGCTCGCATGCTGTGCTTGTCTTCGGCAAGTATGTACATGTATGCAGGGTCTTCACTCGACGATGATGTTTTAGGCGTAGACCAAAAAAAACCAATGAGGTGTGTGGCTTGCTAGCCCTTCCTTTGCGGCGCGCGATGTGGAGAGCGCGTCAGGCGCCTGCATAGCTGTAAGGATAGGATGGAAAATTATTATCGAGATCTATGTTGTCTGTTGTGGGTGCTCTCTCGGCGTATGTGGTCAACCGACGAATGATCATGATGACGATGATGGCATGCTAGATACATCGTGACAGAAACAGTCCTTTTTCGTTTGGTTTGATAGGTGAGGCGGCGGGTTGTGAGCTGGCGACAGTCATCATGGATAATAATGACAATTCTCAAGGTGATGGATAGAAGAAGTAGTACCAAGTTCGATGATTATCGTTTTCCAAATTACCTGCTTCCCTCGTCTCGGACCGCACTCTTCTCTTCTTGTCTAGTAGCATAAGAAGGAGCGATCGGACGCCTATAGCGCACTACCCAAAACCAATCGCAAACTCAAGTAGACCTTTCTTTTCTCCCATGTGCTATGGTACAACGATCGAAGGGAAAAATAATTGTATCAGGAAAAAGGAAATGAGAGCTTGAAGCGAATGATGAAGAATTGAATCGAACCCGCGACGATGATTTTTGTTATTCGCAACCAGTCCTTCTTTCTTTCTTTGGGGTCGATGATCATAATCGTACAGCCAATTCTTTCTATCCATCGGGGTGTGATGGACGTTCTCTTCAAAGTGTCCCAAAAACGCAACGCAAGAATGAGCAGCCACATGACCCGTTCCCATTTCCCATTCCCTTCTGCACCCTTGAAACGCCGGGTGGATCGACAGGGCGACCAAAGCAACGCAGATCGATCTCTCGTAGATCCCAGGTCCCGTACCTGTGCAAAAAAAAGTATAAAATTAAAGCAATGCAAAGCAAAAAAGTTTGGGGTATCAAATGAGAAGTAGCGAACGACGTGAAAAGTGAAGATTCACGGGGGAATCTTTCTTGTGGAAACCGAGTGCTCCAGTATGTCCAGAAAATGAAGTATTCGTGACCAGTCCCGGCGCAGTGCATACTAGTGTACACACTGCGATTAGAGATATTAGGGGAGTGGATTCGAGAGAGAAACGTGCGTTTTGGCGGCACTACTCGTCATCGTCTGGAGATGGATGGTCGCGACCTTCACCCTTGTGCACCTTACGGTGGCGTCGCAAATTTGAGACGACGGAAAAGTGGCGGCCACAGCCATCTACGTCGCAGGCGAATGCTATAACTTTCGTCAGTGGGATGTAAACAGGAATTCCATGGATTGATGGACGTACGCTTTTCGCCAGTATGACTGTACATGTGCGTCTGAAGCGAACTGGGGCGAGTGAATCGCTTATCGCAAATCTTGCACTTGTGCTTCTTTTGGCTGCTCGACGAGACCTTTGAGCTAAATTGACCCATCATTGATGAAGGCGCAGGTGGCAGGCTGCCTCCAATGAGTCCTGAGGGACGGGGCAATGTGCGCGAGTTTGGCATGTCGACGGACTCGCTAGCCGAGCTGTAGTCGCCAACTGATGCATCGCTTACGGAGCTGCCGTAATAGTTGCCGTAGTTGCTTGCGGATGAGATCGAAGAATGCGACGAATGCGCGGACGGGAAACCGTAAGAGTCTGAAGAGCTCCTGCTAGCGTCTTGCTGGCCATAGATGTTGCGCGGTGTAATATCTGATTGTGCCATTGCAACCATGCCGCGGCTAGCATCAAGTGCGTCACTGAAACTTTGACGCTCTGCTTCCGAGGCAGAGTGAAGTCTGTCGCTGAAGTCAATAAGAGAACTCTGGCGTTGCCGTTGAACCTCGATAGGGTCGCCGATGAACATGTTGGAGGCTACTGACGGGTGGGAGGAGCGGCGGTCGTAGTTGTTGTACGGGCTTCCTCGTTGGAGGATTTCGGCAGAGTATTGTGGCTGCGATACAGGCGCGTACATGCCGCCATTGGGAGCCGCGGTGGACGTGTAAGAAGCACCGTAGGGTCTAGGTGCACCCATGCCATCTTGTGCGAGTTGTAAGCCCGACTGATCGAGGAGTGCTGGATCCATTGGGATAATACCTGTGGGCAACGCGGGTGCCGAGACCTGGCCACTGGAGTAGGCAGCCGAAACATTGGGTGCTTGAGGTTTGTAGTCACCCGCAGGCGCCGGCGGCAAGGTTGCGTACGGGTGGCTCTGCGGGGCTGCAGGACCAGAAGCCCAAGGGTTCGTGAACTGCGGTGGCGCGTACCTCATGGTGTCGTAGCCCATGGGAGTGGCAAATTGAGGTTGTTGCTGACGAGAGTCGACGGCCATTGCCATTGCGGTGAGGTGAGGCCGGGTAGTGGATGGATGTTTGATGGTGGACGGTGAGCAACAACGGTGGTCGAAAGAGAGCGCTGCAGCAGCGCGATGGGCAACGCGGTGATCAACAATGGAGTGAGGTTTCGAAAACGTGGAGAGACGATCGCTCTTGGGAGGATGGAGGGATCAGCGTGCTTAAGTGCAGTCCTGACCTCAAGGCTGGGGTACTTTTGGGCGCGTGAGGAGAGACGGCGGACCGCAGGCGTAACCGTTAAAGCTGAGTTGGCTCCCGGGGGTAGAGGAGTAGGTTGGGCGGGCTGTCAATGGGCGGAGAGTGGAGCCTAATCGACTAGCGGAGGGCAGCTGGAGAAGGACGCGCACACTCTTCTGGTGGTTTCAGGACGTGCGGAGAGGCTCTGAGCGTGCGGGTTGGCTCGCCGAGACGGAGGCGAGATATCGAGGGTTCGAAGCAGCAGAAAGGGTCGACGGGGCGAGGGTGGACGAGGCCGAAGCGTGCTGAGTCGGGCAATGATGGGAGATATGAGCGACGATCAGCCGTGGGCGAGCTGTTTCACTTTGGGCACAGCGTGTGGTTGGTTGGCGGGCGATGGCGACGGCGGGCGACAAGTTTCTGGCAGGCTGGGAGACTCAGAGAGGCAAGAGTCTGTGTGGATCAGATGCAGATCGCGTGTGAGGACGACGTCGGACGGGGAGAGCAGCATAGATATGGAGCCAGTCAGCCTGTCGTTGGACAATTACGAAAGTGGAGGAAGGGTCGGTGCACGATGATATCAGAGACTGTCTGGCGGGCTACGCAAAGCTTCCTACGCCCATGCCCATGGCCCCATCCCAGGTACAGTAGCATGCCTACACCTACGTGCGTGCCTACCACCACCAGTAGTCCCAGGCCATCCACCTACAGTACCAACTATGTATCGAGGACGGCTGGGCTGGGGCGCCGCCGGCCACCTCTAACCACCCACGCACCAACACTGGCCTGCACGCACAGGCTGATGGCATATGCAGGGCCCTGCGCAAGGACGCCGAGGCAGAGGCAGGGGATGAGAGTCTACTACTACTAAGAGTCTGAGTGAGGGAGAGCTCAGAGAGGTGAGAAGTCAGAATGTGTTTTGCTTCTGCGAATGGCCTAGTTTCGTCCTGGTAGTGCGTGTGTCCTAGTTCTATTCGTCCTAGTCCCTTTCCCTAGTCTGCCTCTTCCACTCCTTAGTCGCCCACCTAGGTGGTAAGTTAGTCCTGCCTGTCCTGGGAGGTGGTGGTCTTTTGCTGGTCCTGGCAGTCCTGCTGGTGGTGCTGTGGTAGTCGGTGGTCCCTTTTCCTCCCCTTCGTCCACTTGCCTCCAATCCTAGTCTACCACCCGTGCTCCTTCGCGCGCCTGTCCCCGCGAATGCCCTTAAGTGCTGTGTGCTGAGCCAGCGGTTCGGCGTCATTTGCCTTTCGTTTCACTTTCACCACGGCCCTCAGCCGTGAGCCTTGTCGTCCTCCTTCCTATTCCTCCTCCACCTGTTTGTCTGCCTGTCCGGCTATCGGTCGGCCAGAGGGAGGCGAGCACGGAAGCCTCGCGCATACAGTAGCTCTCTTGGGTGAGGAGAGGAGCGGTCAGGCTGCACGCTAAATCAGCATACACACGACAGGTGCTCTGCGTTGCTTTCCCAGCTTATTCCCATCCGGTAGCGTGCAGTCCCGCCATCACGACTGTGGCTGTCTTTCTTTTTCGCTGCCGGAAACCCATGCATACATGTGCCTTGGCCAGCGCCTCCTCCTCCACTCGCCGGCCGGGAGGCTTGAATGATGCTCGATGCTTATTATTGCACCACAGCCGGCGTGGTGCAGGGCAGGGCACGGCACGTCACACCCCGTACACACCTACTGCTACAGTATAGCAGGGCATGCAGAGGCGCGTCATCGTTCGAGGACTGCGGAAGGGGGAAAATCCACCTCATCCACCAAGCCCATGGATGGTGTCTCGCGCTCATTTCCCTGTGCCACGAGATTAAGCTGGCTCCTGCTCGGGGGACACGCACTCACACGCGCACGACACGCCGCAAAGTGAACACAAGACGCGGCGCACCGTCAACGGTCGGCCAACATTGGCGCGGGTTTGAGATATTGCACTGCGCTGTGCTGCTTTTCTGCTGGTATCGCTGAGAGTGAGGGCGCGTAGGATTGGCCCAGCATTGCGCCTCCCCCACAGTTCACGGTCGGTCGGTCACCTGGTCGCGCTAGACAGGCATCAAGCATCCATGTCCGTGTAAGCTACCGTTACTGTTACTCGTCGACTCGAGGTCTGTTAGTGTTGCCCGCTCCAATCGTCAAACATTTCCTCACGTCGTGACTGCTGTGAATTACTGTACTGTAGCATGCTTGCCATGCTCTAGTCTTATCTCGTCATCTTGTCATATGACCGACTTGACCGACATCGCAACCCGTGCTGTCAACTCACCACCCTTTCGTATTCCGTACCAGCCGTAGTGGTAATATGGGCCTGCGCGCCTAATACCGCTCTTGCAGTCTTGCTCTAGCCGTGGCCCAAATCGCTCAAGCCACCCAAAGACCCTTTTTCCCATTGCTACTGTATCCGACTGACATTAATGCTTGTCACGAACAGCCAAAAAGATGCGGATGGCGCTGGGAGGCGTAAGCCACCTCTCCGGATGTCGTACTTGCCGGTGAGCCTGTCTTCTGTGGTTGCCACGGTCAAAAGTGACAGGCACGTCGACACGGTGGTATTATCTCTGCTTGCTCACCCGATGTTCTCAGATTGAGTTCTCACGTCGTCTGTTCGTGGCGAGCACGGGATCACGAATGGTGGGTGTGGTCAGGACAGAACAGTTTCCGATCATCTCTGGACATGCCTACTTGGGTTACTGGTGAACTCAATCCACCGCACCGTAAAATGCTAAAGCGACCTCATCCGCGCTACTACGCGACCTCATCCGGTGCTGACGTTGTGGATTTTTGGTACAGAGTCCAACTCTAACGCTCATCTTCCATCCTACAAAAACTAAAAAGCACGATACAATAAGCTAAGGGGGCGCTCGCTGCTTAGGCAACGATGGAGCGACGGCTAAACATGTATCGCAGGTCTTTTGTCGATACAAAGATTTGAGAGATTTCTCATACTTTAAGGGTCTAATCTCTACTGCTATATGAGGTCGCGCAGTAGCGCGGATGAGGTCGCTTTAGCATCCTACCACGGCGCCCCTCTGACATCTCCACTTCGGCCTCTCTCTCTCTGCCCGCCTAACATCGGCCAGCCGATTTTGATCTAGCAGGAGCCGTAGGATTGCGCATGCAAGCCCGAGTCTGCAGAGCCGCTCTCATTCGCGGGATTGCCGCAGCCTTTTCTCCTCCATCTCCACTGTCTTGCCGTCGAGTCAAAGGCGCCCTGCATGTGTGTGCAGCCTGCCTTGCAACGATAAAATTCATCATGCCTTCGGCCTTTGCGCCGGCCGGCTTGTGCGCGTTCAACGTAACCTTGGCCAGATCGCGAAACGCTCCAAGCTCGCGCTCGCATTCACTCTTGCAGTCACCGCCCATCCGCTCGGCTGGACGTCGAAAGGAAATCACGCATCGGGAGATGCAGAGCTAGGTGGTGAACTTGTGCGCCAGACAACAGACAGCAACCATAGAGACATGTCTCGAGAGTCGCAAAGTCTATCTCTTCCCTCTCCAGATCGGCACTCTGTCGTCTGGAGATGGCCGCGAAGATCTCTGCGGTGATCATCGATCACTTACTCCATCCGTGTCGATGAAACACAACAGCCACGTGAAGAGTCGCCGGGCGATGATTGCTTTCCCATGTGCCTGCGCAACACCAGAGGAGGGCAGATAGAATACCGTCCATCTGGTTCAACTTCAAGGATTCCCACCCACCGTTCGTTTTTCTTCCTTCGCACGGCAGGACGGCTTTCTTTCCACTCCATCCACAACCCCAGCGCCACCCAACATACTAGCTTGAGCCGCATGCTACTCTGCCATCCAGCAATTTATACTGACACTTCAAACGCACGACCTATCTCACCCTTCTTTCGATTCCCCCCTTCCAACTTACCCACTGCTAGGCACGCTAAGAGAGCAGGGTCAAAAGCATACGCAAGCAGTATCCCAAAGCGCAACGCCACGCCACACCTATTCCTCAAAAATCAATAGCGCAGTGGCTCTCTTTTGATCGCGCGCACGTGAGATCCCTGTTACAATACCAGATAACTAGAGAAAAAGGCAGGAGGCGGGCAAAACTCACGATAATACTGTATCATCTAGTGGCAGAGCCACCAGCTGACCAGCGTGCTGCAGCAAATCAGCAACGCCGCCGAAGAGAGACCATTGGTCCACTTTTTCTTTTTTGCTTGCTTGCTTTCGTGCTTTTCGTGATCCGAGCGCCCTGTTCTGCCTGCTTTCAGCCAGCTGAAACACTCGTCTGCCAAGTTCGTGCGTGGCGTGCGTGGTTTGCGTGTGGAGATGGCTTGGGCTAACTCTGGGAATCGTTCGGTCGTCTCTTTTCTCCACTTGTTTGCGCCGCAGCGTCAGCGTCAGCAGGAGGAACTTTTGTCCTGTGCTGCTATCTTGTCCTACTTTCGAACACCGATATCGTTTCTTGGAAGCCGCTCTGATGCTTGTGATGCTTGCCACCCACGTGATGGTGGTTCGCCCTTCGATCGTTCCTAGCCGACTTCACACGGTTCTTCTGACCGCTATTGTCCACTTTTGGTCGTCTCGAAGGCTCAAAATGTATGCGATTGCCATTTGAATCGACATCACATCATTGTCTTTCTCGTCGTTTGGATCGCAGTGAACATGTCAGTCTGACATGTTGACAAAACATAATGGAGTGGATCGTATCACTGATACTAGCCTTCTATTACTACTGCGAAGCAAAAGCAACGGCACGCTCCAATACATACAATAGACGTTCGCACAACATCCGCCTCGAAATATACTCCCTCCTTGCACTATCGAGTTATACCTATACAGTTGCAAACTTGCGGTTCGACGCAGACGCCGACCGAATACCTGGACGTTTTTTCGTTAATCGATTCGACCCGCAATTGCTTTGCTGTAGCAAGCGAGTACATCGCCGTTGCCGCCTGGTATAGCTAATAGATGACTAGGCGATCGAGGTCAAGATTAAGGTCTCTTCTTCATCGATACACCTGCCTACTACCGAGACCACTGAGTGTTAGCGACGTAACTTGGAAGTGAGTACCTTGTCGATCGATCGATCCTTTCGACAGTACGGTGTGTAAGCGATTGCATTTGTAAAGTCGGTACCATTCACACAAAAGGAGTATGACAATGGTTTTCCGTGAGCAACGAAACACGCCTAGTCGAGGTGATTTGTTGATTCTCTCCCACTAGATTCTTGCACCATATCACATATATACATGTGGTTTGCTGTTTTTGGTGTGCGCGATATACCATTCCGATCGAAGACAATGTAGGTCACTCACTGAGGGTTAGGGTTGGGGTACAGCATGATTCACAACAACGACCCCAAAATGGAACCTATGAGGGTTTCTCGAGGTTTTCAGCTCCGGACGACCAGTCAGTGATCCAAAGAGTCTTGTGAGAGTATGCTTCTGCCTATGAAAGCATGCATTATGGTTCTCACCCGAAGTTTGTCATTTTCAGCTAAATTCTACAGACTTTCTATCCATGACTGCGGTAGGCTGGGGTCATCATGGTGTTAGATGGCGACACCTGAGATTGAATACTCATCATCTAGACTAAACGCGACCCAAGTACATGCCTTTCTCTCCCCCGACGAAACGAAATCAAACGAAATCAAACCAAACCAATAACAGTAACGGCTTCGACAGACACATACTCTCGAGTCAGTCAGCACAACATAGCTTCGAACCGCATTCGAGTCAGGTAAAACCGCCGCTATGCCTGGGAACAGAAAACAAGCACAGTCGATCCAAGCATTTCAAGTGCCGCTCGTCTGAGTGAGAGCTGGATAATACACAACAAGTGGCTTCCCAAAGCTCCGCGAGTTTATTAGAAGATTTCGCCATCACTCACTTGATGTAGGAGACTCCCGATATACTTCTAGCGATGGCGCAAGATCATGTCCCAAGTGTAGCGAGTCTTCACCGTCCGATTATCGCAATGTAGGTAAAGTATCGATGTATTTGAGAAGCACGTGTTGACTAGGATCGATCCACATTCGAGACCGACGTGGTCCTATCGACAAAATCGATCGGGTACTTGCTCACATGATCGGAGGTACGCCTCGAAGGACACAGAAAGCGAGATAATGGCAGGAATGGACGAGTACACTAATCGTCTGGCGCTGATCGGAAAGTCTCGACTCTCGAACTCAGGCCGCGAATACGCAAGTACATTGAACGTGACAACAGCCCAAGAAATGAAAGAATACCGTGAGACGGGCGAAATGTTGGCTTACACCGATGGTGTTTAGAATGATAAGTGAATGAGTATATACGAAAGATTATCTATCAACCCCCAAGGGATTCCTCCTCCTCCCACTGTTACAAAGAAGCGATCACTGCGCTTGATATATCGTGCTGTCACGCACTCTTCTTGAGCATTTCGCATCTAAGGAGCGGAGCAAAGAAGGGCAGCGCCGGCCTGCGACGTTGTTAGGAAAGACGTTGTTGAAGTTTGCCTCTGTAGGATGAGGTGTGATTGTACATACCACAGGTAGGACGCAGCAGCGGGCGCTAAGACCCTCGGAGGCGCAAGAGGTAGTGAAGTCCGCAACGGTCTCGAGGTCGGGCTCGGCTGTGGGTGTCATGTCAGCTGGGATATTGTCTCTGACGGAGGAAGGCGGGAGTTCGTCCTCTAAGATGTCAAGGTCGGATTGGACTTACGAGGAGAGCAAGTGAGGGCGGCAACACCGTCAACGTCCAGCTCGCAGCACTGGGGAGTGTCAAGGGCAGGGCAGAGGTCGCCGGGAGCACGCTGCTCGAGAGGAGAGCGCTTCTCGATGGCAACGGCGGAGGCGACGGCCGCGAAGGCTGCGAAGGCGAAGGTGGTGAACTGCATTGTGAAGGTGTTTGTTTGGTTTGGAGGGTGTTTGAGTGCTGATAGAAGATGGATTGGAAGGATGTGAGCTGATGTGTTGTGGACTGGATGTATTGCTGGATGGCACAAGGATACTTATACCTTCATTCTCCTCCATCCCACTTCAACAACATGCTGTCATCCATGTTCATTCTATCAATCGACAATCGTAGTCGAGAGTGATCGAGCCTGTGATGGAAGTCGGGCTCATGTCGATCGCAACACATCCATCCCATCCAAAGATAAGACGTTCATTGGAAGGCCGGCACTTCACGTCCAAGGATATCCGAGAAATGATGGCGCGATGGGCTCGCCCGCCATACATAGCGTATCTCGTCCGCCTAGAAGCGAGTGATGTGTGTGCTTAAGTGACCAAGTTAAGCATGAGTGTTATCGTATCCCACTCGTATGTCGTATCCTCACCTAGGGCTTACAGAGGCTTCAGCAATCAGAACGAGGCATGAAAGCTAAGACTTTAGTATTCCAGACTATAAGCTGTTGTTCTCGTCGAAGTAGCTGGGAAAAGAAAGTGATCGCTGCGAGGATTCGGCGATCATCCGATAAGGTCGCGCATCAACGTGGAGATGCATGCGGAGGAGCCGGTTTGGTCGAGGTCAGAGGTCGGTAGTTACCCCGTTGGGTCGATCTGATAGGTGGGACGAACCATACAGACCTGATAAGGATCAATGTGATCGACACTTGGCTATTCTTGCCTTGCTTGTGTTGAGCTAAGCGACGTGGAAGACGTATGTGCAAGGGGAATTCCTGCAGGAACCAGAGTTTTGCTAGAAAAACCCACAGCATAGAACATGGCAGTAAGACAGCGAGTCCAACAGCATGGCTGCTAGTGGCAGATAATTCTCCGGAGTGGGAACCGGTGGACATGCGTGTGAGGCCGTTGCTCTTCAGTACTCGCCTCGTCTGTTGGCAGATTGAATAACAGTCCGTAGCCGCGACACGTTGCACTCTTCCTCATCCGACGAAGTCCGTAAGCATGATCTGGTAACTCAAGCGCACCCCGCCAATAGCCGAGAGTCCGTTGACCCGGATTGTGGATATCAGTTGTTGTTGTTCGTAGCACTACTGTGTAGGGCAAAGATGGAGACTCCTGCAGTAGCCATTCCGGAGTGGCGGATAGATAGCTAGCCAGCCTGCCGGCGCGACCACATCCGGGTGAGATCGTCGTCTTGAGGTTTCATGGATTGCTTTGCGATCGCCGGAAAGGGACGTGACCGAAGAACGTTGTGCTTGTTGCTGAACTGCATAAGCGGAGTTGTTCGACATGTTGAAGATAAGAGAGGCTTTTGGAGTCGCCAAGCTGCGTTACGTTTCACAGCCGTTGTTATCGCGGTCTTCGAGACTGTGTGCGGACGAAACTCCGTTGGATTTCGATGACATCGAATCGTTCCCCGACGGCCAAATCCAGATTTCGTACTCAAATCATCCTTCAGATATGTCAAGACAGCCACAAGCGGACACGGTCGAACAACCGTGTTTGTGATCCAAGCGAAACTCTTGTGCCGATGTAGCCGTGATCGGGGTCTGGCTTCCATCAATCAAGTACCTTTGACACATCTTTCCTCGCGAAGATGTTAACCAATTGGTTATTGATGAGGTCGAAAGTACGGCCGAAACTCCTACAGTATATCTTTCGTTCGTCGATGCCAAATGCAAATGAACCGGATCGTGGCTCGACCAAAAGATGGAAGCCACGTACCACCTCATGAGTTGGAGGAAGCCGTTGATCGAACTCCTACAGATGCTTCAGTCGACCGATGCAACCGTTGACTCCTCCCATAACACAAGTTCCTCCCTGTCATGCCACACAGAAAGACACTTCCCACATCGCCCAAAAAGTGCAAAAGAACAGCTGCTTCATCAGGTGAAGCTTTAGATATAGGAATAGCCGAAGGTGGGGCTCGAACCCACGACCTTGAGGTTGATCTCTTTGCTGTCATAAGAGCCACACGCTCTACCGATTGAGCTACCCCGGCAAGGGTCACGATTGATGAGATAAGTGAGTTTGTGGAAAAACAAGTTCGCTTGAGAATGGGAAAGAGCGACCGTTACACCTACCTTGGAAGTTCGGGACCCTGCGTGAGAAACCGCGTGGGACAGAGGGACCGTCTAGGAGTCCACTTGATCGATGAAGTGAATCGGAGACTTTAACGATTCCACAAAATGACTGACACCGAAGAAATCAGCGTATGGGTGAGCTCAATCGTTATAGCGAGTGTTGATTCGATTCCTTCTCTCGATCATCATTGACGACATGACAGTCGCTCCATCGCATCGCAGTCAGCAAACGAAACGAGACAGCCAACGCAGATAGCCCACCAAATCCGTCCCGATCGATCAGACCCAGAGCCATGGAGTCAGAAAGCCGACGCACGGACCATCTCCGCTTTTCCGGATCCAAATCCCACCGCAGAAATCCCAGAGAATTCGTGCAAATCCCAAGAAAAGCCAGCAGCCCCACCCACACTACCAGGCTTCTCGTACTTTTCCACCGTCCACAACCTCATCAAACAAACCCTTGCCGGGGTAGCTCAATCGGTAGAGCGTGTGGCTCTTATAACAGCAAAGAGATCAACCTCAAGGTCGTGGGTTCGAGCCCCACCTTCGGCTATTCCTATCAAAGCTCTTCAGAGCAGCTGTTCTTTTGATGATTCTCAACCCATTTTGTCTTTTTTCGTTGTCCTCTTACCCGCAGGATGCTCATGGATCGATGTTGCATCGATAAAAGACGTGCTTGCAGGAGGCAATCGATCTAAGGGCTGGCTGGGTGGGTGTCTCATTTTGGGTCTGTGGTTGGTTTGCTAGGAGAGGGAGGAGGATTCGTCGATGCTGTTTGAGGGACAGACTGTGTTTGCTTTGTAGATTGATGGATGGAAGGCTTGGAAATGTATCGTGACAATGGTGAGTTTTCTCTTGCACAGCAAGTAGAGATTATTGGGCGACCATGTTTTGCAGCTTCAGCAAGTCGAATCAGCCCGTCGCTTAGCGGTGGCGTTCGAGGTCTCACTGGTCGGTAGTAGTGTTAGCTGTACTGTAGTTCTTCTCATTTAGTCTGTTCGATGGCGAGTGACTTCCATGTCAATGTTGTGCAGTTGACGGGTTGAGATGTTTCCGTGCGAGAGGACACCATTGTTAGGAAGCCTGAGCAGGAGAGAGATATTGTAGCCATGCTCAGTCGATTGAATTGGCGATCTTGTCGAGAAGGTCGACTGACGAAACGTACGTCAATCAGCAACAGCAGAGTTGCACCGACTCCAGCTCGCGACGGGAAAGAAACAGAGAAGATCCGTCTATGACACCTTTGTATCTCCACGTCAGCACAACATGTCAGCACAACCACCCTCCAACTCCAGATCCAACTTCTCCCTCTCTCCCACCAAGCCTCAAACCCTCCCCAAATCAACAGTAACCCAATAAACCACACTCCCCTCCCTCCCGCCCAACCGCCGACACATACCCGCACTCTTCTCATTCCCCACCGCCACGTTCCCATGCGCCAACCTCAACCTCTCCTCTACCGCCCCATTCCCATCCCCATCCAACACCACCTCCTCCCCCTCCCAAAACCTCCCCATCCCCTCCCTAAAAACCCTAGCACTCAACGCACTCCCGAACCCCAACCTCCTGAACTCAGGCTCCGTATGCAGCGTCGTCAAACTCCCGTCCAAACCCACAAAACACCAGGCCACCGGTGCCGCGTCCTCCGGCTCTACAGGGAAAATAGCGAGACTGGGCAGCCGCGTGAGAGTGTAATCCTGCCGGGCGATTTCTGTGCGGCTGCGGACCAAGGGGAAGTGGGTGGGGGATAGTTTGCCCCAGCGGAGATTGGGAGGAAGGGAAGCGGGAGGTGGGAGGGCGGAGAGGGGGAAGTGGAAGGTGTGGTTTGGGGTGGGAGGGAGGAGGGGTGGGGAGAGGAGGGAGAGGGAGTGCAGGTGGGGGAGGGTGAGGGAGTGGAGGGCGCCGAGGAGGAGGATGTTTGGGTCTGGGAGCTTTGGTTTCGTGGTGTCTTTGTTGGCGGTGGCGAGTTGGGTTTGGGCGGCGAGGACGTCTTCCGGGCGGTGGATTGAGGGTGGAGTCTCCATGCTCTTGATCGATTTGATGAAGTCCAGGAGGAGGGTGCAGATCGCTTCGTCTCTGGATTTATCTGCCTTTGCCTTGTTTTCATTGCCCAGTACAGTCTCGCTCGCAGGATGTGCTTCCACTTCCACTTCCACCTCCCAGCTTCCGAAAAGCCAGACTTCCGTCTCAGGCCTACAGCCACGGTCGACGAAAGCGTAAAACCATAGCGTATTCTCGTCAGCCGTCAGATTCGGCTTGAGATCGTCCAAATGCAGGTTCGTGAAGAGATAGCTGCTGTCGAGGAAGCGTCCAAATTGCAATCTGCGGTACAATGGCAGGGCTGTTTTGAAGTGGGTCGGCTGGCGTAGATGTGCCAATACTTTTGGTATAACCTCGTGTGCTTTCGTCGGGTCTGATAGACTATGTGCTTTGATGTCTGATGGCATCGCCATATCTTTCGAGAGTGCGAGGTCAGGTCAGGTCGGAAGATGAGGAAGTGGACTGGAAAGTCTTGGTGGGTGTAAAGAAAGAGTGATGTATTATTGCGGCCTTGCCTTGTTGTGGTTTCAACCGCGATAACCTGATGCACAAACACCAATGGAGATCAGGATCATTAGTTGGGTTGCCTACATACAAAACATACTGTATCTCACCAACATGACTGTAAGGCATGTATGAGTCTTTCCCAACCATGCCACGACGGCAAGACGGTTAAGGAAGGTGCCCGTAAACTCAAGGCGCACGGACGACATTTGAGTCGCTGTGAGCGAGCGACCGTGATGAACATTTTATGTCACTACCTACTGATTCCTCAAGAAGCATGAATTCTATTCCAAACCCCAAAGACTCGAACAACCTTACAAAAGACAACTCGGAGACCGCGATTCTTGAAGAAACGGAAGAACATCTATCTCAATGGACAATTGGTAAGATTACTCGCAATAAAGATAAGGTAAGAAAAAGGTCTATCCCAGCAAAACCACAGTAACCATAAACCATCCCTCCTCCCAGACAGAAACCACCCAGGAGGTCTCGCATCTCGCCATGCATCATTTCAAGCATTTCAACATTCCAAAAAACGTAATTCCTAGGATTAGAACGAGCCAAGAGACCGAGAGAGGGAAGGAAGGATCTCTATCGCGACGACATCTTATGTGTGTGTGTATGCAGGAGACATCCAGCCAAGCAAACGCAAAAGACGCGCGACGCAGTCCTGCGGGTGAAAGGCCAGGGAAAATGACAGGACCTCGGATAGTGATATCTTTCTTCTCTCGTTTTACTCACTCGCTCGCAGCCTCCAAAACGGGGTATGGTATCTCTCTTCTCCAATTGCTCCGCTCGTTCGTCAAGCTCATCGACACTCAACAGCTTACTGGGAAGCGCACTGCACGCGCTCGCCGCCAGCGCCCTCGTCGTCGTCGTCGTCCATGCCGCTGGCACCCTTGGCGCGCGAGCCCTCCATGGGGTCTACGCGCTCCAGCTGGAAGTCCTCGGTCATGGCATCGGGAGGCGGGATGGACTGGGGCTTGCGGGGCGGGAGGACGGACTCGAGAGCCTTGATCTGCTGCGGGCTCATGGAAGTGGGCTGGCCGTCCTTGTCGGCAGGGCCCTGGATGGATGTGGGGAACTTGACGTCGAACTGCACGTAAAGGTTGCCGTGGTCGTGGTGGCGGTATGAGGGCATACCCTGGCCGCGGATGACCTTGACCTCGCCTGTGAAGATGTCGTGTTAGCTTACGGATCTTGCAGGTTTCCTCGTGTCGTCGGGATTGCTTACCTGGTGCGATGACCTCGCCGGGCAGGATCTCAACAGTCAACCAGCGCTCATCGAGATGCTCGACGTAAATAGCGCCACCAGCGAGCGCAGTCAGAAGGTCGATCTCGGCGTGGAAGTAAAGGTCGTCGCCCTTGCGTTGGAAGCGCGGGTGGGGCTTCTGCTCAATCTCAAACTGCACATCACCAGGCTCGACTCCAGGCATTTGGTCGCCCTCACCCCTAAAGTCGATCTTGGTACCGCTTTGCACGCCCTTGTCGACGTGGACGTGAAGCACCTTACGCTCGATGACGGTCTTCTTGCCAGAGCAGTGCTTGCACTTGTCCTTCTCGCGCACCTGCTCGCCCTCACCATTGCAGTCGGGGCAGACAGTCTGGAAGCGCTGGATCATGGGACCCATTTGGCGCATCATGGTCTTCATACCCTGGCCCTGGCAGCCCTGGCAAGTCTTGACTGCACCCTCCTTACCACCACGGCCGTCGCACTTGGAGCAAATGACGCTCTTTTGGAGTGCAAGCTTGGAAACCTTGCCGCGGTAAATGTCCTCGAGAGAAACCTTGTGTACGTGGTGGATGGTGCGTGCCTTCTTGGGGCCTTGTTCACGGCCGCCGCCGAACATGCCACCCATGCCGCCGAAGCCACCACCACCACCGCCGCCGCCGAAGAACTGTGCGAACAGGTCCTCGGCACCCATTCCGCCGCCGCCCATTCCACCGCCCTGCTCGAGACCCTCCTCACCATACTGGTCGTAGATTTGGCGCTGCTGAGGGTCGGACAGGACTTCGTATGCGTGTGAGATCTCCTTGAACTTCTCCTCGGACTCGGGCGAGTGGCTGTTCTTGTCGGGGTGGTGCTTCAGGGCACCTTTGCGGTATGCGGTCTTGAGCTGAGCCTCGCTAGCGTCAGGCGAGCAGCCGAGCTGGTCGTAGAATTTGGTGTCCTTGACCATGATTGCGGTCTGTGGAGGGTAGTATTAAGGGTGATGTGATCGGCCTATCGAGATGTTCCAATCAAGGCTCAACGGTGGTCGCGAGCAGGGAGAGTGTGAAGGTGAGGATGAGGCGAAGACTTTCTTGAAACCTAGTCAGCGCGCTGCAGTGTTAAGGGACGGGCGAGGAAGGGTTCAGCAGCGGCGGCGGCGGCGGGAAGACTATCTTATCGCCGCCGCCGGGAGCGCAAAAGCTGGCGCAAGGCATTCTAGTGGACGGAGGGAAGGCTTACCTGTCCGAGGCAGAAGAGTCGTAGAGGTAATTGCACGTGTTGAGTATGTGGGTGGGTGAGTGCAGAGTCGGATAGAAGCAGACACAGTTGAATATGTTCAAGACGATTTCCCGCCAGCGAACTCACCGGCGGAACGTCAGTGCAAAGCGACTTCTGAAAGCGGGACCACCCGTGCTTCGATGACCTTCCATTTGAATTGTCATGGACGAATCTGGAAGAGGATACTGCAGCCAGGCCTTTATTTCCGCCTGAGGTTGATCTTGATTACATAGACATTATTGCGTGCAATCAATCATCTCACATGCCAAGGCTCTGTCTTTTGATTGCTATGAGCGCTGAGATTGCATAAGATCTGTTGTCTCTCTGCTGTAAGGCTGGGAAAACAATAGGCGTTGAACGGGAGCGGGACCGCTTAGGCCAACGACAACCCTTGGCCTTCGTTCGACATCTGTACGCCATCTAGACCTACCTACATCTATCATGTTTGTCCCGAAAACTGTCTCTCACATGTTGTTAGCAAGCATGTGCTGTGCCAACTTAGCAAACACCTTTAGGAGTGCATGTCCATCGTTTGTTAGACATGCGAGCCCCAACTGCAAGAAATCGGATCGACCTTGAAAGGTTCAGCGAAAGGGCGTCTTATCGCCCTCAGTTTGACGACAGAGCCCGACAGTACCTCTTCGGACAGCTACTGGGTCGAGAACCATATTGGACCGCCATCATGCCATATCTCCACCTGTCTCCCGGCGATCTGTGGCCAGGATCAACGAGTGGGAAGGACTTCGTCTGGCTGCAACATCACTTCACGCTGGAGAAACTAACAATACCTTCGGCATTTGCGAAAACGTTTCTTGACACACTACGCATGTGATCACCATAATGAAAACCGTCGTCATTGATCTATTCTGCTAACGAAATGAAAAAAACTCCGACTTGCCTACTGCGAGGCCAGATCATCCATGTCCAAAAACTCCCTGTGGTGGTCCTCTCATCCCTGTCAAATCAATTTGATATCGCTCCATCATCCGAGCGCCTGTCCGCTCACTGCTAAGCTGCTCACTTGGTCCGCTCAAGAACTCCGAACTACGATCGTGCCCTTCAGCATACCCTCGTCTCCCTCCTCAAGCTTGAACTCGGCGTTCTGCTGATCGAAAACCGCCACCGCCGGAATCTCCGGACCGACCTGCACACTCAGGATCCCAGCAATCAAAGCATCCGGACTCTCAACCATGGCATTCGCCAACAACCCGACCTCCAGCAGCACTTGGGCGTACTCGCGGAACAAGGTCCCCAAACGGCTTGTTGGCCAGCAACCGCCGTCGGTACCGTCTTTGCCTCCGATCCAGCTCCTCTTCTTCCGAGGAACACTGCTGATTCCTGCGAACGATAGATGGTGGCGCTCGACCTTGTAGCTGGGCCAGAGGCGCCTGGCGTAGTTGGACAGGAAGTCATGAGTGCAATTAAATTGTCTTTCCTCGTCGTGCCAGTCGCTCAGGGTGTACATGCGGTTCTGAAGGAGGTGGTGCTGGATAAGGCGCTGGAAGAGGGTTTCGCGGCAGGAGTCCTGTGGGTCGTTGGGGTCGGACTTGAATTTGAACTTGGTGTAGGAGGCGGTCAGACGGGAGGCGTGGCCTTGGTTCTGGCTGTTGTTGTTGTTGTTGTTGTTGTTGTTGAAGGAATCCATGTTTGTCTCGTCTGGGTCTTGGTCTTTGGTTTGGCTTTGCCTCTTTGAGGTCTGTCCGGTTTGTCTGGTTGGAATTGTCTCAAGGAAAAAGCTGATGTTATGGATTGTTCAACGACAAGTCCCAGCAGTCCAAAGAGAATTTATGTGCAGCTTCTCTGCGCAAAGGTGTCGGCGGCGAATGGCTGCGCAATTCACTTACATGTTCACCAGGAGACGACAGCGACATTGTACAACATGCGACGCAACGACACACAATGCGGGCTTGTGAATGACACGCACGTGTCGGGGGGGACAATTGCGCCATTCGCTGGTGTGGAAGTGAGGTGCCTCCCGCTTGGGTGCGGCTTTCTTTCTTGTCGCTTTGCGGCGGTGGGACTCATTCCTCCTTACTGGCTGGGCTGGTGAATAGTTCGGTATGGACGTGGAGGGTGAAGTGAAGGGGGAGGGAGGGCAGGTTGGGAGAAGTGAAGGAGACCGCACGTGTGTTGGAGTGTTGGTTTGGCAAGCTATGTGTACGTGTACGTGGGGAGTGTTTATTTTCAATTGATGAAGGTGAGTTGCATCCATCTTTTCACTGGACTGTGGTGATAGCAGCGGTGTTCCGTTCGAGGCTGGCCGACTACGTGACTGGTCACGCGCAAGGCTATTCGTCAGCGGCATGTGAATGTTGTCGTTTTTCAGATCTGGAGGCAGATGTGCACTGTTGCCCGGAGCGCACAGCAACGGACCTTGAAGAGTAGCGAGGTATCTGTAGCTAGGTGTATGACAGAACTTGAGTGAGCGTGGAGAGTTGCTGTCTCTTCAGGTCTCACTTTAAGCTGTATCCGAAACAAGGTGTAGACCCACGACTGCAATCGATCGCTTGCAGTCGAAAAATGTCGATGGGAATGCTCGTATAATGTACTATTCTCATCATCTGTCTTCGGAGGCCGCACTGTTCTCATGTTTGGAAGCATCTCTTGCGACTCTGCAGCAACGCCTAAGGGTCCATGAGGACAATACAACTCCTATGCCATACGAAGAACCAAAAGTTGCAGTTCATGTGTCGCTATGGGGAATTTATACTCATGGGTTCCAACAGTCATGACGGGATGTGCGACGGTAAAGATACTTGTACAGCAAGACAAGGAGACCGACCGACCCTGCTAGAGTTGCAGCATACACATGTTTCGCGGCGAGAATGACTGCGAGAGAGGAACAACATACATCCACGACTGAAAGACGAAGAAATGCACGGATAAAAATAGTCTTGAGACGAATGTGTATTATAATTTTCGGTAGAGGCATGGATTAAAGACATACGGACGATTGCATTACGTCTTGATGGATCATGGTGGATAACGACGAGAGCTAGACAAGACAATGTCAGTAAAGGTCCTTGCAAAGAGTGATGTAAAATTATCAGGCAAGTAACGGGTGGTTGATCAGAAAAAAATTAGAGTGTTGTTGCTTTTTAATCCTCAGGGCCGTGAAGCTCAGGGTTAAAAACGTTTCATCCTTTGAGTGAGGGGAAGGGTGTCGGGTATAAAAAGAAGAGACGTACCATTGGACAGGTGAATGTAGACTGCACGTTACAAGAACGACACGGTCACACATATCACGAACGAATGAGATCTCTGACGGCGAAAGTTGTTTCGCATCATCAATCAGCAATGCATTATGAGCGTCTGTCTAGTCGAGGTGCAATGCACACGCTTAGTCGAAGAGACCGAAGCCCATGTCATCGTCCTCCTCCTCCTCGGACTCAGCCTTCTTCTCCTCAGCGGGAGCGTCGGCGGAGGCGGCAGGAGCGGAGCCAGCAGCCGGGGCAGCGGCAGCGTAGGCATCGGGGTTGGCGATGCGGTCCTTGAGCTCGTGGATGGCCTCCCACTCGTACTCGGTCTCGAGAGCGACAGCGATGGCGTTCTTGTAAGAGTTGACAACGCTGTGCATGACGGAGGGCAGAGTCGGGTAGTTGACAGCCAGGGAGATGCAGGCGATGGTGTTGATGGCCGAGGAGAAGGTCTTGAGGAGCTGGGACTCCTCGACGTCAAGCACATCGCTAGCGAAGGTCTGACCGTGGTCGTAGATCTGCTGAACAGTCATACCGTAGGTGAACGGAGAGATGTTCAACAAGTTAAGGAGGGTGGCCTCGGAGGCTCCGACCTTGGTGCCGGCCTCAATGAGCTTGAGGTCGGCGGTGATCTCAATGGTACCACGGGCAATCTTGGTGGGGACACCAAGAGCCTGGAAGAAAGAGGTCTTGCCGGGCTCCATGCCAGTGTTTCCGGCGGGGATGTAGACATCACCGGGGGCGACGGCACCGGGACGGGCAGGGG